>Ga0335081_10016260_pt1 | contig 12037 bp, 12 predicted proteins | sample Lox_Sample_35_FD_206713 | JGI IMG/M metagenome (GOLD analysis project Ga0335081, IMG submission 206713) | Soil microbial communities from Loxahatchee National Wildlife Refuge, Florida, United States - Lox_Sample_3.5 | ecosystem: Environmental > Terrestrial > Soil > Wetlands | place: USA... | reverse complement strand
ATTCAGCTTGTCGTCGGGGATGTGCCGCATGCGCCGGGGGCGATCGTCTTGGGGGTTGATCGGAACGGGTTCGTGGCCCGTCTGCTCGTGCTGACGGCGAGACGGGGCGTTGGCCCTGGTCGTGTCGACGTGGGCGATCGGCTCGCCCGCCAACTGCAGCTAGGTGTTGGTGGCACGCTGCGGCTCGGCGGTCGGACGTTCGCGGTGGCTGGCGTTTACCACTCCGGGATCACCGAACAGGACACCGGGGTGATCATGCTGCTGAGCGATGCTCAGGCGCTCGCGGGGCGCACGAGCGACGAAGCGACCACGTTTGCTGTGCGGGTGGTTCCTCAGACGACGGCCGCGCAGGCGGTCAAGGAGCTATCGAAGGCTTTTCCAGGTCTGCTGGCGATCTCGGAGCCGAGCGAGGCGGTTCGGGCGGGAGCGAACAATCAGCTGATCAGCAAGGCGGTGCTGCTGATCGTCGTGCTGGCGCTGATCATTGGGACGCTCGCTGTGGCCAACACGATGCTGGCCGCTGTGCTCGAGCGTCGGCGCGAGCTCGCACTGCTGGCGACGATCGGGTGGAGCGCGCGGCAGCTCGGCGGGCTGGTGTTGGGCGAGGCGGTAGCGGTCAGCGCGCTGGGCACCGGCGCGGGGTTGCTGCTCGGCGTGGCGGCAAGCAAGCTGCTCCCCGGGGCATTGGGCTTAGGTGCGTTCGTCTCTCCCGTTCTCACCCTCTGGGGTCTTGGCCGGGCGATCCTGATCGGGATCCCGATCGGGGTGCTCGGCGCCGTCTATCCGATCTGGCGAGTCACCCGGTCAGAGTCGGTCGGGGCGCTTGCAGCCACCTGAGCAAGGCTCCTCAGCCGTCCTGGATTTGCCCGTCTACGAGGTGCAGGACGCGATCGGCTCGGTCTGCCACAGCGCTGTCGTGACTGACCACGATCAGCGTCATCCCGTGCCGTTCGCGCAGCGCTGCGAGCAGATCGAGAGCACGCGTTCCGCTCGCTGAGTCCAAAGCCCCGGTTGGCTCATCGGCGAGCAGCAGGCGAGGCCGGTTGGCGAGCGCACGCGCGAGCGCGACCGCCTGGCGCTGACCGCCGGAGAGTTCCGAGGGAAGATGGCCGGCGCGATCGAGGAGGTCTACCTCGGCCAACAGCTCGCGGCTCCGCCCGCGGCGCTCGCGGTGGCCCATGCCTGCGCCCAGCAGCGCGGCCTCGATGTTGCCTTGCGCGCTCAGGTAGGGAAGCAGGAGGTTCTCCTGAAAGACGAAACCGACCACCCGCCGGCGAAACCCGACCGCTGATCGAGACTCGGGTACGGGCGTGCCCGCGACCGTGATCGTTCCCGAGTCGGGTTGATCGAGACTTCCGATGAGGTTTAGCAACGTGCTCTTGCCAGAGCCAGACGGTCCGGTGATGGTCAGGAACTCTGATGCCGCGACGGTGAGCGAGACTCCCCGCAGCGCCTGGATCGGTCCGAACGATTTGACGACATCGCGGGCCACGACATCGACACCGCCGCCTGGGGTCGTCCCTGGGCGTTCGATCTGGCCGCGCGAACGTCGGGCGACGGTGAGAGGGTGGCGCAGGGCGCTCACTGTCGCACCGTGATCGGCCAGTCGAGGGTGATCGAGCCCAAGCGCGTGTGAACGACCGCGCGGAAGGTGAGTGGCTCGCCGACGGCATCGGCCGGGAACCGAACCGTGTCGTGCCAGCGGCCGTTGGTCACCGGATGAGTCGGCGGAGTGTCGCGTCCTACCACCGCTCCGCTGAACACGAACTCGATATCCACAGTTCCGGAGAGCGGATGGCCGGCAGCGTCCGTGACGGTCAGCGAGTAGCGCCAGTCCTTGTTGACGACGGGAGCATGATTTTCGGCGGTCAGCCCTCCGTGCACGGGCCCCGTGGACACCGAGGACGTAGGCGTGGTCGTCGTGGTGGTTCTCGTGGTGGCCGTGCGAGTCTTCGTGGTTGTCGTCTTCGACTTGCCGCCGCATGCGGTGCCGCCCAGTACGAGCACAATGAGGCTCACGGCCGTGGCCAGCCGCCCGAGGGTGAATCGGCGTCGGAGCGGTTTGAAGAGGTCGCAGCTGGACATCGTTTCCGCTCAACCTACGCCCGGTCCAGGATTGCGGCATCGCGCGGTTCCCGCAGTTCTGAAGGGCGACAACTACCGAGCGGCCGATGTTGTCGGGTGCCTCAAGGGCATCGACTCCCGACGTGCGTGCTCCGGGGCTGTCACGTTCGGCGATCACGACTCGTCGTGCCGTAGTTCGCACCGATCGCGATCAGCGAATTTGACCGATGCCGGATCGGGATCGAGGGCGCGAGGATCGAGGCTCGGAAGCGACCGGTGGAGGACCGATGGCCCCGATCAACATCGAGGTGACGACGCGGGGCGACGTGAGTGACCATGCGCGCGAGCAGGCCCGAGAGAAGCTTGGTGATCTGGATACGCTGGTGAAAGGGCCGATTCTGGGCGTCCGAGTGGTGCTCATCCAGGAAGCCAATCCGCGGATTTCGATGCCGGCTCGGGCCGAGGCGGAGGTAGATCTTCAAGGCCGCTTCGTCCGGGCCCGCACGGCTGCGCGGTCGATGGAAGCCGCGGTCGACGACGTCGCGGAGCGCCTGCAGCGGCATGTGCGCCGGTATGTCGAGCGGCTGATCACGCGCGAGCGCGAACCGGCGCAGGCTCTGCCGGGGGAGTGGTCTCATCGCTCCTGGTCCCCGCCGCGACCTCCAACGTTCGTGCGGCCGGCTGAGGAGCGCGAGATAGTCAGGCGCAAGTCGTTCGTGTTCGGTGCTATGTCGGTGGACGACGCGGCGGACGCGCTCGAGGACCTCGACCATGACTTTCTTCTCTTCCATGACGCCGGGACGGATGCGGACGCGGTCGTGTACTGGCGCGATGACGGGCTGCTCGCGGTGATCGAGCCGCCTTCGGTGCAAGTCCCCGACGAGACGGGACCGCTCGTCGAGCAGAGCCGATTCTCTTCACCGATCGAGCTCGAGGCGGCTGTGGCGGAGATGAACGCGGTCGGCCATCGCTTCCTGTTCTTCGAGAACGCTGCGACCGGCCGCGGCAACGTTGTCTACCGGCGCTACGACGGCCATTACGGCTTGATCGAGCCTGCGTGAGGCGGGTGCGGATGCCGGCCGTGTCGGCCCGATCTGCGGGAAAGCCCCGCGCCTCGATGCGAGCTTCCCCGTTGCCTACCCGGTGTCTTCTCCTGATGGCGGAACCCATGCGCGCTGAGACACTGGCCCCATCTTCAACCGCGACGGGGAGTGACGAGATGACCCCGCGGCTCCTGACAGCGATGCGTGAGTTGGACCGGCGCCAGGCTGACGGCGTGGACGTCCGCCTGCTGTGGTGCGAGGCCGATGGAAGCGTGTTGGTGGCGGTGAAGGACCACCAGACCGGTGAGGCCTTCTCGGTCGAGGTTCAGGAGGCCGATCGTGCGCTGGAGGTGTTCAAGCACCCCTATGTCTACCAGCGTGGCAGCGAACGAGCTGATCGAAGCGGTTTGATCGAATTCAGCATCAACCGGGCCGCGGAGCAGCATGCCGAATTGAGGAGGGTCTGATGCTCGAAACCGTCATCCGCAGGTTCGCCGATCGGCGCGGCGCTGGACGCGAGTTGGGCGAGCGCCTGAGCTCGCTTGCCATCGAGAACCCGGTCGTGCTCGGCCTGGCCCGGGGCGGGATGCCGGTCGCCTTTGAGGTGGCCCGGGCGCTGAGGGCGCCGCTTGATGTGCTTGTGGTGCGAAAGATCGGCGCGCCCGGCAATCCAGAACTTGGCATCGGCGCGATCGCCGAGGGCGACGTGCGTGTGCTCAACCAGGGGCTCGTCCGCGAACTCCTTGTTAGCGCGGAGGAACTCGAGGCGGCGATCGCGCGCGCCCGCGCCGAGGTCGAGGCCCGTGTCAAGCGCTACCGAGGCGACCGGCCGCCGGTCGAGGTTAAGGGGCGGACGGCGATCGTTGTCGACGACGGATTGGCCACCGGTGGTACGGCCCGCGCCGCCTTACGGGCCGTGCGGGCGCGCGAGCCGCGCAGGCTGACCCTCGCCGTGCCGGTGGGCGCGCCAGACGTGGTCCGGTCGCTGCGCGGGGAAGCCGACGACGTCGTCTGCCTGCTCGAGCCCGAGCTGATGTGGGCGGTCGGGCTGTGGTATCAGCACTTCGAGCAGACCGCCGATGGGGAAATCGCCAAGCTGCTCGCCGCCGACGCCGACGATCCGCCACCCGGGTCGCTGCTGAGCTCCAGCGAAGTGCGTATCCCGGCCGGCGGTGGACTCGAGCTCACCGGCGATCTCGTGGTGCCCGAGTCGGCCGGAGGCTTGGTCGTGTTCGCGCACGGCAGCGGCTCGAGCCGCCACAGCCCGCGAAATCGGCTGGTTGCGCGGGCGTTGACCGAGCGTCGGCTGGCAACCCTGCTGCTCGACCTGCTGACGGTCGACGAGGAGCGCGACCGCGCGAATGTGTTCGACATCGCTCTGCTAGCCGAGCGGCTCGTCGCGGCGACGCGCTGGGCGCAGCATGAGCCGGCGGTGCCTTCCCTGCCGGTCGGCTACTTCGGGGCCAGCACTGGCGCCGGCGCGGCGCTGTGCGCCGCTGCCGAACTAGGCGAGGCGGTCGGCGCGGTCGTCTCCCGTGGCGGCCGACCAGACCTCGCGGCCGGGCGGCTGCCAGAGGTCCGCGCCCCGGTGCTGCTGATCGTCGGCGGCGACGATGAGATCGTGCTCGAGCTCAACCGCGGAGCCCGGGAACTGCTCCAAGCACCCTCGGAGCTGGCGGTCGTGCCCGGCGCCACCCACCTGTTCGAGGAGCCCGGAGCGCTCGAGGAGGTATCGCGGCTGGCTGGCGATTGGTTCGAGCGCCACCTTCGAGCGGCGGGAGAGCGGGCGACGTGACCGCAGCGACCGGCCCGTCACCTGCTTGCCGGCACCGAACTCCGCTCGTCAAGCGGACGCTGACGCGCGAGGGCCGTAGCGGCCTCGAGCTGGTGGAGTGGTCGCGGTGCTCGGTGAGGATCACCGAGCGAGACGGGCGGGTGGCGTTCACGGCCGACGACATCGAGGCTCCGCTCAGCTGGTCGAGCCTGGCGGTCGCGGTGGTGGCCCGGCGATACTTCGCCACCGGACCGGACGGCCGACGCGAGCATTCCGTGCGGGCGCTGGTGGAGCGGGTCGTCGGGGCGATCGCCTCGTGGGCGCTCGAGGCCGGTCAGGTCGGCGCCGCCGAGTGCGACGCGCTTCGGGACGAGCTGACCGCACTGGTCCTTACCCAGCGCGCGACGTTCGCCACCCCGGTATGGCTGAATGCCGGGCTGGGCGAGCGTCCGCTCACGTCGGCGTGCTTCATCCTGAAGGCCGAGGACTCGATCCCCGAGCTGCTCGACTGGAACACCCGCGAGGGGCTGATCTTCCAGCAGGGCGGCGGCGCCGGGATCAACCTCTCGCCGGTCCGCTCCTCCCGCGAGGCGGTGTCGCGCGGGGGCCTGGCGAGCGGGCCGGTGTCGTTCATGCGCGCGACCGATGCGTGGGCGGCGACGATCCGGGCGGGGGGCCGGGCGCGGCGTGGCGCGAAGATGGTCGTGCTCGACGCCTCGCACCCCGACATCCTCGAGTTCATCGAGGCCAAGGCCCGCGAGGAGGATCGAGGCCGGGCGCTGCTCGCCGCCGGGTACCCGGTGGAGGAGGTGGTCAGCTCGCTTGCCTTCCAGCACGCCAACCACTCGGTGCGGGTGAGCGACGAGTTCATGCGCCTGGCACTCGACGGGGGCGATTGGCCGCTGCGGGCGGTCACCACCGGCGCGGTGCTCGAGACGCTGCCCGCCCGTCGAGTGCTGTCCGCGTGCGCCGAGGCGGTCTTCCGCTGCGGGGATCCCGGGCTTCTCTTCGCCGATCAGATCGCTCGGTGGCACACCTGCCCCAACACCGGTCCCGTCACCGCCTCCAATCCCTGCGGCGAGTTCTTGCATGTGGCCGACTCCGCCTGCAACCTCGCCACCCTCAACCTCCGGAGGTTTCTACAAGGGAGCGACTTCGACGTCGACGGCTTCACCGATGCGGTGGAGCTGCTGCTGGTCGCGCAGGATGCGATCGTCGACGGTTCCGGGTATCCGAGCGAGCCAATCGAGCGCAACGCCAGGCGGCTGCGCCAGATCGGGATCGGTTACGCCAACCTGGCCGCGTTGCTGCTGACGCTCGGGATCCCGTACGACTCAGATCAGGGCCGAGACTGGGCCGCCGCGATCACCGCGCTGATGACCGGCATCGCGTACCGTCGCTCCGCCGAGCTGGCGTCCGCGCTCGGCCCGTTCGCTGAGTTCGAGCGAAATCGCGAGCCCATGTTGCGTGTGATCGAGCGGCACGCGGAGGCCCTTCACCGCCTCGGCGACGAGGAACCCAGCGAGGTCTTGCACGCGGCGCGCCGCGAATGGAAGCGAGCGCTCGCGCTGGGCCGCCGGCATGGATTCCGCAACGCCCAGACGACGCTGATCCCGCCGACGGGCACGGTCAGCCTGACGCTCGACTGCGAGACGACCGGGATCGAGCCCTACTATGCGCTTAGCACGACCAAGCGTTTCGTCGATGGCGGGGAGGTCCGCCTATCGAGTCGAGCGGTCGTCGACGGCCTTGCCTCCCTCGGCCACACCGAGTCGATGATCGAGACGCTCAGCGAGTACGCCCTCGACCACGGTCAGCTCATAGACGCCCCGGACCTGAGGAGCGACGAGCGCCTCGTGTTCCAGACCGCTACCGGTGCGGGCGCACTGTCGCCGTCGGCGCACCTGCGAATGGTCGCTGCCGTCCAGCCATTCCTCAGCGGCGGAGTGTCGAAGACCGTGCCGCTGCCCGAGGACGTTCGCATCGAGGCGATCGAGGCCATCTTCATCGAGGCATGGCGCTTGGGCCTCAAGTCGATCGCGGTCTACCGCGACGGTTCCAAGCTCGGGCAACCCCTGACGGCGGAGGAGAACTGATGTGCGCGCGGTGCTAGTCCACGACATGTTTGCCCGATCGTGAGGCGCCCGCGGTGAGCTACCGGTGGGTGGAGCACACGGCGGAGCTGGAGATGGAGATCGAGGCTCCAACCGAGGAGGGCGTGTTCGCCGATGCGCTGAGCGCGCTCGCCGAGCTGCTCGGGGACGATGGTGGCGGGGCTTCTGTGCGCCGCGAGATCGCGATTGGCGGACGGGAGCGGGCGGCACTTCTGGTCGAGTGGCTGGACGAGCTTGTGTATGTGGCCGAGACGGAGGATCTCGTGCCCGAGGACGCGGTGGGGATTGAGCTGTTCGCCGGCGGCCTGGTCGCGACGGTGCGCTTTCGACGCGGGAGCCCGAGACATCTGATCAAGGCGGCCACCTACCACCGGCTGGTGTTTGAGCCGTCGGGGCATGGCTTTCGTGCGACGGTGGTGCTCGATGTCTGAGGTGGCCCAGGCCGGCGTGCGGGGCTTCCGTCAGGTTGATGAGGTGGTGTGGGAGCTGAGGAGCGATGCGCGGGCGGATATGCGGGTTCCGGCGAGGGTGTTCGCCGATCGCGAGTTGATCGGGCAGATCGCGGCAGACCGGTCGCTGGAGCAGCTTGAGAACGTGGCGACGCTGCCGGGGATCACGGGGGCGGCGCTGGCGATGCCGGACATCCATCAGGGGTATGGCTTCCCGGTGGGTGGCGTGGCCGCGACCGAGCCGCCGGACGGGATCGTCTCACCCGGCGGCGTTGGCTATGACATCAACTGCGGGGTGCGGCTGCTGGCATTGCCGCTGACGGCGGGTGAGCTCGGCGGCCGCACGGAGGCGCTCGTGCATGACATCTCCCGCCGCGTGCCGGTGGGCGCTGGCCACGGCGGGGCATTGAAGTTGAAGGGTCGCGCGTTTGATCGGGTGCTGGTGCAGGGTCCGAGGATCCTGCTGGCCGAGCATGGCATTGGCACGCAGGAGGACGTAGAGCACACCGAGTCGGAGGGCTGTCTTGAAGGCGGCGATCCGGCGACGGTTTCGGAGCGCGCCCGCGTGCGCGGCGCTGACCAGCTCGGCACGTTGGGCTCGGGCAACCACTTTCTCGAGCTACAGCGCGTGGCGAAGGTGCTCGACCCCCGGGCCGCCCAGGCGTTCGGGCTAGGAGAGGAGCAGGTGACGGTGTTGATTCATTCAGGCTCGCGGGGGTTCGGTCACCAGGTGTGCAGCGACTACGTGCGCACGATGGACGCGGTGCAGGCCCGCTATCACATCAGCCTGCCGGATCGCGAGCTGGCGTGCGCGCCGCTGAGCTCGCCGGAGGGGCAGCGGTACGTGGCGGCGATGGCGTGTGCTGCGAACTTCGCCTGGGGCAATCGGGCCGTGCTGGCGCATCGCGTGCGCGAATCGGTCGCGCGCATCCTGGGGCCAGGGATAGCAGAGGGAACGCGCCAGGTGTACGACGTGGCGCACAATGTCGCCAAGCTCGAGACCCACGGCGGGCGGACCCTATGCGTGCATCGCAAGGGAGCCACACGCGCGTTCCCGGCTGGCTCGCTTGAGATTCCGGGCGCGTTTCGTGAGGTTGGGCAGCCGGTGTTCATTCCCGGCTCGATGGGCACGAGCAGCTTTGTGCTGATGGGATTGCCGGGAGCGATGGCGCGCTCGTTCGGGACGACCTGTCACGGGGCGGGCCGGCGGATGAGCCGGACCGGCGCGCGCAAGAAGATCACCGGGGCCGAACTCCGCCACCAGCTCCAGGCGCAGGGGATCGTGGTGCGCTGCCCGTCAAACCGCGGCCTGGCCGAGGAGGCGCCGTTCGCCTACAAGGATGTCGAGCGGGTCGTCGCGGTGGTCGAGCGGGCAGGTCTCGCGGGGCGCGTGGCCCAGCTGGTCCCGCTCGGGGTGGTCAAGGGGTAGCGGTGCCTGCGGAGTCGGCTGGGATCGCGATCGGGCTGCTCGGCGACGTGATGCTCGGCCGGATGGTCGCGCTGGAGCTGGAGCATCAACCGCCAGAGGCGCTGTGGGCTCCGGAGCTGCGGGAACTGGCCCGGTCGCTGGACCTGGTGGTGTGCAACCTCGAATGCTGCATCTCCTCGCGGGGTCGGCCGACTCCGCTGATCGAAGGCAAGCCGTGCTTCTTCCGTGGCCCGCCCGCTGGCGTAGACGCGTTGAGGGCCATGAACATCCGGGCTGTCGGGCTGGCCAACAACCACGCGCTCGACTTCGGCGAGCAGGCGCTCGTGGACACGCTCGAGCTACTCCATGCCGCGGGCATCGCGACGGCTGGCGCGGGGCTCGGGCTCGACGCTGCCCGCTCGGCCGCGGTCGTCGCCGCGGACCGTGTGCGAGTGGGGCTGATGGCGGTCACCGACCATCCCGTCGAGTACGCGGCGGCGCCGGGATGCTGGGGCGTCGCGCTCGCGAACATGCGCGATGAGCCTCCGTCATGGCTGCTGGAGAGGGTCGCCGCGGCGCGCGAGCGCTGCGACCTTCTGATCGTCTTTCCGCACTGGGGGCCGAACATGTCCGCCCGCCCGGCGCGCTGGCAGCGGCGGGCTGCCTCGAGCCTTCGCGCGGCGGGGGCCGATCTCGTGGCGGGCCACTCCGCGCACGTGTTTCATGGCGTCGGCTGGAACGGTGCACCGGTGCTGTTCGACTTGGGCGACGTGCTCGACGATTACAGGGTCGACCGCCAGCTGCGCAACGACCTCGGCGTGCTCGCGATCTGGCGTCCGTACGCCGAGCAGCAGCTCGAGCTGGTCGGGCTGCGCCTCGAGTACTGCCACACGCGTCTGGCCGACGGAGCCGAGGCCGACTGGATCGCCGCCCGCCTCGAACGGGCGTGCTCTCGCCTGGGGACCGCGGTGGCCCGGACGGCCGAGCAGCGCTTCACGCTCACGCCTATCCGCGAACAGGAGCCGTTCAGATCGACGGCCGGGGCCGTCACGGCTCCGTGGGTGCCTGCTCGACCGGATAGGCGTGCTCGCCGTACAGGGGCACGAAGTACGCGCCTGTGATGCTCCGCTCGACGTGCAGCCTCTCGCCATGCTTTTCGAAGAGCCGCACGTCCTCGCGGCCGCCGGGTCCGATCGGCTGAACGAGGCGCCCGCCTTCGGCGAGCTGATCGGCCAGGGGCGGCGGAACGGTCGGAAAGGCGGCCGTGACGACGATCGCATCGAACGGTGCCCGGTCTGGAAGCCCCAGCGTGCCGTCTCCGCCCAGCAGCGTCGCATTCTCGATCCCGACCTTCGCGAGAGCCACTCGGGCCGCGTCGGTCATGTCGGGCCAGAGCTCGATGCTCCACACCTCGTGGGCGAGCATCGCCAGCAGCGCCGTCTGGTAGCCGTAGCCGGTGCCCACCTCGAGCACCTTCTCCTCACCGTCGAGGCCAAGCGCCTCGACCATCTTTGCCACGAGCGACGGCTGCGTGGTCACCTGACCGTGGCTGATCGCGATGGGTTGGTCGAGATAGGCGTCGGCGGCGAGATCGCCCGGCACAAACAGGGCGCGCGGCAGCCGCGCCATCGCGGCGAGCACGCGCTGGTCCCGGACACCCGCAGCGCGCGAGGCCTCCGCCAGGTCTGCCGGACCGCGGAGGTGGCTGGAACTCGGCACCTACACGCGGTCCACCGCTTCCTGCACGCCGGCGGCATGCGCGCAGTGCGCGCAGCAGTAGAAAGCGCCGCCGCTCTCGACGCCATGGCCGATGATCGCGCAGTCGCAGTGCTCGCAGCGGGGGGCCAGGGCGTGGATCGCGCACTCGAAGCTGTCAAACACGTGACTCTCGCCGCTGACGACGACCTCCATTGCCTTGTCATAGTCGTTGCCGCAAACTTCGCAGAGTCCCATCGAACTTCCTCCTTGATCAGGTTTTCTCTAGCGCCGGCCACCGGGGCTGCGGGTCGGATCCCGGCGGTAGCGCTCAGACCGCTGCCTCAGCTGGCGCTCAGCCCTCGCGATCAGGACTTTCAGGTCGCGACCGCATGACGATCCTCCACTCCTCGTTTGCGCTTGTCCAGGATCATCCGCGGGCGTGGCGTGCCCTGCATCGGGCGCTCGCGCGGATAGCGGATACGGACTAGTACCGAGACTGCGCGGCGGCCGGACTCGGCGCCCACTTCGGCGGGCATCCGGAGTACCCGTGAATATGGGGAGGACCTGCCGGAGGAGATCGAGGATCGGCTGGATGGGCAGGCCAGCCTCACAGCACCTGCTGAGCGCACGGCACTAAGGCCCCCGCGGCGACACTTCCACTCGCGGCCGCCCACCGCGCCCAGAGTGCGGTTGAGGCTGCCGGGGTCACGCCGGCACCCGGGCGTGCTGCAGGATCGCCCGGATCTTCTCGTTTGACGCCTCGTCGGGGGATTCCGCGATCACCGTCGCGGGACGATCGAACTGGGCCAGCGCCTGCGCGAGCGGCTCGGCTCGGAGCGTCCCGTGCCCGTAGGGCAGGTGGGCTTTCTCGTTGCGGTTGGCGAAGCTGATGTCGGAGAAGTGGATGTGGAAGGGGGTGCCAGGCGCGAGCACCCGGTCGGCGACGGCGAGCGCGCGGGCGAACGCGTCGGGGGTGGTGAAGCCGCCGTCGCTGGTCGCGTGCAGGTGGGCGAAGTCGAGCACCGGCCTGAGCCAATCATCCGGATTCAAAGTCGCTATATCCGTGCTTGACGGCTCGAGCCGGCGGCAGATCTCGACCACGTCATCGAGCGAGCCGAGCTCGTGTACTCGGCCCATCACCTCGACGCCGAATGGGACGGCGCGCCCCTTGGCGGCCAGGCGTTCTCGTAGCTCGCCGAGCTGAACGACCACCGCGTCGATGGCGTCGCCTCGCTCGCGCCCAGCAGGAAGCCGGGGTGGATCACCACCGGTGCCGCGCCGCAAGCGACCGCGATTCCCGCGCTGTGGTCGAGCATTCCGATCGCCATGTGATGCTTACGGCCGCCATACTCGGCATGCCCGAGGAACGCGGCCAGGGGAGCGTGGATGGAGAGCGCGACTCCGGCTTGGTGAGCGAGCGCTCCCAGGCGGTGCGCGTAGTCCCAGTCCATCCAGAAGCCGTCGCCGAAGTCGATCTCGGCCGCGTC
>Ga0335081_10016259_pt1 | contig 12037 bp, 13 predicted proteins | sample Lox_Sample_35_FD_206713 | JGI IMG/M metagenome (GOLD analysis project Ga0335081, IMG submission 206713) | Soil microbial communities from Loxahatchee National Wildlife Refuge, Florida, United States - Lox_Sample_3.5 | ecosystem: Environmental > Terrestrial > Soil > Wetlands | place: USA... | reverse complement strand
AGCAGCCTCGAGACCGCCAGAGCCGCGTAGCGTTCCGGATCGAAGGCCTCGCGAGCCCAGCCTGCCGCTTGCTTGCCCATCTGCGCGAGTCGAGTATCGTCTTTAAGGAGCACTTGGAGAACTGAGGCAAGCGGCTGGACGCCCTCGGCATTCGGCGAGATTCCGGTGATGCCCTCCAAGTAGGCGTCGCGAGATCCACCAGACGCCGGCGCCACGACGGGTGTCCCCGCGACCTGGGCCTCTAGGAGGACTAACCCGAAACCTTCGCCGGACGGATGCCGGCCTGGCGCCGTCCTCGTCGCGAGCACAAAAAGGTCTGCAGCCGCCAGCTGTCTCGCGAGTTCCTGGTCGCTTAGCGACGGTCGCAGCGTGCATCTGGGTCTCTTACTGACCACCTCACGGAGCTCCCGAGGAACCTCACCGCTGCCGCACACCGTGACATGGACGTCCGGCCGACCGAGGGCATCCACGGCGTCGAGCAGGTCGGCCAGGCCCTTATCTCTCCACTGCGCCAGTCGGAACGCTGTGACCAACTTCAATCCTGGACCCGTCAACTGAATCGACCTAGACGCATCTACTAGTTCCTGATACCAATCTCGCGATAGCCCTGGCGGGAGGACCGTCGAAGTGCCGACCTTGCTCAAGGCGCCAGCTGTGAAACCGCTCACAGCAACCACACGAACTCGTGATCGCTTCATGAGACAGATTTCAAGCTGCTGACGGGCACGAAGACGTCGTCCCCACACCTCCTTGCCGTGGCAAATGACCGAGATTCCAGAGACGCTCGGCTCACGATCGAGAAGTGACGCCACCGGAAGCAGCGCGCAGTGCGCTATGACGAGACGGGTCCGCATCTCGTCGGCGCGCAACTGGCCGCGTACCTCGGCGAACAAGCTAGCGTGCGCTGCTCCGCCAGGAGCGCGCAAATTGAATCGGCGGCACTCGACTCCTTGCCCCGCGAACGCCCCTTCTAGGGTCTGGACATAGCGCTCGATGCCACCGCCAAGGCCGCAGGAAGGAGCAAGGAGAAAGACCCGGTCAGACTCCCCGCTCACATCGACCGCCGCTTATAGATAAAGAACTCCGGTTGCCTGGCCTCCGATACCAGGTCACCGGTGATCTGCGTGGGCTTCCAATGCGGGTACCTCTCGTCGACCCAGGAAGAAAAATTCCGGTGGCGTACGTGCGGCGCCGTCCCGCGCCATTCCTCATTCGTCGAGCACGCGACGACGTATTGTCGCACGGCGGCGGTAGTTGACTCGAGCGCAACCGGACTGCCGAGTGAGACATGCGGGGCGAGTTCGCGCGCAGCGCTCCTGACGAACGACAGATCCGGCGAGCGATCGCGCAGTGGTGTCGGCACCGTGATGGCCGCGGCTTCGAAGCCGGAAGCGCCGGAATAGTCGGTGGTAGCCCGATATCGCCCAGACTCCAGCGCTGCCTGCAGACGAGATGCTTCGACGTCATCGGCATGAGATTCGCCTCGCCGCAGCTGCTCGACTCGGGCGACGTCGTGGTCGATCCCGACGACGCGATGGCCAGCCTCAACAGCAAGCATCGCCAGAGGCAGGCCCGAATAGCCGTGCCCGATAACCGTCACCATCTGCTCGCCGCCCGCCTGGGCCAGCCGATCCCTGGGTGAGGTTGCGCTCTCTAACCTGCTCACGGAGCGATTCTAGATCGTTACGTTAAGTAGCCACTGACTTTCGCAGAAACTCCCGTGGTCTCCATCGCCGGCACTGGCTCGTGGCGAATGCGCTAATGGTGCAGAGTCGCGATCTCGCGCTAGCCCAATCGGCCAACCCGGGTTTGTACTGCCTGGCGCGACGTCGGCCCGAAGCTATGCGGGCAGGTGCGGAGAGCCGCGGCACGTGCAAGTCGGGCACGGTCATGCAACTCGAGTGCATGTTCGCTCGGTAGCTGCCCGCGGCCATAACCTGCTGCGCGTCGGCCAGCTGGGACGCCCTGAGCACGACGGCGTTCCCGGGTGGCAGCGGCAGGGCGGCGGAGTCTCCGCCGAAGTAGGAGCGCACGGCCTGGTCGAACAGCGCGCTCATGGTGGTGGCCATGCTCTCGGTTGCCTGCTGATGACGGTGCTGGCCTGCGCCTGCAGGATCGCGGCTCGCACCGATTGCCGCGCCGCCGAAAAGGCCGTCCAGCAGAGGCCGGATCTGGCGCATGGCCTCGCCGAGGGTGACCGAGATCAGGGCGCGGGCGGAAGCTGGGCCATGGCGGGGTGACCGAGCTCGACGCGATCTTGGGCAGTTTCGCGGCCATCCCGGCGAGCATGACGAGCTCCGCACGCTGGAGCACATCCCGGGCCCACGCTCCCGCAGTCGTCGCGTGATCTTCCCGCTCGTCGCCGCTGGTGCGCGGAAGGGTCGTCGCGGTCATGGGTGCAGGTTACTCCGGTCACATGCCGTGCCCATGTGGTTACGAGTAGCATTCACCGGCATGAGCGTGACCCTCTGGCTGGCTCTGCTCGTCCAACTCGCCACCCTAGCCCTGCTGCGCCTCGGGCTGGGCAGGACGTGGCTGCGCCGGCCGGGGACGATCCTGGTCCTGGCGTCGGTGATCTACGACGGGGTGATCCAGGTACTGCTGTCGTTCCCGTCCGTCGCGCAGTGGGACACCGACCGCTACGGGATCGCGTCGGGGTACGAGGCTGACGCGGCGCTGCTGCTGTCGGCGGGGATGCTGGCCTACGCCATCGGGTTCCTGGTGACCGGACGCGGTCGCCGGCAGGCGCCCTCGCGGGCGGACGTGGCGCACTGCACGCGGGTGCTGGACTGGCGACTGCTGGCGCTGGCGTCCGTCCCGCTGGCGGTGCTCGCCTATGAAGGGCGCGGCTACAACGACTACGCGGTACTGAAGGCCCCCGGGATGGCACCGTCCCCCGGCCCGCCCCCGTCCCCGGGCGTGGCGTCGGTGTTCCTCGTCATCGTGGTGACTCTCGCCGCCGTGTCGTTTCTGCTGCGCCACGGCCCGCGGGCGATGGTGCCCGTCCTCGCCGTCCAGTCCCTGGTGCTTGCGGCGGCGGGCGAGCGGACCCCGGTCATCGCGGCAGCGGCGGCGCTGGTCATCTGCTGCGCCGCCGCGGGCATGCGACCGTCCCGGCGGCAGGTCACGGTCACGCTGGTCCTGACTGCGCTGGCGGTGGTCGTGCTCAGCGGAGCGAAGGCCGCCGGGGAGCGCATGGTGTTCGAGCAGGACACCGGGCTGGCGGGACGCCTGTCCGCGCTCCGCGGCGAGGTGACGGCCCCGCCGCCGGTCCCCGGCACCCCGGGCGTGGCCGGCCAGGCTGCGCTGCGGCTGGACGGGACGTCGTTCACCGCCGCCATCCTGCAGGCCCGCGCGCTCGGCGACCCGCTCCTGCCGGCGTCCGCCGTCCCGGAGTCGCTGCTGACCGCCGTCCCGAAGGCGCTATGGCCGTCCAAGCCGGACGCCGGGTACGCGCTGAGCCCTTATGACGCGGAGCAATTGGACTTCGGCCTGGCCCTGGTTAACATCCTGCCGACCGTGCCGGGCCTGTACGCCGGGTACATGTACCCGGCATGGCTGATCGCCTTCCTGGCGTTCCTGGGCCTGGCGTGGGGGCTGGCGGAACGCTGGATGCTGGCCCGCGTGACGCCCGCCCGGTTGGTCCTGCTCGCCGGCGCCGTACAGGCGGCGGTGAGCTATGAGGGCGGACTGCCGACGCTGGCGGACACGATGCGTTCGGCGGCTGGCATCGCCGTCATGGCGTGGGGGGCCGGGGCGCTCGTGAACCGCGCGTCCCGGGCAGAAGGCAAACGTCAGTATGCTGCGGCAGTCAGCGATAGCGTTCTCTCGCTTTACTCCCCCAGATACGAAATTGCGCATATCCGCCATTTGCAGCGGCTGCAGTAGACGGTATCTGCGCGTTCTGATGCCACCTGGCTTTAGGCCCATCGGATTCTGGCCTGAGCCGTTGCTGATGCCGATAAACTCAGCCGTCGTGTCACTGGAGTAGATAACGAGGAATTCTCCCGGTACGGCATGTACGTGCCGCCGAAGCTAAGCGTCATCACCGTGTTCGCGGCCGTAGGCCATCTTCACCTCCGGGTACACCCCGATCTTCGCCGTGATGTGGACGTGACGGCGGACCAGGCCGCCAGCCTGGCCCACTCGGCCAGCGACATCACCGGGACCAGCCCGGCGCGCGACACCAGATTCGGGTCATCAAAGGATGCGGAGATCTTCAGCGGGTCGTGCGACAATCGCATCTAGCAGGCGCCCTTTCTGAACTGGCCGACAGGAACTTCAGCAACTCCCATCGTCCCAGTTCAAAGGGCACTTTTCTGCGTTAACGCGCCGCCGCGCGAGCACTACTTACGCGGTGGATTCAGGTTAAGGAGCGGCTTGAGTAACGACCTCGCAGGCTTCGCTTCATGCTACGGACCGCATCGTTGCTCACCCTGACAGGGCTTCTGGCGTTGGGCTCCTGCCCGTGGCATTTCCAGACCGGGCCGCCAGCCTGCTACCGAGACTCCTGGCTGGCTATTCGGACCGGGCTCACACCGGCAGCCGACGACGAGCTTACGAGCTAGAAGCACTGCCATGGCATTACCGCACGGCGCTACCTCCCGTTCCACTGGCCGCACGAGATCACTTCAGCGACCCACATGCGAAACGCCAGATCGTCCTCTACGATGTGTAGGCACTAGGGCGCGCAGAGTTTGAAGCTGAGGCGTTCCAAGAAGCGACGTTCATCGATCTTTGCCTAGGAGGCTCCGGTGCTGCCACGAGCAGTACTCGAACAGACGACTCATCGCCTAGTGTTTCGAAGGCGCTTGCCAAGTCCTTTTCGTGGGGCCAGGATTTATGTGTCCACAGAAGGCGGATTAAAATATCTCCAGCCCTCAATGGGCAGCGTTGATCCTGATTTGCTAGCTCTCGCAGCCGAGACTATCCGACCTGGCGATATGGTTTGGGACATTGGCGCCAATGTGGGCTTGTTCACCTTCGCCGCAGCGGTTGCGGCAGGTCCGAACGGACACGTTCTTGCGCTGGAGCCCGATACCCTGCTCGTCAGACTGCTGCGGCGATCAGCGACCGCTAACCATGGCCTCGCTCCAGTTGAGATCCTGCCGCTCGCAGTTGCTGACAAGGTGGGAGTCGCCCGGTTCCACGTTGCCAAACGGAACCGTGCCACCAACCACCTTGACGGCTTCGGAAGGAGTATGGCGGGCGGCATCAGGATTACTGAGTTGGTGCCTACCGTCACGCTCGACTGGTTAGCATCTCAATTCCCCATGCCCAACGTCCTGAAGATCGATGTTGAGGCGGCTGAGCTGGAGGTGCTCGGCGGAGGCAGGTCTGTCCTCTGCTCTCGGCCAACGATCATCTGCGAGGTCGCCGGAAGTAACGCTGCGACAGCAGCAGACATCTTTACCAGTTACGGCTACACCCTCTACGACGCTCACGAGCCCTCTGGCCAGCGGACTCCGACATCGCTTGCACCCGCGGATACATTGGCGATTTGCTCCAATTGAGCACTGCACTGCTCCCGTATATCCACAGGCACTGAAGTCGGGGTCGACGCCAACGAGAGCACGCCAACAGGTAACTCCAATACGCCGGAATCCGGCTGCGACGAAGCCAGCAACGGTGTTGACTCTCGCCGCTGGCGACGATGAAGCCATCTGCCTTAGTGTGGCGCCCGCCGGCGGGCCGCTCGGCGACGCCGCGTGGATGAAACACAACCTGGCCCGGGCGAAGATCGCGCTGCCCAACGGCTACTGCGGGCTGCCGCTGCAGAAGTCCTGCCCGTACGCCAACGCCTGCCTGACCTGCCCACTATTCATCACCGCCGCCGAGTTCGCGCCCGAGCAACACCGCCAGCTCGACGCGACCCGCCAGCTGATGACACAGGCCGAGGCGGCCGGGCAGGCACGGATGGCCGAGATGAACCGGGCCGTCGAGACCAGCCTGGTCACCATCATCGGCGCGCTCAGCCACCGCCAGCAGAACTGCGACGGATGCGCAGGCAACTGCGCCTGCCACGACGACGGCGCCGGTCATGCGAGCTGACAACTCCCGCCGCCTGGCCGAAGCAACCGGCGCCGCAGCGAGCAGACCATGGCCCGGGCCCGCCAGGCACTGACCGAACTGGTGACACCGGCCAGGCCGTCACGATCAGCGTTGTCGCAGCCCACGCCGACGTCTCGGGGGCCTGGCTATATACCCAAGCCGGGCTGCGCGATCAGATCAGCGCCCGCCGCAGCACCACACCTGCCGCGCCCGCACCGGCCGCACCCGCATCCGACGCCTCGCTGCGCCAGCGCCTCACCTCGCTCACCAGGGCATCCGCGAACTAACCAGCGATAACCAGCAACTCCGCGACCACATCGCCGCCCTTCACGGCCAGCTCCGCGTCCATCGCCGGCTCAATCGGCCATTGCGCTGCCAATCAATTCAACGCGAAGGAATCGGCTCATCAAAGAGAGGCTCTCCCGCATTTGGCAGCTTGCGCCATCCAGCTATGAGGCCGTGATATAGCAGAAGAGCATGCGATGGTCGCCGCTTGACAACATCGGCCAATATTACTCGCGGCATTACTCACAGTAGATAGATAGATATGGCGACACTTCCTAGGAAAGATCCATGCCCCCTTGAAAACCATATTTGGTTACGCATGCAGTAGTAAGCGGGCCGGGCCGGGCTCCCTTCAAAGTAGTCCTTGCTGGTGCGTCGCGACCCCCCAGAGACTAGGACTACCCTCCCTCCCTCCCTCCATCCATCTGGCTCGGTATCCGATGTCAACATCCTCGACGCCTAGGCACTAACTTCCGTCGAAACTGACCGACTTGAACAGCTCATGCCTACAGAAGAGCGCAGCGCCCGTCACCCAATCGCAGTCGCTAATGGGTTGCACGGGCGGCGTGTTCGACCGTGCAACTTTCGTATACCTAGACACCGGGCCGCAGCCAGACTGGAGATTCCCATTCGGGAAAGTTATAGCGTCGGAGCAGAAATGCCCACGCCAGGGATATCTAGAGCAGCAAGGCGCATAGAAATGTCATTTGAGCTTAGTGCCACGTCGGAATTGAGAGAGATGTACTTAGAAGAGGGTATCGCCGAACACCAAATTCGCAGCCACCCCGAGCCCAAGATCGCGCGGTGGGACAGTCCGTGAAACGGCAGGGACCTTGCAGCGCAGCCGGTCACTCCTGCAAGTCGTTGGCGACGATCGCGACCTTCGAGAACGCGCCTTCCTCCAATAACGCAATGCGACCTCCGCCGTTGGATCCGAGTCAACCCAGTGCACGATGACGGCGGTACTGCCATATTGTTCCGTCTGAAGCATCCCCGTCGCGCAGCATCCGTGCGATATCGGCACATTCAGGCCAGCCGATCGAAGCTGGGCTATAAGCTGTCTGCTCCAATCCATGATATCAGGGCAATGGCCGACCGTTCACCCAAAGGCGATCTTTCTGTAACCAACGGTGACAGGCGCCGCGGAAGTAGAGCTGACCTCGGGAATTGCGGGGCTATCACGGTGAGTCATTGGCTAATATCGTTACGTGACCGCCACCGAGAAGTGCATCATCGCGAAATGCGCTGCTGGCGGCATTCACACCGTACGACCCGATGACCTGGAAGCCTCCCTCGCGCTCGCCGCATCACATGCCGCATGAGCTGGGCACCGGACACAAGGTCCTCCAAAGCGGTACGTCGTCAGCCAGGCCTGCACCGAGCTTCCCCCGGCAGTCGCCGTGGTCGAGTCCGGCCGCGTCGTCCCGCCATGCCGACCCTGCTCACCGACCCGGATTCCGCCGCCTACCCCGACGCGGGCCACCTGCGCCGGCTCGCCCGGGCCCTCCGCAGGCCTGGCTTCGTCAGGGCCGTCGCGCACACCGCGGGCTACAACGTCGCTGCCACGTTCGCCGCAGGACTTGGCGGGATCCTCATCGCGCGGGCTGTCGGGCCGACGGTGCGCGGGGAGTACGCCGCGGTCACATCGTGGTTTGGCCTCGTGCTCCTGGCAGGCGGAGTCGGCCAGCCGGCCGCACTGTGCTTCTACGTGGCGCGCTACCCTTCGCGTGCTCGCGAGTATGCGGCCACCTCACGGGCGATGATGCTGGCAACAGGCTTGCTCGCCGCTGTGGGGGGCATGCTGCTCGCTCCACTCCTGGCTCGCGGCAGCGCTCAAGTGGCCACCGGTTACCGCATCGCCTTCGCCGTCTCCGTCATCGCACTAGTGGGTTCCAGCTATACCTTCGCGCTGCAGGCACGAGACATCGCCCGGTGGAATGTCTCACGCATGGTCCAGCCGGTGCTCAGCCTGATCGCAATCCTGGCACTGTGGCGGCTTGGGCTGCTCACCCTCGATGCCGCCCTCGTCGTTCTCGGCGCAACGATGCTGCTGCAGCTGGGCTGGGCCTACTGGTCGTGCAGGCGCGCTGGACTGGTACCTGGTCGCGCACGTGCCGCGCTGGTCCGGCCGCTCGCGATTTACGGTGCCGCCCAGATCGCTGCCCTTGTCCCCGCGACCCTTAACGAGCAGCTAGACCAGCTGGTCCTGTCGCAGACCGTGCCAGCGGCGGACCTTGGCCGATATGCGATCGCAGTATCCTTCACCCTGCTTCCGATCTCAGCGGTATCGGCGATAGGTTACGTCGCTTTCCCCAAGCTAGCCGCAGAACGCGGCGTAACCGCCGCCACCCGCCGCCTGCAGCGGGTGGCGATACTCGGCAGCGTCGGCTTGACCGCCGCCATGCTGGTGCCGCTGGCGCTGACCGCCCCGTGGCTGGTGCCGCTGGTTTTCGGCCCAGCCTACCGGGGTGCTGTCCCGCTCATCTGGATCCTCGCCCCGGGCGCAGTTTTCCTGAGTTGCGGGCAAGTCACCGGGAACCTGCTGCGGGGCCGGAGCCACCCCTCCGTCGTGGCGTGGTGCCAGGGTCTTGCCGCCGTGTTCACGATAGCCATCCTGGCGGCGCTCCTGCCCTTCCTGGGCGTATACGCGGCGGCGATCGCTTCGACAGTAGCCTACGGCGTCACCACGGCCGTGATGCTCCATCGCTTGCTGAATCTGCCCTCCCACGCTCGCGGCAGCGGGCCTCGGATCGAGAGCCTGCCGGAACCAGATGCCACATCACACGCAATGTCGAGCATTTCAGAAGCGCCCGTGGAAAGGCAAGCAAGTAGTTGAACTATCAAGCCGACCGGCCACATCGCAGAAAGGTAGACTAGGCAGGTGACCGTCAGCTTAGACGCCCGTTCCATTTACCTGGACTTGCCCAGGAACTATCTCACCAGATATCGGGAAAGCGAACTGATGCCGGTACGTGCGACCAATCATCCAGTACTGCGCGGAACGCTTGACCTCCTTTCCAGGCGCAATCTAAGGCTCGTGCGCACGCTTCCTTTTGACCAGCCAAAAGGAACCTCGGCCTATTGGTCCATTGCAGCAGAGCCGACGACCGGGCTGCAGCGGCTCACCAGCCTTCAGCGCTGCGTCGACACCGTGATCACCGAAGATGTTCCCCGGGACCTGGTCGAGTGCGGAGTATGGCGGGGCTTCGCATGCATTCTGATCCAGGCAGTACTGGCAGTTTACGGTGACGACGAGCGCTGCGTGTGCCTGGCAGACTCGTTTGCGGGAGTACCGCCGCCTGACGCCGACAACTACATCGCGGACGCCGATCTCAGGCTCGACCTGAGCGCGGACGTACTTGCCGCGTCAGAAGCCGACGTGAAGGCCAACTTCGAGCGATACGGCCTGCTGGACGACCGCGTTCGCTTCCTATCTGGCTGGTTCAAGGACGCGCTGCCAAACGCGCCCATCGATCGCATTTCGCTGCTGCGGCTTGACGGAGATTTGTACGAATCTACGATTCAAGCACTTGACGCACTCTACCCGCGCCTGTCGCCTGGCGGTTTCTGCATCATAGACGATTATCACGCTATTGAAGCGTGCCGCCAGGCGGTGACAGATTACCGCGACAGCGACGGGACATCCGCTGAGATAGCTGAGATTGACGGCAGTGGAGTATTCTGGCGCAAGTAGTGAAGAAGCTCAAGGACTGGACAACTAATCGCATGCCTGAATATACCCAAGCCAGCAAGCATGATCGCATTGCAGCCGTCGCCGACGTCTCAGGGGAGATCATCAAGAACGCGGCGATGAAAATGCCCGTCATAAGGCGCTGGCGGCTCGGCCAGCCCAGGGCTGGTGTCCGCTTCACAGGCAAGGACTCGGAACTGCAGCGTTACGCCTTCCAAAGCCTGACCGTGCTGGAGCAGATCACGGGCAAGCTCCAGGGGAAGTCGGTCTGTGAAATTGGCCCAGGTGATTTCTTGACGTCAGGAATGGCGTTGCTCGCCGCTGGGGCAGACTCCTACATGGTTATCGACCGATTTGCAGGAGACTACAACTGCCTAGAAGGACGAGAATGGTACTTGGGGATCCAAGCGGCATGGCCTCGCATTTACCCGGAGATCCCCTGGCCCGGATGGCTTGACGCGACCCGCTTCCCCGAAGCCTACCCAGAGCGGGTAAGAACATCCGCGGTAAGGATCGAATCTGCCAAGGACATCGGAACCTTCGACATCGTATGCTCGTTCCAGGTAGGGGAGCATGTTTCGGATGTCGAGAAGTTTGCCCGCTCAACGGCAATGCTCCTGAAGCCTGGCGGCATCGCCGTACATCGTATCGATTTTGGCCCGCACGGTGTCTGGCGATCTTATCGAGATCCGCTTACCTTCCTGCGGATTCCGGAGCCCGTCTGGCAGGCCATGGGCTCTGCCAGAGGCACCCCGAACCGCCGTCGGGTAGACGAGGTGGTAGCGGCCTTCCGCGCGGCTGGGCTGTCGGTCCACCTGACCGGGATCGAGCGCTACCCGCAGTCGGCCTTGGATCTGGCCCGGCTTCCCGCGCGCTTCCGGCAGATGCCGCCCGAGTCGGTGCTGACCAAGACGGTGGTCCTGATGGCGGAGCGGGCTGCGGGCCGGGAGGCTGCCCGCGAATGACGTCCTATGATCGCGCGTAGACGAAGAAGTCGGGTCGCCCCTGCCCTAATCCTGGGCCTGTGCTCACGTTCTTGAGTTCCCATTCTGGGCGGTTAGCTTCGACCCAGGCAGAGAAGCGGCGATGCCGCACATGCGGCGCGCCGCCAGGGATCGCATCGTTGGTCGCGTAAATCACCACATAACGCTTGGCCGCCCCGAATAGATGTGCCATATAGACCTCAAAGACGGAATCTTCCACGAGATGATAGATGACATCGAGCGAGAGCGCGAGATCCGCCTTGAACAATCCGGCGTGGTCTACGAAGCAAGAGCTGTCATAGAGGAAGAAGCTCTTGCCTGGATCATCCGCGAACCTGCTCTTGCATAGCTCAATAGCCGTCTTGGACACGTCGAGCCCGATGTACTGGGGATACGCCGACAGTGACAGTTGGTTGCCGTCGCCGCAGCCGAGCTCGATGACAGTCTGCACGGCATTGTCTTTCACGAACGCGTTGAGGAACTTCGCTTTGCCGACAGCCAGGTCGCCGTACGATCCCTCACCGCTCGTGCCGCCACGTGCATACCGCTGCTCCCAGAACGCTGTTGATCCATCGAAGCAGAGGCGCTGACGTAGCGAAGAAAGCTGCCGGACCCCCGGAATTGGCCGGACTAAATCCTTGACCGTCACGATGATCTCCTCACTTTAATGACGATGCTAGCAGGGCATGCTTCGGCAGAGCGGCCAGATCCACTATGGCCAGCCCGACCTAGATTGATATGTGAGACAACGACACATCTGATAGTCACGCTGACGCAGTCGCGTCTTGACGTGCCGCCACGCCCCAACGCCGACAGGAGCCGCGATGTCGGAACGAATGGCGCGCTGACCGAGTAAAGGTGGGCGAGCCGCGCCGTTGCGGGAGTGCCGCGGCGGCTGCTAGAGGCGCTCACCGCGATGGGCATGAAGCGCGAGGAGAAGAAGGCCGCCGCCGACTCCGTCACCATGCGCAAGCTTGCACCGACCCTGCGCTATGAGGGGATGCTGCTCGCCGAGATGGCCGGACCC
>Ga0335081_10016258_pt1 | contig 12037 bp, 9 predicted proteins | sample Lox_Sample_35_FD_206713 | JGI IMG/M metagenome (GOLD analysis project Ga0335081, IMG submission 206713) | Soil microbial communities from Loxahatchee National Wildlife Refuge, Florida, United States - Lox_Sample_3.5 | ecosystem: Environmental > Terrestrial > Soil > Wetlands | place: USA: Florida... | reverse complement strand
GTGCCCATCCACTCCTTAGGGGACGAGATCTTAAACGAGCTGGCTACGCTGGGCAGTAACGTCAGCACCTCCGAACGCGCGAACGGCAGCTCGGTGGGACCCACGGCGAGAAACCTGTGACCGAAAGCATAGACCTTGTCGCGATCGACGTAAGTCAGGGTTCCATCTGCTCCCACGCTGAGGTCGCCGCTCATCAGCTCCACGCTGATCATCGAGCCCGGCTGCAAGGCGGAGCGATCTCCCATCTTCGCGTCCACGCTCCCGCCGCCCGAGACGCCTTGCCGCGGCTCCAGGCCCAGCGCCCGCAGTTGCGGCGCGAACTGCTCGATGGCCTGACGGGTGAACCCGCTGAACCACACCGGCGTTGCGATATCCACCATCCGCAACTCGCCGGACATGGCCTCCTCGGGTCTCGGCAGCATCGCGGTGAGGTTGGCGTTTTCCAGCAAGGCTTTTTCAACTGGAACTCTGGCCCGGCGCAGCGGTTCGGACGGAGCGACGCTCACCCGCACCATGTCTTCAATGGGACGGATCCCGGCAATCGGTTCCTTCGAAAATGGAAACGCCATGGCCACCGCGCCCACCAGCTTTCCATCAATGTAGACCGGGCTACCGCTCATCCCTTGCATCACACCGGTTTTCTCGAGCGGTCCGCCGGACAGGCGGGCCAGAATCAACGACTGCTTCGGACCAATGTTTTCGAGGACGCCGAGGATCTCCACCTGGAAATCCTCCACGCGGTCGCCCGAAAAAACCGTCTTGCCGGTAGCCTGCATGCCCGGCTTCAAGTCTTTGAGCGGGAAGAATGAAATCTGCGCCGAAAGGGCCGCGGCCAGCGCGAGCGCCGCGGGTACTGCAATCCGAACCACAATATCATTGTAGCTTTGAATTGGTTACGAAACGCACGAGGGAAACGAATATCGGCCTAAGTGCGTAGTATTCCACAACATGTATAAGCCCATCCGCAAGGGAACGATCGCCTGCGCCAAAGAGCAGTGAGGGGCCTCAGATCGTTTTCAGAAATGCGATCAGGGCCTTCTTGTCTTCGGCGGATAGATCAAGTCCGAACGGGTGCCCCGTCACCGCATAGGTCTTCGCGCCGTAGGGAATGAAGCCCGTGGGAACGTAATCGTCTCGCGTGCGGCGCGGGTCAAACCAGTCTTCGAGCGTCGCGCACCAGCCGCTGTGCCCGAACATGCCGCGATACCACACGCCTTTGAGTGAGGGTACCTTGTAATAGCCAGTGCCACGCCGCGTCTTGAGGGCCAGGCTCGGATCGGTGCCGACCGAGAGGGGCATGATGTCGTACTTCTTGTCGGCGCCGGGCGGAGGAGTGAAGCCCCCGGCGAGCGTCAGTTTGTTGTTGGTGTAAAGCGGTGGAGTATGACAGCCGGCGCAACCGGCGCGGCCAAAGATCCGCTTTCCGTGTTCGGCAAGAGCGTCAAACTTGTTCGGATTCGGCGGTGGTTGACGCGAATAAACAAACAGCGCTAGCGCATAAAGCTGCTCGTCGCTATAGCGGTCTTGCGTGCTCGGGTCAGGCAGCTTGCTGAATTGAGGCCCGCCGCTGGGGATGAAACCGCCGTAACTGGAGAGAAGATCTTCTCCCTGGTTGATCGCGGCATAGCGCATGAGATCGGCTATGGAACGGTGTTCCTGCAGCCCGGTGTGATCCAGATAGCGCCGCTCTTTCACGCTGACCAGGTCAGGAATTTGCGGGGGAGAATCTGTACCTGTCCCAAACCGGGCATCCACCCCTGGCGGCACGGCCACAAACTTTAATGCGATATCATTCTGCGACAGCTTGTCCAGGCCAGCCAACGGGTCGGGGTTCAGCCAGGGCGCTCCGTAATCCGCTCGTTGTATCGCGCGAACAAGATCCAGGGGCCCTCGCCTGAAGACGTTGGCAAACGTGCGGTCGACGGGAAAGTTCCCCTGTGGGCCCTTGAGCACATTGCCATCCGGCACGACTCGCGTATGGCAGGTGCTGCAGCCGAACGCCGCTATTTCAACCTTCCCCTTTTCGCGGACGGCATAGTAAAAGAATGGCATGATGCCATCCTTGGTGACCGGCACGCCATTTTTCCGGTACCATTCCGGATCGCGCACTTCCTGAATCGTATAACCGGCACGCGGGCCGAAAACGACGGGAGCGTCAAAGACCATCTCGCCGGCTTTGATCCAGTCTGCCTCTGTTGCAAGCGGCGGGGAATGGCCCTTATCGTCCCAGAGGATCACCGGTTCCTCATGGAGCAGCCAGTCCATATATCCCTTCGGTTCACGATCTGGCGCATAGATCGGATACATCTTGTAGATGGGCCGCACCGGGATCTTGTAGTAATAGTCGGCGGAAACGTGTTTGGCTGAGACAGTAGGATTCGCGAGCGGCACTTCGAGCGTCGCAATGGCCGTATCATCCCAGGCTTTTGGGACTTCGGGGTGAAAACCGGCCGTGCTGGCTGATTGGGCGCGCAGGCCGGCACTGCACGCACAGGCAACCATGATCCATGCGCCTCTCATCCTGGTCGCCATGAGTGCTTATTCTATCGCGCCGGTTGTTTTCTGCGCGGAAACTCCAGCGGCAACAGAACCTCTGCTGCCGCGCGGAAGGTGTTGGCGTGCGCTTCGACGGTCCGCTCAATGGGTTCGGCGTATCCGCCGCCCAGCGTGATCACAACAGGCACGCCATGCGAACGGCACATTCCCAGCACCCGGTGATCGCGATGCTCGAGGCCGGCCAGCGATAAAGCGAGCCGTCCCAGCCGGTCGCCTGCGAGCCCATCCACGCCGGCCTGATAGAAGACGATCTCGGGATCAAACTCGAAGACTCGCGGCAGCACGCCATCGAGCGCGGCGAGATATTCCTCATCACCGGCGCCATCTGGCAGATCGACATCGATTCGGCTGCGTTGTTTGCGGAAGGGAAAGTTATTCCGGCCGTGAATGGAAAGTGTCAGCACGTCAGGATCATCGCGAAAGATGGCGGCCGTGCCGTCACCCTGGTGCACATCAAGATCCACCACCGCCGCGCGCCGCGCCCGTCCCGCGCTCCGCAGCGCCAGAATCGCTACGGCAATATCGTTGAACACGCAAAACCCGGCGCCCTCGCTCCGGAATGCATGGTGCGTGCCGCCCGCGAGGTTGCCGCCAAATCTTGTGCGCAAGGCGTCCTCGCTCGCTGCCAGCGTTCCGCCGAGCGACGCCAGCGTGCGCTGGGCCAGCCCGGGCGACCATGGAAATCCGATGCGCCGCATGACGGCCGGTTCGAGAGTCCCATTCAGAAATCCGGCTACATAACCAGGATCATGCGCCTGTTCGATGAGTTCCCGGCTCGCCGACGCGGCTGGTTCCAAACGAAAACGGCCGTCTCTGGCCAGCATCTCGCGCAGAAGCCCATACTTCGCCGTTGGAAACTTGTGACCAGCGGGCAGCGGAATCGCGTAGTGATCGCAATAGTAGAGCCGCGGCGGCACGGGACGAGGCTACCGGACCGACAGATCGCGAATGTAGATATCCTTGAAGCGCATGTTGCCGCCACCACCGGAGTGAAGCTGCAGGGCAATCGAACCATCCCACGATTTGGGCGTGGGATCCGTGAAATCCACAATCACGACTCCGTTCAGACGCGCAACATAGCGGTTCACTACCACTTTCAGAAGGTAATCGTTCCAGTCGTTGCGGTGAATCACGCCTTCAAACTCCGGCGCTGGCCACACGATCCACTGCCGGCCGTCGCCATAAATCCCGCCGGTATGGCCGACGACCTGATCGATTTCGAACTGCAGGCCCTGGCTGACGTCCGCGGTTCCCGGCGTGAACTCGGTGTGGAAAAAGACGCCGCTGTTGCCGTCGCCTTCGCACTTGAAACGCAGCGACATTTCGAAATCCTTGTAGTTCTTGGCCGTTTTCAGATAGCCGTATTCCTTCGTTACCGCCACGCCATGGATAGTGCCGTCCTCAACCGTCCATTTCTCGTGGCCCACCTCGACCCAGCCGCTCAGGTCGTGGCCATTGAAGAGCTTGACCCACTGTTCGTTCGGCAGCTTGGCGCGCGGGCCCTGTGCCGCGGCTACCGACGTCATGAGTACCAGGCCAATGATCACGCGCATTGTTTTCTCCTTAGCCCAGCGTCACTCGAAGATAAACGCTTTGGCGACCACATGCGATCTATCTTAGTTTAGCGGGGTGGTAGCCGCCCCCTGAATTGGGTTTAAGCCCCTTGCCGCGAGCGCCGCTTGGCCTTGCTTTCCAGCAACACTTCCTTCAGCACTGTGCCGATCTGCATAAAATCCGCCAAATTGACTGGTTTCATGATGTATCGCTGCACGCGCAGTTGTTCCGTTCTCATCCGATCGCGCGGTGAAGGCGAAGAACTCGTGATCACCACCGGCATGTTTGCCAGATCCTCGCTTTGCCGCAGTGCCGCCAGCACTTCAGTGCCTTCGTTCTTCGGCAAATTCAAGTCCAGCACGGCGAGATCGGGCGACTGTCTTCCCGCGTAGTCTCCTTCACCGCGCACGAAAGCCAACGCTTCGGCGCCATCCTCGATTACCGTTAACTCAAAATTCAATTCTGCTTCTTCCAGCGCCTTCCGGAACAGGTAGGTGTCGGCGGCATTGTCCTCTACAAGAAGGATGCGAAACAATTCAACGCTCATCGGCTTGCTCCTCTGACGGCCGGCAGGGTGAAGTGGAATTTGGCTCCTTGATTTACTTGTGACTCGACCCAGATCCGGCCACCGTAGCGCTCGACCACGCGCTGGCAGATCGCGAGTCCGATGCCGGTGCCGGGGATCGTCTTTCCGTGCAACCTCTTAAAGACGCCGAAAATCCTCTGGTGATACGCGGGATCGATGCCCAAACCATTGTCAGCGACTGTGAAGCGCCATGTGCCATTTTGGTTTTCAGCAGAAACATGAATCCGCGGCGTAGACTCTCCACGGTACTTGATGGCGTTGCCGATCAGATTCTGGAAGAGCTGAAGGAAATGCGGCTCGTCACCTGCCATGGTGGGCAGCTTCTCGCTGGTAACGATCGCCTGGGTCTCCTCGATCGCGGCTTTACAGTTTTCGATCGTCTTTTGAAATACTGAATTCAAGTCGATCGATTCAACGGGCTGCTGCCCGTCGGCGGTCAAGTGGGTGTATGCCAGCAGGTCGGTGAGCAGTTCCCGCATTCGGCTGGTGCCTTCGGCGATGAACCCCGCGCATACCGCGGCTTCACCCTCGAGCTGGCTGCGGTAGCCCTTGACCAACAGTTGCGAATAGGTGGTGATCATGCGTAATGGCTCCTGCAGGTCGTGGCTGGCGGCAAAAGCAAATTGATTCAGATCCTCGTTTGCGCGCAACAGCGCCTCATTGGAGGTCCGAAGCTCTTCCTCCAGCCGCTTGCGCTGTGTGATGTCGGTGTTAGCTTCGAGAATCGCTGAAGGTGTACCGTTTTTGTCGCGATGAAGCGCCCAGATGCTGGACACAATGATTTCTCTGCCGTTCGGCATTTTGTGCCGGAGTTCGCCCTCCCAACGTCCGGAGGCGAAGAGCTTTGCGCGTATTTGCTTCAGCGGTTCCGGGAACTTCGTTTGGAAGAGGTCGTGAGAGACCGTCCCTACGGCTTCGGCTGGCGTAAAGCCGTAAAGAGCCTGGGCGCCTGAGGACCACCGGATGATGTGATCTTCCGTGTCTCTCACCAGGACCACAACGGGGTCCACGATGTCCGCAAACTCTTGCAGGGTTTCGTTCGAATTGCGAAGAACTTTCTCGATCTCCTTGCGTTCCGTGATATCGATACAGGAACCAATGTAACCAGTAAACTCGCCACGGTCGCCATACAGCGGAGTGCCATTCTCCAGCACCCAACGATACTCGCCGTCATGCCGCTTCAAACGGCATTCCATCTTGAAGGGCCGGCGCGCATCGAAAGCGGTCACATAGGCGTTCAGCCATCGATCAAGATCGTCGGGGTGGACGTTTTCGGCCCAGCCGTTGCCTAGCTCCTGCTCCAGGGTATGGCCGGCAAAATCAAGCCATGGCTTATTGAACCAGGTGCAGAGTTTGTCGATGCCCGACATCCAAATCAACACCGGCGCGTTGTCCGCCATCAGCCGGAACCGTTCCACACTTCTCTGGTTGGCTTTCTCGGCTTCCTTCCGATCGGTCACATCCCGAAAAACCAGCACAACGCCCGCGATGCTGCCGCCGGCATCCATGATGGGCGCGGCGCTGTCATCAATCGGAATCTGGCGGCCTTGCTTTGTGGTCAGCCGGGTGTGATTGGCGAGGCCGACGATGCGGCCTTCCTTTATCACCTGATTCACGGGATTCTCAACGGTCGCTCCGGTTTCCTCGTTTTGGATGGTGAAGATCTGTTCCAGGGGTTTTCCAGCCGCCTCTTCCTGTGCCCACCCGGTGAGCGACTGAGCCACGGCATTCAAAAGAGTAACTCTCCCGCTCGCATCTGTCGTTATGACGCCATCGCCAATACTCGCCAGCGTGGTTTGCAGCCAATCGCGCGCTTCTTTGATTCGCTGCTCGCTTTCCTGAAGGGATTTGATAAGTTTCTGGCGGCAGCGTGTCTCTCTGCGGATGGTAACTGTCGAAATAGCCAGGAGCGCGAAAACGGCTGCGCTCCCGACGGCGCCGACCATCCCCGATTGATTGGCGCTGGCCCGTGCTTGCTCCGTTTCCTGCGTCAGTAGATCACGACTCACCGTCTGGATTTCAAAGCAAACGGCTCGAATCCGATCCATCAGCGCTTTCCCGCGATCAGTGCGCACGATGGCAAGGGCCGCATCAAGACCCTGGCTGCGTCGCAGCTCAATCGTCTGCCCCAATTCATCCAGCTTGTCTTTCACCAGCGGCCTTAATCTGGCGACGCGCTGGGCCTGGTCCGGGTGGCGTGTGGCCACTTCAATTCGATCCAGAGCGTCCAAAGTTGGCGGGATTTCGGTGAGAGCCTGCCGGTAGGGCTCCAGGTACCGATCCTCTCCGGTCAGAAGAAACCCCCGCTGTCCCGTCTCAGCATCCTTGAGGAATGAAAGGAGCGCAGTGGTTCGGTCGAAAACTTGAAGAGTGACCGCCCCTTGATCACTGCTGCGGCTGAAGGCGGCCCACGCGCGGTAAGCGAGAATGGCAATGGACATCACCAGCAGGAGTGCCAACAGCAAGGATAAAATTCCGGCCGTGAGCGGGGTCATGCGGCTCGTGGTCTTCATCGGATCTTTGCCTTCTCGCCCGAGTCAACGCGGATGAGCCTACCCGGGCTAACATCAGAAATTCGAAGCAAATCCAGACTACTTTACGCCGATCTCATCCTGAATGGCGCGAGCGATCCGCTGGCCAAGATCCTCCACCTGCGCCAGTTCCGGACCTTCCACCATGACGCGGGCCAGCGGCTCAGTTCCGGAGAACCGCACCAACACGCGGCCCGATGATCCCAGCGCCTTTTCACTGGCGCTGATCTCGTGCTCCACCGCGAGCATCTCCGTCAGCGGCTTTCTTTCCCGCACCCGCACATTGTAGAGGCGCTGCGGATAGACCTTGAGATCCGCGGTCAGCTCGTCCAGCCCGGCGCGCGTTCGCTTCGCCGTTTCCAGCACGCGGAGAGCCGTCAGCATGCCGTCGCCGGTGGTAGCGTACTCGCGGAAAATGACGTGGCCCGACTGCTCGCCGCCCAGCACCGCGCCTTGCCGGATCATCTCTTCCAGCACGTACTTGTCTCCCACCGGCGTGCGGAGCATGCGGATGCCGTCGCGGGCGAGGGCTTTTTCCAGGCCCAGGTTCGACATGACGGTCGCCACCACCAGTTCGCCCGCCAGGTGTCCTGTTGCTTTCAGTGCGCGCGCGGCGATCAGCAGCACCGCATCGCCGTCCACGATTTTGCCGCTCGCGGAAACAAAGATCGCGCGATCGGCATCGCCGTCAAATGCAACCCCCAAGTCAGCGCCTCGTTCCACCACGGCCTGGCGCAAGTTCTCAACATACAGCGCGCCGCAATTCAAATTGATGTTGCGCCCGTTAGGTTCGCAATAAATGGAGTGAACCTCGGCGCCGTTGCGGCGAAACAGCTCGCCGGCCAAATGCGAAGCCGCGCCGTTTCCACAGTCGATCACCATGCGGATGCCGTCGAAACGCACACCAACCGTGGAAAGCAGGTAATCGATGTAACGCTGATCCAGACCGGCATCGGCGGCCAGCGGTTTCGGCTCGACCTCTCTCGCCTGACTCTCCAGGAGGCGGAAGATTTCCTGCTCGATTCCGTGCTCCTCTTCATCCGGAAGCTTGAAGCCGGAATGGCCGAAAACCTTAAGGCCGTTGTCCTGATAAGGATTGTGGGACGCCGAAATCATCACGCCCGCCACAAACTCATCCGCGCGCGTGAGGTAGGCGATGCCGGGTGTGGTGACGACGCCCGCCAGGCGCGAACGGACGCCGCGCTCGGCCAGTCCGCCCGCCACCTGATCCGCGATCCAGGGTCCGGATTCGCGCGTATCCATCCCGATGACGATCTCCGGATCGGGATGCAAATGCTGCGCGGTGCTCGCCAGCGCGACACCGAAAGCGTGTATGGTGGGTGGATCCAGCGGGTACTCGCCCGCCACGCCGCGGATACCGTCCGTGCCGAATAACTGCTTGCCCATGATTAGTTCTTTTTCACCACGACATCTACCGTAACCTGCGAAGGCGATTGAAATCTCGCCCGGGGCTCCGCGAGATACGTGTTCACCCGAAATTCATGGCTGCCGACGACGCCGCTGATGTCGATCCGGTCGGTTCGCACCGAAGCCGTTTTGGCCACGCTGGACTCGGGGCCGGTGATAACTAACGCGGGTGGCGTTACCGTATACTTCGCAACGGCGTAGCCCTCATGCGGTGCGGAGAGCCGCACGTCCACGGGCACTTCGCGTGTGGCGCGATGTTCGAAGCGGAACTGCAGTTGCGCCGGAACCGAGCTCACCAACCGGATGCCGCGCGGGAGACTTACGTTGCTGCTGTCGATGTTGAAGGTTCGTTGCCCGGGCTGATGCACCGAAGAAAAATCCAGCACCACGGCCGGCCGCGCGTCCCTCATATCCCGCAGCCGGCTGGAGGGGCCACGCAACTCCAGAACCACGTCCTCCACATAATCCGAGCTGATCTCGAGATCATCGGGCACGCCTTTGTATTCCACCGGGACCGAGCGCAGCGTCGCTAATTCTGGCTCACTGGCCACTGAAACCCAAAGGGCAAATGCCGCTGCCAGCGCTAGCAGCTTCCATCCGATGTTCTGGGTGAAGATGCCCGTCACGGCCGGCTAACCTTCTCGACCGGCTTGGCGCCCTCCACGGGTTTGACGCCGCTTTCCAGGAAGGATTCCACCGGGTCGGCCCCTTCTGGCGTGCCCGGTTTTCGCACCCCGAAGTGGGCGTTCACGCGCTCTTCCAGCTCGCGCACGCCAAGCCCGCGATGGATCTCGCCGTAAGCGGCTACCGAGATATCGCCGGTTTCTTCGGAAACCACCAGCGAGAGGCAGTCGGTCTCTTCGGTGATCCCGATGGCGGCGCGGTGCCGGGTTCCCAGATTCGCCGGCACAGCAGGATTCGTGGTCAGCGGCAGAAAACATGCGGCCGATCCGATCCGGTCCTTTTGAATGATCACCGCGCCATCATGCAGCGCGCCACCCGGGTGAAAGATCGAAAGCAACAGGTCCGCGGAGATCTCCGCATCCAGCCGGACTCCGCTCTCCACGAACGTCCTGAGCCCGATATCGCGCTCGAGCACGACTAAAGCGCCCGCTTTGTTCTGCGAGAGCCGGCTGAGCGCCAGCAGGATCTCCTCGATGGATTCGGGCTGTTTGAAACCGCGGCCCAGCCAGCGCTTGCGCCCGATGCGCGCCAGCGTCCGACGGATCTCTGATTGGAACAGGATGATCACCGCAATCGCGGTATAGGGAACGATGTACGAAAGCAGGGACCGCAGCGCCTCGAGCCCCGTCCACACGGCCACGCCGTAAACCATCACCGTCGCGAGAATCCCGATCAAGATGTGCCCTGCGCGCGTGCCGCGCACAATCATGAGCAACTGGTAGATCAGGACAGCGACCGCCAGGATGTCCACAACCGCGGTGAAAGTGAGTTTTGGCAATGAAGACAGCCACATGTGCCGGCTCGCAGAACACTCAGCCTGAAACACTTATCTTATCAGGTAGCGTCGGAGTTCTCGCTCGTCATCCGTCCGTAGCGTGGACAAAATCAGGTCGGGCGTGCCCGACCCCTGCCAAGTTGCCGTAGGCGCCGAGCATTGCTCGGCCCGGTAGATGCCCGCAGCGAAAATTGAGTTGATTTTTTTCTCGCCCTCCTCATCGAGCAGTAGTACTCTCGCTCACTTCGAAGCCGCTATAGTAGAAAAAGACACAATGCCTTTCGTCTCCATTCCCGAAGCTGTTGAGGAAATCCGTGCGGGCCGTATTGTCGTTGTGGTGGACGATGAGGATCGCGAAAACGAAGGCGATCTGACCATCGCAGCCGAGAAAGTCACGCCGGAAATTATCAACTTCATGGCCACCCACGGGCGTGGTCTGATTTGCCTCGCTCTGACCGCGGAGCGCTGCGATTACTTGCGGCTGCCGCTGATTTCGCCGCAAAACACCTCCAACTTCGGAACCGCGTTCTGCGAATCCATCGATGCGCGCGAAGGCGTCACCACCGGTATCTCCGCCGCCGACCGGACGCGCACCATCCTGGCGGCCATCGATCCGGCCAGCCGGCCCGCGGATCTGGCCCGGCCCGGCCACGTGTTGCCGCTCCGCGCCCGCGAAGGCGGGGTTCTGGTGCGAGCCGGGCAGACGGAGGCCTCAGTGGACTTGGCTCGCCTCGCCGGCCTCGTCCCCGCCGGCGTCATTTGCGAGATCATGAACCCGGACGGCACCATGGCGCGCGTTCCGGAACTGGAAGCCTTCTGCCGCCACCACGGATTGAAGATGATTTCGGTCGCAGAACTCATCCGTTACCGCCTCAAGCACGAGCGCTACATCCATCGCAAGGCCGAGGGTTGCATTGAAACCGAATTTGGCGAGTTCCGTACCGTGGCCTACTCGAGCGACATGAACCCCGAAATACACCTGGCCCTGATCCGCGGCGAGCCGGCCGGGCACGAGAACGTGCTGGTACGCATGCATTCCCATTGCATCTACGGCGACGTCTTCGCCTCCACGTTTTGCGATTGCCACCGGCTGGTGCGCGAATCCCTGCGCAAAATTGCCGCTGAGGGCATGGGCGTCCTGGTCTACTTGCACCAGACCGGCCCGGGTTTCCGCATCGAGAAGGACGAACAGGGAGCCAACCGGATGGTCTCTCATGGCCGCGACTTCATGCACTACACCGGCGCCGCGGGACAGCGCCAACTCCAGCACGAACACGGCATTGGGGCGCAAATTCTGTCCGATCTCGGCCTGCATACCATCCGTCTGCTGACCAATCACCCTCGCAAGATCGTGGCCCTGGAAGGTTTCGGGATCGAGATCGTGGAGCAGGTGCCCGTCATCCACCCGGTCGCGAAAGCTGGAGATTAACACCTTTGTTGAAACTTTCGGCGGCCAAACTGCGTTTAAGGCAGAGAAAGGCCTGGAAATTATGACCCTGCGCGCTATTCGCCCTTTATTTGCCGTCCTGTTATTTGTCGGGCTGCTGCCTGCCGCCGACCCGTTGTTGATGAATTTGCTGATGCCCGATGCTAAGGTGGTCGCCGGTGTCAACGTGGAGCAGGCCAAGAACTCCCCCTTCGGCCAGTTCGTGCTCTCCCGCGCGCCAAACGGCGATCAAGGCCTCGCCAAGCTGACTGCGGCCACGGGATTCGATCCTCGCCGCGACTTGAACGAAGTGCTGATGGCGACCATGGGGCAGCCAGGACAGCAGGGCCTGGTCCTGGCGCGAGGGGCGTTCGACTCCGAGCGTATCCTGACCGCCGCCACGGCCGCCGGTCATACTGTAGAAGCCTACAACGGCGTCAATATCCTGACGGGTAAAGAGGGCGACGTGACGCATGCCGTGGCCTTTCTTGGCGACT
>Ga0335081_10016257_pt1 | contig 12038 bp, 8 predicted proteins | sample Lox_Sample_35_FD_206713 | JGI IMG/M metagenome (GOLD analysis project Ga0335081, IMG submission 206713) | Soil microbial communities from Loxahatchee National Wildlife Refuge, Florida, United States - Lox_Sample_3.5 | ecosystem: Environmental > Terrestrial > Soil > Wetlands | place: USA: Florida... | reverse complement strand
TCTCGCGTGCCTTCGCACGCGTTGCTGGGCTCATCCACGGCGTCCTCTCGAGCCGGGCATCGAACGCCCGTTTCATCGTGTTGGCCATGTCCACGGCTGCGGCCTTCGCTTCCGGCGAAAAGTATCGCTGCACGTACAGCTTCCCCAGCAGATCGCCGATGCTGCTTTCCATCGTGATCCACGCATAGAACCAGCGTGGACGCGGCGCCGCGTTCTGGTTGTTGAACGTCCTGTCCCAGAACTCAAAATGCGCGGTGAATACCCGGGAATCGAGCAGGACTCCTGCGTTGTCCACCAGCGCAAACGCCTGCTGCGCCTGCCACACCTCCGCCGGCGTTTCCGCGAAAATCCTTGCCAGTTTCGGGAACGCGCTTTTTGCGTCGATCACCACCCGGTTCACCTTGCCCGTTTCCGCGGATTCCAGAAACTTCGTCCAGTTGAACTCCGGCGCGAGTTTCGACAGTTCGGCCACCGTCATGGGGTTGAACGTCTGCACGGGATCGCGCATCTGCTCTTGCGTCCAGCTCGCCTCCGCCAGCCGTGTCTCCGCCTCCACCACGCGCTTTGCCTCCCCCGCCGGATCCGGCCAGGACACCAACTCCAACGCCCGGGCCACGTATGCCTCGTACTTCACTTTAATGTCCGCCAGCTTCGCGTCCGAGTAATACTCCGGACCGGGCATCCCAATTCCGGCCTGCCCGATGTAGAGCGCGTACCGCTCCGGGTTCGCCTGGTCCTGCGCGATCTGGATCGAGAAAAGCGCGCGGTTCGCCGGTTGGTAGCTCAGCATGTTGGTCCTCTGCGCCCACGGACCGGCGACCTTCCCCATCAGCGCGGCCAATTCATCCCTGGTCTTTGCTTTGCGGATGAGCTCCAGCCGCGCATCGAGCGGCCTCACCCCTTTCGATTCCCCCGCCTTCTCGTCCATGAAGGCGCGATAGAACGCGCCCGCCCTTCCTTCCACGCTCTCCGCCGGTACATTCCGATTCGCCGACACCTCGGTCAGGATCGCCGTCAGGCGGCGCGGCACCATCCTCCGCAGGTCGTTCCAGTAGGCCGCGTACGGCCGTTCCGGCGTGAACGTGATGCGGCTGAACCAGCCCCCGTTCTGCGACATGTAGAAATCGTCGCCGGGTTGAACTGCGGAATCGCGGTCCGATAGGTCCAGTCCCCACGAGCCCACCGAATGCAGAGCCAGGTCCTCGCTCACCGTCTTCGGGTTTACCGAGTTCTGGGCCCCGATACCCCCCGCAATCAGGCCCGCGAGCGATAGCACCCCAACCAGGAACGAATAACGGCGGCGCGCGTACATGGAATCCTCCCAGGCGACCGGCAATGGCGGCCACCACTGTGTGGCACTCCGAGAGCCTCGGCGGGGTAACCGGGCGCGGCGTGCTCTCCCCAACCTACGGCTCAAAGCGGTTCGCGCAAATATCCACTTGGAGCGAATTCGATATAGCCATTATCATGGCTGCATGAAGCGCGCCGCCACGGTCATCCTTCCCCCCATTGCCCTCCCTCCCCGTGGTACTGCTCCCAAGTACCGCCAGCTCTACGACTGGTTTCAGCAGGCCATCCTCTCCGGCCGGCTGCGGCCGGGACAGCGCATCCCCTCCACCCGCATCCTCGCGCGCGAGCTCGGCGTTTCCCGCCTGCCGCTTCTCAATGCCTTCGAGCAGCTCCAGGCCGAGGGGTATTTTTCGAGCCGCGTCGGCTCCGGAACCTTCGTTTCGTCTGCGATTCCGGACGATCAGGCCAGGCCGCTTCCTGCGGCATCCCCAAGCGATGCGCGTGCCCTCCGGCCCCGGACGATCTCCCGGGTGTCACGCGAATTGGAGTCCGGAATGGCTCCTCCGTGGAGCGGCGATTCGCGCGCCTTTCGCGTCAGCCTGCCCGCCCTCGACCGCTTCCCGATGGAGATCTGGTCGAGGCTGCTCATCCACCATTCCCGGCGTATTCGGCCAGATGTCATGGCCTATGGCGAGCCCATGGGATACGGCCCGCTCCGCGAAGCCATCGCCGGCTACTTGAACGTAGCCCGTGGCGTTCGCTGCCAGGCCTCCCAAATCATGATCACTACGGGCTCGCAGCAGGGCCTTCAGATTGCCTCGCGCGCGCTGCTCGATCCGGGCAGCTCCATTTGGGTCGAGGATCCCCATTATCCCGGCGCGCGCCAGGGGTTGATCCTGGCCGGGGCCCGGCTGATTCCCGTGCCCGTGGACCAGGACGGCATGCGGGTCGACCTCGGCATCGCCCGTGCCCGCAACGCGCGCGCTGCCTACGTCACCCCTTCGCACCAATATCCGCTCGGCATGACCATGAGCGCCGCGCGCAGGCTCGAGCTCCTCCAGTGGGCCCACAAGCGCGGCTCCTGGATCATCGAGGACGACTACGACAGCGAATACCGCTTCGGCAACCGTCCCGTTACCTCCGTCCAGGGCCTCGATTCCGCCGGGAGGGTCATCTACATCGGGACCTTCAGCAAAGTGCTGTATCCCAGCATCCGCCTCGGCTATGTGGTCGTGCCCCGCGACCTGATCCGGGTGTTCTCCGCGGTTCGTGATGCCGCCGATTTGTTTTCCGCCACCCTGTTGCAGGCCGTGCTCGCCGATTTCATTCGCGAGGGCCATTTCGCCCGCCATTTGCGCCGCATGCGCACCCTGTACATGGAACGCCGCGACTTCCTCCTGCAAGCGATCCAGACCCATCTGGGCGGCGTGCTGCAGGTGGCCAACTCCGATGCCGGAATGCACCTCGTCGCCCTGCTTCCCAGGGGAATTTCGGACCAGCGGATCGTTCGCGAAGCGGCCACGCGCGGCGTCGAGTGTTTGCCCCTTTCCGGTTGCTACTCCGGCCCCGGGCCCCTCCAGGGATTGATCCTGGGTTTTGGCGGCGCCGGCCGCGAAGAAATTGACAGTGGCGTTCGCAATCTGGCGCTGGCATTGCGCGCGGCCACGCAGCGCTGACCCAGGCGGCTCTCACGTTCTCAGCTCGCCTGCGCGCAGCGCATGCGCTTCCCTGCTCCGCCCGGCGTGGCGAATTGCCCCGCTCGCCCGCTCGCCCCGTCGAATCTATAATCAATCGCATGAGCAGCCCTGCTTCGCCTCCGGGCGATGGACGTTCCGCCTCCCCGCCCGCCGTGCCGCATCCCTATCTCCGCCTTCACGCCGTCAACATTTTCGTTCGCGACCAGGAAAAGAGCCTGCGCTTCTATCTCGACCAGCTCGGCTTCACCCTGGCCTTCGACGCGCGCCTGCAGACCGGCGAGCGCTGGGTCGCCGTCTCTCCTCCCGACGGCACCGCCGTCCTCGTCCTCCTCCAGCCCGCCCCCGATTCCGACGAATTCAAACTCATTGGCCGCCCCACTCCCGTCATCTTCGTCACCGAAGACGTTCCCGCCAAATACCGCGAATGGAGCAAGCGCGGCGTCCGCTTCCGTCATACCCCGCGTCTCCGCCGCGTGCAGTACGCCCGCCTCCCGCAGGGCTTCTCCCCTGCCTCCGAGCCTTCCTCCTCCGAGTCCGGCCAGCCCGTCTGGGGCGGCGTCTTCACCCTCTTCGAAGATCTCGACCGCAACACCTTCGCACTGGTCAGCTTCGACGAAGTCACCCGCGAACTCGAAGCCCGCCGCCGCCTTCTGGCCGAAAAACTCGAATCCGAACGCCGCACCCACCAGGAAATGGAAATCGCCAAGCGCGTCCAGTCCCGCCTCTTTCCCCAATCCCGCCCCTCGCTCTCCACCCTCGACTATGCCGGCATTTGCATCCAGGCCCGCGAAGTCGGCGGCGATTACTACGACTTTCTCGATCTCGGCCGCGACCGCCTCGGTCTGGTCATCGGCGACGTTTCCGGCAAAGGCATCGCCGCTGCGCTGCTCATGGCCAATCTTCAGGCCAATCTCCGCAGCCTCTGCGCCACCGCCGCGGACCAGCCCGAGCGTCTCCTGCGTTCCGTCAATCAGCTCTTCTGCCGGAACACCACCGAAGGCGCCTACGCTACTCTCTTCTTCGCCGACTACGAGGGCTCCACGCGCCGCCTCCGCTTCGCCAATTGCGGCCATCTCCCCGCCCTGCTCCTCCGCACAGATGGCTCGCTCGAGCGCCTCGCCTCCACCGGCACCGTCCTCGGCCTATTCGACGATTGGGATTCCACCGTCGGCGAACTCCTGCTCGCTCCCGGCGACACGCTGGTCCTCTATACCGACGGCGTCACCGAATCCTTCAACCCCGCCGGCGACGAGTTCGGCGAAACCCGCCTCGTCGAAGCGCTCCGCCGCTCTCGCGTCTCGTCTTCCCAGGATTTGCTCGCCGCCATCGGTGAGGAGGTGCGCCGCTTCAGTGCCCAGCCCCAGCGCGACGACGTCACCCTCATCGTCGCCCGCTGCATTTCGTAGCGCCGGCTTCCAGCCGGCCTTCAGCCCTTGTCCCGTTGTCTAGCCGCCGGCCGGCCCAGCGGCACCTTAGGCATCTCGAAGAAAACCCCTCAGCGCAGTGAAGCGCTTCCCGCGATTTTCCAACAGTCCCCGTGCACCTCGCGCAATCGCTGGCGTTCTCCACGGTGCGCCCCTGGTTCTCCAGTTGGCCTTCTTCGCCGGTTGATCGTCCCTCAGTGCGGTTCGCAACAGGGATGCGGGCTGGATTCGGCGCATGCGCGTTACCGCCATTCTGGGTGCGGTGCGAAGCGCGGAATGTGCCACGCCCTCAGGATCAACGGTTTCGGTTGCATTCCAACAACGAGAGATGTAGATTCCGCGTAACCGTAGTGCTCTATTAACGGGGGGAGCTACAATGGGTGAGGAACATAATCATTCATCACAACAAGGCCCGGAAGTATCGGGCGGGGCGAAATCGCCTCCTCCCGGTCAACTGGCTGATGGGACGCCCCCGCAACCCCTCTCCGTCGGGAAGTACCTTCTTGTCGCGGGCTTAGGCTTCCTGATATGCGGACTCGACTTCGTTTATTTTACTACCCACGCCACGGACTTTGTTACACAGGGCATCGAGAACATCGCCTACTACACCTTCCTGGTGATCCTCGGACTGAGTTCGGCGACTTTTCTGGTCGGCGCCCTCCAGGCTTTCGCTTCGGTGACAGGTCAGGTGTTTGGCATGAGAGTGGTCTTGGGCGGCCCGGCAGCGGCCGCATTCCTCGTGGTCGCGGGTGGAGCTGTTTATTTTCCCTTGAAAGACCCTAAACCCGTGATTTTGGCCGTCAAACTAGTGGACCAACAACAAAAGGACCTGCAGGAGATCCACGGCGGTATTCTCACCTTGCGCTTTCCCAAGCAATCGCTCATCCCCGACTACCACCTCATACCAGACGGCAACGGCGAAGCTTCCGTGGAGATGCCCAGGACACTCCTCAAACAAACGGCCTCAATACAGCTCATCGGAGACTCCCCAAATTACCAACTGGAGCCGGGTCAACAGTCAGTACTCGTTGGGGATGCGACGGCCAACGTCGTTGCCAAGAAGCTGGAAGAAAACGCGTCGGCCTTGCCAGCCATGCCGGACCCGTCTGGCGCGATGGCTCTTCAGTCCCAACCCGCCGAATCTAGGTCTGCCCTCTTCGAAGATGGCAGCCGGGTTCCCCCGCAGGGCCGCTTTCTTAACGCATCATTCCCGGAGCCGAAGCCGTTCAAGTCCTGGGGACTCCCGCAGACGGCCAAAGATAAAGCCATGCAAGCGCGTCCCAATTCCGACCTCATCCAGTTCCAGACCCTGCAATCTCAGACTTTTCAGGGAGCCGTCCGCTTGAAATACGGGAATCAGTACGTCGGCCCGGACTTTGCGCTATCCAACAGCCCGCAGATCTGGACCCTGTGGAGAGGATACTGGGGCCCCTTCAAGGGATACTGGGTCTGTATCGAGCGGGCCAAGTGCTGGCAAGCCCACGACTCGCTTCAGTTCTGGAATGCGGATGGTCGCGCCCGTTGGCCACCTCAGGACTGGGAACTCTTCGTGATCGAGGTGGCAGACCAGGCTGCTCATACCGTCAGATTTCGCAATTACGGCCGCTACATCTACGTCGCGGGTTCAAGAATCCAGTACGGCAGTTCACAATCGAAGGCCACACCCCTTACGGTGGAATTTGTAACGCAAGGACAATTGCCGCTCCGTCACTAATTTAGGAACTCATCACGCCCTGTCGGTCGAGGTACGCGCAAGGCGCTCGCTAGCCGCGCCAGCCTTCCCGCCGCGAAAGCAAGCTTTCTCTGATGGCGGCTGCGCCCTTCCCGACGTTTCGGCCCCGGCCCGGTCATCGAAATTTCGTGCAACGGACCGCCGACCGCCCCACCCTTGCCACTTTTTGTCACCTCTTTTCGCTTGACTTTCTTATTAACCTCTGGTATCGTAGCGCCAGGGTAACTAGCGATGGAGGCCGTCACACCTCGCCGTACACCGTCCTGTTCCGCTAAGCCTTTCAGTTTGTGCACATGTGAGACCCCGATTTCTAAGTCCCTTGGTTTCTGCACTTATAAGACCCCCTCGCATCTGCACATTTCAAACCCGCTTAATCTCCTGTCTTTTCAGTCCTTTGTCTCTCTGCACCAGCTATCTCCCGTAGTTTCTGCACTTACAAAATAGGGGGGAGGGGTCGATATTCAGCTTTAAGAGCAAAATCCGCGCAGCATCCTCAACGTTTCCTGCCTGGCCGTCCCCGGATTTTTCTCGCTCTCACCTTCGACTTTAGACCCTCAACTTTCAACTCAAGGAGAATTCCATGAAACGCATCCAACTCCGCCGTCCCAAAATCTGGTCTCCCGCCGAATACGCCAAGCACTTCCGTCAAGGCCAGCAATCCCTCCGCCAGGCAGCAGGTCTCTCCTCCACCCAGACCGGTACCGGAGCCCCCTCCCCCGCCTCGCACTCCGACACCGGGCTCGCCCTGCGCAGCTCGCCGAGTGCAGATGGGGCCACATCCTCCACATCCTCTATTTCCTCTACTTCCTCTACCTACACTGACAACCGTTGTTCTTTTACCTCCACCGACGGCCGCCGCTGTCGCATGCTCCGCGACCCGGCCCATCCGGACCTCTGCTACCATCACGCCGAGCGCGAATTGCGTTCTCTGGCCCCCGGCGAACTCGAACCCCTCGCTGCGGAAATCCTCGGCCCCATCCGAGACTTCCGCTCCGCCGCGGCCATCAACGTCGCTTTGGGCAACTTGTTTGTCCAGCTCGCCGACGGCCGCCTCGACGTTCGCCGCGCCGCCGTCCTCACCTATATCGCTCAGTCCATCCAACACACCGTCAAGAGCCTCGCTATGGAATCCGTTGATAGCGATCCCAACCCCGGCCTCCGGGCTGCCCTCTCCGCCATTCTCCGAACCGCCAAGCCCAGGTGCCGCTCCGACAAATGCATTCACAACGCACTTTCCGCCGTCGTCGCCCAGCACACCGGCGCAGCGAAATCCGCTGACCAGGCTTCTGTGACTCCTGTCACTGACCTCACCCGCGGCTAATGCGGAAACTTGCCGCCTGTAACCTGCCCGCCGTCGGCGGGCAGGCGGCGCCCGGCCTGTGATATCGTCTAGTACTTTGAGGCGAGCACATGGCTGGCCTGCCGGGGGCGGGGGCTGCCCGCCGCGCGCGGACTCATTCCATCAGGAGCAGGAATTTACATGCGAACTTCATACAACGGTGTGGCCGTCCCTGCCGAGGGGCAGCCCATCCAGTACTCCGGCGACCAGTTCCAGATCGGCGACCGTCCCATCATTCCCTACATCGAAGGCGACGGCACCGGCCGCGACATCTGGAAGGCTTCCCGGCGCGTCTTCGATGCTGCGGTGGAAAAGGTCTATGGCGGCAAGAAACGCATCGCCTGGTTCGAGGTCTTCGCCGGCGAGACCGCATTCGAGAAATTCCACGAATGGCTGCCCCAGGATACGGTGGACGCGATTCGCGATTTCCGCGTGGCCATCAAGGGGCCTCTCACCACGCCCGTGGGCGGCGGCATCCGCTCCCTCAACGTCACGCTGCGGCAGGTGCTGGACCTCTACGCCTGCGTGCGTCCCTGCCGCTATTTGGCGGGAGTTCCCTCCCCCGTGAAGCATCCGGAACGCATGAACCTGGTGATCTTCCGCGAGAACACGGAAGACGTGTACATCGGCATCGAATGGCGCTCGAACACGCCGGAAGTAAAAAAGCTGCTGGAATTCCTGAACAACGAAATGCTCAAAGGCACCAAGAAGCAGATCCGCATGGATTCCGCCGTGGGCATTAAGCCCATATCCCCCACGGGCACCAAGCGCCTCGTCCGCCGCGCCATCAAGTACGCGCTCGAAAGCAGCCGCAAGTCCGTGACCCTGGTCCACAAGGGCAACATCCAGAAATTCACTGAAGGCGGCTTCCGCGACTGGGGCTACGAGCTGGCCCGCGACGAGTTCCGCTCCCTCGTTGTCACCGAACGCGAGAGCTGGATCCTCGACAACAAGGACCGCGACCGCGACCTCTCCGACGAGAAGAACGCGGAAATGATCGAGCCGGGGCTGGCCCACATGGCCCCCGACGCGCGGGCCGCCGTCGTGGCCGAAGTCCGCCAGGTGCTCGCCTCCATCGCCTCCTCCCACGGCAACGGCCAGTGGAAGAACAAACTCCTGATTAACGACCGCATTGCCGATTCCATTTTCCAGCAGGTGGTCACCCGCGCCGACGAATACCAGGTGCTGGCCACTCCCAACCTGAACGGCGACTACATTTCCGACGCCTGCGCCGCGCAAATCGGCGGCCTGGGCATGGCCCCGGGAGCGAACATCGGCGACGGCTACGGCGTCTTCGAAGCCACCCACGGCACCGCGCCCAAATACGCGGACAAGGACGTCATCAATCCCGCCTCCGTGATGCTCAGCGGCGCCATGATGTTCGAGTTCATGGGCTGGAAGGATGTGGCCGGCCTGATCGAACGCGGCATCGCGCGAACCATCCACCAGAAGCGCGTCACTTACGACCTCGAGCGCCTGATGGAAGGCGCCAAGAAGCTCAAGACCTCGGAGTTCGCCGCCGCCATCATCGAGAACATGGAAACGGCGGTTGCGGCCAGATAATAGCAAGCCAAAACCTGATTTGCCTGGGGGACAGCGATGCGGAAAAAAGTCACCGTAGTGGGCGGCGGGTTCGTGGGTTCGACCACGGCGCAGCGCATTGTGGATGGGGAACTGGCCGACGTGGTGCTGACCGACGTGCTGGAAGGCGTTCCGGCAGGCAAGGCGCTGGACATGAATGAGTCCACGCCCATCAGCAAGGCCGACTCGCGCGCCGTGGGCATCACCACTTCCTCCGGCGACTACACCGCCACGGCCGGCAGCGACGTCGTGGTGGTCACCGCCGGATTTCCGCGAAAGCCCGGCATGAGCCGCGACGACCTGCTGCGCGCCAACTACGACGTGATCAAGCAGGTGATCGAGCAGGTGGTGAAAAACTCGCCCAACGCCGTCCTCCTCATGGTCACCAACCCCCTCGATGCCATGGCCCAGGCCGCCCTCCGCCTCAGCCGTTTTCCCAAGCACCGCGTCATCGGCATGGCCGGCGTACTCGATTCCGCGCGCATGTCCAGCTTCGTCGCCGCGGAGCTCAACGTGTCCGTCGAAAACGTTCATTCCTTCGTCCTCGGCGGCCACGGCGACGACATGGTGCCGCTCCCGCGCTATTCCACTGTCGCGGGCATTCCCCTGCCGGACCTGCTGCCCAAGGAAAAGATAGACGCCATCGTCGAGCGCACCCGCAAGGGCGGCGCCGAAATCGTCAACCTGCTCAAGACCGGCTCCGCCTACTACGCGCCCTCCGCCGCCGTGAAGCAGATGGTGGAAGCCATCCTGAAGGACAAAAAGAAAATCCTGCCCTGCGCCGCCTATCTGGAAGGCGAATACGGCATCAACGGCCTGTTCGTGGGCGTCCCCTGCAAGCTGGGGGAGCGCGGGATCGAGCAGATTATCCAGATCAAGCTGACGGACGAAGAAAACGCCGCGCTCCAGAAGTCGGCCGCCGCGGTGAAAGAACTGGTCAGCGTGCTCAACGTCTAGCCCTCATCCGTAGGAATGCAGGATCGGCCAGGCCTCCCGGAACGGCATCCGCGGCCGCCGGCAAATGTACACGGGAAGGTTGGTTTCGTCGGGCATGGCATGAGGGCTGCGGATCACGGCAGCCTCGCGGACATCTCCGAACACGGCGCCGAGTTTTACCAGGTTGATGCCGTAAGCGATCACGATTTCGTCCCGCGCATCGCGCGGCCCCCACAAATAGTAGGCGTTTTCAGCGCACACCGATTTCGGCAAGCCGTAGCGCGGCCCGAAAAAATCCACCGCCGCGGCCTCTCCATACGCGCCCGCCAGAATCACCGCGCGCTGCTGCTCCTTCGGATCCAGCTGATGGAGCACTGTGGCTAGAGTCGCTGCCTGGTTCTCCCAGCCGAACATGTCTGCGAACAGCTGCGGCAGTTCGCTCGCGGGCTGGTATTCCACGCGAACGTCCTCCACGCCGAAGAAGCGCGCGTAGCGCGCCGCCTCTTCGACCGGAAGAATCGGAAGCGCCAGCGGCGCCGCGACGAGCGCCTCGGCAATGATGGGCGCGAGGATCGCCGCCTTCCAGAGGCCGCGCTCGCTCCGGCACACCGCGCGTTCGACCCACACCGCTCCCGCGGCGAACAGGATCACGTCGTAGGGCGCGAGGTAATAGATCTTCCCGTGGAGCGCAACCAGCAGCGCGAGCACGAACAGGTAGCCGTAACCGAGGAAGCGATAGGCGCGCACCGCGCGCCCAAAGAGCAGGAACATCACTCCCGCAATCGCCACCGGCGCGGCCAGCGGACCGGCCAGCAGCCCCTGCTGCGCGATGAAGGCGAATGCGGAAATGGGCACGTTCTCCGCGGCCTGACGGTAGCGCAGAAACTCCAGCGTGGGCCAGCCGTTGGTGGCCTGCCAGAGGAGGTTGGGAAGAAACAGCAGGAAGGCGATTGCGCCGCCGAGCCAGATCCACCGCGAACCGAAAGCGGACCGCGCTTCCGTGAGCAGCAGCCCCAAGACGATTGCTGCACCGAAGAACAGCATGGAGTGCTTGTTCTCGATGCCGATTCCGCCAACCAGGCCGAAGGCCAACCAGAGGCGCGGCCGCTCCAGGCGGATCGCGCGGACGGCGAGCAGCGCGCACAGGCTCCAGAACAGCGGCTCGAACGCGTTCATGGTCAGGAGATTGCCGAAGGTGAGATAGATGGGCGCGCACAGCACGCACACGGCAGCCAGGCCCTGCGCGAAGCGGCCGCCGCCCAGCTCGCGCGCGATCGCGCCGCCAATCCAGACCGTCGCGCCCGCGGCAAGCGCGGGAAGGAAGCGCAGCGCCGGAAGCGAATCGCCCAGCAGCGCGCGCGACACGCGCGCCACGAGGGCGATGAGCGGCGCCTGATCCACGTAACCCCAGGCGAGGTGCTCCCCGCACGCGGCGAAATACAGCTCGTCGCGGAAGTATCCATAGCGCCCGTTGCAGAGGAAGTGGACGAGGCAGGTGACGCCGGCAAGCGCAAGCACGAGACCGCGGCCGCCGGCAAGCCCGTCGCGGAAGGCTTTTCCGTCTGCGGGAATCGAGCCGCTGCGCGGTTCGCTGCTCACGGCGGGAACCGCGAAATGCGCGGCGCTAGGCCTCGGGCGCGTTTTCCGGCGCCGGTCCGACGCGCTCGAAGGTCACGCGTTCGATCACCACGGGCTTTGCGGGCATGTCGGAGCCGCGGGTGGGAACGCGCGCGATGGCCTTGACCACGTCAACGTTTTCACACTGGCCGAAGATGGTGTGCTTCATGTGCAGGTGCGGTGTGGCCACCTCGGTGATGAAGAACTGGCTGCCGTTGGTGCCGGGTCCGGCGTTGGCCATGGCCAGCCGGCCGGGAACGTCGAACTTGAGCGAGGCCACGCACTCGTCCTTGAACGGGAAGCCCGGGCCGCGCGGGCCGCCCATGCCGTTGCCGAGCGGGTCGCCTCCCTGAATCATGAATTCGGGAATCACGCGGTGGAAGGTGAGACCGTCGTAGAACTTCTTGCCCTCGACGGTCTGG
>Ga0335081_10016256_pt1 | contig 12038 bp, 10 predicted proteins | sample Lox_Sample_35_FD_206713 | JGI IMG/M metagenome (GOLD analysis project Ga0335081, IMG submission 206713) | Soil microbial communities from Loxahatchee National Wildlife Refuge, Florida, United States - Lox_Sample_3.5 | ecosystem: Environmental > Terrestrial > Soil > Wetlands | place: USA... | reverse complement strand
GTGATCGACACCACCACCGGCTATGCCTACCTGGTCGGCGGGTCGGCCGGCGGGGAAACCTGTGGCGGCGGGCTCCACATGGTGGATATCCACGATCCGCTGCACCCTCGCTTCGTCGGCTGCTTCGCGGACTCCACCGTGGGCCGGGCGGGGACGGGCTACGTGCACGACGCCCAGTGCGTCGTCTACCACGGCCCGGACACCAAGTTCCAGAACCACGAGGTCTGCTTCGATTTCGCCGAGACAGCCGTGGCCATCGCGGACGTGACCGACAAGAACCACCCCAAGGCCCTTTCCCACCAGGCGTACCCTAACGTGGGCTACGCCCACCAGGGGTGGCTCACCGAGGACCAGAAATACGTCTACGAGGACGACGAGCTGGATGAGCTCGAGGGCCTGGTCGATGGCACCCGGACGCTGATCTGGGACGTGAGCGACCTGGAGAACCCGGTGCTGGCCGGCGAGTACATCTCGAAGGACAAGGCCTCCGACCACAACCTGTTCGTGGTCGGCAACACCGTCTACCAGTCTAACTACCTGAGCGGACTCCGCGTGCTGGACATTGCCGACCGGCTGCACCCCAAGCAGATCGGCTTCTTCGATACCGTTCCCGTCGGGCCAGACGTGCCGGGCTTCGGCGGCTCCTGGGGCAACTATCCTTTCTATGCAAGCGGCGTCGTGGCCGTGACCAGCATGAAGGAAGGGCTGTTCGTCCTCAAGGCGCACCCGGGAGGAGCCATCCCGTGAACCGATTCCTGACGATCTGGGCGGCGGCCGCGACGGCCGCCGCCCCGGCGCACGCCCACCCCGGGGGAACGCCTCCCCGGGTTTACGTCGCGAATCAGGCGGCGGCCAAGGTGACCGTGATCGATCCCGTCGGTGACAGCGTCCTCACCACGGTGGACCTCACCACGCTGGGCTTCTCTCCGCACGCCAAGCCTCACTTCGTCGCGGTGGAACCCGACGGTTCCTACTGGTATGTCTCGCTGGTGGGCGACAATGCGGTCGTGAAGCTGGATCGAAACAACCACGTGGTGGGCAAGGCCACGATGGAAACGCCGGGGCTGCTCGCCCTCGATCCGCACAGCGACCGGCTCATCGCCACCCGTTCGATGTCGGCGGTGCGGGCCCCGTCGCGTATCGGGGTGATCCACCGCTCGGACATGTCGATCGACGAGGTGGAGGTGGTGGTCCCGCGGCCCCACGCGGTCGCGCTCTCCGCGGATGGCCGCTACGCCTACGTCGGGAGCCTCGGCACCAACCAGATCGCGGTGTACGATGTCCAGAAGGACCGCGCGGACGTCGTCGATGTTCCCGGCGACACCAACCGGGTCATGGTCCAGTTCGCCGTCTCGCCGGACGGGCGCACCCTGGCGGCGACGGCCCAGCTGACCGGCGAGCTGCTGGCGTTCGACCTCGCCAACCCCGCTCGCCCGGCCCTGCGCCGCACCGTCCGGGTCGGAATATGGCCCTGGCACGTGGCCTTCTCGCCCGATGGCGCGGAGCTCTGGGTGCCGAACCAGCAGTCGAATGACGTGAGCATCGTGGACGCGGCCAGCTGGAAGGTCCTCCTCACTCTCCGCGATTCGGGCTTCGCCCAGCCGCACGGCATCGCTATCACTCCGAACGGCCAGGTCTTCATTTCCAACCACAATACCGGCAAGACGATGGACATGGGTGGGGTGGGCATGGCGGCGGGCAGCACCGATCGACCGGGGCACGTCGTGGTGATCGACGACGTCCACCACCGGGTGCTCCGTACCCTCGACACCGCTCCGGACGGCGCGGGCATGGGGTCCGGCGGGACCGAATGATCGGTCGGGCAGTCGCGGTCCCCCGACGGATCTCTCGGCCCTTCCTTCTTGTTATCATCTCCGCGACAGCGTGGGCCGGGTGTGCCGCTCCGGGCGGCGCTCCCGTTCCACCGGGCCCCGAGCATCGGGCCCCGGTGCGGTCCCTCCCGCCGCGCTACGTGCGGGACATCAAGCCGTTTCCGGTCTTCGACCAGACGGGACGGCCCTACGCCCTCCCCTTCCTGGGCGGCTTCGACCATCCCCGCCCTCAGCTGGTGGACCTGGACGGAACCGGCCAGCCCGACCTCCTCATTCAGGAGTACACCGGGGAGCTCATGCTCTTCACGCCGGTGGGCCGCGGCGACTCGCTCAGCTGGGAATGGCGCACCGACCGCTACCAGGACCTCGACATCGGCGAGTGGTACCGCTTCGTGGATGTGGATGGCGACGGTCTGCCCGATCTGTTCGCCGAGTCCCGCTACGGCTACATCCGGTACTACCACAACGCGGGGACGAAAGGACATCCGAAGTACGTCGTCGCGGCGGACACCCTGAAGGACGTCGCGGGAGTTCCGATCTATGCCGACCGGCAGAACATCGCGCAGTTCGCCGACATCGACTGCAATGGCCACCTCGACATGCTCCTGGGCCGGGTCGACGGCACCATCGCGCAGTACGAGATGGAATCGCTCGACTCGACCGGCACACCACGGTTCCGCCTGGTCACGGACCGTTTCCAGGACATCCAGATCATCGGTCAGCGGATCAGCCTGCACGGAGCGAATACCCTTGCCGTGGCCGACCTCGATGGCGACGGCGACCCGGACATCCTCTGGGGGGACTTTTTCGAGCCCGGCCTGCTCTGGCTCCGCAACGTAGGCAATTGCCGCCATCCCGACTTTCACAGCGATCATATCCCCTTCCCGCCCAACGCGCCCCTCGAAACCAGCGGCTACAACGCGCCGGCCGTGGGAGACCTGCGCGGTCACGGGCGACTGGACCTGGTCGTGGGCGTGCTGGGCGGCGCCTACAACCCCATCAAGACCAGCCGGGACAACCTCTACGAGCTGGATCAGACCGGCCCACTCGCCTGGACGGTCCGCACTACGCACCTGCTCGATGCCGTCGACCTCGGCAGCGAGAGCGTCCCCGCCCTGGTGGATCTGGATGGCGACGGCGATTCGGATCTGGTGGTCGGTACCAAAATCGAGCCGGACAACCTGCATCGGGGCGGTCTCTACTGGTTCGAGAACACCGGCTCCCGCACCAAGCCAGAGTTCCGCCTGCGCGGGCAGCTCGATGTGGCCCCGGCCTTCCAGTACGCGCCGGCCTTCGGCGACCTGGATGGAGACGGCAAGCCCGACCTGATCCTGGGGCAGTTCCACGATGCCGTGGCGTTCTACCATAACGACGGGACGCCAGGCCATCCGCACTTCACCCTGGTGGATTCCGCCATCGTCAGGTTGCCGCACGGCAGCAATGCCGTGCCGGCGCTGGTGGACATCGATGGCGACGGGCGACTCGATCTCTTCCTTGGCGAGTCGTCGGGACGCATTCTCTTCTTCCGGAACGAGGGGACGCCCGCGGTGCCGCGCTTCGTGCTGGTCACCGACGACTTCCTCGGGGAGAAGCTGGGCCGCCGCACGGCCCCCCGGTTCGCGGATCTCTTCGGCGACGGGCTGCCGAGCCTCATCGTCGGCACCGAGCACGGCCCGCCCGTGATCTTCCGCAACGTCGGGACCCGCCACGAGCCGAGGTTCGTGCGTGATTCGACTTTCGCCTTTCACCTCCCGCCGTACTCCACCCCGGTGTTCGGCGACCTCCGGGGAACCGGCAGATTGGATCTCTTGAGCGGCGGAGCGGGTGGCGGGATGGTCTACTATCGTGCGGAGGACGCAACGGCCAGGCAGTAGCTACATCCCGCCGCGCAGCAATGCGACGACGAGCCCTGCCACCGCCCCACCCAGGATGAGCCAGGCGGAGTTGAGCCGGTAACGGAACAGGATGAGAGCGCTCAAGCCGGCCATCACCCACGTTACCACGTCCACCAGCGCCGCGCGGCCAAGCTGCCAGGTCACGACGGCCATGAGGGCGAGGGAGGCCACATTCACACCATCGAGCACCCGGGCCGCGACCGGTGACCGGCGGAGCCGTGGGACGATCGGCCCGCTCAGCGCAACGAACACGAACGCCGGCAGGAAGATGCCAGCGGTGGCGATGGCGGCGCCGCGAGTGCCGGCGAGGACGTAGCCGACGAACGTGGCGGTGGTGAAGAGCGGGCCTGGCGTGAACTGCCCCACCGCCACCGCGTCCAGCAGCTGCCGCTCCGAGAGCCAGCCCAGCCTGACCACGAGGTCCGCGCGGAGGAACGCGAGGAGCACGTAGCCACTGCCGAAGAGAACCGCGCCGATCTTCACGAAGATGCCGAACAGTTTCCACAGGCTGAGGGGCACGGCGGTGGAGAGCGCCACCAATGACGCCGTTCCCGCCACCGCTCGCACCGGCAGCAGTCCGCCGGCGGCCACCGGACGTCCCGAGCGCCATGCGGCGAGCCCCATGAGCGCTCCGGCGCCGAACAGCACCCAGAGCTCGTTGATGCCCAGAACCGTGGCCACCACCGCCGCCAAACCAAGCACCAGAAGCGCGGGAGTCTTCACCGCCGTCCGCCCCAGCCTCCACAGTGCCTGCAGCACGATGGCGATGACCACTGGCTTCACCCCGTAGAGGAAGCCCGCCGCTGCCGGCAGCGTACCGAACCGTACATACGCCCAGGCGAGTGCCGTGACGATCAGGCTGGCCGGAAGGATGAAGCAGGCGCCGGCCACCACCAGCCCGGCCCGGCCCGCGCGGGTCAGGCCTATGTGAATGGCCATTTCGGTTGAGTTGGGACCGGGGATGAGGTTGGTGGCGCCGAGGTAGTCGAGAAACTCGTCCTGGGTGAGCCAGCCGCGCCGCCGGACCACTTCGTCCTGCATCAGGGCGATGTGGGCGGCCGGTCCGCCGAACGCGACCGTGCCGAGTCGGAGGAACAGGGCAGCCACCTCCCACAGCCGCGCGGCCTGAGACCGCTCGGCCGCTGGAGCGGGCTCAGCGCGCTCCACGCCCCTGCTCCGCCCCCGTCGCGACGGCCTCCGGGCTCAGGACCACCAGCTGCCCCCACATGGAAGGAAGGTGGGCCGGGATGCTGCAGGTGAATGGGTAGATGCCGGCCCGGCGCGCGACGAAGCGAGCGGAGGTGGCCTTGAGGCCGGGGAGCGTCACCGACAGGTCCGGTGCCAGCACGAACGAGTGCAGGTCGTCTTCCGGGTTGATGAACTGGAAGTCGATCGTCCCCTTCGACCACCGTCACCGTGCTGGGCTCGAAGGCGTAGATCTCCTTGCCGTCCAGGAGTCCGCCGTGGGCGAACTCCCTGGTGAGAAACGGATAGATCTTCGCCATCTCCTTGGTCAGCAAGGGGAGGGTGGTGATGGTGATTTCCCGGTGGACCGGGTGATATGTCGCTCGAGCGGGAGCGCCGCGGCATTCCAGCGCGGCGAGCCCAACGACGAGCGGCATGATCGTGCGGAGGCTCTGAGTCATGGCGTGGTCCTCATCGAAGATAGCCGCAGCTCGAGAACCTCACGAAGATTTCCCGGTTCCTTACTGGGCGCGGCCCCAGAATGGTGTGGGGCAATACACCGTGGAGGCCTCCATGACAGCCGTCGCCCAGGAACACCCGGTACTGAGAGCCATCTACGAGCGGCGTGCAGTCCGCTCCTTCTCGCCGGAGATCGTCTCCGAGTCAGCCATCCAGGCGCTGCTCGACGCGGCGGTCCACGCTCCCACCGCGATGCACCGGGAGCCGTGGGGGTTCGTGGTCATCCAGGACCCGGCGCAGCTCAAGCGCTACTCGGATCGCGGCAAGGCGATGGTTCCGCGGGAACACCTCGAGGCTCACTTCGCCGACCCCACGTTCAATATCTTCTACAACGCCGGAACCCTGATCGTGATCTGCGGTCCGTCGGAGGGTGCGTTCGTCGAGGCGGATTGCTGGCTCGCGGCCGAGAATCTCATGCTCGCGGCCACGGCGCTGGGTCTTGGCACCTGCTGCATCGGGTTGGCGCTTCCCATCCTGAATACGCCCGAGGTGAAGCGGGACCTCGAGATCCCCGATCAGTTCTCCGCCATCGCCGCCATTATCGTGGGCGTGCCTTCCGGCCACACCCCGCCCGTGCCCCGCAAAGCGCCGGTGGTCCTCCACTGGGCTCGCTGAGCGATACGGTCATTTCGTGGCGCTCTTGCGCCGCTCCAGCCGGAAGAGCCGAAGGACCTCACGTTCCGTCGTGGCGTCCTCCGGCCCTTTGTCAGTGCGCCGGGTAAGGAGGCGAGGGAAGCGAAGGGCATAGCCCGGGTGATCGCCCACCTTGCCGCAGGTGTGGAGTGGCGACCGGGTGATCTCGTCGGCCAGGACCTCGACCACGATCCTGGGTGTCACCCAGACGTCCGGAACGATCAGGCTGTCCACCTCCTTGGGTCGCACCCGGCAAGCGTCCCGGTCCAACTCGGCGCGGAGCGCCCGCCAGCCTTCCTCGGACAGGCCCGACCCGATCTTGGCGATGGTCCGGAAACGGTCACGCGGCTCATCGTACACCGCGGCTAGGAGCGACCCCACGCCGAGGGCCGCGCGTTTGCCCCGCCCCCTGAGGTAGCCTACCAGCACCAGATCCACCGTGTCCCGCAGCCGTGACTGATAAGCCCGCTTGAGCTTCACCCAGGCGAACCCGCGCGCTCCCGCCTGATAGGGTGCGTCGGGCCGTTTGGCCACCACCCCCTCGAGACCCCGGTGAATCATCTCCTCGAAGTAGGCCTGGAGCCGGACCGGGCTGTCGATCATCTCGCTCTCGGTAACCACGATGGGATCATCAGCTCCGCCGCGGACCATTTGTCGGAGTTCGCGCGACCGCCGTGATTGCGGCCACCCGAGACAGCTGGCGTGTCCCGAGTACAAGAGGTCGAATGCGAACAGCCGGAGCGGATACCGCTCCACGGCCGCCCCGATCTCCTTCTTGCGCTTCCGCGTCATCGTGACCTGGAAGGGCAGGAACTCGTCGGTCTCCGGATTGTGGACCAGCGCCTCGCCCTCCAGGATGGCGCGCTTGACCCGGAGCTCCCGCCGGACGGCCGCCACCAGGTCGGGAAACATCTCGGTCACGTTGTCCAGTCGCCGGCTGAACGCCCAGACCCGCGCGCCGTCCCGGTGGAGCTGCAGGCGGAACCCGTCGTACTTGGGTTCGGCCTGCACCTTCCCCAGCCGGTCGAGGATCGCCCTGGCGGAGCCAAGGCGCTGTGCCAGCGCCGGCCGGACCGGGATCCCAGGCTCGGGAACGAGGCTCTTGAGCCCTGGTTCGCCCTCCCGGAACGCCAGCCGCACAACCGCACCCAGGGCGGACCGGACGTTGTATGCGTGCTCAAGGAGGGGCTTCTTCGCCCGATCGCCCAGCGCGGCCAGGGCGGCGGCCTCGAGGACGGTCTGGTCTCCTACGCCGAGCCGGAGCCGCCCCTGCGCGATGCGCACCAGGTAACGGGCCTCGACGGAATCGGCCCGTCCCAGGAGAGTCGCCATGCGCGAGATCTTGCCCTCCACCGAGCCGGCGCCGCTGGTATGGGCGACCTCGAGCAGCGCATCGAATGCCTGGTCCACCGTGAGCCGCGCCCCCTTGGGCTCGCTCGAGAGCGCCTCCGCGACGAGGCCCAGGTCGCCCAGTCGCTCCAGCCGCCGGCTCACGGTCGCGCGTGAACAGTGGTATGCCTTGGCTAGCGTCGCCGTGAGGAGCTGCTCCCCCACACCGATTTCGAGCCCTTCGTAGGGCGGGCGGAGCCGTCCCTGCAGCAGATAGACCACCCGCTCCGCGCTCCGCTCGCCGGCCCGCCGGAGCAGATCGGCGGTCAGCTCCACCATCCTCCGGCGTGAGGTGACGGCCTCGAGGGAAGCGAAGGTCAGCGCGGTCTCGCGAAAGTGCATTACAGCCTCGACGTTGGTGATCTCCCGGTCCTCACTGGCCGCTACGGAGCAGCACCGCAAGTCCAAAGAAGACGGCCGCGACGGTTATGGTAAGCGGCCCTCCGGGGAGCCCCCACCAGCCTCCCAGCACGATGCCAAGAGTCGTCGCCAGCACCGCGAGCCCAGCCGACGCCCACAGCATGGTATCCACAGAACGGCTGAGATGCCGGGCGGTGGCGGCCGGGATGATGATCAGGGACCCCATCAGCAGCACTCCCAGGTACCTGAGGCCCAGGGCCACCGTGAATGCGAAGCCCAGCAGATATGCCAGGTCGAGCCGGGCCACGTTGACTCCGGCGGTCCGGGCCAGGTCCGCCGAGACGAGCGAGAGCAGAAGCCGATGGCGTGCCCACAGGATCAGGCCGGCGATGGTCGCCGCGGCGGCCAGCCCGATCACTGTCTCCACCGAGCCGGGTGCCCGTTGGGCGCCGAACAATGCCTCGAGCAGGTCCTCGCCCGAGGTGAGCATGCTGCCCACGGCGAGCGCCGCCGAGAAGACGACGCCCACGATGGCCTCGCTTGGCACTCGGGTGCGCTGCTGCAGCAGCCAGATGAGCAGCGCGCCCAGGGCGAGCGCCACCACGCCGCCCACCAGGGCGTTCCCGTGCAGCAGCAGCGCAAGGCCGATCCCGGGAAGCGCGACGTGCGACATCGCATCCGCCGCCAGCGTCATGCGCCGCATGACCGCGAAGCTCCCCACCAGCCCGGCGGCGACCGCGGCGGCGACCGGCAGCGCGAGGGCGCTAATCGACGGAGCCATGGTGCCGGTGGAACTGCACTGGCGCCCCGTACATCTTCTGCAGCCGCTCCGGGGTGAGGACCTCGACCGGGGGGCCAAGACAGGGGCGCTGCGCGAGGGATAGGCACAGAACCGCAGTCGCGTAGCGATAGATCACGTTCAACTCGTGGGAGATGAGGAGCAGCGTCAGACGTTCCTCCACCTGCAGCCGGTGGAGCATCGTGTACAGACGTTCCTCGCCGGGCTCGTCCACGCCGGCGGTTGGCTCATCGCAAAGCAGGACCGTTGGCCGGCCCATCAGAGCAAACCCCAGCAGCAGACGCTGGAACTGCCCGCCGGAAAGCGTCCCGATCGGCTGGCGCACCACGCCCGGGGCCAGGCTCACCAGGTCCAGCGCCCGTTCCACCTGGGTATCGTCCATTCCGCCCACTCGGGCCCTGGCGCGCAGGAAGTCGAGCCCGGTCACGGGAAGATCGCGCTCCAGGTCCAGCTTCTGGGGAACGTAGCCGATCCTGGCTCCCGGTCCCCAACGCACCTCCCCGGTATAGGGGAGCGCCCCGATCAGGGCCCGGAACAGCACCGTCTTCCCCGACCCGTTCGGTCCAATGATGGCGAGGGTTGCCCCCTCGGGGACCGCGAAGGTCAGGTCGAGGAGGATCTGTTGCTGGCCGAAACGAACACTCAGCCGGTCGACTTCGAGGATACTGGCCATAGGCGCGCCGCCCGCGGCGCTGGAAGAAGGTAGGAGACCGCCAGTCGTGAGCATTGTGAAATCGCCATGAAGGATTCTCTTCGGCCGCAATTCACCACCGCTTCACCGCCTACGGGGTACATTGTCACGTGCAATACGGGCTCGCGGGCGGAGTCGGCTGCCGGCGAGCACTCCGGACACGATGGAGGATCAATATGAAACCAGACAAGCAGCTTCAACAGGACGTCATGGACGAGCTCAAATATGAGCCTAGTCTGGACGAGAAGGAGATCGGCATCAGCGTCGCGAACGGCCTGGTGACCCTCACCGGGCGGGTACGGAGCTACCCGGAGAAGCTCGCGGCCATCCGCGCCGTGGAGCGGGTGAAGGGTGTCCGGGCAATCGCCAACGAGCTCGGGGTGGTCCCGTCGCGTGCCTTCGAGCATACCGACGTCGAGATCGCCGAGGCGGCCATGCGAGCCGTCCTCTGGTGCCCGGCGGTCCCGGTGGATCGCGTCAAGGTACGCGTGGAGAAGGGTTGGGTCACGCTGGAAGGGGCGCTAGACTGGCAGTTCCAGAAGGAAGCCGCCGAGGACGCGGTACGGCTGCTCGCCGGAGTGCGCGGAGTGACCAACCTCATCGCGGTGTCGCCCGCGGTCAAGACTACCGAGGTGAGCCAGCAGATCAAGGCGGCCCTGAGCCGGAGCGCGGCCCTGCACGCCCAGCAGATCAAGGTGGAAACGAGAAACGGCAGCGTCACGCTGACCGGCACGGTCCATTCCTGGGATGAGCGGCGCGAGGCCGAGCACGCGGCCTGGGCGGCGCCAGGGGTGACGAAGGTGGAGAACGAACTCGCCGTTGCCTTGTGAGTGGGGAGCGAGCGGCCAGCCCCGCGTGACCCGCGGGCTGGCCGCATCTGCCCGCCCCTCATGCGGAGGGACCAAGTCATGACACCACTCTTTGCCAATCGACGCGAGGCGGCAAGACAGCTTGCGCAGAAGCTGCAGAATCTCAGTGGAGCGCCCCATCTGATCGTCCTTGGGTTGCCGCGTGGCGGCGTTCCCGTGGCCGCGACCGTGGCGCAGGCGCTTGGAGCTGAACTGGATGTGTTCGTGGTACGGAAGCTCGGTGTCCCGGGGCACGAGGAACTCGCCATGGGCGCCGTCGCAAGCGGCGGCATCCGGGTGGTGAACGAAGAAACCTTCCACGCGCTCGGCATCTCGCGCCACACTCTTGATGCGGTCACCGAGGCGGAAAGCCGCGAGGTGATCCGCCGCGAGCGTCTCTACCGCGGCGACCGGCCCTTCCCCGATCTCCGGGGCGCGACGGTCGTGCTGGTGGACGACGGCGTCGCGACGGGGTCTACGATGCTGGCGGGGCTTCGCGCCTTGCGCGAACATCGGCCGGCCAAACTGGTGGCCGCCGCGCCGGTCATGTCGCGGCAGGCAGAGCATGATCTGGCCCGGGTCGCGGACGCGTGCGTGACCGTGGCCACGCCCGAGCCCTTCTACGGCGTGGGCGCCTGGTACGGGGACTTCACCCAGACCACCGATGCCGAGGTGCTGGCAGCACTGCAGCAGGCACACACCGGAGGACTGGCCGATGCCGCCCAACGCTGATTCAGCTACCAGGTCGGTGGCGGCCGCCGCGTACCCGCTGACCGGACGCGCGGAAGACTTCGACCGGGTGCTCGCACTCGCTGCGACTTCCGACGTCGTGCTTCTGGGAGAGGCCTCCCACGGGACTCATGACTTCTATCGGGTCCGGGGCGAGATCACCAAGCGACTGATCCGGGAGCATGGCTTTCAGGCCGTAGCGGTCGAGGCGGACTGGCCGGATGCCTATCGGATCAACCGCTACGTCCGGGGCCGCCCCGGCGATGCCGACGCGGAAGAAGCACTCGAGGGGTTCGTGCGCTTCCCGCAATGGATGTGGCGCAACGCCGATGTCCTGGACTTCGTCGGCTGGCTCCGCGAGCACAACGACGAGATCGCCGCCGACCGGAACCGGGTCGGGTTCTACGGCCTCGATCTCTACAGCCTGCACGCCTCCATGTCCGCGGTGCTGGAGTATCTGCGCATCGTCGACCCCGAGGCGGCACGGCGTGCGGCCGGGCGATACGCCTGCTTCGATCACTTCGGGGGCGACCCGCAGGAATACGGATACGCCACGAGCCTCGGGCTCAAGGCCTCCTGCGAACGCGAGGTACTGGGCCAGCTGGTGGAGCTTCGCTCGGCGGCGGCGGAATACGCGCTCCGCGACGGGCGCCAGGCGGCGGACGACCTGTTCTTCGCCGAGCGGAACGCCCAGGTGGTTGCGTCGGCGGAACAGTACTATCGCACCATGTTCCAGAGCCATGAGGGCTCGTGGAATCTCAGGGACCGGCACATGGCGGACACCCTCGTGGCGCTGGGAACCTTCCTGAAGGCCCAGGGCTCCGGCTCGAAGATCGTGGTGTGGGCCCACAACTCGCACCAGGGCGATGCGCGGGCCACCGAGATGTCCCAGCGCGGCGAGTTGAACCTCGGCCAGCTGGCGCGCGAGCGCTTCGGACGATCGGCCCTGCTCGTGGGCTTTACCACCTACTCGGGAACGGTCACCGCCGCGTCGGAGTGGGATGCGCACGCCGAGCGGAAACGGGTGCGCGCGGCGCTGCCGGGAAGCTACGAGGCGCTGTTTCACCAAGCCGGTCCGGGGAACTTCTTCCTGGACCTGCGCGCGCCGAACGAGGCAACCCGACTCCTCGCGACTCCGCGCCTCGAGCGCGCCATTGG
>Ga0335081_10016254_pt1 | contig 12039 bp, 10 predicted proteins | sample Lox_Sample_35_FD_206713 | JGI IMG/M metagenome (GOLD analysis project Ga0335081, IMG submission 206713) | Soil microbial communities from Loxahatchee National Wildlife Refuge, Florida, United States - Lox_Sample_3.5 | ecosystem: Environmental > Terrestrial > Soil > Wetlands | place: USA... | reverse complement strand
GAACTGGGCGCGTGGTTTGTCAGGGTGACCGTTTGCGGGGCGCTCGCGGTGCCGAGCACCTGTGTGGGGAATGTAATTGCCGATGGAGCGACGGTGACCGGCAGATTCATCAACACCGCCATGATGGTGTTGGGCGTCGCAGGCAATCCGCCGACCGTGACGGCGATATCAGGCAGTCCATCCCCGTTGAAATCCCCGGCGACCAGGCCGGTGGGATTGTTGCCAACCACGTAATTCGTGGGCGCTGTGAAGGCTTGTCCCGCAACCGAACTGCCGGTTCCAAGCAGGATGCTCACATTCCTGGCGTTGTAGTTTGAGGTCGCAATATCGAGGAAGCCGTCGTTGTTGTAGTCGGCTACCGCAAGCCAGCGCGGCGAGTTTGCCGCGGGATACTTCACCTGCGGCTGGAACGTGCCGTCCCCGTTGCCGTAGAGAATGCTGACCGTGGCTTCGCCGCCATTGGCGGTGGCGAGGTCAACTTTGCCGTCTTTGTTGAAGTCATAGACCAGCACATGCCGTGGGTCGAGACCGACCGGATAATTGACAGGCGCCTGAAATGTTCCGTCTCCGTTGCCGATCAGGATGCTGACATCGTTTGTGTTGTGATTGGCGCAAGCGATGTCCAGATGATTGTCGTTGTTGAAGTACCCGAGAGCCACGGACTTTGGATTGACATCAGCGGCGTAGTTCACACCAGCTTTAAATGTGCCATCTCCGTTGCCCAGGAAAACCGTGACATTGCCCCCGAGATTGTTGGCGACGACCAGATCCATGATGCCGATGCCGCGCAGGTCCCCGGCGACGATGCCGCGCGGGGCCTGTCCTGCAGGATAGAGCACCGCGGGCTTGAATGTCCCCGTGCCGTCCGCGTTGTTGATGAGGACAGCGATGGTCCTGCCGATCTCGTCCGCCACCGCGATGTCAGGCGCGCCGTCGTTGTTCAAATCGACAGCTGTAATCGCGGAAGGCTCCGTACCAACGTTGTAGTTGACGGCGGCTTCGAAAGTGCCGTCTCCCTTGCCCAGCAACACGCTCACGTTGTTGCTGTTGAAATTCACGACGGCAACGTCGAGGATGTGGTCCCCGTTGAAGTCGGCCACGGAATTGGCGAAGGGCAGCGTGCCGACGGTGTAGTCCACGGGAGCGGCGAAGGTCACTGCGGGGACGGCCGGAGGGTTCACGGCGCCTTGGGCGTGAGCGATCGGCTCAGTGCCGGCAAGACAAATCAAGGCCAGGACGAAAAGAATGCCAGGAAGGGATTTCCGCTGATGCATCAGATGCCTCATTCGATTGGGGTACAGTCTTTGAGCCTTAAGGTTTTGAATACGGGAGAGACGAACTTCAATGTCCATTCACGCGTGCGCGACGAGGTAGCTCGTATAATTCTTGCTTGTCGAGTCGGTCCTGTTGGTCAACCTGGGCGGGGAGGAGAAGTCAAACCCAGAGCAATGTGAAGTAGCGTACCAGCATCGGAGACGCGTGACAATGTGCAGGTTTTTGCAACCGGGAAGCGTGCAACTCATTGATGGCTATGGGAGTCGCGCTCCCGTTTCTGTGTACAATGTTCCCCTGCTCCTCTCCCGGTTCAGGGACTTACCCTGGTAGCGATCAGTTGGGAAGTTCTGGTAGAAGCCGCCACGCAGGCGGTGTCGTCGTGCAATATGCGGTCGGAAAGGAAAAGACGTGGTCGTTCTGGTCATCGGTGGGGCGGGATATATCGGCAGTCACGCGGCCCGAGCGCTAAAGCGAGCCGGGCACGAAGTCATCATCTTCGACAATCTGTGCACCGGCTATGAATTTCTGGCCGCCGGGTTCGAGCTCATCAAGGGTGACATGCTGGATACGGCGGCGCTCGCAAGAGTGCTGCCACGGGCTGAGGCCATCATGCATTTCGCGGCCCATGCCTACGTCGGTGAGTCGGTGACAAATCCGAGAAAGTACTTTCACAACAATGTCGAAGGCGGACTCTCACTGCTGAACGCCGCGCTTGAAGCCGGGGTGAAGAAAATCATTTTTTCCTCTACCTGCGCCGTATATGGCGAGCCGGCCAAGGTTCCGATCGAGGAGAACACGCCCCGCCAACCTGTGAATCCGTATGGCGTATCGAAGATGTTTTTCGAACAGGCGTTGGAAGCCTATGACCGCGCCTACGCATTTCGTTATGCCAGCCTGCGCTACTTCAATGCTGCCGGCGCGGATGACAGCGGCGAAATCGGCGAACTGCACGAACCGGAGACGCATTTGATTCCCCTGGCGCTGCGGGCCGCGGCGGGTCAGGGACCGGAACTGCAGATATTCGGGTCCGACTATCCCACCCCGGATGGAACCTGCGTCCGCGACTATATCCACGTCAACGATCTGGCCAGCGCACACGTCAAAGCGTTGGAACATCTCGCGGCGGGCAAGGATAGTTTTGCGGTCAATGTCGGTACTGGAACCGGAGCTTCCGTGCAGGAAGTGATCTCGGCGGTTGAGGAAGTGACGGGAAACCGTGTGCCGCACAAGATCGTGCCCCGGCGCCCGGGAGATCCTCCAGCGCTGGTGGCGAATCCGGCGAAAGCACAGGCGCTGCTTCACTGGAAAGCAACGCGAGGCTTGCGGGATGTCGTGGCAACTGCGTGGAACTGGATGGAGCGGCGCAGGCAAGCGACCGTGCGGTGACATCGCCAGAAGGCGAGAACCACAAAGGACACGAAGGTTCACGAAGGAACGGCGGGGGCTTCGTGTAACTTCGGCCCTTCGTCGTTTACGAATTTAGGATTGAAGGATGGATGAGAGCTATGGGAAATGAGCTGGCAGGGAAAAGAGTGGCGTTTCTGGGCGCGGGCAAGATGGGGAGCATCATTCTCCAAGCCCTGCTGAAGAGTGGCCTGCTCTCGGTGAAATCGACTTGCGCCACCGTGGCGCATGAGGAGCGGGCCAAGGCGCTGGCGGCGAAACTCAAGGTGAAGGTCGGAACCAATAACGTCGAGGCGGTCAAGGGCGCGGACATTATCGTGATCGGCGTGAAGCCGCAGGTGGTCGAGGACGTCGTCCGGGAGATCAGCGGGCACATCACGCCCAAGCAGGTGATCGTGTCGGTGGCGGCGTCGGTTCCGACTTCAATGATCGAGAAAAATCTTCCTCCGAATGTCCCGGTAATTCGCGCAATGCCGAACACCCCGTGCCAGCTGGGAGCTGGCATGACCGCACTCTGCAAGGGCAAGCACGCCAGTGCCGACGATGTTGCCATGACCTGCCACATGTTCGATGTCGTCGGGCGCACGGTGGTTGTGGATGAGAAGCACATGGACGCCGTGACCGCGCTTTCGGCCAGCGGTCCAGCGTACATCTATATCATTCTCGAATCGCTCGCGGAAGCAGGAGTCAAAGTCGGTCTGCCGCGCGACATCGCGACACTGTTGGCGGCGCAGACGACGCTGGGGGCGGCGCGGGTTGTCCTTGAAACTGGAGACCATCCCGCGCTGCTCAAGGACGCCGTGACCACCCCGGCGGGCTGCACCATTGATGCGATCATGGAGCTGGAGGAGGGAAAGCTGAGAGTTACGCTGATCAAGGCGGTGGTTAAGGCGGCGCAACGCGCCAAGGAACTGGCGTTTGGATAAGTCGTGCCCGTTGTAGATCAGTCCGGATTGTAGGTTGGTTGAGCACCGGCGTTCAGTACCTCGCCACGGCTGAAGCACGCTGAACTCTTTGTTCCGGCTATGGACTTCAGCGTTCCCGATTCGTCGATGCAGAACATTTTCACCTCAGCGTCAGTGGAAATGGGAACGGCGGTCACGCGATATTTCGACGCCGGGTTCCCATCGCATCCGGAAAGCGTGAAGCGATATCCACTCCATTCTTCATTCCCTTGGCCAGGATCGTAGCTGTAGCCAGTTTCTTCACCTGGGTCGGGCGCAAACAGAGTTCCTAGCGTGCAGGTGTAGCCACGATCCGGATGCCGGGCAGAATAGTTTCTCTCGGTCATGCCGATAACGGTGACGCGCCTTCGTGCCGCCGACTCGTTCGATTCATCCTGCTGCTTGCGCAATCCTTTGAGATAGTCGGCGTCGGTGAGCGGCACATGCGCTGCGGCGGTGAGTTCCGTGAGGCGCCAGATCTCCTTCTCTTGTTTCAGGGTAAAGATCAACCGTGGCACCACGGGCAGTGGTTGTGGTTGCCCGTCTTTGTAGTAGTGAACGGAGAGTTCGATCTCGTTCTCCTCTCCTATCAAACTGTCACGCTCCACCACGACCTCGACCTTCTCGTGGCCGTTGTTCTCGTCGAAGGTCAGGATCGTAGGACCGACATCGAAGGTTTCGATGTGCTCGCCTTCCGACATCATTTGATGGCCGAGTGCCGAAATGCGTAGCACCACGGACGTGTCCGGATTCTCGCCCTTGTGAATTAAGGACTTACGCGCGTCGTCCGGAAGGTGCTTGGCGAAGTCGTTCTCGTCTTTGGCCATGAACATTTCAATCAACGCCTGCCGGGCAGACTGCGGCGGCGGGGGCGTTACCGTTTGCGCCAGAAGGGGGGAACAAACGGCGAGCGCCACAAATAGGATCGACCAGACGTGCCGCATACTTGCCTCCCGCTTGGTGCCGATCGTACAGATACGCAAGAATATTCTACAGTTCTTAAGACTCCGACGGCCGCGTCGAAGTTCCTTCTCGCGGAACGCCCTTGGTTGGTTTTTTGCCGATGGTCCTGCCCCTACTTGAACGTTTTCTATGGTTAAATTCTTGCGACCATGAAGCTTCTGATCGTCGTGCATCACCGCTTGGAATTGTGGAACGTGCCAGAGTGGTTTGGGAGACGTTTGGCCACGGACTTCCCGCAACTACAGATCATTCTGCGAAATAGTTACGCAGGCATCGAGCAGGACCTGCGCGACGCCGAAGTCATCTTCACCCTCTCATTGCGCCCCGAGCAATTCAATGCGGCCCGAGCCTTGCGCTGGATTCACGCTCCCACGGCGGCGGTTCATCAATTCCTGTTCCCGGAGTTGGTGAATAGCGAAGTCGTGCTGACGAACTCCCGGGAAGTCCATGGTCCAGTGGTCGCCGAACATGTGATGGCTCTGATCTTCGCGCTAGCGAAGAAGATCCCGCAGGCGGCCATATTTCAGCAGAAACATGTCTGGGGACAGGAAGCGATGTGGAACGAGGGCGTCCATCTGCGCGAAATTGCCGGCGCGACGCTGGGCCTGGTCGGCATAGGAAGCATTGGAAGCAGGGTCGCACAGATGGGATCGGCTCTGGGCATGCGCGTGATCGCGGTGCGCGAGCATATAGAAAAAGGAAGTCCTGCGGGTGTTGCGGCCATCTTCGCCCCATCGGCGCTCGACGATCTCTTACGGCAATCCGACTATGTCGTGGTCGCGGCACCCCTGATTGGCGCGACGAACCGATTGATCAATTCCGAGCGCCTCGCCGTCATGAAATCGGAAGCCTGCCTGATCAATGTCGGCCGTGGGCAGCAGGTGGATCCCATCGCTTTGTCGGAGGCACTGCGCACCCGCCGCATCGCTGGAGCTGCTCTCGATGTATTCGACCAGGAACCGTTGCCTTCGGACTCTCCTCTCTGGGGCGTTGAGAATCTGCTTATCACGCCTCACACTGCTGGTCTCACCGAGAAGCTGTGGTACCGTCACTACGATCTATTCTCGGAGAATCTTCGCCGGTATCTTGCCGGGAAGACTTTGCATTTTGTGGTCGACAAGCGCGCGGGGTATTGAGCGCGGGCCTTCGTGCTACAGTCATCTTGTCGGCCAATCTCTCGGGCAAATCACGAGAAGCGAATTCCATGGAACCGCGGCTCATTCTTATCCATCAGTTGATCAAACTGGGCGTGGCCACGGTCGTGTCCAGCACCCTGGTGCGCGCCAAAGAATTCAAGTCGTTGCTATTTCGCGAGGAGCGCACATTCCGGCAGAAAATGTATTTGGTGCTCTGGTTTGCCTTGCCGATCATGGTTGGCGTCTGGATTCGAATCTCGGTTCCAAGCTTCCTGGCGGGGGACATCAGTTTTGAGACGGCTGTGCTGCTGGGAGTGATCGGCGGGCGCTGGGCGGGATCCCTCGGCGGTGTGCTGCTGGGCATCCCCGCACTGCTGCATCACGAGTGGGCGGCTCTGCCGTTCGATCTGCTCTCCGGTTTTCTCGCCGGCCAGTTGCGCACCTGGGCAGTCGACAAAGATGATATATGGTCGTTTTCTCCGTTCATCGACGAAAGCATCTTCCGCATTATTCGGCGCAATCTGCCTCGTCCCCGCTTGTTCGACTGGCAGATCATGTTCTTCTGGACGGTGATTGGCTTGCGCTTCGTTCAAACGGAATTGGTGCAATATTTTTCCCCCCACTCCATATTCAGCATCGAGAGCCCCAACAATTACTGGGTCTATAGCGCGATCTATGCGGCGTCTGTGACCGCAATCGGCATTGAGCTGAAGATTTTCAACAGCGTCCGCATCCAGATCAAACTCGAAGAGCAGGAGCGCCTGCTCCTGCGCGCTCGCATGGAGGCCCTGCAGAATCAGATCAATCCACACTTCCTCTTTAATACCCTGAACTCAATCTCTTCTCTGGTGCGTTTCGACCCGGACATGGCGCGGGACGTGATCTTTAAGCTGGCAACAATTTTGCGGCGTTTGCTCAACAGCAGCGAAGCCTTTGCGCCCCTTCGTGACGAATTCGAGTTCATCGACAATTACCTCGATATCGAAGTCGTACGTTTTGGGCGGGACAAGCTGCGCGTTGTCAAAGAACTCGACCCGGCATCGCTCGATGTCGTCGTCCCGAGCATGTTATTGCAGCCGCTGGTAGAGAACTCCATTAAGCACGGTCTGGGGCCCAAGGTGGAAGGCGGCAGCATTTACTTGCGCAGCCGCGTTACCGATTCGAGGCTGATTATTGAAGTCGAGGATGATGGGGTTGGCATGGGCGGGGCTCAGCTGGAAGAGAGCAGCAGTTGGTCCGGGATGGGCATCGGTATGGCGAACATCTCCGAACGCCTGCAGGTGCTCTACGGCGACACGGCGCGCATGACCATCGACAGCCACGAGGGGAAGGGAACTCTGATTCGAATCCGCTTGCCGCTCGTTGAAGCCGCCAGTTCTGTGCCGGAAGGCTTCTACGCCGAGCGTTCGAGCACGCGCCGGTAGAAATCCTCATATTGCTTCACGATTTTGGTGGAGCAGAAACGCTCCATGGCAACCGCGCGGGCTTGCTTTCCCATTTCCCGCAGGCGCTCTTCACTGCTCAATAGTTCGATCGCGTAGCGCGCCATCGTCTCTACATCACCCACATCGGCAAGATAGCCAGACTTCCCGTGGTCAATGACCTCCGGCACGCCTCCCGCCCGGGTGGAGATTGGAACCACTTCGCAGGCCATGGCCTCGAGCGCGGCCAATCCAAACGATTCCAGTTCGCTGGGGATCAGCATGATGTCGGCGATCGACAGCTTCTCCTGAATCTGGTCCTGCTTGCCCAGAAACAGAACGTCATCATGAATCCCTTTTTGCACCGCCAACCACTCCGCCACGGAACGGTCCGGGCCGTCTCCAATCAGCAGCAGCCTCGACGGAATCTTCTTGTGTACCCGGTCGAATATCTCGATCACGTCGGTGAGGCGCTTGACGGGACGGAAATTGGAGAGATGCACTAAGACCTTCTCACCGTTGGGTGCGTACTCCGCCCGAACCTGCGCGAACGTGTCTTGGTTGCGGCGGTACACGTCGCAGTTCACCGAGTTGTAAATGACCTCAATACTGTTCTTCACGTCGAACACGCGCTGAGTGCGGTCTTTCAGGTAATTCGAAATCGCAGTGACGCCGTCGCTCTGCTGGATTGAATAACGCGTGATGGGCAAATAGGAACGGTCGAGACCTACCAGGGTAATGTCGGTGCCGTGCAAAGTGGTTACAAATGGCAACCGCCGGCCCCGGGGGCCGTCTGCCAGCATCTGCCGCGCGAGCAGGGCGCTTACAGAATGAGGAATAGCGTAGTGCACGTGGAGCAGGTCGAGATCGTAAAGCTGCGCGACCTCCGCCATGCGGGTCGCCAGCGCCAGGTCGTAAGGTGGATAGTCGAACAGCGGGTAGCGGGAGACTTCGACCTCGTGGTAATGAATGTTTGGTTCTTCGCCGCGTAACCGTATCGGCTGGGCATACGAAATGAAGTGAATTTCGTGTCCACGCTGCGCCAGTTCCAGGCCCAGTTCTGTGGCCACCACACCGCTGCCGCCATACGTGGGATAACAGGTGATTCCGATCTTCATGTGCGAGGGCCCGCTCTCTGGGTGCTGCTGTGATTCGATGGCTGGAATGAGCGGTGGTTGCAGATTTTACACGAGTGGCCGAAACGATGCCGCGCTATTGGCCTTCTTTGTGGCTGAACGCGATCGGATCGACTTTGTCCAGATGGGCCTGGAACTGCTTCTTCGTTTCCTCCGGCATGCCGGTAAATTCGATTCCCATCCCGACTCCAGGGTCGCGAGTGCGGACGACTGCGGTCGGCGAGACGCGCTCTTGGTCGATCCAGAAATCGACCCGCAGCGCGGTGCCGATGGCGAGTGGCATGACGGTCTCGACATAACAACCATTTCCGCTGATATCGGTGGCATTGACGCGCAATGGAGTATTCACACGTTCGTCGCGCAGTTCAAGAGGAAAGGAGATCTTGTGGCGTAGGAATTTTCTGCGGTTGTCCTGGCGATGCTGCGTCCGCTCTTCGACCTTCATGTCAGCTGGAAGCGCGGCGGTCCACGGACACTCCTGGTCCGCCACGAGCTGTACGCCGACTTGGGTCTTCTTCAGCGCCCCGGCGTCTACTACCCAGATCACTTTGCAGCGTGCCTTTTTCGTCTCGTACTGCACTCCGATGACGTCGCCTACTTTCAAATCAGGCTCAATGCCATAGATGCAGGCGCCGGTCGCACTGATATTTTGCGCGATGGCATTCTGAAAGAAGGGTTGGTTGTTCGCGCCCATTCCCCACACCCGGACCTTTAAGTCCAGAGTCGCACGTGGCGCTGACCCTTGGGCCGACATGAGCAAAACCTCCGCCTAAGACAACAGGGTGTTATGTAAAGTATCACACTATTTAAGGGTCACCTGGCAGGTTACGAGAGTACCTGAGAATTCAAAGGGGCGTCAGCCTGATCCCGAGCGGTTCACCAGATCGTGATAGGAGATCAGCTGAATCCCTTCCTGTGAGAGCACTTGCCGTGCAGCTGGCAGGGTCAGGACCCGTAGTTCCGTTTCTCGCGATTCCCGCAGCCTGGTCTTGCCCGTCTGTAAATCCCTGTCGTTGTAGCCGGGGTGGCAGACGAATTCCCACGTGCCTTTGGGAATACTGCGTGCGATAGCGAGGAACAGCGTTTCGTCGAGGACTCCGGTGACTACAATGCCCAGGGTGCCGTCCGGCGCCGTGAACCCTTCGTGGTCCACAGCTTCGCGGAACTTCCCGGCAAAGCTGCCCAAAATTCGGACTTCGACATAGCGGGTCCAAAGCCCTGGGCGCTTCAGAAGGTGGTTCGATCGCATGGGCAGCCGAGGCCCAAAAGGGTTGCGCACCGCACGGACGCCGCAAGCCGCCGCCGCCCGCAGCAGCGGCCGTAGAATTTTCGGGAAAAGATGCGTGTGCTTGTGAGTATCGAAGTGAGATACCGCGATACCCGCGGTTTGAATCTTGCAAATCTGAGCGGTTGCCTCGGCTGCGATCTCGTCGGCGTCGATGCTGCCGGCGACCGCACGTGCGGCGAATGTCATCATGCCATCGCGAAAGTGGGTGCCGTGAGTGAGAGAGGGAAGTTGCTCGGCCGCAAGAACCGGCTCGCCGTCGGTGAGCACCACATGGCAACCGACGCTTAGTGCTGGGACAGTCTTCGCCACTTGCACTGCTTCGACAAACGCCGGTCCGTTCGCCATCAGGGTCGAAGAGGTTACGACACCGCTCGTATGTGCCTCGATGATGGCCCGATTCACGCCCGAGGTGTACCCAAAATCGTCCGCGTTGACGATCAAACGCCGCACCCAGCCAGTCTAGCAGGGCCGCAGAGTGGAGAAACGCCGGACGGGTTCCCGTGAAAGCGGGGACCGAAAGCAGAAGAGTCGCTCTCCCGTGAGGGACAGTGAGCACGCTCCGCTTCGGCGAAGAACTCGACACCTCCACGCTGCTGAAACAGTTCCTGGGGCGTCCTGTCTCACCGCAAGCATTGCTCACGCAGATTCGAAGAATCGCTCCTGCCCCACAGACTGCGGGTAATGATCTGTGGCCGACCAAAGGCTGGGCAGCCGCCAGCCCGACCAGTGTTGGGCTGGATGAGCAGGTTTTCAATGCTCTGGATAAGGACTTTCGCGGGGAAAAGTTTCTGCTGATGGACAGCTTCGTGGTTTTCCGGTGCGGTAAGAAAGTGTATGAGCGCACCTATGCACATGATTACGCCAAGGTTTATGGCAAGCAGGAAAAAGAGAAAGGGCCGCTGAACCAACGGCAGAAGGGGCAGTCACCAGAAAAGCGAATTTGCCGTGGAATGGATGCGTTTCGAAGCGGACGCCGCGGTTCCCGATCTTGTCGGCGAGTGCCGCACGTCGCGTTTGAAGTGATCGACCTGTCTTCCGAGCTCCCGCAAGTGCCTGTCTGACTGTTCGAACCCATAGAGGCGGATTATCCGCGGGGCAATTGTAATTCGATCCGGTGACGTCCTCATCTCGCTGCCGAAGGGGGGCCACAATGGGAACTCGGGGCAGCATCTGTCGGAAGTGACCGGCAAGATTACATCGTTTCTTTCCAAGGGGCTCTGTGCCCGATCAGGACGACGCCTAGTGATTCATTCGAGAGATCGAGATTTCGTGCAGCCCGCGAACCGAGAGCAGAGATTACTGGATGTCCAAGCGATTGGAGGATCTCTTCACGGACTGACATCAGGCTCTCACGAAATTCAACCTGCGCTATTGTTGTCATGGTTCTCCGGAATGTCGGTCGTCGGAACAATAGTGCGCCGAGACTCGGCGCAACCTCGGTCCTTTCAGGTGGGAACCCCGAGTTTTGGCAGTATCCATTGTGTCAAGACTACATAGGCGACAAGGAACGCCACTCCCCAAACCCAATCGGGCATGTTCACTTTCTCCTATCTGCCGACTCCAAGTTTACGCAGGAACGTCATCATCGGGCACCAGTCGGTAAATCCAGACTGAAACAGATTCAGGCCAACAAAAGCGGTGAAAAGGTACCAGTACGGGCTTACGTAGTGCCCAAGTGCCAGGGACAACAGAATAAAGCTGCCAGCGATCAAACGAAGTGTGCGCTCTACAGTCATAGCAGTTCTCCTTCAAAAACAAGTTCGTCCTACGCACTTTCGCATTGTGTCGTTTCACATTCAGCGACATTTTCCGGCGCATGGGGATGCCTTGGTGGAAACGAGTGTCCCCTCTGAGAGAGGTAGTAAAGAACCGGCACTGCCATTCGCGATAGAACGGTAGAGGCGACTTCTCCCGCCATCAAGGACAGAGCCAAGCCCTGAAAAATCGGGTCGAACAGGATCACGCTCGCTCCCACTACGACGGCGGCTGCGGTCAGCAGCATTGGGCGGAAGCGCACCGCGCCCGCATCGACGACGGCGTCCTCCAGCGACATTCCCTGGGAGCGGCGTAGTTCGATGAAATCCACGAGAATGATGGAATTGCGAACGATAATGCCGGCTCCAGCGATGAAGCCGATCATCGATGTGGCAGTAAAGAATGCCCCCATCAACGCGTGCGCCGGGAGAATGCCAACCAGAGTCAACGGAATGGGAGCCATGATGACCAGCGGAGTCACGAACGACCGGAACCAACCCACGACGAGCACGTAGATCAAGACCAGGACAGCCGCAAAGGCGAGTCCCAGGTCGCGGAAGACTTCCACCGTGATGTGCCACTCGCCATCCCACTTCATGGAGAAGCGGTCCGTGCGTTCGGGCATGGTTGTACCCTTGTATTGCTTTACGCCGTAGCCATCGGGCAATTTGATCTTGTCGATGGCTTCGCTCATCTTCATGATGGCGTACACAGGGC
>Ga0335081_10016253_pt1 | contig 12039 bp, 11 predicted proteins | sample Lox_Sample_35_FD_206713 | JGI IMG/M metagenome (GOLD analysis project Ga0335081, IMG submission 206713) | Soil microbial communities from Loxahatchee National Wildlife Refuge, Florida, United States - Lox_Sample_3.5 | ecosystem: Environmental > Terrestrial > Soil > Wetlands | place: USA... | reverse complement strand
GTCGGGGGTAACCTCTAACGTTGGGTGTGTATCTAGCCGCCCTCACCGGGCGAGCGCGTTGGCGTGCCCGTCATCCGCAGTGCCTAAGAAGGGTGGCCTCATGGGGTCTGTGATCAAGAAGCGGCGCAAGCGCATGGCCAAGAAGAAGCACCGCAAGCTGCTCAAGAAGACCCGCATCCAGCGCAGGAACAAGAAGTAACGACTCCTTGGTCCCGGTCCCGGCCCAGCCGGGCATCGGGCACCATAGGGGTTGATGTCTCTTCCTGTCCTGGTCGGTTTCGCGGGCGTGCTGGTCGCGGCCGTGGCTACCGGCCTGCTCGCCGGGCGGTGCGTCCGCCAGCCGCGGATCGGGTTCATCGTGTGGACCGCCGCCACCCTGGGGCTGACCATCGCGCTCGCGGCGCAGAGCATGGGCTTCGCCAGCGGGTTCGGCCCGGTCACGTTCCGCGCCGTCCAGTTGCTCGCGCTCCTGCTCGCTCCGCTATGGCTGGCCTGGGGCCTGGTCGAGCTGGCCGTCGGCAGCGACGCCGCCAGGTTCGGCATGCGGCTGGTCTCCGTCGCGCTGTCCGTGGTGGCCTCGGTCATCCTGGTCACGGATCCGCTCACCGCGCAGCCGTTCAGCAAGGCCTGGCCGCTCACCGGAACGCACTTCCAGCCGGTATCGCGCGACGCGCTTGACGTGGTGCAGGTCGTAGCCGTCGTCGTCGCGGTGGTGATCGCGGGCCTGGCCGCGGTGCGGGCCGGCCGGGAATCAGGGCCGCCCCTGGACTCGGAGCCTGCGCTGGACGCGGGGTCGGTGCTGACGGCGGTCGTCCCGGCCGCCCTCGCCGTACTCATGACCGCCGGGCAGCGCTTCCCGCTCCCGGCCAAGGTGGCGTATCCGCTGTTCAGCATCGTGGCGGCGGTGCTGGTGTGGTTCGCAGTCAGCAGGGTCGGCGAGTTGCCCCGCCGGGTGGCCGGCGGCGGGAGGGGAGAGGGCATGCGGGATCGGCGAGGCAAGCCCGGCGACGAGCACTGGCCCGATGACCGGGCGCCCGGCGAGTACGTGCCCGAAGGGCAGTACGCGACATACGGCCAGGGCAGCCCTGGCCGCCCGCGGGGTGACTTTCCCGCCGGGCCCGCGGGCCGCGGCGGATCTGCGGGCCGCGGCGGCCCTGCTGGCGGCGGCCCTGCTGGCGGCGGCCCTGCTGGCGGCGGGGTGCCTGACGGTGACCGGGGCAGGCGCCCGGGACCGCAGCCGCGCCCGCCGGAGCGGCCGTACCGCGGGTCGGGGCCGGGCGGGTCCCGTGAACCCGCGGCCGACGAGCGGCCCGGCACGCAACCGGTCGCGCGGCCCGGATCCGAGGCCGGAGTCACCGAATCCAGCCTGCATGGTGCGGTGCCTGGCCCGGCCGGCCTGCCTGGTGCGGCCGGCCTGGCCGGGCCGCCGGCCGCCGCGCGGCCGTATGGCCGGATCTTGATCTTCACGCTGCTCGACGACCGGGTCGCCGACTTCGACCGGCTCGCCGAGGAGGCGGCAGAGTACGTCCGCACCAGCGAACCCGACACACTGGTGTACGTCATCCACCTCGTGCCGAACGCGCCCCTGCAGCGGATCTTCTACGAGATCTACCGGGACCGGACCGCGTTCGACAGCCACGAGAGCCAGCCGTACATGCAGCGCTTCGTGGCCGAGCGAAGGACGTGCGTGCTCGCTACCAACGTGATCGAACTCCGGCTCAAGTACGCCAAGGTCGCGCCGCTGCCCGGCCCGCAGCTGCCTGCCCCGGCGGCACCGCTCTCGTCGGCACCGCTCTCGTCGGCACCGCTCTCGTCGGCACCGCCGCGGGGGGTGCCGGGGCCCCCGGTACCGCAGCGGGCCCGGCCGTTGCCTCCTTCCCGCCCGCAGCGTTCTGACCAGCCGCGTTCTGACCGGCCGCGGTACGAGCAGCCTGGCTATGCCGAGCCCGGATATGCCGAACCTGGGTACGACCAGCCCGGGTACGACCAGTCGCGCGCCGGCCGGGAGCGCTACGACGAGCGGCGGCCCGACCAGCGGCAGATTCCGTCGGGCCGGCCCTATGGCGGCTAGCGTGGCACGGATCACCTTGCTCGGCCGGCCGGGCTGTCACCTGTGCGACGACGCGCGGACGGTGATCGAGCGGGTGGCCGCCGACCTCGGCGTCGGCTGGGAGGAACGCGATATCACGACGTCGCCCGATGACATGCGGGAGTACTGGGACAAGATCCCGGTAACGCTCGTCGACGGCGTGCAGATCGACTTCTGGCGGGTGAGCGAGGCCCGGCTCCGCGCCGCGCTCGGCTAACGCGCCCTTCCGCTGGAATCCCGCCAGCACCGCCTGTCACAACCGCATCCGCGCGTCCGACACCTGACGGGCCTCGGCCCCGGGCGCGGACCATGATCGCGGGCAGTTCTGGGCACATAGACCCCGAAACTGCCCTCGATCATGGAACAGCGTGGTGCGATGCGGTTTGTAACCGCCACGATGTGACATTGGTGGGGTTCTCACGCTGCGGGTGTCCCGGCTCGATGGGGCCGTGGGTCTGCGGTGCCTGTGCGGGCTGTGGTGCGTGAGCAGACTGCCAGCCCGTTCGGCCGGAAGGACTGCGGGCCCAGCCACCGCCCGGCGTCACTTTGTGAATTGATGCACAAAGGCGTACCGTGGAAACGACGTCGGCTGACGCGGGCTCTTACCGCCGCCTTGATCCCAACCCCGAGAGCCCAATCCCAGGAGCGCTGCCGCGATGCACAGTAACGCCATGCCGTCAGGAGCCAGCGACCAGGCCGGGAGCTACGGCCGGGCCGAGGCGAACCGCCGGGCCGAGGCAGAGATGAACGGGCCGGCCGACGGGATACCCGAGGCCACGGTGGCTCGCTTGCCGATCTACCTGCGCGCCCTGTACGGCCTGGCCGAGCGGGGTATCAGCACCGTGGCCAGCGAAGAACTCGCCGCCGCCGCGGGCGTCAACTCGGCCAAGCTCCGCAAGGACCTGTCCCATCTCGGCTCGTACGGGATCAGGGGCGTCGGCTACGACGTCGACTACCTCGTCTACCAGGTGTCCCGGACGCTCGGCCTGACCCAGGACTGGCCCGTGGTCATCGTGGGCGCCGGCAACCTCGGCCGGGCCCTGGCCAACTACGGCGGTTTCGTCTCCCGCGGGTTCACGATCGCCGCCATGCTCGACTCCGACACGGCTATCGTGGGCAGCAGGATCGCCAGGCTGACCGTTCGGCACGTCGACGAGCTCGAGGCCGTGGTGGCCAGGCACCACGTCGCTATCGGCGTCATCGCCACCCCGGCCGGTTCCGCGCAGGCCGTCTGCGACCGGTTCGTCTCGGCCGGCGTCACCAGCATCCTCAACTTCGCTCCGCTCGTGCTGAGCGTGCCGGAAGGGGTAGATGTGCGGAAGGTCGATCTGTCGATCGAGCTGCAGATCCTCGCCTTCCACGCCCAGCGCCGGTCCGTGTCCGCTAGGCCCGCGGACCCCCCCGGGGATCCCGCCGGGAACGCCGGGAACGCGGAGACCCCTGGCGGGCGTTCTACGGCTCGGGTGATCCCGGAGCTAGCGGCGAAGGGCTAGGCGATGGACAGGTGAGCGTGCTGGTAGTTGGCCTCAGCCACAAGAGCGCCCCGGTGGCGGTCTTGGAGCGGGCCGCGGTGAGCGGTGATACCGTCACCAAGCTGCTCCGCGACGTCGTGCAGGCCGAACCAGTCGCCGAGGCGTTCGTCGTCTCCACCTGTAACCGGGTAGAGGTATACGCCGACGTGGACCGGTTCCACGCGGGCGTCACCGCGATCTGCGAGCTGCTCGCGCGGCACTGCGGCGTGCCGTCGCACGAGCTGACCCAGTACCTGTACGTGCACTACGAGGACCGTGCGGTGAGCCACCTGCTCGCGGTGGCGGCCGGCCTCGACTCGATGGTGGTCGGCGAGGATCAGATCCTCGGCCAGGTGCGTTCGGCCGTCAAGCTGGCCGCGGAGCACGGCACGGCCGGACGGGTGCTCGGCGAGCTCGGCCGGCTCGCGTTGCGCACCGGCAAGCGGGCCAGGGCCGAGACCGCGATAGGCCGGGCCGGCCTCAGCCTGCTCAGCGCCGCGGTCGAGCTTGCCGCCGCACGCCTCGGCCCGCAGCGACCGGGCCCACCCGGGCCGGGCCAGGACGATAAGCACGACCCGCTGGCAGGACGCGACGTGCTCGTCGTCGGGGCCGGCTCGATGAGCGGCCTGGCCACGGCGACCGCCGCCCGGTCCGGCGCGGCGAGCATCACCGTGGCCAACCGCACCCGCAGGCACGCCGAACGGCTGGCCGCGAGCGTGAGCACGGTTACCACCACGGTCACCGGGCTGGCGGACCTGCCCGCCGCTATCGCCGCCGCGGACGTCGTCATCTCCTGCACCGGCGCCGCCGGGCAGGTCATCACGGGCGGCATGGTGTCGGCCGCGCTCGCGGCCCGGGCGGCCAGGGAAGCCACGACAGCCAAGGGCGTCCTGGTGATCATGGACCTGGCCATGCCGCGGGACGTGGAGCCCGCGGTAGCGGGCCTCCCGGGCGTGGTGCTCATCGGCATGGACCAGCTCAGCGAGCATGCCAGCACGGTCAGGGACGACGACGTGGACGCCGTGCGGACGATCCTGGAGGCCGAACTCGCCGCCTACCAGTCCGCCATGGACGCGGCCCGGGTCGCCCCGACGGTGGTGGCGCTGCGGGCCAAGGCGGCCGGGGTGGTCGACGCCGAGCTTGCCCGGCTGGCCGGCCGGCTGAGCGCGGACGACCTGAGCGGGCATGCTCTCGATGAGATAGCCCAGACCGTCCGGCGGGTGGTAGACAAGCTATTGCACGCGCCGACGGTACGGGTCAAGGAACTCGCGGGCTCGCCGGGGGGCGAGGAGTACGCCACGGCGCTGCGTGTTCTCTTCGATCTCGATCCACGCGCGGTCGAGGCGGTTACCCGCGCCGCCCCGGAGCAGGAAGGTTCACGGTGAGCGCGGTGACGCCGAGGCCGGCCCCGCTGAGACTGGCCCAACTGAGACTGGGCAGCCGCAGGAGCCCGATGGCCATCGCGCAGTCACGCCAGGTGGCCGGCATGATCACCGAGCGGACCGGCCGCGCGGTCGAGATCGTCGGCGTGACCACGCTGGGCGACGTCAGCCGGGCGCAGCTGACCCAGATCGGCGGCACCGGCGTCTTCGTCAGCGCGCTGCGCGAGGCGCTGCTCGGCGGCGAGGTCGACCTGGCCGTGCACTCGCTGAAGGACCTGCCGACCGGGCCCGCGGCCGGCATCGCGCTGGCCGCGGTACCGACCCGGGACGACCCGAGGGACGCGCTGGTGGCGCGGGACGGCGCCAAGCTCGCCGACCTCCCGCCCGGTGCCAGGATCGGTACCGGCTCGCCGCGCCGGGCCGCGCAGCTGCTCGGGCTCCGCGCCGACCTGCGATGCGTCCCCATCCGCGGCAACGCCGGCACCAGGATGGCCAAGGTGAGCGAAGGCGAGCTCGACGCGGTGGTGCTGGCCTGCGCAGGCCTGGCCAGGATCGGCCACGTCGGTGCGATCACGCAGGTCTTCGAGCCGGACGAGATGCTCCCGGCCCCCGGCCAGGGCGCCCTCGCGGTCGAATGCCGCGAGGGCGACGCCGATCTGGCGGCCTTGCTGCAGCTGGTGACGGACGAGGCCAGCGCGGCCGCGGTGACCGCCGAGCGCAGCCTGCTGGAGGCGCTCGAGGCCGGCTGCAGCGCGCCCATCGGCGCTTACGCGACCGGAACCACACAGCTGCGGATGCAGGCGGCCGTCATGAGCCCGGACGGAAGCCGCGTGCTGCGCGCGCACGGTGCCGCGCCCGCCGCCGGAGCCTGGCAGCTCGGCCGGGACCTGGCCGCGGAGCTGCTGCGGTCCGGGGCTTCAGATCTCATCAGCGGGTCAGAGGGACAGGCGAACAGCGGGAATGATGTGCAGTGAGCGCTAGTGGAGAAGCAGCACAGGGATGGGTCGCGCTGGTCGGTGCGGGCCCCGGTGACGAAGGACTGCTGACCGTGCGGGCGGCCGAGCTGCTCGGACAGGCCGGCCTGGTCCTCGCCGGAGCCGGCCTGGAGCAGGCGGCGCGGCGCCACATGAGCTCCGGCGCCGTACTGGCCGACGCGGCCGACGGGGCGGGATCCGCCCGCGCGCTGGTGCAGGCGGCCAGGGGCGGCCAGCTGACGGTCCGGCTGTACCCGGGCGATCCGCTGCTGAACGGCGCGGTCGCGGACGCCGCGGCGTGCGCCAAGGCCGGGGTCAGGTTCGAGATCGTGCCCGGCGTGCCGGCCGCCACCGCGATCCCGGCCTACGCGGGCATCCCGCTGGCCAGCGACGGCGAGCTGCGCATTATCCACGCCGCCGAGGCGAGCCAGACCGCGTACAGCCCGGCCACGCTGGTCGTGCTCGGTGCCGACGCGGCACCGGCCGACCTGGGCAAGATGCTGATCGCGGCCGGCTGGCCGGAAGGCACCAGGCTGGCGATCACCTGGGACGGCACGACGAGCGCGCAGCAGACCGTGGTCACCACCCTGGGCCGGATCGGGCCCGACCTCAAGGCGGCCGGGGTGTCCCTGGCCAACACCAGGGGCTCGGCGATCGCCGTGGTCGGCGACGCGGTGGCGGCCCGGGATCAGCTGTCCTGGTTCGAGACCAAGCCGCTGTTCGGCTGGCGGGTCCTGGTGCCCAGGACCAAGGAGCAGGCCGCGGAGGTGTCGCAGCGGCTGCGGGAGTACGGCGCCGTGCCGGAAGAGGTGCCGACGATCGCGGTCGAGCCGCCGCGCACGCCGCAGCAGATGGAGCGCGCGGTCAAGGGCCTGGTCACCGGCCGGTACCAGTGGGTCGCCTTCACCTCGGCGAACGCGGTCCGCGCGGTGCGGGAGCGGTTCGAGGAGTACGGCCTGGACGCCCGGGCGTTCGCCGGTGTCAAGGTCGCCGCGGTGGGCGAGCAAACATCAAAAGCGCTGCTCGACTTCGGCATCCGGCCGGATCTGGTGCCCGACGGCGACCAGTCGGCCGAGGGCCTCGCCGCGGCCTGGCCGCCGTACGACGACCTGCTCGACCCGATCAACCGGGTGCTGCTGCCGCGTGCGGACATCGCCACCGAGACGCTGCTGGCCCGGCTGATCGACCTCGGCTGGGAGGCCGAGGACGTCACCGCCTACCGCACCGTGCGCGCCGCGCCCCCGCCCGCGCCGATCCGCGAGGCCATCAAGGGCGGCGGCTTCGACGCCGTGCTGTTCACCTCGTCCTCCACCGTGCGGAACCTGGTCGGCATCGCGGGCAAGCCGCACGCCGTCACGGTGATCGGGGTGATCGGCCCCCAGACCGCCAAGACCGCGGCCGAGTTCGGGCTGCGTGTCGACGTGACCGCGCCCAAGCCGTCGATGACGGCGCTGGTCGAGGCGGTGGCCGAGTACGGCGCCGGGCTCCGGGACGCGGCCGTCGGTGCGGGAGAGCCGGTTCGCCGGCCGAGCGAGCGCCGCCGCGGCGCCCGGCGCAGGTTCCGTTAAGGAGGCACCGACACGTGAACGCTAGCTTCCCCGTGGCTCGTCCCCGGCGGCTGCGGCGGACACCAGCCCTGCGCGCCCTGGTGGCCGAGACGTCGCTGCGCCCGCGCGAGCTGGTGCTGCCGGTGTTCGTCAAGGAGGGCATCAGCGAGCCGCAGCCGATCGGCTCGATGCCGGGTGTCGTCCAGCACACCCGGGACAGCCTGCGCAAGGCGGCCGCGGAGGCGGCCGGGGCCGGCGTCGGCGGGCTGATCGTGTTCGGCATCCCCGCGGTCAAGGACGGTCGCGGCTCGGCCGCCGACGATCCCGCGGGCATCTCCCAGCTCGCCCTGGCCGACTTGCGCGCCGAGGTCGGCGACGACTGCGTCGTCCTCGCCGACCTGTGCATGTGCGAGTACACCGATCACGGCCACTGCGGCCTGCTCACCGAGGACGGCGACGTCAGCAACGACGCCACCCTCGAGCGGTACGCCGCGATCGCGGTCGCCCAGGCGGAGGCGGGCGCGCACCTGGTCGCCCCGAGCGGGATGATGGACGGCCAGGTGGCGGCGATCAGGGCGGCGCTGGACGCCGCGGGTCACGGCGACGTCGGCATCTGCGCGTACTCGGCCAAGTACGCCTCCGGCTTCTACGGCCCGTTCCGCGAGGCCGCCGAGGGCGCGCCCGCGTTCGGTGACCGGGCCAGCCACCAGCAGGACCCGGCGAACGCCGCGGAGGCGCTCCGCGAGGTAGCGCTGGACATCGCCGAGGGCGCCGACATGGTGATGGTCAAGCCGGCCCTGGCTTACCTGGACGTGATCAGGCGGGTCGCGGACTCGGTGACCGTGCCGGTGGCGGCCTACCAGGTCAGCGGCGAGTTCGCGATGGTCGAGGCGGCGGCGGCCAACGGCTGGCTGGAGCGGGACCGGATCATCATCGAGACGCTCACCGCGATCCGCCGGGCGGGCGCGAGCATCGTCTTGACCTACTGGGCAGCCGAGGTCGCCGGGCGGCTGAGGTCACAGCTCGGGTATTAGACCGAACGGCCCGTGGTTTATGTCCTACGATAGGTAACAGGGAGCTTCGGGCCGTGAGAACCGGCCTCATTCGGTATCTGCGGTATCTTGCGCGGAAGGACAAGCGGTCCTTGCGGGGACAGTCCCTCGTTCGCGCGGCAGCCAACGGCAGGAGCGGCAGGAGTCTATGGTCGACGCGGTGCGGCGCCGCCGGGTACGCGGCCGGGGTGCGGAACGGCACCAGCCGGCCGGCGACGTGGCGGCGCGATACGCGTCCATGGGCTGGCCGGTATGCCTCGGCGCCCATGCCTACCGCGGCACGCTCGCCGCGATGGAACGGGGCCGCGCGTGTTCCTGCGACCGGGTGGGATGCCCGGCACCGGGCGCGCATCCGGTGTCGCCGGCCTGGCAGATGCAGGCGACCGTCGACCTCGGCGTGATCCAGGACTGGTGGGAAACCCGGCCGGAGGCGAATGTGATCCTCGTCACCGGCCGGGTTTTTGATGTGCTCGACGTGCCGGCCGCGGCCGGCGCCGCGGCGCTCGAGCGGCTGGACGCGGCCGGGGTGGCCGTCGGCCCGGTCGCCGTGGTCGGCCAGGAGCGGATGCTGTTCTTCGTGATGACCAGGGGCTCGCCCGCCGACGAGGACGAGTGGTGGTCCTGCGGCCTCGACAGCGAGCCGGAGAGCGTCGTGGCGGGCCTGCGCTGGCACTGCCGGGACAGTTACGTGCTGGCCCCGCCGTCCCGTGACGCTTCCGGTCAGGCCGCCCGCTGGCTGCGCTCCCCGCAGGAGCATCCGCTGCCGGACGCGCTGCGGCTGCTCGAGTACCTCGTCGACGCCTGCGAGGCGTAGCGTTACCCCGTGACAAATCGTAGCGATTCACTGTTCGCTCGCGCGCGCTCCGTCATCCCCGGTGGAGTGAACTCGCCGGTGCGGGCGTTCGGCTCGGTCGGCGGCACGCCCCGGTTCATGGTCCGCGGGTCCGGGCCCTACCTGACCGACGCGGACGGGCGCGAGTACGTCGACCTGGTGTGCTCCTGGGGCCCGATGATCCTCGGGCACGCGCATCCGGCGGTGGTCTCGGCCGTCTCCGCCGCGCTGGCGGACGGCACCTCGTTCGGCACCGCCACCCCCGGCGAGGTGGAACTGGCCGAAGAGATCGTCGCGCGCGCCCCGGTGGATCAGGTCCGCCTGGTCAACTCGGGCACCGAGGCGACCATGTCGGCGGTGCGACTGGCCCGCGGGTTCACCGGCCGCCCGCTGGTGGTCAAGTTCGCCGGGTGCTACCACGGGCACGTGGACGCGCTGCTGGCCGCCGCGGGCTCCGGCGTGGCCACGTTCGGGCTGCCCGATTCGCCCGGCGTCACCGGGGCCGCGGCGGGGGACACCATCGTGCTGCCCTACAACGACCCGGAGGCCACCTCCGCGGTGTTCGCCGCGCGCGGCTCGTCGATCGCCGCCGTCATCACCGAGGCGTGCCCGGCGAACATGGGTATCGTGCCGCCCGCTCCCGGCTTCAACGCCCTGCTGGCCTCGCTGTGCGAATCGGCCGGCGCGCTGCTGATCATGGACGAGGTGCTGACCGGGTTCCGGGTGACCTCCTCGGGCTGGTACGGCGTCGACGGCGTGGCCGGCGACCTGGTGACGTTCGGCAAGGTGATGGGCGGCGGGCTGCCCTGCGCCGCCTTCGGCGGGCGCGCGGAGATCATGTCGCGGCTGGCCCCGGCCGGGCCGGTCTACCAGGCCGGAACGCTGTCCGGTAACCCGCTCGCGGTCGCGGCCGGGCTGGCCACCCTGCGGTCGTGCACCGCCGAGGTGTACGCGCGGGTCGATACGGCCGCCGCCGCCGTGGCCAAGCTCACCTCCGCGGCGCTCACCGCGGCCGGGGTGCCGTTCTGGCTGTCCGAAGCGGGGAACCTGTTCTCGGTGTTCCTGGGCCGGACGGCGCCGGTGCAGTCGTTCGCCGACGCGAAGGACCAGTCGGCCGCGGCCTACGCCGCGTTCTTCCACGCCATGCTCGACGGCGGCGTGTACCTGCCGCCCTCGCCCTTCGAGGCCTGGTTCCTGTCCGCCGCGCACGACGAGGCCGCCCTAGCCCGCATCGCCGACGCCCTCCCCGCCGCCGCCGCCGCTGCCGCCGCCGCGACCCTGGGCGCCTGATCCGGCCGGGGGTGGCGGATCCAGAGCCCGCCCTGACCAGGACTGGGTAAGCTTGGCCGGGCTATGTCCGACTCAACCATTGTCCACCTGCTCAGGCACGGCGAGGTGGAGAACCCGGCCGGCATCGTCTACGGCCGCCTCCCTGGCTACCATCTGTCCGCGAACGGCCGCGCGATGGCCGCGGCCGCAGCGGATTATTTCGCCGGCCGGCCGGTCGTGGCCCTGTTCTCGTCCCCGCTCGAGCGGGCCCAGGAAACCGCGCGCCCGGTGGCGGAGCGGCTCGGGATCGAGATCGTGACCGACGACCGCCTGATCGAGTCGTGGAATCATTTCGAGGGCATGAAGTTCGGCGTCGGCGACGGCTCGCTGCGGCGTCCGGCGCACTGGCCGCACCTGATCAACCCGTTCCGGCCGTCCTGGGGGGAGCCATATCACGAGGTCGCGGCCAGGATGCTGGCCATGATGGAGACCGCACGTGAGGCCGCGGCCGGCCAGGAGGCGGTGTGCGTCAGCCACCAGCTGCCCATCTGGGTGACCCGGCGGATGGCCGAGCGCAAGCGGCTGTGGCACAATCCGACCTCGCGTGAATGCGCGCTGGGCAGCGTGACGAGCTTCACCTACACCGGCGGCCGGCTCACCGGGATCTACTACACCGTGCCGGCCCGGAGACAGGTAACCCAGGGCGATGCGGCACAATAGTGCGGTACTACCCCCTGTAGGAGATCGCCAGGTCTGCCCGTGCTGAGAGCCCTGTCCCGCGCAACACTGCCGGCTAGAGCTCTGCCGGTTAGGGTCAGGCGCCGCCGCAGGGTGGTGCTGGCGGCGGCCGTGCTCGCCGGGGTGCTGCTGATCGTCGCGCTGGCGACCGGCTGGGCGGGCAGCGGGAACAGCGGCGTGACCACCGTCGGCGGCAACCCCAGCGCGGTCGTCTACCCGGCCGGGCACCGTCCGCTGGCTCCTGAGTTCACCGGCACCACGCTGACCGGCTCGAAGCTGAGCTTCTCGTCCTACCGGGGCAGGGTGGTCGTGCTCAACTTCTGGGGATCGTGGTGCGTGCCGTGCCGTGAGGAGGCGCCGATCCTGGCCGCGGTGGCGGCGAAGTACCAGCCGTCGGGGGTGTCGTTCCTGGGCGTGGACGTGCGGGACACCACGGCCAGCGCCCTGGCGTTCACGCACGGCTTCCACGTTAGCTATCCCAGCGTCAGCGACCAGAGTTCGGCCATCACGCTGGACTTCACCACCGCCAGGGTGCCGATCGCCGGGACGCCGACCACGCTGGTGGTCGACCGGTCCGGCCACATCGCGGGCGCCGTCTTCGGTACCGTCACGTATCCGGACCTGACCGCGGTCCTGGCCAAGGTC
>Ga0335081_10016252_pt1 | contig 12040 bp, 13 predicted proteins | sample Lox_Sample_35_FD_206713 | JGI IMG/M metagenome (GOLD analysis project Ga0335081, IMG submission 206713) | Soil microbial communities from Loxahatchee National Wildlife Refuge, Florida, United States - Lox_Sample_3.5 | ecosystem: Environmental > Terrestrial > Soil > Wetlands | place: USA... | reverse complement strand
GCCGCTCGTTGTCGCCGAGGGACGTCAAGGCGACGGTGGCCGCGGCGGCCGCGTCGGTGCGTGGATATTGCTGCACGATCCGCGACAGCGATTCGCGCGCCCGATCGTTGTCGCCCTTCGCGATCTCCACCTTCGCCGTCTTCAGGAGCGCCGCGGCCTGCACGTCGTTGGGAACCGTCAGGACGAGGTAGACGACGACTCCGCCGATGATTGCGGACACGATCGCGGTCATGACGAGGAGCGTGCGAACGCGCACCGGCTATTCCTTCCAGCCGAAGCGGCCGACCAGCGGAACGAATTCTGCCGTGCCGCAGTCCTCGATCTGGATGCTGGTGCCGACGCGGCGCACGCGCGCGAGCCGCTGCGATTTTCCCGAGCCGATCGGCAGCACCATCAGGCCGGTGCGCGCGAGCTGCTGCACGAGCGGCTGCGGGACCTCGGGCGCGGCGGCGGCGACGATGATCCGGTCGAACGGGGCCTGATCGGACCATCCGAATGTCCCATCAAAAACCTTCACACTAATGTTGCTGATCTTGAGCTGCCGGATGGTCTCGGTCGCGCGCAGCGCCAGCTCGTTCACGCGTTCGATCGAAAAGACTTTCGCCGCGAGCTTCGAGAGCACGACGGCCTCGTATCCCGTTCCCGTGCCAACCTCGAGCACTTTCTCGCTGCCGCCGAGCTCGAGGAGCTCGATCATGCGCGCGACGATGTACGGCTGCGAGATCGTCTGGCTCGCCCCGATCGGCAGCGCGCCCGGGCCGTACGCTTTGCTCGCGACCATCGCCGGGACGAACAGATGCCGCGGCACCTCGCGCATCGCCTGGAGCACGCGCGCGTTCGTGATGCCGCGCGACGCCACGTGGCGGTCGACCATCAGCGCGCGCAGATGGGTGTAATCAGCCTCGCTTGGCGGCGTGGCCAAGAAGCTCCTCGAGCGGCTTGAGGCGCGGGATCGACTCGTGGTGCGTCAGATCGAGATGCAGCGGCGTGATCGACACGAATCCTTTTTCGATTGCGTCGAAGTCCGTCCCTTCTCCGGCGTACCACGTCGGCGCATCGCCGCCGATCCAGTAGTACTTCCGGCCGCGCGGGTCTTCGCGCTCGACGACGCCCTCACCGTACACGCGCTTGCCGAGCCGCGTGACCTTGACGCCGCGGAATTCGCCGACCGGAAAATTGACGTTGAGGATGATGGCCGGATCGCGATGATGTTCGAGCGCGTAGCGGGTGAGCTCGCGCGCGAATTCGGCGCCGCGATCGAAGGAGAAGTCCTCGCCGACGAGCGCGGAGAGCGCGATCGACGGAATGTTGAGCAACGCGCCTTCGAACGCGGCGGAGATCGTGCCGGAGTACGTCACGTCGTCGCCGAGGTTCGGGCCGAAGTTGATGCCGGAGACGATGAGGTCCGGCCGGTTCGTCTTCATCAGCTTCAGCACGGCAAGGTTCACGCAGTCGGCGGGCGTGCCGTCGACGATCCACTCGTTCTGCTGCAGCTGCAGCATGCGCAACGGATGGTTGAGTGTGAGCGCGTGCGAGGCGGCGCTCTGTTCGCGATCGGGTGCAACGACGACGACCTCACCGAGGGACTTCAGCGCGCCGGCGAGTTTGCGCAGGCCTTCGCTGTAGATGCCGTCATCGTTGGTGACGAGGATCCGGGGCACCCGCTGATCCTAGCAGAGTGGATACACTACGACGCACATGCTTCTGCTCGCCTCGCTCCTTCTCGCGATCGCGCCGCCCGACGCCGCCCGCATTGCGCGCAACTATCGCGTGCATCACGAGCGCGAAATCCTCGGCGAGTTCACGGGCCTGCTCGCGATTCCGAATCTCGCGTCGGACAGCGCGAACATCGAGAAAAACGCGGCGGCCATCGCCGAAATGTTCACGCGGCGCGGCGCGACGGTCCGCCTGCTGCGCGTCGAGGGAGCGCCGCCGCTCGTTTTCGCGACGCTGCCCGCGCGCAACGCAAAAACGACGATCGCGTTTTACGCGCACTACGACGGCCAGCCGGTCGATCCATCGCAATGGTCGTCCCCGCCATGGCAGCCGGTCATCAAAGGTGAAGGGGGCGAGGCGAGGATCTACGCGCGTTCGGCGAGCGATGACAAGGCGCCGATCATGGCGATGCTCGCGGCGCTCGATGCGCTGAAGTCCGCGAGAGTCGCGCCGGCGGTCAACCTCAAATTCATGTTCGAAGGCGAAGAGGAGGCCGGCTCGCCGCATCTGCCGGCCTATTTCGATCGATTTCCGGCCGAGCTCGCGGCCGACACGTGGCTGATCTGCGATGGTCCCGTGCATCAGAGCCGGCGCATGCAGCTGTATTTCGGCGCGCGCGGCGTGACCGATCTGGAGATCACCGTCTACGGCCCGCTCCATCCGCTGCACAGCGGTCATTACGGCAACTGGGCGCCGAATCCGATCGTCGCGCTGACGCATCTGATCGACAGCATGCGCGACACCAGCGGCCGCATACTCATCGACGGCTTCTACGACGACGTGACGCCGCTGAGCGACATCGAGCGCGATGCGCTCGCCGCGATCCCGAATGTCGACGACGAGCTGAAGCGCGAGCTCGCGTTAGGCCGCACCGAAGGCGGCGGCAAATCGCTCAACGAACTCATTCTGCAGCCGGCGCTGAATCTGCGCGGCATCTCCGGCGGCCACGTCGGCGCGCAGGCATCCAACACGATCAGCACCGAGGCGCAGGCGTCGATCGACTTCCGGCTGGTGCCGGCCCAGACGCCGGAAAAAGTGCGCGAGCTCGTCGAGCGGCACATCGCCGCGCAGAATTTTTTCGTCGTGCACGACACGCCCGATGCTGCGACGCGAATGGCGCACGCGAACGTCGCGAAGCTCGTGTGGGGACCGGGCTATCCGGCGGCTCGCACGTCGATGGATCTGCCGGCCTCGCGTCGCGTCGCGAACGTGATTTCCGAGGCGACCGGCACCCCTCCGTATCTGCTCCCGTCCCTCGGCGGCAGCGTTCCGATGTACCTCTTCCAACGTGGCGGCACCCCGGTCATCGGCTTCCCGATGGTCAATCACGACAACAATCAGCACGCGGCGAACGAGAACCTGCGCGTCCAGAATCTGTGGGACGGCATCGAGATGTTTGCGGCGCTTTTCACGAATCTACGCTGACCGGTTACCATTTCGACATGGGTCCTGAGGAGGTCCTGCGGCGGCTGGAGGAGTGGCCGCGCGGTCTCAATCTCGATCAACGGAAGACGGTGCGTCTGGCGCTGACGGCTTGCCGCGCCATTTTCGAGTCGCCGCGCGCGATTCTCGCGTGGGAAGAGCAGGAAGAGCCGTGGCTGATCGTGGCTTCGCTCTCCGATCACGGCTTCACGTGGAGCGAGGAGGAGCCGGAGCGATATTTGCCGCTCGTGAACTCGCCCGATGATGACGTGACGTTTGCCGGCGACGCGGTGGCGATTCATGGCGACTTCCGCGCGGCATTTGGTTTGAACGACGTGATCTCAGCGCCGATGCGCGGCGAGGCCGTGCAGGGCCGGCTGTTCGTGCCGGAGCCGAAGGTCCGCGATCTTTTGCTCGCCGACATGGTCGGGCTGCTTCTGGAGCGGACGCTCGACTACGCGTCGTCGTTCCGCACGGCATCGCGCGAAGCGGTGAAGGAGGAGCGCATCCGCGTCGCCCGTGATCTGCACGACGGGCTGCTGCAGTCGTTCACGGGCATCGTGCTGCGGCTGGAGACCATTCACAGCTTGATCGAGACGGAGCCGAACGAAGCGCGGAGGATGATCACCGACATCGAAGGCGTCATCATGGCCGATCAGCGCGAGCTGCGCTCCTACGTCGAGCAGCTGCGGCCCCGGCGCAAGGTGGATGTCGATTTCGACTTCAAGGCGCGCATGCTCGAGCTTCAGTCGCGTTTCGAGACGCAGTGGGGGGTCGGCGTGGCGTTCGAGATTCAGGATGAGATCGATCCGCTGCTCGTGAAATCGCTCGGTCCGGAGACGTTTCGGATCATTCAGGAAGCGGTCACGAATTCGGCGAAGCACGGGTCGGCATCGCACGTCACGGTGCGGCTGAACAGCAGTGACAGCCGCATGCGGATCGAAGTGATCGACGACGGCAGTGGATTTCCGTTCCACGGGCGCATGAGTCTCGCCGCGATCCGCGAGAGCGGCATCGGCCCGGCAATTCTCGCGGAGCGCGTCGCGGCGCTCAACGGCGACCTTGCCGTGGAGTCGAGCGGCTCCGGCGCGCGCCTCGAAATCTCCGTTCCCCTCGGCATCTCGGGGGCTTCGTGATCATTCGCCTCGTTCTCGCCGACGATCATCGGATCATTCTCGAAGGCCTCGAGCAGCTGTTCGGCCGCGAGAAGGATTTCGAAGTCGTCGCCACGGCAACCACCGGCGAGGACGCTCTGGCCGCGGTCCGCAAGCACAAGCCGCACGTTCTCGTGCTCGACATCCGGATGCCGAAAGGCGACGGCCTGTGGGTGCTCAAACAGATTCATACGGAGAAACTGCCGACGCGCGTCGTTCTGCTCACGGCGACGCTCGACGAAGACGAAGTGCTCGACGCGATGCAGTCGAGCGTGTCCGGCCTCGTCCTGAAAGAGGCCGCCGCGGTCAAGCTCGTGGAGACCGTCCGCCGCGTGCAGCGCGGCGAGCGGGCGCTCGAGCCGATGCTGGTCAGCCGCGCGCTCGAGCGGCTGTCGCAGCGCGAGGAGGCGAAAAAGCTCGTCGAAGTGCTCTCCCGCCGCGAGACGGAGATCGTCAAAATGGTCGCAGCCGGTTTGCGCAACAAGGAGATCGCGCTGAAGCTCTCGATCGGCGAGGGCACCGTCAAGACGCACCTGCACACAATTTACGAAAAATTAGGCGTCCACGGACGCGTCGAGCTCACGACGTATGCGATTGAGCGGGGAATCATTTAGCGGCGCTCTCTATCGTTCGATATAGCGTTCGTCATCCATCGATAGATTTTCACCATCATTAAATCAACCTACTGTGCACCTCGAGGCACGCGATGCGGAGCACAGATGCATTGGCGAACGAGATGGTGGCCGTGTTCCGGCAGACGCCCGAAGGCCATCTCCTTGATTGCAATGACGTCTGCGCGCACATGCTCGGATACGCGTCGCGCGAGGAGTTGCTGGCGACCGGCGCCTTCGAATACCAGAATGCGTCGGACCTGACCTCGGTCGCCACGGCGTTGCGCGACCTCGGCTCGCTCTCGAATGTGGAAATCGCATTGCGGAAAAAGGGCGGCGGCATCGCCTGGGTCCTTCAGAACCTGAAGCTGGTCTCGGTCGATGAGGCCTCGAAGGTGTGGATCGAGGGCGCGATGTTCGACGTCACCGAGCAGCGCGTCGCGGCGCAGCGGTTCGAATATCAGGCTTACCACGACACGCTCACGCTGCTGCCGAACCGCATGCTGTTCATCGACCGCCTGAATGTCGCGCTCGCGCAGTCGCGGCGGCGCAAGGCCCACGTGTCGGTCTTCATGGTCGATCTCGACCGCTTCGACATCGTGAACAACGCGTTAGGCCGCGGCATGGCCGACCGCCTCCTTCGCTCCGTCGCGGATCGCCTCAACGCGACGCTGCGCGAAGAGGACTCGCTGTCGCGCTTTTCCGGCGACGAATTCGTGTTCCACGTCGGCGACACCGGCTCCGGCACCGAGTCGGCGATCGTCGCGCAGCGGGTGCTGGATGCGATGGCCCGCCCGTTCAACGTCGGCGGCCGCGCGCTCGAGCTCACCGCGAGCCTCGGCATCGCGATGTCGGATCGCGACGCGAGCGACGCGGAAGCGCTCGTCCGTCACGCCAGCACGGCCATGTTCCGGGCGAAAGAGTTCGGACGCAACCTCTATCAGTTCTACGACGACAAGCTGAATGCGCACACGCTCGAGCGTCTCGCGCTGGTCTCCAGCGTCCGTCGCGGGCTCGACCGCGGCGAGTTCGAGCTCTTCTTCCAGCCGGAAGTCGACGTGCAGACCGGCCGCATCGAATGCGTCGAAGCGTTCCTCCGCTGGCGCCACCCGGACCTCGGCATCATCGGTCCCGCCGAATTTCTCGGGGTGGCCGAGGAGGCGGGGCTCGGATCGAGGATCGCGCAGTTCGTCATCTCGAGTGCGTGTCAGCAGGCTCGGACGTGGGCCGACGCCGGGATGCAAACGCGAGTCGCGATCAATCTTTCGTCGCGCGATTTCAATACCGCGAGCCTGCCGCGCCACATCGAGCAGGCGGTCCGCGAGAGCGGCCTCGACGCGCAGACGCTCGAGCTCGAAGTCGCGCACGCGTCGCTCAACGACTGCAATCGGGCGACGGAGATCCTGCAGACGCTGAAAGAGCTCGGCGTTCTGCTGGCGATCGACGATTTCGGCAGCGGCGGATGCTCGTTCGCCGACCTCAAACAGCTGCCGGTCGACACGATCAAGATCGCTCCGTCATTCGTTCAAAACATGATTCGCCGCCAGGATGACGCGGCGATCGTGCAGGCAATGATCACGATGGCCAAGGGCTTCGACATGCGCGTCGTAGCTGAAGGAGTGGAGACGAAAGAGCAGCTCTCCTACCTGCTCAACCGCCGGTGCACCGAGATGCAGGGCTTTTTCCTCGGGAAACCGCTTCCGGCGGATTCGCTCTCCGAAGTGCTCCGGATGCAGCACTGACGCGTTGCCGGGAGAGAGAACGGGCGCCGCCGGGCAACCGGCGGCGCTTCCGTTTTCAGCGGCACCGCTCGAAGTGGACGGTACACTACCGCCGTGACAATCCACGAGCTCCGGCCCGCCGCCGATCTCGCGGCCTGCATCGACGCCTACTGGTGGTCCGACGGCGACGCCTGCGCGCGCATCGTGCCCGACGGCTGCGCCGACGTGATCTTCGACGGCCGTGAACCGTTCATCGTCGGCACGATGACGCGGCCGATCGAGGCGCGATCGTCGGAAGGCATGTTCGGCATTCGATTCCGGCCGGGACGAGCGGCGCTCGCGCTTGGGGCGCCGCTGACAGAGATCACGGACGCGCGGGTGCCGCTCCGGGATGTCAGGCGGCGCTTTCCGGATGTGCGCCTCGAGAACGCGGACGCAGCGATGCGCGCGCTCTTCGCCGATGCGAACCCCGATCCGCGCGTCGATGCGGCGGTCGACGTTATTGTTCGCAGCGGCGGGCTCGCGCCGATCGACAGCGTCGCGGCCGCGGCGGGCGTTTCGCGCCAGCACCTCGCGCGAGCATTTGCCTATCACGTCGGCGTGTCGCCGAAGACGTTCGCCCGCGTGATGCGATTCCGGCGCGTCCTGGCGTGTGCGGACCGGCTTCAGCCGGTCGATTGGGCCGATTTCGCCCTGGAGCTCGGCTACTTCGATCAATCGCACTTCATTGCGGAATTCCGCGAGTTCGCCGGCGAAACACCGGTTCCATTTTTCCTATCGCGCGGCGAGTGAGCGGCCTATCTTCATCCCATGATGAAGAAATTGACGCCGGTCCTCATCGTCACTGCCATCGAACCCGTTCTGCCGCTGTGGGAAGCGCTCGGGTTCGCACGAACCGCCGAAGTCCCGCACGGCGATCGCCTCGGCTTCGTCATTCTGCAAAACGGCGCCGTCGAGCTGATGTATCAGACGATCGACAGCGTTCGTGCCGACGAGCCGGCGATCGGCGTCCAGTTCGGACGGTCAGGGCTTTTTATCGAAGTCGAGAACCTCGACTCAGTGGCGAAGCTCGTGCCGCACGACAGCGACATCGTCGTCGTGCGGCGCAAGACCTTCTACGGCGCGACGGAAATGATCCTGCGCGACGCGGCGGGGAACTTGGTCGTTCTCGCTCAAATGGAACATTGAGTCACGGAGAGACCGCCGGCGCAAACGGTGGTACGTTGTGAGGGTCCGGAAAATTCGGAAAGGATCGATCGTGACTCTCCAGCGACTTGTGCTTGCTGCGGCCGTCGTTGCTTCGCTTCCGCTCCACGCAACAACCGATCCGACGTATACCGCCCTTCGCGCCGCCCGCCCCGATGGACGTATGGTCGCGGTGAGGAACTTCACGTTCGACCGCGATGTCTACCATTTCACGCTCAACGGTTCGCTGCACCTGCTTTCACCGGTGAGTGGTACGACCGTCGGTGCCGTCTTCGTCGGCGAAGGCGCTTACACGCTGACTCCGGCCACCTCCGACGAGCGGCACGAGCTGGCAATGAACAGCGGCGATGACAAGCTCGCGGTCCTCTCCGACACGTTCGATACCGCCGTGTTCTTCGATCCCGCGCTCCTCAAACAGGCCGGCGAGGCGAAGCCGGGTACGGTCGATCCTCGAGCGGCGCAGGCGTTCGACGATTTCCTGAAGCGAGAGCGGAAGGATTTCACGACCAACCTTCACCTTCGGGTCCTGCAGGATCTGCTCGATCCTCTCGACCGTCCCCTTTTTCTTGCGTTCCTGCGCGGCAGGAAGTTTCCTCCGGCGATTCTGTCCGTCGACCCCCGCGGCGCCGACGCGCTCCGGCTCTTCGATATCGGCGATGAGAACGAACAGACGCTTTTCTTCGCGCAGGACCAGACCAAAGGGGGGATCTGGTACCTCGCGCACCTCAGAGAGGAATACGAGCGAGGGACCATCGCGGTCGTCGCACCCGTGGCCGATGCCGATCGCTACCAGGTCGATACGACGATCGCAGCGAACGCGGAGGTCAGTGGAACGACGGTCATGGCGTTCACGTGCACGAAGAACGGCCGCGTGCTGCCGGTCGCGCTGGCGCGAAAGCTCCGGATCGACGACGTGCAGTTCTCACCGGCCGGCGATACGCCCTCGTGGACCAGCGTGCCGTTCGTTCAGGAGAACGCGGACGAAGATGCCGATGCGGCGGTGATCTTTCCCGCGGCTCTGACCATCGGGTCGAAGTACCTCCTCAAAACGACGTATCACGGCGTCGGGAAGCAGGTCCTGAACGATGCGGGCGACGGGAACTTCACCGTCGGTGCGCGGGAGAGCTGGTATCCGAACGTCGGCTCGTTCCGCGACACCGCCGACTTCGAATTGACCTTCCGGGTTCCGCAGAGGAGCAAGAACCAGGTTGTGGCGGTCGGCGACTTGACCGCGGATAAGGTTGAGGGCGACCAGCACGTCACCGTCTGGAAGAGCAGCCATCCGCTCCGAGTTGCCGGTTTCAACTACGGAAACTTCAAAAAGACGACGACGGTCGACAACGAAAGCGGAATGACCGTCGATGTGTATACGAATCCCGGGGAACCCGACATCGTGCGCCAGATCAATCAGGCGATGGAGTCGGTGACGGACGACGACGGTTTCCCGGCGCTCGGCGCAGGCGGAATTCGCGTCGACACTGCTCGCCTCGCGCAAGCGGCATTCGCCGACGGCGCGAATACCTCGAGGGTCGGCAACGCGTTTTACGGGCCGCTGCCCGATAAACATCTTGCGATCACGCAACAGTCGGCGTGGTTCTACGGACAATCGTGGCCCAATCTCGTCTATCTGCCGTATCTCGCATTCGTCGGAAGCACGGTGCGGCATCAGCTCGGTTTCGGACTCGAGATGGCCGACTTCGTTGACCAGGTCGGCGCGCATGAAGTCGCGCATCAGTGGTGGGGCCATCAGGTCGGGGTGCGCAGCTACCACGATGCATGGCTTTCGGAGGCTTTTGCGGAGTTCACGTCGGGCCTCGAAGATCGACGTGCAGCCGGCCGACGGCGGCAAATATCACCTCAGCGGATCGGTGACGCAGTCCGACGTGCCGGAGAACTTCGCCTCCATCCTGCCGCTGTACGTCGCGTTCGACAACAGGACGATGGCCAAGCTTGGCGAACTTCTCCTCGTCGGCAACGCCACGAAAAACATCAACGTCGACATCCCGCTGTCGCGTGCACCGAAGGCCGTCCTGATCAACGCGATGCACGATGTGCTCGCGCGGTAAAAAAAAAGGGCGGCCGCCCGGCCGCCCTTGAGGATCGCGACTTCAGCGATCAGTACATCCCACCCATGCCGCCCGGTCCGCCCGCACCCGCCGCCGGAGCTTTCTCTTCTTCCTTGATCTCGGAGACGAGCGCTTCGGTGGTGAGCATCAGGCCGGCGATCGAGGAGGCGTTGAGAAGCGCCTGCTTCGTCACCTTGGCCGGATCGATGATGCCTTCCTTCAGCATGTCGACGACCTTCTCGTTGCGGGCGTCGAACCCGAACGTGCCACCCTTCTGCTTCACTTCGTTGAGGATGACCGAGCTCTCGAGACCGGCGTTGAAGACGATCTGCCGGAACGGCTCTTCGAGCGCGCGACGGATGACGTTGACGCCGACCTTCGCATCGCCGTCGAGCTTGAGCTTGTCGACCGCATCGATGGCCCGGATCAGAGCCACGCCGCCGCCGGGGACGATGCCCTCTTCGACGGCCGCTTTGGTCGCGTGCATCGCATCTTCGACGCGCGCCTTCTTTTCCTTCATCTCGGTCTCAGTCGCCGCGCCGACTTTGATCAGCGCAACGCCGCCGACCAGCTTCGCAAGCCGCTCCTGCAGCTTCTCGCGATCGTAGTCGGACGTCGTGTCGTCGATCTGCTGGCGGATCTGTTTCACGCGGCCGGCGATGGCTTCCTTGCGGGCCTTGTCGTCGGTGTCGGTGACCAGCGTGGTGTTGTCCTTGTCGATGGAGATCCGCTTCGCGTCGCCGAGGTCTTCCCACTTCACGTTCTCCAGCTTGATGCCGAGGTCCTCGGAGATGAGTTTGCCGCCGCTGAGGATGGCGATGTCTTCGAGCATTGCCTTTCGGCGATCGCCGAAGCCCGGGGCCTTCACAGCAGCGACGTTGAGCGTGCCGCGCAGCTTGTTGACGACGAGCGTCGCGAGCGCTTCGCCCTCGACGTCTTCGGCGATGATGAGCATCGGCTTGCCCTGACGCGCCACCTGCTCGAGGATCGGCAGGAGGTCCTTCATCGAGGAGATCTTCTTCTCGTAGATGAGAATCTTTGCGTTCTCGAGGACGACTTCCATGCGCTCCGGATCGGTGACGAAGTACGGGCTCAGGTAGCCGCGATCGAACTGCATGCCCTCGACGACTTCGAGGACCGTGTCGAGGCCGCGCGCTTCTTCAACGGTGATGACTCCGTCTTTTCCGACTTTGTCCATCGCCTCGGCGATGATGTTGCCGATCTCCTCGTCGTTGTTCGCCGAGATGCTTCCGATGTGGGCGATGTCTTTGCCCTCGACGGGCTTCGAAAGCTTGTCGATCGCTTCGACAGCGGCCTTGACCGCCAACTCGATGCCGCGCTTCACATCCATCGGGTTCGCGCCGGCGGTGACGTTCTTGATGCCCTCGCGGTAGATCGCCTGAGCGAGAACGGTCGCGGTGGTGGTGCCGTCGCCGGCGGTGTCGGAGGTCTTGGACGCGACCTCGCGGACCATCTGTGCGCCCGCGTTCTCGAGCTCGTCCTTCAGCTCGATCTCCTTGGCGACGGTGACGCCGTCCTTGGTGATCGTGGGCGAGCCGAATTTCTTTTCGATGACGACGTTGCGGCCTTTCGGGCCGAGCGTCACTTTGACAGCGTCAGCGAGCTTGTTGACGCCGCGGAGGATCGCCTGGCGAGCCTCTTCGCTGTACGTAACTCGTTTTGCCATTGCCTGCCTCTCCTCTTACTCGACAATCGCGAGCACTTCATCCTCGCGGATGATGGTGTACTCCACGTCTTCGATCTTGATGTCGGTTCCCGAATACTTGCCGATGAGAACCGTGTCGCCCTTCTTGACGTCGAGCTTCATTCGCTTGCCGCTGTCGTCGAACTTTCCTTCGCCGACGGCGATGACTTCGGCTTCCTGCGGTTTTTCCTTTGCCGTATCGGGGATGATGATGCCGCCACGCATGGTCTCCTTCGGCTCTTTCCGCCGCACGACGATGCGGTCGTAGAGCGGACGGAGCTTCAATTGGGTCGCAACTGCTGCCATGTTGAAACTTCTCCTTTCGCTTTCGTTTTGTTGAACTTACGCGCGGCAGGACGCCGCGAATTGTTAATCTCGAAACGTTGAGCGTTTAGCACTCAATCCGAGCGAGTGCTAACAATATGCGCTCGATTTTATT
>Ga0335081_10016249_pt1 | contig 12040 bp, 9 predicted proteins | sample Lox_Sample_35_FD_206713 | JGI IMG/M metagenome (GOLD analysis project Ga0335081, IMG submission 206713) | Soil microbial communities from Loxahatchee National Wildlife Refuge, Florida, United States - Lox_Sample_3.5 | ecosystem: Environmental > Terrestrial > Soil > Wetlands | place: USA: Florida... | reverse complement strand
AGGAGTAGCCCGCAGGGCAATACTGACGCGGCTTGCGGAACCGTCGGGGTGCTCCGGGACAAGATCGCTTTTCGTGTCGCGAGCGTGCGAGATGGATGTAGAATTCGCTGGTGTTCTTGAAGCAAACCGGGGTTTCCGCTAAGCAACCGATTCGATAATTGCAAAGGCAAATTGCCGATACGAGAGGAAGAATCATGATTCGAAAAATAAGCACATCTCTGCTGGCAATCATCGCGCTCGTGTCGGCCGTGAGTATCGTTTGCCAAGCACAGTCGCTGCCCGCATTGACGCGTCATGTGCGTGAAGTGACCCTCAATGGGCAGGCGCGGTCGGTCGGCGGCCTCCCCGCAACACAGCTTGTGCGGCTTGTTCTGGTTCTGCCGCTCCGCAACCAGGTGGCGTTGGATAGCTTCCTGAAGGAACTCTACGATCCGTCCAGCCCGTCCTATCGTCAGTTCCTCACCGTCGAAGAGTTCACTTCGAGGTTTGGTCCCAGCCAGGAGGACTACGACGCTGTGGTTCGTTTTGCGGAAGCAAACGGCCTGACGGTGGTCGGCACCTCTCGAAATCGCGTCAACGTGGATGTCGTTGCGCCAGTGGCCAGCATTGAGTCAGCCTTCCATCTCACCATGGGTTCCTACCAGCATCCCACGGAGAACCGAACCTTCTACGCTCCTGACCGAGAACCCACGCCCGACCTGTCGGTTCGGTTGTGGCACATCTCGGGCCTGGACAACTATTCCATTCCCCATCCCGCCCTTCTGCGTCGAGCCGAGAATCAGAACTTGACTGCGAGGTCCAACGCCACCACCGGCTCCGGCCCGAGCGCTTCTTTTCTTGGCAGTGACATGAGAGCCGCATACTACGGTGGAGCCCTGACCGGCAGCGGGCAGTCGCTGGGGCTGCTGGAGTATTACGGTACCGATTTGGCCGATCTGACCACCTACTTCAAGAACGCAGGTCAAACTAACAATGTTCCGATCACTCTCAAGTCCACGGACGGGACCAGCACGAGCTGCGTCTATCCGCGGTGTGACGACACCGAACAGACCCTCGACATGACGCAGGCGATCGGCATGGCGCCGGGACTTTCCAGCCTGGTGATGTACGTGGGCTCCAGCGATTCCGCCATTTTCAACGCCATGGCTACCGGCAGTCCGCTGAATGCGCAACTGAGTTCTTCGTGGACGTGGAGTCCGTCGGACCCCAACACCGACAACCCGTACTTCCAGGAGTTCGCGGCCCAGGGGCAGAATTTATTTCAGGCTGCTGGCGACAGCAGTGCGTGGAAGTCGAATTCCGAAATCTATCCGGCGGATGATGTCTACGTCACGTCGGTCGGCGGGACGGACTTAGATACGAGCGGCGCGGGTGGTCTTTGGAGCTCGGAAAGCGTTTGGACCGACGGTGGCGGCGGTATTTCGCCGGACAAATTCGCGATCCCCTCCTGGCAGACCACGGCGGCCAGCGGTTGCTCCAGTTGTTCCAAGACTTATCGCAACGGCCCGGACGTTTCGGCAAATGCGAATTTTACTTTTTACGTCTGTGCCGACCAAACCACCTGCACGGCCAATGAGTATGGTGGAACCAGCTTTGCCGCGCCTATGTGGGCCGGCTACCTGGCCCTTGCCAACGAGCAGGCGGTTAATGACGGCGGCCACACGCTCGGTTTCATCAATCCGATTCTTTATACGATTGGTCTGAACTCAAGCTATGGCGCCAATTTCCACGACATCACCAGCGGCAGCAATGGGGATTCGGCAACCATCGGCTACGATTTGGCGACCGGCTGGGGCAGTCCAAATGGGAGCAGCCTGATCAATGCGCTCAGCGGAACGTCGCCGGCTCCCGGCTTCAGCCTTTCGGCCTCTCCGGCCTCTGTCTCGGTGGTGCAGGGCGGCTCGGGAACGTCTACTATCACTAGTGCAGTGACCGGCGGCTTCTCCTCGGCCGTTTCCTTGTCTGCGAGTGGCCAGCCCACCGGCGTGACTGTAGGCTTCAGCCCAACCTCGATTACCGGGGCCGGAACGTCGACGATGACCTTGACCGTCGCCTCATCGACAGTCACCGGTACGTACAGCATCACGGTTCAGGGAACCTCAGGCAGCACCACCGAAACCACCACAGTTTTGCTCACGGTAACCGGGACGTCCCCTAACTTCACGCTCAGCGCATCGCCCACATCGATCAGCGTCAACAGAGGTAGCTCCGGCACCTCCACGATCACCGCGACTATTTCTGGAGGCTTCAACTCGGCGATTAGCTTGTCAGCTTCGGGGGAGGGAAGCGGAGAAACCGTGACTTTCAGCCCTAGCTCAATAGCCGCGCCGGGCTCGGGGAAGTCGACGATGACGGTCAGGGTGAGCAGGAGCTCCAGAACCGGAAATCACACGATCACCGTAACCTGTAAGGGCGGAGGGTTAACGAAAACGACCACGGTGACCCTCGACGTCCCTGAACTGAGTAACCGGTAAGCGCCTCGGCCCTTGCTGACTACGATGAAAAACCCGGACCGCAAGGGTCCGGGCTTTTTCTGATCGTGATACTGCTTAGAACTCCATATACCGCCCCCTCTGGAGTACTTTCGCTAGAAACTCTGCCTCACTAACTCTTCGATTCGTCACAGAACTCTCCGCGGGTTCGCCCTTCATCATCTTCTCCACGTACTTGGCGATCAGGTCAGCTTCGAGGTTTGACGGGAACCGCCAGGCTTGAGCGACCCGAGGTTCGTCATCTCGACCGTGTGAGGAATGATGGCAACAATGCAACGCTTGCGCTCCAGCTTGGCCACGGTCAGGCTGATACCCTCGATCGGGGTCGAGCCTTTGAAAACTGTATATTTTTCTATGTCACGGGGAAGGTCGATGCTCAGCCACCAATTCCCCGAATCGCCGATACGCTCGGACAAAACGAGAGCGGGAGTCAAGCCCGCTCTCATATGAATCATGGAACTGCTCGAACTTAACGCTTCAACTCGACTAAGATCACCTCGAATGGCGTGCTGCTAACGCTGTAGATTTACCCGTGCAGCCCAGCCCGACTGACGTTAAACCCCGGTGCTAGAATTTTCCATGCACTGGCTGTCCGACAATCACAAGTTGCTACTGGATGTTGTTCTCGGAGTGAGCGGCATTGTACTTGCCGCTTATTTAGTGCCTTGGTTTTTCTTCAGAAAGGGCCGCTGAGATGACAACTGCCATTTTACAGCCTGAACGTTCATCGGTTCATTGCAGTTGCCGCACTGAGCAGTCGAGAGTAGGATTGCGAAAAACCACGACGTGCCAGCCCAAGCCGCTGTCCGTGGTGTCCTCCTTAAGATGGACGGCGGCTTTTGGCTTCTCTGGCTAAACCGTCAGCCCTGCCCCGCATGGCTTGGTGTTTGGCCCGAAAAAGACCTACCATGTGGCTTTCAGAATCGTGGGGCACATGACCAAGCAAGTGGGAGCTTGTTGTACCTCGCCAGCAGCGCTGTGCTACTGGTTCATGGTGTCGCTCATGGCGTGGGGAGTGCTGAGCCTCATCGGAATCTACTGGCAGCCTCTCAATGTGTCGTCAGCGGCTGTGTGCCTTTTCGCCATGGCCATCGGCTGCCTCGCCAACTGGCTTAGGAATCGCTCCTTTCACTGTGTTGTCACTGGCCCACTATTTCTGATCGCTGGCATCTTGTTCCTGCTCTCAGGCGTGCGCGTGATCCACGTCAACACCTCTTGGGTCTGGTCATTCATTCTCATCGGCATCGGCATCGCGTTTTTAGCGGAATGGCTGTATGCGAAGCGTTCTGCGTCATAGTTCGTCTACGGGCTGGCCGTTAGCCGCAGTGACAAAACGGATTCGGTTTGTCCCTCGACACCATCGGTGATTTCAATGGCGCTCCCGGCATCGGTCTCGGCGAACCTTTTAACGCTCAGTTCGCCTTGAAGGTGATTTTCTAAAGGGTTGACTTCCACGGCTTCACTTTTCTCGATTCAAGTCCTATTGCAGACCCCTGCAGTTACTCCAACCTCGCACCACTAGGTTTTCGACACTCTGTTCTTTCACGAAGGGGGCGCTCTAGAGGGTCTACTTCCCTCCTCCCCGGCTTTCATTGACTTGCTTGGCGCATCCCGCCTAACATACCTCGACTCCATGATCGGCCAAACCATCTCGCACTACCGCATCGTCGAGAAACTTGGCGGTGGCGGGATGGGCGTGGTGTACAAGGCCGAAGACGTAACCCTGCACCGCTTCGTTGCCCTGAAGTTCCTGCCCGATGAAGTCGCCCGAGATCCCCAGGCCTTAGCCCGCTTCCAGCGGGAGGCGCAGGCGGCTTCGGCTCTGAACCATCCCAATATATGCACCATCTATGAAATCGGGGAGCAAGACGGCCATCCCTTCCTTGTTATGGAGTTCCTAGACGGCGTGACGCTCAAGCATCGGATCGCGGGGCGGCCGCTGGAGATCGAGACGTTATTGCCGCTGGGCATTGAGATTGCCGACGCTTTGGACGCGGCACACAGCGAAGGCATCGTCCACCGCGACATCAAACCTGCCAACATCTTCGTGACGAAACGCGGTCATGCCAAGATTCTGGACTTCGGGTTGGCCAAGGTCACGCCCGTGAGTTCGTCGGGCCAGATTGCGACTCTTAATACCCAGACGGCTGCGGTCAGCGAGGAACACCTCACGAGTCCCGGCACCATGGTAGGCACGGTGGCTTATATGTCGCCGGAACAAGTCAAGGGAAAGGAACTCGACGCGCGTACCGATCTGTTCTCATTCGGCGCGGTCTTATATGAAATGGCGACGGGAGCTTTGCCTTTTCATGGGGAAACCTCCGGCCTGATTTTCAAGGCCATACTCGATTCTGACCCTCCGCCCGCGGTTCGGTTCAATCGTGATCTTCCGCCCAAGCTGGAAGACATCATCAACCGGGCGCTGGAGAAGGACCGCAACCTTCGATACCAGCATGCCTCCGACATGCGCGCTGAACTGCAACGACTGAAGCGGAACACGGAAACGGGGCGGGTGGCAGCGGCTAGTTCTGACACAATGCCAACGGCTCAGGAAAGTGGTTCTCAGCCAGCAGCCCCACCACCGACGTCCGCGTCAGGTTCCACACCCAGCTCAGCCAAGCTGCCATCATCGAGCGGAGTTAAGTTGGCTGAGGTTCCCGTAGCTGAGAAGAGGAACCGGTGGAAGATTGTGATTTCGGCTGTCATCGTGATTGTCGCTGCACTGATTACGGGCCTTTACTATCGTTCGCGTCAAAACAAGGCACTGACCGAGAAAGACACCGTCGTTGTTGCCGACTTCACCAACACCACCGGTGAGACGGTTTTCGATGACACGCTCAAACAAGCGCTGACGACGCAGCTGGAACAGTCTCCTTTCCTCAACATCCTGCCCGAGCAAAAAGTTCGAGAGACCTTACGGCTGATGGGGCGCTCTCCCAGTGAACGCCTTACCCAGGATGTCGCGCGCGAAGTTTGCCAGCGTGCTCAATGCAAAGCCATGCTCACCGGGTCGATTTCCAGCTTGGGCAGCCGCTACGTGCTCGGACTGAAGGCAATCAACTGCGAAACCGGAGATTCCCTGGGCAGCCAGCAAGTGGAAGCCGACACCCGCGAGCACGTTCTTCAGGCATTGGGCAAAGCGACCACCGCCTTACGCGAAAACCTGGGCGAGTCGCTGGCCTCGATTCAGAAATTCGACGTTCCCGTCGAGCAGGTCACCACGCCGTCGCTCGAAGCGCTCAAGGCCTATAGTCTGGGCATGAAAACTCGCGGCGAGAAGGGCGACTCCGACGCGCTTCCGCTCTTCCGCCACGCCGTCGAACTCGATCCCAACTTCGCGATGGCTTATGCTCGAGTGGGAGTCATCTATTCAAACATGGGAGCTAGCGACCAGGCAGCCAGCTACACCACCAAGGCCTATGAGCTGCGGGAGAGGGTCAGTGAGCGAGAAAAATTCTACATTGCCTCGCATTACCACCAGGAGGTTACGGGGGATACTGAGCAGGTAATCCAGGTTCTTGAACTCTGGAAGCAGACCTACCCTCGCGACTTCCTGCCCTATTCCTTGCTGGCCTTCGAACACAGCTTTAATATGGGCCAGCCCGAGAAGGCCCTGCCGGAAAACCAGGAAAGCCTACGGCTCGAACCCAACAATGTCCTAAGTTACGAGAACCTGGGCTTTACGTATCTGGATCTGAATCGTTTTGACGAGGCCAAGGCAGTTGTCGAGCAGGGGCAAGCCCGCGGGCTCGATGAAGCGACGCAGCACGTTTTGCTTGCCCAGTTGGCATTCCTTCGCGGCGACGCCGCTGAGATGGACCGGCAGTTCGCTCTTGGTGCGAGCCAACCCGGGATCGAGAATTTCGTCTTTGCCGTCCAGGCCGATGTCGAGGCATCCGCCGGGCGCTTGGCCAAAGCGCGAGAATTGTTCCGCCGCGCCGTGGACTCGGCCCAGCGCAACAGTCTGAAGGAGCCGAGCGCCACCTGGCAGGCAGTCGCGGCCGTGCGTGAGGCATACTTTGGAAATCGCGAGCGCGCCCTGCAAGGGGCTACCGCCGCATTGGCCGTCGCTTCCGGCCTGAATGTGCAACCGCAAGCGGCCCTGGCTTTCGCCGTGGCTGGCGACCCAACTCACGCCCAGGCCGTGGCCGCCGACCTGGCCAAACAATACCCGAAGAATATTCTCATCAGCTCATACTACGTCCCTACCATCCGTTCCGTCGTTGAACTAAATCGCGGCAACGCTGCTGCAGCCCTCGATCTCCTCCAGACCACGGCTCCCTACGAGGCCCAATCCTGTATGGACGCAGTCTACGCACGCGGCCAGGCGTATCTAGCCAGCCACCAGGGCAGTGCTGCCGCTACCGAGTTCCAGAAAATTCTCGACCACCGCGGCCTGATGAACGTCTGCCCGCTGATGCCGCTCGCCCATCTCGGCTTGGCGCGCGCCCGCGCATTGAGCGCCGATTCAGCCGGCGCACGCACCGCCTATCAGGATTTCCTCACCCTCTGGAAAGACGCCGACCCCGACATCCCCATCCTGAAAGAAGCCAAGGCGGAGTACGCGAAGCTGCAGTGAAGCCCGTGCATTGACAGACCAGATCGCACGCCATAACATTCCTGCGAATGATCGGTCAAACCATCTCGCGCTACCGTATCGTCGAAAAGCTCGGCGGCGGCGGTATGGGTGTCGTTTACAAGGCCGAGGATACCGAACTTGGTCGCTTCGTTGCGCTCAAGTTCCTGCCTGATGACGTGTCCCGAGACCCGCAGGCATTGGAACGTTTCCGACGCGAAGCTCGTGCGGCCTCAGCTCTCAATCATCCCAACATCTGCACAATTTACGACATCGGCAAACACGAGGGCCAGTCGTTCATCGCAATGGAGTTTCTGGATGGTCAGACGTTGAAGCATTTGATCGGAGTTCGACCGCTGGAATTAGAGACACTGTTATCTCTAGCCATTGAGATTGCCGACGCCCTCGACGCTGGGCTGCCTGCGTCCTCTAGCCCACGAGTGCTGTTTGGTCACAATCAATTCATTTAGCTTGCCGAGTATAAAGCGATCTCTTACTCTGAATTTCCCACTATCCCTCATGCAAGAGCTCTCAAGCCGCCGGCGCTTTCTTAAGAAGGCAGCCTTCGCAGGCGGCGGTGCGTTGCTCGGAACCGTCGGCTTGAGTCAGATTTCTCCCAGGATCTGGCGTGAACCGTTGGAGTTTGAGCCAAACCGCAGCTATTGGGCGAGAAGTCAGCCGCTGCAGAATCTGCCATTGAAGGAGGACATTGCTGTAGATGTCGCGGTACTCGGAGGCGGCTTCACGGGGCTCTCCGCTGCCTATTACATCCGCAGCATCTCCCCACGCAGTGGCGAGGCAAGCCATGTAAGTCAGCAATTTGAAAAACTGAAGAGGGAGGACCAAGAAGCCATCATCGAGTTCTTGAAGTCTCTGTAACTCCCAAGGACTGCGGCTCTCGTCGGAACATTCCTCGGGGAAGACTGCGTGACGAATTTCCCAGAAGTCTAACGTTTCCACGCGCCCCGGGATATGGGCCGTCTAAGCTGCTGCATGCATGTGCGCTGAGGTGTGCGAAAAACTTGGTTCGGGACTCTTACCTCGTTCAGAAGGTGCCTCGCGATTCTTCCGTCCCTATCGCCGTTTGCACCGCAGGGCAGGGAGAACAGCCCGCGAAGCAATCTATTTCTTTTAGAAACCGACTCCTCGTCAGGCCCGTTACCCTCTTGCCCTCATTGTGTTGACGTCCCACTCGCTGATTTGTTCGACCGCCTGGGCAAGTGAGGCCACGACTCTGTCGGGCCGCGTGGTTCCGAAGCGTTCTTTGGCTTTGTCGAGGTCGCCAGCAAATCCCCAAATACCGGCAAGGATCTTAATCTGAGGCAGGTGCATGCGGATGCGCTGGCATAGGGCGCGAGCTTGCGCAAATGCGAAGGGGGGAAGCGCGGAGATGCAGACCACGTCCTGGGTTTCGGGCGGGAGATGCGTGAATATTTCCTCGAAAGGGGAACCAGCAGGCAATGAAAGGACGCCGTGGCCGGCGCGCTCCAGCAATTGGGCGAGCATGGAAGAAGTGATCTCGTCCGCCTGATCATTCGCTGCCAAACAGAAAATGCGAACGGCTGAGGGCGCAGGCTCCACATTGAGCGAAGGCAAATCGGGCTGCGCTGTGGACATCCAGCGCGACTTCAGCTTTTTTGGCTTTCCCGAGGCTCCTTCCAGCCGGTAAACAGTCAACTCGGAAATGATTTCGCTTACGCTGAGAAACAGAAATGACTCCCGCGTCTCGTCCAGTGCGCCTTTGTGCCGGTCCTGTTCGGCCAAGGTGAGAGCGGGAACCAAGACTTCATCATACAGGCTCACCAGAGGGTGGGCTTTCAGAAAAGTATTCGCGATTGTTCGGGCATCTTCCTGGTCCAGAGCAAGCAAACGTTGATAAAACTGGGCCTCGATTGACAAAGCGGTTTCATCGCCCAACAGAACATGGAGGAAGGACATGCGCGGGACATGGCGCCCCAGCACGATCGCAAAAACGGTAAGTGGAACCGCCAAAGCAAGTCCGGCCCATCCCCAAAGCATGGTCCAGAATACGGTGCTTACCAACAGGGCGAGAGAAGAGATTCCAGTGTGCGCACCGTACAGCCAGGGCTCCACAAAATTTGTTGTGATCAATTCCAGCAGTGCGAACAGTAGAACGACCAGAACCGGCGGTCCCCAGCCATGGAATACCGCCAGAGCCAGCGTGAAGGGGAAAGCGGTAGCCGTCAGGATGCCCGCATAAGGCACGATTCGGAAAACACCCGCGATGACCCCCCAGAGGGCGGCATTCGGAATTCCGATCAGGAACAGGCCAGCCCCGAAGCAAACACCATAGCAGGCGTTTACAAGAAACTGCATCACCAGGTAGCGGCTGATCCTGCGAGCCGCGTCATCCGAAGCCAGCGTCATGGCGTGCAACTGCGCCACGCCAACGAGGCGCAGAAAGCGGTTGCGCAGGTCCACCTGTTTGATCAAGATGAACACAGTGAAGATCAGAACCATACCCGCCGTCCCGAGCGGCCTGAGAGCCGGACCCAGCACCTCGCTAAGGTATTGAAAACGACTTGCCGGAACCGCGACAACTTGAACCGGTAAGGGCGCTGCCGGCTGCGAAGCCGCCTTCGCCTGGGAACCCCGTCCAGACAAATCGGCCTGTGGAGTTGCGGGACTGATCCCGGAGTCCGTAAACTCCTTGCCAATTTCTTCGACACTCTCGGTCGCCCGCCCGAGCGCGCTGTCCGGTGGGAAATGAAGAGCTTCGATCTTGTTGTGGATATTCAGACGATACTTGGGGAGGTCGTTCGCGACTTCCAGCAATTGATCGGCGACCACCCAGCCCATGCCTCCGACGGCTGCGACGGAAATTAGCATCGCCAGCGCCACCGCGAGTACGCGACGCATAGGGAGCTTTTGGAACCACATCACCATCGGCGTCAACAGGAAGCTGAACGTCAAGGCGAAAGCGAGAGGAATCAGGACCGCGCGCGCGAAATATAGAATCAGAATGACGCCGGCCAGGACAACCAGGGGGCTCAGCGTTGGCGAAGCCTGTCGAGAACGATTCATATGCTTTGAGACTTTACTCCAAGTCCGACCCATGAGAATCGTGATTGGCCACCATGTTGGTTTTTGGCAAGACGCAACCCCAACTCACGGGACATTGAATTCTGCCAACTGTGTCCAAACCATTATTTTTCAGCGTTTTCTAGTGGAGACTCTATCGGAGAAGGGGATCGCCTCGGGCTAGATGACGGTACAAGGGTCCGAGTTGAACATCCCAGTGGTTTTTCCCTGCCAGAGAGGAAGTAACAGAACCGGGGACGGTAACGGCCTTGGTGGGGTCGCCCAGGTCGGGAAGTCGACCGCAGCCTTCTTAAGCCGCGTCGCCTGTCGCGGGTGGGCGCGGCAGGGGGTAAGATCGTGGCAGCAACGGCCCCAAACAACTACGCAAAGCGTCACCTTGGGTTAGTATCACTCGCAGAGGTGCGCCGCGTCACAGAAACCTTTAGTCCTTTGCAATAAACAGGCAAAGGGCCAGGAGTGGTCCGAGAGGCAGTACTCGGCCTGTGCAGTCCAAGCGGGCGAGGTTGTGGCGAAAACCCGACATGGCAATAAAGGAGGTACCTCCCCCATGGCTCCCGAAACTCAAGCCTCAATCGGAGCAGATCCCTTCACAGGTCTTGCACTTCACGATGAAATCAAGTGTCGCGCTTACGAACTCTGCGAGCAGCGCCGTTCGATCGACGGGCACCATCGAGAAGACGGGCTGCGAGCCGAACTACCCCGTGTCCTGTACGCGACCGCAGAGCTTAAAAAGTACGCCAATGGTGAGGTAGGGGACATCAAAAGCGTGAGAGCGGCGCGGGTTTACTTACGCGCCCTGAGCGCTTATATCGGTGAGCGTGGGACGTCCTCTTAGGTGCTGGTAGCTTTCGTGGAAGATCAAGGAGCGTCAACGCAGGGCGCAGAGGCTTCAGTCTGGACCACTCAATTTTTCCAGTTTGTCCACTGACACAGCCAGCCGACCACTTTTCCACGTCCCCAGGCCCTGCTCTCACCAGCGACCTGTGCCAGAGTCGTTCCGATACCAGGCTTGCCGTTCTTCTGGAAAATGAGTTCCGAGCGTCGCGCTGTTAGTCGTAGTTTAGATAAGGGGATTGCTCGATGTTAGGAAGCTCCGTACCAATACGTGCCGCATTAACCGAGCCGATCCACAATTTTCAACAGTTGCGCGATTATGCCCGCGCGGTTGGCCCGAAACGCGTGGCCGTCGTAGTGGCCGATGATGAGGTGGCATTGACTGCCGTGGCGAGTGCGCAGGAATCGGACATTGCCATACCCGTACTGATCGGTGAGACCGGCAAGATTCGCGCCCTGGCGCAGGCGCTGGGTTTGGATCAAGTGGTTGCCAAAGTGGAGTTTGTCCCGGGAGGCGTGGATGCGGCTGGAGTCGCGGGACGATTGGCCAGCGAGGGTAAGGTTGACATACTCATGAAGGGCCACCTCCGCACCGACCAACTACTGAAGGCCGTATTGGACAAACAGAATGGACTACGGACCGGCCGCTTGTTGAACGACATTCTTTTCTATGAGGATGTACTGAGTGGCGAGCGCCGGCTAGTGGGATTGACCGACGGCGGCCTCAACGTGGCTCCCAACCTGCAGCAGAAAAAGCAGATCATTGAGAATTCGATTGAAGCGCTGCGCCGCCTCGGCTTCACCCGGCCCAAAATCGCGGTCATGAGTGCCACCGAAGCGGTTTCGGAAGGTTTGCCTTCTACGATGGACGCCAAAGCGCTGACCGAGATGGGAGCCGTGGGCGAATTCGGCGATGCCGAGGTCTATGGTCCGCTGGCGCTGGATAACGCACTGCTGGAATCCGCTGCCAAGGCGAAAGGTATTACCAGCCCGGTGGCTGGTCACGCCGATGCCATGGTGGTGCATTGCATCGAGGCCGGGAACCATTTGGGGAAATCGACCAAGTACTTCGCCA
>Ga0335081_10016248_pt1 | contig 12041 bp, 10 predicted proteins | sample Lox_Sample_35_FD_206713 | JGI IMG/M metagenome (GOLD analysis project Ga0335081, IMG submission 206713) | Soil microbial communities from Loxahatchee National Wildlife Refuge, Florida, United States - Lox_Sample_3.5 | ecosystem: Environmental > Terrestrial > Soil > Wetlands | place: USA... | reverse complement strand
CGGGCCGCTCAACAGCGCGTCGCCGTCGCTGTCGCCGTCGCCGAAATTGGCTCCGGCGCAAAACGCCTTGCCCTGCGCCGCCAGCACCAGCGCGCGGCATTCGCCGTCGGCGTCGAGCGCCTCGAATGCCTCGGCGATCTCCCTGATCAGCGCGATGTCGAAGAAATTATTCGGCGGCCGCCTGATCTCGACGAGCGCCACCTGGCCGCTTTTCTCTACGCCGATATCCTTGAACGGGCCCATGGCGGCTGTCCTTTGCGTGTGGTTACTCGGCCGCGCCGCGGCGCTCGGCCGGCTCGCTCTCGCGTTTGACAATTAACGCGTCGACCACGGAAACGCCTTCGCCCTTCGCGTGCACGATTACCGGATTGAGATCGATCTCGGCGATGTCGTCGGCGTTGTCGGCGGCAAACTGCGATAGCGCGACCATGAGGTCGGCGAGCGCTTCGGTGTCTGCTGGCGCCGAGCCGCGGTGTCCGCCGAGCAGCCGGGAGCCTTTGAGGCGGCCGATCATGGCCCTGGCCGCGGCATGATCGAGCGGCACCGGCGCGAGCGCCACGTCGCCGAGCGCCTCGACCAGGACGCCGCCGAGGCCGACCATCAACATCGGCCCCCAGGTCGGATCGCGGTTGACGCCGAGGATGATCTCATGACCGGGCGCGGCCATCGGCTGCACCAGCACGCCGTCGATGCGCGCCGCCGGCGCATGGCGCTTGGCGGCGGCGAGCACGCGGTCAAAGGCCGCGCGCGCCGCCTCGGCCCCGCTGACATCCAGCGCGACGGCGCCGGCTTCGGTCTTATGCGCAATGTCGTCGGATTGAACCTTGAGCGCCACCGGCTGGCCGATTGCCTGCGCTGCCGCTACGGCTTCCTCCGCCGAGCGCGCCAGCGTTCCGGCCTCGTGAGCGCCGATACCGTAAGCCGCCAACAGCGGCCGCGCCCGGTATTCACACAGCACCGGGCCTGATTGCGCCAGTATCGCGCCGACTTTGGCGCGGCTTGCCGCGCGCGGCGCCGTTTCGAGCGGCCGCGGCAAATTTTCGCGCAGCACGTGGTACTCGGCCATCGCGCGCAAGGTGCGGGCGCAGCCTTGCGCGTCGGTAAACAGCGGGTAGCCGGCTTCGTTGAGGATCTCGATGGTCCGCTCGGCCGGGAGCGTGTAGGTCCACATGAACACCGGCTTCGAGGATTCGCGGGCGAGCTCTTTCAGCTTCGGCAGGTCGGCCTCGAGAAACGCCGAGCGTCGCGCCGTGATCACGACGACGACGCTGTCGATCGTCGGCGAGCGCGCCACGAGGCGCGCGAACTGGGCGTAGCCGAGTTTCTGCACGCCCTGGGCGGTCGAATCGACCGGATTCTGCGAGGTGGCATAAGCAGGCAGATTCACGTCGATCGTCGCGCGCGTCGCGTCGTCGAGCACCGGCACCTCGAGCCCGGCAGCGGCGCATGCGTCCGCCATCCACACGCCGGCGCCGCCGGAGGAGGTGCAGATGCCGACGCGGTTGCCCAACGGCATGCGGTCGCCGCAGGCGAGGAAGCCGGAGGCGACGTCCAGCATCTCGTCGAAATCGCGGCCCTCGATCAGTCCGTGGCGCTCGAACACGGCGCGATAGGCCGCCTGCGATCCGGCAAGGACAGCGGTATGCGAAGCAACCGCGCGGCGGCCGGGCTCAGTCTGGCCGATCTTGCGTACTATCAGCGGCTTGCCGGCCTTGAGCGCTTTTTCTGCGACGCGCCTGAATTTCTCCGGCGTCTTTATCGCTTCGACCAACAGCAGAAAAACGTCGGTTCCGCCCTCGTCGAGCATGTAGTCGATGAAGTCGGAAATCTCGAGCACGGCTTCGTTGCCGGTGGTGACGATGTAGCGGAATGGGAGCTGGCGCGGGCGGGCGCGATCGAAGAAGGCAAAGCCAAGGCCGCCGCTCTGCGAGATGATCGAGACCTGGCCGCGGCCGAGCGGGTGTTTCGGCTTCAGCGGACCGGCGCTCTTGTCCATCGCCGGGCTGAAATTCGCGCACAGCGATGCGGCGATATTGGCGAAGCCTTCGGTGTTCGGCCCTTCGACCGCCATGTCGTAGCGGCGCGCGGTGGCGGCGATCTCGCGCTGCATGCGCGCTCCAGCCTCTCCCGCTTCGGCAAAGCCGGAACTGAGAATGACCGCCGCCTTGATGCCGGCGCGGCCGCAGCGCTCGAGCTCCGCCGGCACAAACTCGGCGGGAACGATCAGCACCGCAAGGTCGACCGGCCGCGGCAGCGCCTCGACCGAGGGATAGGCTTTCACGCCCTGCACTTCCGCCGCGCTGCGGCTCACCGGAAAAATCTCGCCGGCGAACGGGTGACCGCGGATGATCTCGAACACGCGTCCGCGCAAAATGTGCGTGTCGGAGGAAGCGCCGACGACCGCCACCGATTTCGGCCACAGCAATCTTCCGATATCCGGCACGTGCATCCGTCCTCAGCGCAGACCCAGGCCGCGGGCGATGATGCCGCGCAGGATCTCGGTGGTGCCGCCCTGAATGGTGAGCTTGGGCGCGACCATGGTGGCGAAGGCGAGCTGATCCTCGAGCGTGGCGCGATTGAGGATCTCCGGCTCGAGAAAGGCGGCAAGATCGCGGACGCGGTTCGGCAATTTTTGCTCCCAGATCGTGCCGAGATCCTTCACGATCGAGCCTTCGACCACCGGCTCCTTACCGGCCTGCAGCATGCCGGCGACCGAGACCGACATCCGCCGCAAGGTGTGGAGCTGCGCCACCAGCCGGCCGAGCCCCTCGGCGCTGCGCAAGTCCGGCTCCGGACCGAGCGCGCGGATCAATTCCAGCAGCACGTAAAAGGTTTCCAGAAAACGCTCCGGGCCGCTGCGCTCATAAGCGAGCTCGCTGGTCGCCTGCTTCCAGGCGCCGTCGATCTCGCCGAGGGCGTGGTCGTCGGGCACAAAGGCATCGTCGAACACCACTTCGTTGAAGCCCGCTTTGCCGGTCATCTGCCGGATCGGGTTCACGGTGATGCCCGGCGTTTTCATCTCGACCAGAAACTGGGTGAGGCCGTGACGGCGGTTCTCTTTGGTCGGCGGCGCAGTGCGGAACAGCGCCAGCATGTAGTCGGCGATCTGGGCGCTTGTCGTCCAGATTTTGCTGCCATTGATCCTCCAGCCGCCGTCGGCCTTGGTCGCCTTGGTCTTAGCCGCGAACAAATCCGAGCCCGAGCCGGGCTCGCTCATGCCGATGGCGAAGCACAATTCGCCGCGGCAGATGCGCGGCAGGATATCCTGCTTGATGTGCTCCGGGGCGTATTTGAGCAGGATCGGGCCGCTCTGGCGGTCGGCGACGAAATGCAGATGCGCCGGCGCGTTGGCGGCGCGGAATTCCTCGGTGACCACGTAGCGTTCGAGCTGGCTGCGCTCATGTCCGCCATAGCGCTTCGGCCAGGTCATGCCGATCCAGCCCTTGGCGCCGACTCGCCTGCTGAAGCCGCGATTATAGGCGTCGCCGTGTCCCGGCTGGTGCGGATCGAAGGTGCCGGCGGCGACTTCTTCGGCCAGGAATGCGCGCACCTCGGTGCGCAGCGTCTCGCATTCGGGCGGCAGGCGGATCGGGTCGAACTGCAGAAGCGTGGTCATCGTGAAGCCACCAGCGGCCAGAACTCGTCGGCGCCGCGTTGGGCGACGCGGTTGCCAAGCTCGGCCGCCCAATAGCTTTCATTGCCGAAATCGTCGCGCCACGACAGCATGCGCAGCGTGAAGCGATGCAGCACGTGCTCCTGGGTGAAGCCGATGGCGCCGAACACCTGATGGGCGATCGCCGCGCCTTCGGTCGCGGCCTCGCCGGTGCGGATCTTGGCCGACGCCGCTTCCAGGAACACCGCCTCGTCGCTTACGTCGGGCTGCGCGATGGTGTCGGCGGCCGAGCCGGCAACCGCGAGCGCGGCGGCGACCTCGCCGGCGAGCCGCGCCAGGTTCTGCTGCACCGCCTGGAATTTGCCGATCCGCCGCTCGAAGGCGACGCGCTCGTTGGCGTAGCCGACGCTGAGCGAGAGGATCGCTTCGAGCGCGCCGGCGGTCTCGACGCTGCGGATGGCTGCGCCCATCAGGAGGAGCGCGGCGCGATCGAAGCCATGCGGCGCCGGCGCGCTGCGCAACGGCTTGACGCGCTCGAGGGTCACGATATTGGCGGCATCGCCGGCGAGATTGCGCGCTTCGCCGAACCGGCAATCTGTAGCCGCGACCAGCGCAATGGTCTGCTGCCGGCCGCCATCGGCGAGCACGGCGATGTGCTCCGCCTCCTGCGCAAACGGCACGCCGGTCGCGCGGCCGCTGAGCCGGCCGTCGGCATCGATGACGATGCGGTCGCGCGGCCGGGCCGGGGCAAGCGTCATCGGCCCCGCCGGCGCTTCGAGCCCTGCGCGCGCCAGAAGCCAGCCGGCGGCCAGCGTTTCGGCGAGCGGCGCCGCCGGCGCGAACCGCCCGGCGACGCCGAGAATGGCGAACCCGGCGGCGATGCCGGCGCCGGCGCCGCCCAAATTCTCCGGCACCCAGGCGAGCGGCAAGCCGGCCTCGCTCAGCGCCCGCCAAAGCGGCTCGCGCCAGGCGCCGTTCTTCGCCTGGTTGACGGTTTGCGGATCGGCAAGATCAGCAAATATCCGCGCCGCCGTCGCGGTTACGATCGAGCTGCCTTCGTCCGCCACGTTGTGGTTTTGCTCCGTGTTTTTGCGCGCCGCCAGCCCGGGCTCCGGCGCCAACATTTTCGCGCCACCATGGTGGAGGCAACGCCGATTGTTGGCAAGTTGACTTAAGACCGCTGCCGCGCGGTCGTTGCCAGATGTTGAAGCGGCAACGGCGCTCCCGCCTTGAGCGTTTGAATGGCGATGTTGCTGCGTACTTCGCGCACCATCATCAGATTGAGGAGCTTATCCACCAGGAAGTGCTGGTAGTCCGCGAGGTCGGGTACGACCACTTCGAGGAAATAGTCGGCCTCTCCCGAGACGAGATGGCAGGCAATGACCTCGGGCATCGCGGCGACCGCTTTCTCGAAGACGAGCGCGCGCTCATTGGCGTGACCATCGATCTTAACGGCGAGGAAGACGGAGAAACCGAGGCCGATTCGGTCGCGGCGCAGCGACGCCCGGTATCCTTCGATCACTCCCTCCCGCTCCAGTCGTTTGACTCGACGCAGGCAAGGCGATGGGGACAGACCGACGCGGTCCGCCAGCATCACATTGGTCAGCCGGCCATCGGCCTGCAGCTCTGCGACGATGCGCCGGTCGATCGCGTCCAGCGTCAATTTGGCATCTTTGTTCACCTGGAAGCCCCAAAAGGGAGGAGGATTGCAAATCCCTGCCTCCGATTGGGGAAATACGCAAGGACACGCCCGGCCTTTTCATGTATGGCTCACCGTGTTGACGCACCACGACTGGCGAGGAGCTTCGATGACCGATCGTGCGACCTTCCTGTCCCTGCTCGAGGCCACCGAGCGTTACTTCGACCTCATGTTCGATAATGACGTGTCTCGTTTCGACCGCGTGTTCTCGGCGAATGCCCAGTTGCACGGATTGCGCGACCGCAATTTGCGCCTGCTCGCAGCCAAGGATTACAAGGCCGCACTTGCGTCGACGCCGTCGCCAAAAGCCAAGAACGCTCCCCGGCAACAGGAAATCCTGCTCGTCGATTTCGCCTCGCCAACGCAGGCGCTGGTGAAGGTTCGCGTGAGAATCGACGCAAATTTGTACGTCGATTACCTCTCGTACCACGCAATCGACGACACCTGGCTGATCACCGCCAAGTCCTTCCATGTCGAGCGAACATTTGCGCCATCGGCGAGCTGACGGCGGCCGGTCAGCCGCCGCCCGCACCGCCGCGGCTCATCAAATGTTCTGAAAGTCACCATGGCGGCCGAGGCCGCTCTTGAAGCGGGTCGCTCCGGCGACGCCGTCTTCGATCAGTGCCTCGCGGCCGTTGTACCATTCCTGGATCAAGCCCTCGCGCACGGTAAGGCCGTGGCTTTTGATCGCGGAGCGGCGATCGGCGCGCACGCAGACCTGCGGGAAGCGCGCGATCTCCTGCGCGAGCTCCTCCGCCTTCTGCCGCGCGCCGCCTTTGGGGGTGACGTATTCGCATAGGCCGATGCTCAAACATTCCTCCGCCGGCACTTTGCGGCCGGTGAGGATGATCTCGAGCGCGCGGCCCTGACCGACGATCCGCGGCAGGCGCACGGTGCCGCCGTCAATCAGCGGCACGCCCCAGCGGCGGCAATAGACGCCGAAATAGGATCCCTCAGCCATCACCCGGAAATCGCACCACAGCCCCAATTCCATGCCGCCGGCGACCGCCGGCCCCTCGATCGCGGCGATCACCGGCTTGTCCAGCTCGAGCCGCGACGGCCCCAGCGGACCGCGCGGAATTTCGCCGCCATTGCCGCGCGGTCCGGCGGTCGGGATATCGAGCTCGCCCAGCGGCCGCTTGGCGTCGAGCGTGCTGACATATTTGAGGTCCCAGCCGGCGCAGAACGCGCCGCCGGCGCCGTAGAACACCGCGACCGATGCCGTCTTGTCGGCGTCGAATTCAAGGAACGCAGCGGTGAGCGCATCCGCGCTCGCCGGATCCATCGCGTTGCGCGCGTTGGGCCGGTCGTGAATCACCGTCCACACCGCACCTGTTTTCTCAATCCTGACCGCCATACCGGATTCCTCCACTTGAAGCTTTGTCTACTCGTCTGCCGACAAAATTTTTTCACGGTCGCCTTGCGGCAAGCCGCATCATGGCGCGGACCGGCAGGTTCGGACCGCGCGACGGCTGACCGGATTCCGACGAGCAGGTCTGCCGCGTTGCATGGCTTGCCCTCCATGGCGGCAGTCTAGTATCGGCCGCGCAAAGCGTCATCGGCTCTGCGGTAAGGACGATGCGGCCGGACAGGATCAGTGAGGTGCGCTATTCTTCACTTGATCAGCGGTGCGGCCCAGTCGCGAAGCGGCAGCGCGCGCGGAGGAGGGAACGGCGTTGGCGAAGCGAGATGCGACTGCCGCGGTCATCGGCGCCGGCGATTTCATCGGCGCGGCGATCGCCAAGAAATTCGCGGCGGAGGGGTTTACGGTCTTCGCCGGCCGGCGCAACGCCGACAAGCTCGCGCCGCTCGTCGCCGATATCGAGGCCGCCGGCGGCACGGTCGTCGGCCGCGAGCTCGACGCCCGCAAGGAGGACGCCGTCGCCAGCTTCCTTGCCGCCGCCGACGCGCGCGCCCCGCTCGAAGTCTGCGTCTTCAACATCGGCGCCAACGTCAATTTCCCGCTGCTGGAGACGACCGAGCGCGTCTTTCGCAAGGTCTGGGAGCTGGCCTGCTATGCCGGTTTTCTGACCGGGCGCGAGGCGGCGCGGCTGATGCTGCCGCGCGGCAAAGGCTGCATCTTCTTCACCGGCGCGACCGCAAGCGTCCGCGGCGGCATCGGCTATGCGGCGTTCGCCAGCGCCAAGCACGGCCTGCGTGCCGTCGCCCAGAGCATGGCGCGCGAACTCGGTCCGAAGAACATCCATGTCGCCCATCTCATCATCGATGCCGGCGTCGACACCGCGTTCGTGCGCGAGCGCATCAGGCAGCGCGCAGGCGCCGAGGCTCCGGCGAAGCTCGAGCCGGACCAGCTGATGAATCCGGTCTCGGTCGCGGAGGCCTATTGGCAACTCTACCGGCAGCCGCGCGACGCCTGGACCTTCGAGCTCGATATGCGGCCGTATCGGGAGATCTGGTGAAATGGCGAAGGTTGAATTTCATTTCGACTTCGGCAGCCCGAACGCCTATCTGGCGCATCTGGTCATTCCGGAGCTCGAGCGGCGGACCGGCGCGAAGTTCGAATATGTGCCGATCCTGCTCGGCGGCGTCTTCAAGCTGACCAACAACCGCTCGCCGGCCGAGAGCATGCGCGGCATCAAGAACCGGCTGGAATACGAGGAGCTGGAGCGGCGGCGCTTCGTCCGCCGTCACGGCATCACCGAGTTCACCTGGAATCCGTTCTTTCCCGTGAACACGCTGTTGATCATGCGCGGTGCGGTCGCGGCGCAGCTCGCCGGCGTGTCTGCCCGCTACGTCGAGGCGATGTTCCGCGGCATGTGGGCGGCGCCGAAGAAGCTGGACGACCCCGAGGTGGCGCGCGCGGCGCTCGCTGAGGCCGGCTTGGATCCGGCGCTGCTCGCGCGCACGCAGGACGCCGAGGTCAAGGATAGGTTGCTGAAGAATACCGAAGCCTCGGTCGCGCGCGGTACCTTCGGCAGCCCGACCTTCTTTGTCGGCGACGAGATCTTCTTCGGCAAGGACCGGCTGCGCGACGTCGAAGAGGAGATCGTGCGGGCAACGACATAGCGACCGTCGGCAACGCGCCCCAATTATAGGGTCGCGGGCTAAACGCGGAGATGGACCGTGGCGTCTCGGCCGATACCCTCGATCATGGAAACGCGCCGCGATCAGATGTTTCCAGTTCTGGAGGCATCCGAGATCGAGCGCGTTCGCCGGTTTGGATCGGTGCGCTCGTTCGCGCCCGGCGAGGCGCTAAAGAAGCGCGGCGAGGTCGGCCACGGCCTCTCCATCATCCTGGAGGGTCACGTCGAGACCATTCCGTCCGATGCATCGGATCGCCATCCACTGGCGATCACGCAAGGTCCGGGTGGGTTCGTTGGCGAGCTGGCACAGCTCGCCGGCAGGCCGGCTTTGGTCGACGCCTACGCGCGCGAGCCGGTGAAGGCGCTGGTCATCCCGCCGGACCGGCTGCGGGCGCTGCTGATCGCCGAGGCGGAGCTCGGCGAGCGGATCATGCGTGCCCTGATCCTGCGCCGAATGGCTCTGCTTCAGGCCGGGGCCGGACCGGTGATCATTGGCCACGCCGACCACGGCGACGTGCTTCGGTTGGAGAACTTTCTGCGCCGCAACGCGCATCCGCATCATACGCTCGACCCTGACACCGATCCCGATGCGAACGCGCTGATCGAGCGCTTCCACGTCGACCCGAGCCAGCTGCCCATCGTCCTGTGTCCCGGCGGACAGTTGCTGCGCAATCCCAGCGAGAACGAGCTGGCGCGATGTCTTGGCCTCGTCGGACCGATCGATCCGGAGCGCCTCTACGATGTCGCGATTGTCGGCGCCGGGCCGGCGGGCCTTGCCGCCGCGGTCTATGCGGCGTCGGAAGGGCTCTCGGTTCTCGTGCTCGATTACCGCGCGATGGGCGGACAGGCGGGGGCGTCGGCGCGGATCGAGAATTATCTCGGGTTTCCGACCGGCATCAGCGGGCTCGCTTTGATGGCGCGCGCCTACAACCAGGCCCAGAAATTTGGTGTCGAGATGGCGATCCCGGACGAGGTTGCGGGTCTCGCCTGCGACACGTTTGCGGATCGCTTCGTTCTGAGACTGGCCAACAATGAGCGTGTGAGCGCCCGCGCAGTCGTGATCGCAAGCGGAGCTCGATATCGGCGGCCCGCAGTCGCCGAACTTGACACCTTCGAGGCCTCGAGCGTGCACTATTGGGCTTCGCCGCTCGAGGGGGAGCTTTGTAACGGGCAGGAGGTCGCCCTGGTCGGCGCCGGCAATTCGGCGGGCCAGGCAGCGGTTTATCTGGCGAGCCGGGCAGCCAAGGTTTGGCTTCTCGTGCGCGGGCCGAGCCTGGAAGCGAGAATGTCGCGCTATCTCGTCGACCGCATCACCGGACTAGCCAATGTCGAAGTTCTCCTGCGTACCCAGCTGACGGGACTCGAGGGCGCTAACGGCGTGTTGCACGCGATCCGTTGGCGTCAATTTCCCTCGGCCGAGGAAGTGCGGCGTCCGTTTCGCCACCTGTTCCTCTTCATCGGGGCCGAGCCGAACACCGATTGGCTTGCCGGTTCCGATGTCGCGCTCGACGCTCGCGGCTTCGTGCTGACTGGCCCGGAGGCCGGCGCCAATCGTCGTTCGTTGGAGACGAGCCGCGCCGGTATCTTCGCGATCGGCGACGCGCGTTCCGGTTCGATCAAGCGGGTTGCGGCGGCGGTCGGCGAGGGCGCGCAAGTGGTGGCGGCGCTGCATCGCTATCTGGGTACGGTGACCCGCGCACCGGCGGTCGCGGCGGCGCGGTGAGCGAGCGACGGGACCAACGCCAATTGGCGAAGTGCACCGAGCGCGCGAATTCCAGAGAGGAACGCTGGCGATGACAAACGGCACCCGGACGGCCTGGCTCGCGGCCGGATTGCGCACTCCGTTCGTCGCCGTGGACGGGCCGTTCGCCGGCCGCGACTCGCTCGGCCTGTCGGTGCCGGTGGTCCAGGCGATGGCGAAGCAGGTGACGGGGCCGATTGATTTCGGGATCTGGGGCGCGGTGGTCGTCAATCTCGCCTATGCCAATTTGGCGCGTGAAGTCTGGCTTGAAGCCAAGCTCGATCCGCACGTGCCGACCTTCACGACCATCATGCAGTGCAGCACCAGCATGGCCGGAGTGTTTGAGGCGGCCGGAATTCTGGGGGAGCAGCGCGCGTCTCTTGCCATGGTCGGCGGCGTCGAAAGCATGACCCGCGTCCAGATCGGCTTGGGACAGAATTTTTCGGTTTGGCTGCGCCGCGTGTTTCAGGCGCGCAGCGCCCCCGACCGCCTCAGCGTGCTCCGCCGGCTGCGGCCCCGCGATATCCGCTTGTTCGTGCCGGAAGTGAAGAACCGCGTCACCGGCCGGAGCATGGGCGAGCATACCGAGGATATGGCGAAGGACTGGAACATCGGTCGCCGCGAGCAAGACGAGCTGGCACTCGAAGGCCACCAGCGCGCGATCGCCGCGCAGGATCGCGGCTTCTTCGCCGATTTGATCGTTCCGCTCGACGGCGTCGACAAGGACCATTTCCCGCGCCGCGACACCTCGATGGAAAAGCTCGCCAAGCTCAAGCCGGTGTTCGATCGCACCAGCGGTCGCGGCACGCTCACCGCAGGCAACAGCTCGCCGCTGACCGACGGCGCCGCCGCGATCTGGATCGCCACCGATGAAGGCGTCAAGCGATTGCCGGCGCAGTTGCCGCGCGCGCGTCTCCTCGATTTCGAGATGGCGGCGGTCGATATTTTCCACGAGGGGCTCCTCATGGCGCCGGTGTCGGCGATACCGCGGCTTCTGGCGCGGCACGGCCTCAAATACGATGACATCGCGCTGTGGGAAATCCACGAAGCGTTTTCGGCGCAAGTGCTTTGCCACATCAAGGGTCTCGAAGATAAAGACTTTGTGCGCGCCAAGGCCGGCGTCGAAAATAATTTCGGCAGCTTTCCGCGCCAACGCATGAATCCGAACGGCGGCAGCGTCGCACTCGGCCATCCTTTCGCCGCGACCGGCGCCCGCATTCTCAGCCAAGCGATCAAGGAGCTTGCCACATTGCCGCCGGGGAGCCGCGCCATCGTCAGCATCTGTTCCGATGGCGGTCTCGGGACTGTCGCGCTACTCGAGCGCTGAGCTCGCGGCCGTCGTATCCGGCCATTGAATAAGGCGTTCACCGCATTTAGCTAACAGCGGTGACATTCGCCTATTGATGCTCGGATATTGCCGCCAATCCTTTGAGCCGGCCGACGGATGATGCCGCTGATCATCAAGCTTGCCGCGCGAAACCTGTTTCACGACCGGCTTCGCTTCATCGCTACGATCATCGGCATCGTTTTCTCGATCGTTCTGGTGACCGTGCAAATGGGGCTGTTCGTGAGCTTCGGACGCATGGTAACGACGATGATCGAGCATGCGTCGGCTGATCTTTGGATCGTGCCGCTCGGCACCAAGAACTTTGAAGCGCCGTCCCCGATGGACGAGGTGGAGCGCGCGCGGTCGCTTTCGGTCGAAGGCGTAGCCGACGCCATTCCGATCCTGGTGAGCTTCGCGCAGTGGCGGATGTCGGACGGCGGCACGACGCCGGTCTTCATCATCGGCTCGGACCCGAAAGTTCCGGGTTTGCATCCCTGGAACGTGGTGGAGGGCAAGCTCGACGCGCTGCTCATCCCCGGTGCGGTCGCGATCGACCAGTCCTACTTCGAGCGGCTCGAGTCCAAGGGACTGGGAGGCACCGCCGAGATCCGCGACCG
>Ga0335081_10016246_pt1 | contig 12041 bp, 10 predicted proteins | sample Lox_Sample_35_FD_206713 | JGI IMG/M metagenome (GOLD analysis project Ga0335081, IMG submission 206713) | Soil microbial communities from Loxahatchee National Wildlife Refuge, Florida, United States - Lox_Sample_3.5 | ecosystem: Environmental > Terrestrial > Soil > Wetlands | place: USA... | reverse complement strand
GAGAAGTGCGGTGAGCGGTGCCGAACCTGCCGCTCACTCACCTCGTATGCCATGCCCGCCTCACACCCCTGTACGCTGAACGCTGTACGCTGGGTGAGCGGTGAGCGGTGAGCGGTGAGCGGTGAGCGGCGCCGAACGTACCACCTACTCACTTCGGGTGCCATGCCCGCCTCACACCCCCTGTACGCTGTACGCTCTACGCTCCACGCGGCTCCCACCTACGCCGTACCCCCACCCACCGACGGTTTCCGTTCGAGAACCAGGGTTACCGGTCCGTCGTTGTGGATCTCGACCTGCATCATCGCGCCGAACTCGCCGGTTTCCACCTGGAGTCCCTTGGCCCGCAACTGGACAACGAAGCGTTCGTACAGGGGAATCGCGGTCTCGGGCCTCGCGGCTTCGATGAACGAGGGCCGTCGCCCCTTCTCCACGTCACCATAAAGCGTGAACTGCGAGATGACGAGGAGGGAACCCCCGACTTCGGCGAGCGGCAGGTTCATCTTGTCCGCGGCATCACCGAACAACCTGAGGCCGGCGACCTTCTCGGCCATCCAGTCCACCTCAGCGGCCGTGTCGCGGTGAGTGAAGCCCACCAGCAGGCAGAAGCCGCGCCGGATGGACCCGACAGTGCGCCCGTCAATCGTGACCGCCGCGGAGCTCACCCGCTGAAGCACGACCCGCATCAGGGACGGGCGGCGCGCTGCCGGAACCGGAGATCGCCTCGAAGCGGCGCCCGGCCAGCCAGAGCGCAGGCCGGTTGGGAGGAGAGATCGCTCATTTCGGGTCCGGTGAGGGAGGCAGGAAAGCTAACCGCCGCCGGGCAAGCGGCGAGGGGGCGAGGGGTCCGGGGAGTCGGCGCAAGGAATGGGAGGGGAGAAACGACGAGGGGAGACCGCTGAGGATCTCCCCCCCGGCAACGATGACGTGAACTGCCTACTCCACCGTGACGCTCTTGGCGAGGTTCCGCGGCTGATCCACGTTGCAGCCCCGGCGCACCGCGACGTAGTAGCTGAACAGCTGCAGCGGGATGATCGTGAGAATCGGCGTCAGGAGATCGAGCGTATCCGGAATCGTGAACGTGGCCGCCGCCAGGGAGCTGATCTGATCGTCGCCGTCGTTCTTGATGGCGATGACCTGCCCGCCCCGGGCCCGTACTTCCTCGACGTTGGAGACGATCTTGCCGTGCACGGCGTCCTTGGGAGCGATGAACACCACCGGCATGTTCTCGTCGATCAGGGCGATCGGCCCGTGCTTCATCTCCGCGGCGGGGTAGCCCTCCGCGTGAATGTAGGAGATCTCCTTGAGCTTGAGCGCACCTTCGAGCGCCACGGGGAAGTTCACGCCGCGCCCCAGATAGAGCGCGTTGTTGCTCCGCCAGAACCGCTCGGCCAGCGCCTCCACTTCGTGGGCGCGGTTCAGGATGTCCTCGATCTGCTCAGGCAGGGCGCGGAGCCCCTGGATGATCTGGCGACCCTGCAGGATGCTCAGATTGCGGAGCCGCCCGAACCGGAGAGTGATGAGAGCCAGCGCGATCACCTGGCTGGTAAAGGCCTTGGTGCTCGCCACGCCCACCTCGGGACCGGCGTGCAAGTAGATGCCGCCATCCACCTCACGCGCGATCGTGGACCCGACCACGTTGACCAGGCCGATGGTGCGGGCGCCGCGGCGCTTCGCCTCCCGGATTGCCGCGAGGGTATCCGCCGTCTCGCCCGACTGAGAGATGCCGATCACCAGGGTCCGCTCGTCCACCACGGGGTTCCGGTACCGGAACTCGGAGGCGTATTCCACCTCCACCGGAATCCGGGCCAGCTCCTCCAGCATGTACTCGCCGATGAGCCCGGAGTGCCAGCTGGTGCCGCACGCGGTGATGACGATGCGGTCGATCTTCTTGATTTCATCGTCGGTGAGGTTGAGCCCGCTCATGCGGGCGGTCCCCTCTTCCTCGAGCAGGTGGCCGCGCATCGTGTTGCGGACCGTGTCCGGCTGCTCGAAGATCTCCTTCAGCATGAAGTGCGCGTATCCGCCGCGCTCGATCGTCGCCAGGTCCCACTCGATCTGATTGACCGGCTTCTCGATCCGCGTCGCGGCAAGGTCCCGCACGTGATAACCCTTGCGGCAGAGGACCACCATTTCGCCGTCGTCGAGGTAGACCACCGACCGGGTGTGCGCCAGAATGGCGGACGCGTCCGAGGCGACGAACCACTCGCCGTCTCCAACGCCGACCAGCAGGGGAGAGCCCTTGCGGGCCGCCACCAGGCAGTCGGGTTCGTCCTCGCAGATCACCGCGATCCCGTACGCTCCATCCACCTCGCGCAGCGCCTCCGCGACCGCGTCCTCCAGGTTTCCGTGGTAGCACTCGCCGATCAGGTGGGCCAGCACCTCGGTATCGGTCTCCGACTTGAACCGGTGGCCGCGCTGCTCCAGCACCTTCCGGATGGCCGAGGCGTTCTCGATGATCCCGTTGTGAATGAGCGCGATCTTGCCCGACTGGTCGGTGTGGGGGTGCGCGTTGGCGGCCGTCGGCGGCCCGTGGGTAGCCCACCGGGTGTGGCCGATCCCGACCGTGCCCTTTGGGGTGTACTCCTGCAACTGCTTCTCGAGGGCACTCAGCTTCCCGGACTGCTTGAGCACCACCAGCCCCTGGCCGTTGAGCACCGCAATGCCGGAGGAGTCATACCCGCGATACTCGAGACGCTTGAGTCCGTCCACCAGCAGAGCCACCGCCTGCCGCGGTCCCACGTACCCGACGATCCCACACATACGATGGGTCCTTATCTCAAAAAGAGGTCACGACAGACCGACACCAGCGCTTCGGCGTCGGCCTGGGTGGGTGCTTCGGCGATGAACCGAACGATAGGTTCCGTTCCCGAAGGCCGGACATGTACCCAGCGGTCCCGCCATGCAAGCCTCAGTCCGTCCCGCAGGTCGAGCGTGGCATCCGCGAAGCGTCGCTTGAGCTGCTGGTAGACTGGCTCTAAGTCATTGCCCCTCGGCGCTTTAGCCTTGACGATTCGGTACTGCGGGTGCCGCCTGACCAGATCGCTCACCGTCGCCCCCGACGTGGCAAGCAAGTGCAGGATCAATGCCACACCAACCGGCGCGTCACGGCCGATATGGAGTGAGGGCAGGATCACCCCGCCGTTCCCCTCGCCGCCGATCAGCGCACCCTCGTCCCGGATGGCCCGAGCAACGTTGGCCTCGCCCACCGGCGCCCGCATGAACCGCGCGCCTCCCAGCCGGGCCGCGTCTTCAACGACCAGGGAGGTCGACAGGTTGGCAACCACAACCGGGGGGGGACCATGCCCGTCCGCTCCAAGGCTCGTGGTTCGGGAGCGGTTTTCGAGGACGGCGCGTACCGCCAGCGCCAGGGTGTAATCCTCCCCGATGGGCGAGCCGGTCTCGTCCACCAGCGCCAGTCGGTCGACGTCGGGGTCGACCGCAAGCCCGATGGCGGCACCGGTCTCCATTACCAGACGCGACAAGTCGCCCAGATTCTCAGGCAGAGGCTCCGGCGGGCGCGGAAAGCGGCCGTCCACCTCCAGGTTGATGCCCCGCACCGTGCAGCCCAGCGCCTCGAGCAGCTGCGGCATCGTCGTGCCGCCGGCGCCCCGTACGCAGTCGAGCGCCACCGTAAACCGCTTGGCACGGATCCGGGCCACATCGATCATCGGCAGCGCGAGCACCTGGGCGATGTGCCGAGCGATCGCCTCACGGTCCTCTCGCACCGCACCGACCCCCTCCCACCCCACGCGCGCGGGCCCCTGGTCGGCCAGCTCCCGGACCCGGCGTCCATCCGCGCCATCCAGGAAGATCCCGTCGGGGCCCACCAGTTTGAGAGCGTTCCATTCGATCGGATTGTGGCTCGCGGTCAGGATCAGGCCGGCGCCCGCATGATGATGCTCCACCGCCAGCTGCACGGTGGGGGTTGGGGCGATGCCCACGTCGACAACCTCCGAGCCGACGGACATGAGGCCGGCGGTTGCCGCCCGGGCGAACATGGCGCCGCTGGTCCGGGCGTCGCGCCCCAGCACGACGAGCGGTCGGCCACGTTGACCGGCCCAGGCGCCAAGCGCGGCGGCATGACGCGCCACCAGCTCGGGCGTGAGGTCCTTGCCCACGATCCCGCGCATTCCGGAGACGCTGATCATCAATGTTTCGCTCATGAGGCGTAAGGTAGCGGGCAGACGGTAGGGCGGTAGGACGGTAGGGCGGTAGGGCGGTAGGGCGGTAAGGCGGTAGGGCGGTACGTGGGGGTGGAGGTCAGCCGACCAGGAGCGCTCCGGGATTGGGGAACTCCTTCCGGAACGCCTTCACCACCTCGCGGTCGAAGTGAGTGCCGGCGCTGGATTCGAGCTCGTCCAGAGCCTGGGAGGCGCTGAGCGACGAGCGGTAGGAGCGATCGGTGGTCATCGCATCGAACGCGTCGGCGACCGCGACGATCCGGGCGGGGAGAGGAATCCTCTCCCCCGCCAGGTGATCCGGAAAGCCGGCGCCATCCACCCGCTCGTGATGGGAGCGGACGATCGCGAGCACCACCGGGTTGGCCCGCGCCAGCGGAGCGAGAATGCGCTCCCCAAGCACGGTATGACCGCTGATGTGATCAAACTCGTCCTGGGTAAGGGGGCCCGGCTTCCGCAGGATGGCCTCCGGCGTGCCGATCTTCCCGATGTCGTGCAGCTCGGCGCCGAGGCGCACGTCCTCGAGGGTCGGCCCACCGAGGCCCAGCCGGGCGGCGATGCGCTCGGCGTACTGACTGACCCGAGTCGAATGGCCCCGGGTGTAGGGATCCTTGGCGTCCAGCGCGTGGACCAGGGTCTGGACGCCCTCGAAGAAAAGCTCCCGGAGCCGGCCCGCCTGCTGGTCCACCAGTTGCTCCAGGTTCTGCTGATAGAAACGGTTCTGGAGCATGAGGTCGCGCTTTTCGAGCGCGCGCGCCACACGCGAGCGGATTTCGATGAGCAGCGCCGGCTTGGTGATGTAGTCGAGCGCGCCCGCCTGCAGGCATTCCACCGCGATCTCCGCCTCCCGCACCCCCGACAGCATGACCACCGCCATATCCGGGAACCGGCGTTGCACTTCTCGCAGAAGCCCGAGCCCGTCGAGCCCCGGCATGGAGACGTCGGAAAGGAGCAGATGCAGCTCGCCGGTGCTGTGGAGGATGGTGAGCGCCTCGGCCCCGGACCCCGCCTCGATGCAGGCGAACCCCATCCCCTCGAGCACGCGCGACATGCTGCGCCGGAGGTCCGGATCGTCGTCTACCACCAGGCAGCGCGGCTCGGGCGCCATGCCGGGACGCGATGCCCCGGCGAGCACGTCACGGGGGGCGCCGGTTGCGGATCGGGCGAGGGAATCGTTGGGCACATCGGATTGTGGCCCAGCCGACGCCGTCGGGCGGTGACCGAGGTCACGCAGAGAGGGACTACACCGAGATCGGGAGCAGGGAGGGATCGGGGAACGCGTCGCGAAAGGCCCGCACCACGTCCGCGTCGAAGTGCGAGCCGGCGCAGCGCACCAGCTCGAGGACCGCATCGTGCGGCTGCCGCGAGCTTCGGTAGGCGCGATTGGTGGTCATGGCGTCGAAGGCGTCGACCACGCACACGATCCGGGCCTCGATCGGGATCGCCTCGCCCTCGAGTCGGTCCGGGAAGCCCCGGCCGTCCATCCGCTCGTGGTGGTTCCGCACGATGCTCAGCACGGTCGGGTTCTCCTTCGCCAGCGGGGCGAGGATGCGTTCGCCCAACACGGTGTGCTCGGTGATGTGCGCGAACTCCTCCTCGGTCAGCGGGCCGGGCTTGTTGAGAACGGCTTCCCGGGTGCCGATCTTGCCGATGTCGTGCAGCTCCCCGCCCAGACGGATCTCCTCCAGCCGCTCGCCGGTGAAGCCGAGTCGAATGGCGGTCTGCACCGCGTACCGGCTCACCCGGATGGAGTGGCCGCTGGTGTAGGCGTCCTTGGCTTCGAGCGCCTGGGCGAGGGTCTGGACGCCCTGCAGGAAGAGCTCGCGGATGCGGTTCGCCTGCACCCGTACCCGAAGCTCGAGGTTCCGCTGATAGAACCGCTTCTGCAGCAGCAGGTCCCGCTTCTCGAGCGCCTTGGTCAGCCGGGCCCGGACTTCGTCCACCATGGCCGGCTTCGAGATGTAGTCGAGCGCCCCCTTGTCGAGACACTGCACGGCGACCTTCACGTCCGACACGCCGGAGAGCATGAGGACCCCGGTCTCGGGAAAGCGGCGGACCACCTCCTCGAGAAACTGGATCCCGTGAAGTCCCGGCATGTTCACGTCGCTGATGACGACGGGGACCTCTCCCTCCGCGGCGAGCATCTCCAGGGCCTCGTCACCGCTGCCGGCCTCCAGTGGCAGCAGGCCCAGGAGGCGCGCCACGCGGGCGATGCTGCCGCGCACCTGGGAATCGTCGTCCACCACCAGGCAGCGCGGCTCGAGCGCCTTCGGCTCCACGCGGAGGTCCCCGGCTTCGGGACGTGTCACGACGACTCTCCGCGCCCGGCCGTCTCGCCTTGCTCGGGCGGAGAGCGGTGGATAACCTTCCCGCGACTCCGACCCCACCGCGCATGACGCAGATCCGGAACACCGACGCTGAGCACGGCCTCGCCACCAGGGCGGTTCACGCCGGGCAGGCTCCCGATCCCTTTTCGGGCGCGGTGATGACGCCCATCTATCAGACGTCCACCTACGTCCAGGAGGGGCTTGGGCGCCACAAGGGGTACGAATACGCTCGGACCCAGAACCCCACCCGGGAGGCCCTGGAACGGTGTGTGGCCAGTCTCGAAGGCGGAACCTATGGCTTCGCGTTCGCCTCGGGCCTCGCCGCGCTCGACACCGTCCTCAAGCTCCTCTCCGCCGGCGACCATATCGTCTCCGGGGAGAACATCTACGGCGGTTCCCATCGGCTGATGGAGCAGGTCTACGGCCGCTTGGGCCTCGCGGCGAGCTTCGTCGACATGCGGGAACCCGAGCGCGTCGCGCGGGCGATCACCCCCGCTACCCGGATGATCTACTGCGAGACGCCGACCAACCCCATGATGTTCCTCGCCGACCTCGCGGCGATCGGCGACATCGCGCAGGCCCGAGGACTGGTCTTCGTGGTGGACAACACCTTCGCCACGCCGGTCTTCCAACGACCGCTCGGCTTCGGGGCGGACATCGTCCTCCACTCCTCGACGAAATACCTGAATGGGCACAGCGACATGGTGGGCGGGATTCTGGTCACCTCTCGGGACGACCTGGCCGAGCGGATCGGCTTTCTCCAGAACGCGGCCGGCGGGGTTCCCGGCCCCATGGACTGCTGGCTGTGCCTGCGGGGACTCAAGACGCTGCCGCTCCGGCTCAGGCAGCACGACGCCAACGGCCGACGGATTGCGGCCTGGCTGGTCGATCATCCGAAGGTGAAACAGGTCTACTACCCCGGCCTCCCCACCCATCCGCAGCACGAGCTGGCCCGACGACAGATGGACGGCTTCGGTGGCATGATTTCGATCGAACTGGGCGACGTGGCCTTCGCGCGTCGGGTGGTCGAGCGCACCCGCTTGTTCGCGCTGGCCGAGTCCCTGGGGGGCGTGGAAAGCCTGATCGGGCATCCGGCCAGTATGACCCACGCGGCCGTGCCACTCGCCCTCCGGCAGGCGATGGGACTCACCGACAGCCTGGTGCGACTCTCTTGCGGCGTGGAAGACGCCGATGACCTGATCGCGGATCTGACCCATGCGCTGCAGTAGCCCACGCCGTCTCAACATGAAACCGTCCCTTCCCGCGGGCGTACGGACTCCATCCCTGACCGCGAGTCGCTGATGACCCCGCCGCCTGCCCCACGTCCCCGTCGCACCTTTCCCGAAATCGCAGGCGTGAGTTGGGAACACCCGGCCGATCGCGCCGCGCTCCAGACACTCCGCTCCCTGCCCGGGTTCGAGGAGGTCACCCGGAAGGTGCTCGCCTTTCTGGGAGGGGAACGTGGGATTCGCCTGCTGTTCCAGGCGAACGCTGTGCGGGTGGGCCCGACCCAATTCCCGAAGCTCTGGACGACCCACGTCGAGGTCTGCACGACGTTCGACTGGCCGACGACCCCGGAGCTGTATGTCACCCAGACCCCCGTCTTCAATGCGGGCGCGTATGGAGTCGACACCCCATTTATCGTCCTCCACTCGGCCGCACTTGAGTTGCTGGACGACGACGAGGTCCGCGTACTCCTGGCCCATGAGATGGGGCATGTGATCAGCGGGCACGCCTTCTACCGCACCATCGCCGCGATCGTCTTTCTCCTCGGCGCTTCGGTCCTGCCCGGCCTGGCGGGGATCGCCCTTCTCCCGATCCGGCTGGCCTTCCTCGAGTGGTCGCGCAAGTCCGAGCTCTCCAGTGACCGCGCCGGCCTGCTAGGGGGTCAGGACCCGATCGCGGCGCAGAGCCTGTTCATGAAGCTGGCCGGTGGAGTCCGGGCTCCCGTCTCCAGCGGTCAGCTCGACGTCGAGACCTTCATGGCGCAGGCTCAGGAGTATGCGGGAAGCCACGAGGGGCTGGATGTGCTGTACAAGCTCCTGAGCACGCTGGTGCTCACCCACCCGATGCACACGGTTCGCGCGGCGGAGCTCGTGGACTGGATCGCGAACGGGGACTACGACCGGATCCTGCGCGGCGAATACACCCGCCGCGGCCCGGCCAGCCGGGAGCGGCCGCTCGGCGCGGAGTTCCAGGCGGCCCGCGAGTACTACGCCGGCGAGGCCCGGGAGACGATCGGCCATGTGGTCGACGCGGCCAAGCGGGTGGCCGACCGGGCACGGGACGCGTTCCGCAAGAACCGAGAGCGGGAATCGTGAGAATCCTGGTGGTCGGAGGCGGCGGGCGGGAGCATGCGCTGGTCTGGGCGATCCGCCGCGAGTCGCCTGACGCGGCGATCTACTGCGCCCCGGGCAACCCCGGCACCGGCGGCCTGGCCACCAATCTTCCTATCGCTCCCACCGACCTCGACCGCCTGGCAGACGCGGCCGATGCGTACGGCATCGACCTGACGATCGTCGGCCCCGAGGCGCCGCTCGCCGAGGGACTCGCCGACCGGCTTCGCGCCGAAGGAAGGGCGGTGTTCGGCCCGAGCCGCTCCGCCGCACAGATCGAGGCGTCCAAGGCCTTCGCCAAGGAAATCATGGGAAAGGCCGGAGTCTCCACCGCGGCGAGCGGTACCTTCACCGCGCTCAGAGAGGCGCTCGCGTTCGTCGACCGTCAGACCGAGCCGCTGGTGGTCAAGGCGTCCGGCCTGGCGGCGGGAAAGGGCGCCATGGTCTGCGCGACTCGCGGGGAAGCTCGCGCCGCGGTGACGGCGATGCTGGACGGAGGCCGCTTCGGGACGGCGGGCCAAACCGTGATCGTGGAGGAATTCATGCCGGGCGAGGAGCTCTCGCTCCTGGCCATCACCGACGGGGCCGAGCTGGTGCTCTTGCCAGCGGCGCAGGATCACAAGCGGCTGGGGGAGGGAGACACGGGGCCGAACACCGGCGGCATGGGGGCGTACAGCCCCGTGACCCTGGCCACGCCGAGCCTCCTCGCGCGGGCGGAGCAGGAGATCTTCATTCCTACCCTGCGCCAGCTTTCCCGGCAGGGAGTGCCCTACAACGGCGTGCTGTATGCGGGCCTCATGGTAGGCCCCGATGGCTCGCTTCGGGTCGTGGAATTCAACTGCCGGCTGGGTGACCCGGAGGCCCAGGCGGTGCTTCCTTTAGTGGGAAGCGGGCTGGTTGACTGCCTCTGGCGGGTGGCTCGCGGGGAAGCCCCCTCGCCGCTTTCGATCATGGATGCGCACGCGGTCACGACCGTGCTGGCCGCGCGCGGCTATCCCGACCAGCCGGAGAAGGGGGCCGCGATCACGCTGCCCCAGGTGCTTCCCGAGGGCGTAGTCATCTTCCACGCGGGGACTTCACGCGACGCCGACGGGACGCTCCGGGTGAGCGGTGGCCGGGTGCTCACGGTTACCGCCGTCGCCACCAGCTTTGCCGACGCGCAGGCACAGAGCCGGGAGGCCGCGGCGGCCATTCACTTCGATGGCAAGGTCTACCGGCGGGACATCGGATGGCGCGAAGTCGTTCGCCAGAAGCTGGGGGTATGACCATGATGTGACCCAGGTCCTAGGTCGGTCCGACCCCGGCGGCCATCTTCCCATTTCGCCACGCCTGCCAGGAGATGCCCGTGCCGCGCTCGACCTTCCAATCAGCCGCCCGGTGCAGCGGGCTCCTCATCCTCGCCGCCTGCAGCAGCTCGACCTCGAACAGCATGACGCCCGCCGCCAACGTCTCCATCGTCTCCGGCGCCCCGCTCAAGGGCTTCAAGGCCTACCAGCCCGACACCTTCACCGTGAGCCTCGCGCACGGCGGCAAGGTCACCTGGAGGAACGATGACGGGACGGCTCATACCGCCACCGCGGACAGCGCTCAGGACTCGACGGCGGGGTTCTACACCGGCACCCTCGCCCACGGTGACACCGTCACCGTCACCTTCGGGAGCGCCGGCTCCTATCCCTATCATTGCACCATCCACGGCTCCGCGATGCGGGGGTTGATCGTCGTCACCCCCTGAGCCGAGGCCGGAGCGGTCGGGGCCGGGTCACAGTCAGGCCGCGCAAGTAGATAGCTGATTGATCTGCGGCGGAAGCCATCGTATGTCGATCGTAGGGTCGATGGCCCACGGACCACGCTGCGCTTGACGCGCGCGCCGTTGGGTGTAGACATTCTTCAGCTTTGCTGTAGATTGTCTACACCTTTTGTACGGGGCGCGCATGTCCGGCGGACAATCACGCATCGAGCTGCTCCAAGGCACGCTCGACTTCATCATTCTTCAGACACTCCGCTGGGGCCCGCAGCACGGGTTCGGGCTCGCGCAGATGATCAAGGCCAACTCGAGCAACACGCTCGAGGTGGACACAGGGTCGCTCTATCCGGCGCTCCACCGCCTCGAGCGCCGCAAGCTCATCGACGCCAAGTGGGACCGGTCCGACAAAGGCCAGCGCGTGCGCGTCTACCGGCTCACCGCGGCCGGCCGCAAACGCCTGGTCGCCGAGCGCACGAAGTGGGAGCGGATGACGCAGGCGATTGCCGGCATTCTCAACCCGCCCGTCCCGGAGGGCGAGTCATGAGGTGGCCGTGGCGGGGCGACGCGCGCGACGCGGAGCTCACCGAGGAGATCCAAGCGCATCTCGAGATGGCCGTGGCGCTGCGCATCCAACGCGGCGAGTCGCCTGCCGTGGCTCGAGACAACGCACTCCGCGAGTTCGGCAACGTGACCCATGTCGCCGAAGTAACTCGCGACATGTGGGGCGCCAGGTCGTGGGACGCGTTCGTTCGCGATGTCCGCCATGCGGCGCGCGGCCTCCGTCGGTCCCCGGCCTTCACCGCGGTCGCTGTCGCCACGTTCGCACTCGGGATCGGTGCCACGACGGCGATGTTCACCGTCGTGAACGGTGCGCTGCTCAATCCGCTGCCATTCGCGCAGCCGGGCCGGCTCGTCATGCTCTCGCACCTGCCAGCGGAGTTCGGGCCCGACGCTCACGCCGTGGCCGATCAGACGTTCGCTGAGTTGCGCACGACGGCCTCGCGTGCGTTCGCATCCGTCGCCAGCTATTGGCCGACTCAGATGACGCTCACCGGCGTCGGTGACGCCCAGCAACTCAGCACGGCGCAAGCATCGGCGAATCTCACGACCACCCTCGGCGCATCGGCGCCCATTGGGCGCACGTTCACAGCGACGGAAGAGGCGGGTGGCGATCACGTCGTGCTCTTGAGCGACGGGTTGTGGCGGGAGCGCTTCGGCGGCGCCCGATCCGTGCTCGGCACGTCGATCATCTTGGACGGCGTGCCATACACGGTGATCGGCGTGATGCCGCCGAGATTCGACTTTCCTCATGGCGTATCGCTCTGGACCCTGCTCCCCGCACGGTTCGATTCACACAATCACATGCTCCTGCCGGTCATCGCGCGGCTGTCCGTTGGAACGTCGATCGAGGCGGCGCGTCGCGAGCTGCAGTCACTGTTCGCACGATTGCCGTCAA
>Ga0335081_10016245_pt1 | contig 12042 bp, 7 predicted proteins | sample Lox_Sample_35_FD_206713 | JGI IMG/M metagenome (GOLD analysis project Ga0335081, IMG submission 206713) | Soil microbial communities from Loxahatchee National Wildlife Refuge, Florida, United States - Lox_Sample_3.5 | ecosystem: Environmental > Terrestrial > Soil > Wetlands | place: USA: Florida... | reverse complement strand
AGGAGACATGGCATCGAAACTGTCCTCCGGGCGGCTGCGGCCAGCTGTGGAAAGGGGTCTCGACCTGTAGTCAGGCGCGCCAAGCCTGTCTCGCCGAATGTGCTGTCGGTGACTGTCCGCAAAAATGCGGTCACAAATATCGGCTGTGCATGAGCAACGGCGGCACTTGGGTTCAGCGGCCCGGTGGCGGCACGCCGGGCATGAAAGGTCTTAAACCGAATTGAAGGAAGGCAGCCTGCAACTGTCCGCTTCGGGTCTTTCGACCGATCAAGCCGGTTTTGCCTGTCGGCGCCTATCCGCTTGCCCCGAGACCGGACTTCGTCACTCCGCGGCCTTCAGAAGCGCCGGCGCGCCGGCGCGGAATTGCTCGAGCAGCGCCGCCTCGTCGGCCTTGGCCGCCGCCAGATGCCGTTGCTTGACGTGGCCGAAGCCACGGATCTTTTCCGGGATGGCGGCAAGCCCGACCGCAAGATGATGATTGTCGGAATTTAGCCGCGGCAGCACCTCCGCAAGCATCGCCTCATAATCGGCGATCAGCTTGCGTTCGGTACGCCGCTCGACCGTACCGCCGAACGGATCGAGGCCGGTGCCGCGCAGGAATTTGAACTTCGCCAATGCGCGGAACGCCGGCAGGAGCCATGGTCCGAAGCTCATCTTGCGCGGCAGGCCGGTGTCCTTGTCGATGCGCGCGAACAGCGGCGGCGCCAGATGGAACTCCAAGCGCAAGCCTTCGCCGTCGAAGGCGTTGGCGACCTGCCTGGCGAAAGCGCCGTCGGTGTAGAGCCGCGCCACCTCGTATTCGTCCTTATACGCCATCAGCTTGAACAGATAGCGCGCCACCGCGTCGGCGAGCCCGTTTTTGCCCGGCGCACGCGCGGCTTCCGCGGCCTTGACCTCCTCGACCAGCGCCCGATAACGCCGCGCATAGCCGGCGTTCTGGTAGGCGGTGAGGAATTCGACGCGGCGCGCGACGGTCTCCTCGAAGCTTTCCGATAAACGCTCGGCGTCGCTCGTGCGCGCCGCAGCCGGTCGCGCGAGCGTCTCCATGGCGGCGCGGTCGAGGACGGCGCGGCGGCCCCAATGGAATGCCGCCCGATTCATTGCGACCGCCTCGCCGTTGAGCTCGATCGCGCGTTCGATCGCCCCGGCCGACAACGGGATGGCGCCGAGCTGATAGGCATAGCCGACCAGGAACATGTTGGCGCCGATCGATTGGCCGAATAGCGCATTGGCGATCCGCGTCGCGTCGATGAAATGCGTCTTGTCCGCGCCGGCATCGGCGGCGATGGTGCGCTTCAACCGCTCGCTCGGCAGCGAGAAATCGGCATTGCGGGTGAATTCGCCGGGCAAGAATTCGTCGGTATTGACCACCACCTCGGTGGCGCCGTGCTTCACCGCGGCCAGCACCTTGCGGGTGCCGGCGACGACGATGTCGCCGCCGATGACCAGATCGGCGCGGCCGGCGGCGACACGGATGGCGTGGATGTCGTCGGGCTTCTCGGCAAAGCGAATGTGGGAAAATACCGCGCCGCCCTTTTGCGCCAATCCGGCCATGTCGAGCACGCCGACGCCGCGGCCTTCCAGATGCGCCGCCATGCCCAGAATACCGCCGACCGTGACGATGCCGGTGCCGCCGACGCCGGTGACGATGATGTTGTAGGTCCGATCGATGGCGGGCAAGGTCGGATCGGGCAAGCGCGGCAGATCGTGATCGCGGGCGACGCCGGTGCCCTTTTTCAGCTTGGCGCCGTGCACGGTGACGAAGGACGGACAGAAGCCTTTGACGCAGGAAAAATCCTTGTTGCAGCTCGACTGATCGATGGTGCGCTTGCGCCCCCACTCGGTCTCCAGCGGCTGCACCGAGACGCAGTTCGACTTCACGCCGCAATCGCCGCAGCCCTCGCACACGAGCTCGTTGATGATGACGCGCTTGTCGGGATCGGGGAACGTGCCGCGTTTGCGGCGGCGGCGCTTCTCCGCGGCGCAGGTCTGGTCGTAGATCAGGACGGTGACGCCGTCGGTCGCCGCCAGCTCCTTTTGCACCGCGATCAGATCGTCGCGGTGGTGAATAACGAGCCCCGGCGGCCAGGCGGTGTCGCGCGGATATTTGTCCGGCTCGTCGGTCACCACGACGACGCGCTTGGCGCCTTCGGCGGCGACCTGCCGCGCTATTTGCGGCACGGTCAGCCCGCCGTCATTGGCCTGGCCGCCGGTCATCGCCACCGCGTCGTTGAACAGGATCTTGTAGGTGATGTTGGTGTTCGAGGCGATCGCGGCGCGGATCGCCATGTAGCCGGAATGATTGTAGGTGCCGTCGCCGAGGTTCTGAAAGACGTGCTTGCGGTTCGAGAACGGCGCCTCGCCGACCCAGTTGGCGCCCTCGCCGCCCATTTGCGTGTAGCCGAGCGTCGAGCGGTCCATCCACTGCGCCATGTAATGGCAGCCGATGCCGGCATAGGCGCGCATGCCTTCCGGCACCACGGTCGAGGTGTTGTGCGGGCAGCCGGAGCAGAAATACGGGATGCGCTGGGCGACGTCCTTGGTTTCCGCGGCGATGCGCTGGAATTCCTTCAAGCGCGCGACGCGCCCGACGAGATCGTCATTGCGGTGGTATTTGAGAAGCCGCTCGCCGATGCAGATGGCGACATCGTTGGGATCGAGCGCGCCCTTGACCGGGAACAGCCAATTGCCCGCTTCGTCGCGCTTGCCGATGCAGACCGGCTGATTGGCGGTGCCGTAAAGCTCCTCGCGGACCTGCACTTCGATGAGCGAACGCTTTTCCTCGACGACGATGATGAGATCGAGCCCGCCGGCGAATTCGGCGAGCTCGCGCCGGCTCAACGGCCAGGCGCAGCCGACCTTGTACAGCCGGATACCGAGCTCGTTGCATTTGAGCTCGTCGATGCCGAGCTCGTCGAAGGCCTGGCGCACGTCGAGATAGCTCTTGCCGGTGGTGATGATGCCGATCTTCGGCGCGCGGCCGCCCGAGGTGATGGTGCGGTTGAGCTTGTTGGCGCGCACGAAGGCGAGCATGGCGTCGCGCTTGAAATCGTGCAGCCGGGCTTCCTGCGCCAGGATCGGATCGTTGAGCCGGATATTGAGACCGCCGTCCGGCATGGCGAAGTCGGTCGGCGTGACGATATCGATGCGTTCGAGGCTGGCGTCGATCGCCGCGGTCGATTCGATGGTCTCGTGCATGGTCTTGAGCGCGGTCCAGGCGCCGGTGAAGCGCGACATCGCCCAGCCGTAAAGGCCGTAGTCGAGCACCTCCTGCACCCCGGCCGGGTTGAGGATCGGAATCATGACGTCGATGAAGTGGTATTCGGACTGGTGGGCGGTGGTGGAGGAGCCGGCGAAATTGGCGTGCCGGAAGGCGTCGCCGGTACGGTCGACGCCGGGGCCCTTGCCGTACCACATGGCGAAGACGCCATCGAACTTGCCCTCGCCGCGCAGCTCCGCCTGTTGCGATCCCCACACCGCGGTCGCGGCGAGGTCTTCATTGATGCCGCCCTGGAAGCGGACGTCGCTCTTTTCCAGGAACGGCCGGGCGCGCTGAAACTGGCTGTCGAGGCCGCCAAGCGGGGAACCGCGGTAGCCACTGACGAATCCCGCGGTATTGAGGCCGTTTCTTCGGTCCAGCTCCTTTTGCATCAGGCAGAGCCGGACCAGGGCCTGGAACCCGGTCACAAAGACGCGGCGCTGGCCGAGGTCGTATTTATCGTCGAGTTTGACGTCGCGCAGCGCCATCCGGAGGGCCTCCACAGGCGGAGTTTGCCCTCACGGGCGCGAGATTGCCAGAGGGCAAGCCGTCCCCAACACATGGGGGCGCGATAGTGCCGGAACAACGCCCGTCACGGCGGCCGCGCGCGGTCTTGGGGCGGTCTTGGCGCGGTCTTGGCGCAGTCTTGGCGCTGTCTTGGCGCGGCCTGCATGCGCAGACGGCGCGGCCGATGCCCCCTCGGCGGGGGAACGGGATGGCTGCAGCCAAGCTGCCGACGGCGCAACGCCGTCGCGACCTTGGGACCCCTCCAAGCGCTACGGCAATCGCAAGCGACGAAGATCCCGGACAGCGAGAGAAACGAATTCAAACAAACACGGCGCGAGGTCGGCGTGCCGCAGCGGAAAATCGCGACGCGGTCATATCGCATTGGCGAACCGCCGAGCCGCATTTTGGCCGCGGCGACCGCAATACCGACAAATGCAACTTCGTACAGCGCAACAGAACGATTTCGGTTGTGAAAGTTCCCGACGCGCGAATGCGCGATTTGATGTGAAAGTTCTAAGACGTAGGTGTTTCAACGAACAAAAAAATCGCGCATTAACTTGTTAACCTTTCTTAAGCATTAAAATTGACTGTTAAGGAGCTCTTAATCATTATGAATCGATCGTAAATGCGGTAAGTGAGCGTGAGGCCATGTCGAATGTAGCGTCCTATGTCGCCGGTAATCTGGCGACAGTCGCGTTTGCACAAGAACAGCTCCACACAGTTAACGGTTTCTACAATCCGCCGCGGCTGCGCGATGAAAATGCCGCATCGAGCGCGGCGAAAGCCTTCAAAGAACAGCGCGGCATCGATCCCGCGGTCCAAGCGCAGGCCGAAAAAGCGGCGCGCGCGTTCAACACCTGGGCGTTCAAGCGCGAGCAGCCGTCGGACGCGCAGCTCATGGTGCGCGTGATCGCCGACGCGATCGCCGCACGGACAGCGATCCCGTTCGTGCTGTATTGGGGCAAAGGACCGCGCCACGAAACCGGCCCCTATGAAATCCAGTGTCTCGACTTTCTTGGCGCGCTGGCGGCGCGGATCAAGAACGTCTACGCGCCCGGCGCGGCGATCAAACTGATCTTGACCGATACCCACGCCGAGCTGAACGGGCATTGCCGCGAACACATCCGGCAATATTTCGATGACGTCACGGCGATAGCCGGACAACGCGGCTTCGAGACGTGCTGGCTCGGCGACCTCGTCAAGGCCGCGGGCAATCTCGCCGCCGCGGCGCCGCTCGACGACGCGGTGTCGGCGGAGATGCTGGGAAAGCTCATGGCGAGCGCGGAGAAGTGGTATCACGGCGGCGGCACCGCGAAGGAAGGCGCGCTGTGCTATCTGCGCATGAATCTGATCGAGCAGCGCGTCGTCGAACGGACGTTTCCCGGCGCGATCTTCGTCACCTTCAACGGCAGCGAGTTGCGCGGTCTGTTCCCGCGGCAACTGCCGATCTTCTACATGTACTCGTTGCGCCGCGGCATGGCGGTGAAACCTTGGTTCCTGCCGTGCGAAACCAAGACTTCCGAAGCGAGCGCCGGCCAGGCGAATCCGTCGGCGCCCGTCTAGTCCGCGGATTTGCTCCGGCTTTGTTCGGGGTACGGTTGTCATGCTCGACTACAGAGTGCTTCCGGCCGGCGATACGGCGCTGGTCGTCGAATTCGGCGACCGCATCGATCGGACGCTGAGCGCGGCGGTGCTGGCGCTGGCGCAAGCGCTGGATGCGGCGCATATCGCCGGCATTGTCGAGACCGTTCCCACCTTTCGCTCGCTGATGATCCATTACGAGCCGCTGGTGCTGTCGGCGACAGCGCTGACGGCCCGCGTCGAGGAGCACGTGCAAAAGCTCCGCGCCCGCGACGTCGCCGGCCGGGTCTGGCACCTGCCGGTTTGTTACGATCGGCGCGTCGCGATCGATTTGGACGACGTCGCGCGGCGGACGTCGCTGACGCCCCAGCAAGTCGTCGAACGGCACTGCGCGCCGCTCTATCACGTTTACATGCTCGGCTTCCTGCCGGGCCAGGCCTATATGGGCGACGTCGCCGCCGAACTGGCGCTGGAGCGGCTGGCCACTCCGCGCACGAGCATTCCGGCGGGATCGCTGGCGATCGCGGGACGAATGGCTTGCGTGTTTCCGCTCGAAACCCCGTGCGGCTGGCATGTGATCGGACGGTGCCCGATACCGCTGTGGGACCGGGCACGGGCCGCGGCGCTATTGGCGCCGGCGGATCAGGTGATGTTCGTCCCGGTGTCGGCCCGCGAATACGACACATTGCAGACCAGAGCTGCCGAAGGCGTTCTTCGCGTCGAGCCGGTCAGCGAAACCGCCGGAGCGGTGGCATGACCGCGGCGCTGCGCATCCTGTCGCCCGGCCTGTCGACCACCATCCAGGATCTCGGCCGCCACCGGTTCCAGCGCTGGGGCGTCTCGGTCGGCGGCGCGCTCGATCCGGTTGCGTTCCAGGCGGCCAATGCGCTGGTCGATAATCCGGCTTCCGCCGGAGCGCTGGAGGCGATGTACTGCGGGCCGAGCTTTGTCGTCGAGGCCGATGACGCGCGCCTGGCTTTCGCCGGCGGCGACGCCGCGATCGAGATTCTCGACAACGCGGATGCCGCAAGCGGCGAGACGATCGCGCCGATGCGCAGCGTGCGCCTGCGGCGCGGCCAGGCGGTGCGCATCGGTTCGATCAGGAACGGCGCGACATTATATATTGCGGTGCAAGGCGGCTTCGCCGTCGAGCCGGTGCTGGGCAGCGTGGCGACTGACAGCCGCGGCCGCATCGGCGGCTGGCACGGCCGCGCGCTTCGCGAAGGCGATACGCTGCCGCTCGCCCGCGCCGCCGCGAGCGAACGCGACGAATGCCGGCTCGACGGCTTCGATCTGGCTCCGCCGCGTCGGTTTCGGGTCGTGCTCGGGCCGCAAAGCGACTGGTTCGCCGCCGCGGAGATCGAGCGCTTCTGCGCCGGCGAATACACCGTGAGCGCGGGCTCCAACCGCATGGGCATGCGGCTCGAAGGAGCGCCGATCCGGCACCGCGACGGCTTCAACATCGTCTCGGACGCGATCGTCACCGGCTCGGTCCAGGTGCCGGGCAGCGGCCAGCCGATCGTCCTTCTCGCCGACCACCAGACCACCGGCGGCTATCCCAAGATCGCGACCGTGATTTCGGCGGACCTGCCGGCGCTGGGCCGGCTGCCGGTCGGAGCGAAAATGTCGTTCACGCCCGTCACGCTCGAACAGGCGGCGGCGGCGCGCCGCGCGCTGTTCGCCGTCCTCGCCGGCATCCGCGACAACATCGTTCGCCTGTCGCCGCCGCCGAGTCTGGTCGCGACGCGGCTTCTGGAATGCAATCTCATCAGCGGCGTCTACGACGCCGCGGCGTGATGCGAGGAAGCGGATCGAGCATGTCGGCGACCGAATGCAACGCGAGCGAGGCGCGAGGCGCGGCACGGCAAAACCATGTCGTTCGCGGCATCATGTTCATGATCGGCGCGACGGTCATGTTCGCGATCTCGAATGCGCTGAGCAAATGGGTGGTGGCGATCTACCCGGTCGGCGAAGTCATGTTTGCGCGCTCGCTGACCTCATGCATCGTCTGCTCGGCTTTCATGCTCCCGATGACCGGCCTGTCCGTGTTCGCGACCGGCCGGGTGCGCGATCATCTTGCACGCGGGCTGTCGCAGGCGATATCGCAGACCTTCACGGTTCTCGCCTTCAGCCTGATGCCGCTGGCCGGCGCGGTGGCGATTAATTTTTCGGCGCCGCTGTTTTCCGGGCTGATTTCGGTGCTTTGGCTCAAGGAGCGCGCCGGCGCGGCGCGCTGGGGCACCTTGCTCGCCGGTTTTGCCGGTGTCCTTATCGTCGTCAGGCCGGGGACCGACTCGATCCAGCTCGGCGCGCTGTTCGCGCTGGCCAATGCCGTCATGTACGGCAGCGTCACGGTCGCGGTGCGCGGCATGAGCAAGACCGAATCGGCCAATACGCTGTTGATGTGGCAAATGGTCTGTCTCGCCGTCATGCACTCTTTTCTGCTGGTGTTCGGCTTCCGCTGGCCGACGCCGCAGCATGCCGTGCTGCTGATCTCGAGCGGGGTCGCCAATGCGGCGGCGCAATATCTGTGGACCAGGGCGCTGCATGCCGCGCCGGCCACGGCGGTGTCGCCGTTCTATTATTTCCTCCTGGTGTGGACGATGTTCATCGGCTTCTTGGTCTGGGGCGACATGCCGACCGCGAGCCTATTGATCGGCTCGGGCATCGTCGTCGCATCGGGATTGTTCCTATTGTATCAGGAAGCCCATCGCGAGCCGGCCGCGCCGGCGGCCGTGAAAGTTCCCGCAGCGGCGGTCGCGCGCAACGCCTGAGTTGGGCGGCGTCCGACCGATGGCGGCTTTCAAAGGCAGCGGATGGCGGATTATGCCGCCATCTCGTTGCGCGCCGGCTGTCGGGCGATGATCTCGGCAAGGTCTTCGAAGGCAACCGGCTTGCCGAACAGGTAGCCCTGCGCATTGTCGCAACCCAGCGCTTTGAGAAAATCTCGCTGGATTGCCGTCTCCACGCCCTCGGCCGTCACCGTCATGCCGAGCGCGCGGGCGATGCTGAGTACCGCCTGGATGATGGCGACCTGATCGCTGCGCGAGGCGATGTCGGTAACGAAGCTGCGGTCGATCTTGATCTTGTCGAGCGGGAATTTCCGCAAGTAGCTCAGGGCGGAGTAGCCGGTGCCGAAATCGTCGAGCGCGATGCGGACGCCGAGCTGCCGCAAGCGGCGCAGCACGGAGACGATCCCTTCGTTGTTCTCCAGCAGCAGCCTTTCGGTGATTTCGAGCTCGAGCCGGTGCGGCGCCAATCCGCTGGCGACGAGCGCCCGCTGCACGCTCTCCACCAGATCGGGCGCCGTGAACTGCACCGGAGAAAGATTGACGGCGAGGCTCACGTGGCCCGGGAGCTGCGCGGCCTTGCCGCAGGCCTCGCTCAGCGCCCATTCGCCGAGCCGGCTCATCATCCCGGTATCTTCCGCAACCGGGATGAAATCGGACGGCGGTATGTAGCCTTTGGTCCGATGGTTCCAGCGGGCAAGCGCCTCGACGCCGGTGACGGCGCCGTCCTGCAGGTTCACGATGGGTTGATAGCGCAGCTCGAGCTCGTTGTGCTCGATCGCCTCGCGCAGGTCGACTTCGATCTGCCGCCGGTCGGTCAGTTCCCTGGTCATTGCCGCGTCGTAGAACTGATGGCCGTCGCGATGGCGCTCCTTGGCGGCGTAAAGCGCGAGATCCGCTGCGACAACCAGATCGTCGGCGCTGGCGCCGTCGTCCGGGCTGACGGCAATGCCGATGCTGATCGTGGTGCGCACGCGATAACCGCCGAGCTCGAACGGCTCGCGGATCGCCTTGATCAGGCAGTGCGCGAGATCGTCGAGCGCCGCCCGCGTCTTGACATAGCGGGCGATCACGGCGAATTCGTCGCCGCCGAGCCGCGCCAGCACGTCCGTCGAACGCAGCGCCGCTCTCAGCCGCTGCGACGTCTCCTGCAGCAGCAAGTCGCCGATCCGATGGCCTAGCGTATCGTTGATGACCTTGAATCGATCGAGATCGAGAAACAGCAGCGCATATTCGATCTCTTCTCCGGAAGCGGCTTCGGAACGGCACTGGTTTTGCAGTTCGAGCAACGCGGATCGAAAACCGCGCCGGTTCAACAGCCCGGTCAGCGAATCCTCGGATGCGAGCCGCGCCATGGTCTCCAGTGCTTGCTCGAGCTCTTTCGATTTGTGCCGCACGCCGGCCTCGGTCCGGAAGATCAGCTCCATGGCGCCCAGGGTGACAAGGGTCAGGAACAGGGCGGCGATGCAATCCATGCGCAGATCGGCGTAAGAGCCGGCCAGCACCTCATTTTTATCCAAGCTGACGCTCACCCACAACGGTTGGCCTTTGACCTTGCGCAAGGTGACCAGGCGGATTTGCCCGGTCAGGCCGTCTTGGATTTCGAATTCGCCGTTGAGGCGGCTTTGCATATGGCTGAACAGCGTGGACCCGGAAATATCCTGGCCCATCGTCAGATCGCCGGACTGCCCGCCGGCCGAACGGACCACACCGTCGGAGCCGATCAAGGCGATGGAGCCCGACGACGCCAAATCGACCTTGTTGTAGAAGGTCGTGAAATGCTGCGGATCGAGCGAAGCGACCACGACGCCGCCGAACGAGCCGTCGGCGTTCAGAAAGCGTCGCGACAGCTGAACCGACCATTTTTTGCTGACGCGGCCGATCAGCGGCTTGCTGATGAACAGCCGGTCCTCCCTGGCGTTCACTTGCGCCCTGAAATGTTCGCGATCGCTTAAGTCCATCGGCGGAGCCGGCTGCGGTCCGGCCGTCGACGCCCGCATGATGCCTTGGGCATCGATGATCGACACTTGTACGAGGATGTCGCTCGGCATCGTAGTGGCGTGCAGAATGGCGTTGTAGTCCGCCGTCGCCTTTCGCGCTTCGATGTTGTTGCGCAGGTAGAACAGTATGTTGTCGAGCTCGTCGATTGAGCGGAGCACGTTCTCCTCGAACACCATCGCGAAGCTCTGGCTGGTGCGCGCGGCATCCTTCAGGTCGGAGCTCACATCCTGGGAGAATTTCAGGAGGGCGCCGCCCCAGAACATCACGATGATGACAAGCCCGAGGAGCGCCGAGCTGCGACGCTCGGCAATCAGCTTCGGCAGCCCAAAAAGATGCAGCTTCATCGGCAGTTACAAACCCGGTCGACCACGGGCTTGAATCTAAGCCACGAGCCTTTCGACTTCTTTATTACGGCGCAGAAAGCCGTCCGAACATGGAAACGAAATCGTTAAGATCGCCGCCGAAGGTTCGGAAAACAGGACGCCGTCGCCGGCCGACGGCCCCCCGGGCGAAGCCAGGGTTGCCGCGGGGGCCGGCGGCAACCGGCAATCCCGGCGCGGTCTTGCCGCCCGGTTTCCGGCGCCGGCGCCACGGCCGGGCCGTTTTTACCGCTCCCGGCCCGTTACGGCAGCGCAATCCACCGCGGCAAGGCTGCGCGGAAAGCCATTCTGCGCATGCTTTGGGCGTGCTAAGCTTGAGATAATTCTACAGGGAGGTCGCCCATGAACCCGCACGTCAAGCTCGCCACCGTCAAACAGACGGACATTTCCCCGGCGGAATGGGAGGCCCGCCTCGATCTGGCCGCGACCTACCGGCTGATCGCGCATTACGGCTGGGGCGACGTCATCTACAATCATTCTTCCATGCGGGTGCCGGGCGAGGACCGCAAATTCCTGATCAAGCGCCACGAATTGCTTTACACCGAAATCACGGCATCGAACTTGGTGAAGGTCAGCATGGACGACGACCTCGACGAGTCCGCCGGCGTCAACCGGCCTGGCTTCACGCTGCACGGCGGCGTGCTCGCGGCCCGGCCGGACGTCAATTGCGCCGTCCACATCCACAGCGAAATCGGCATGGCGATCTCGGGGCTCAAGCATGGACTGCGCATGGTGTCGCAGCCTGCGGTCCGTTTCCACAATCGCATCGGCTACCACAATTACGAAGGCATCACCGAGGATTTCGGCGAGCGCGCCCGCATCAACGCGGCGCTCGGCAAGAACCGGGCGCTGATCATGCGCAACCACGGGCTGCTCACGGTAGGCAAGACCGCGCGCGAAGCTTTCGTGCTGATGAAGACGCTGGTCGAGGCGGCCGACATTCAGCTCAAGATGGAAGCCACCGGCGGCGAGCTTGTCGAAATTCCCGCCGCGATCTGCGAGAAGACCGCGCATCAATACGAGCATCACGACTCGGGGCGCGGCTCGGCCGACTGGCCGGCTTACCTGCGCATGCTCGATGCGGTCGATACCGGCTGGCGGAACTGACCGGCCGCCGGCGCGCAACCGGCAGCCTTTGGCCGCGTAGATTTCAGGCCGGGCTCGGCGTTTTCGTCCGAGCCCGGACCGGCATTGCTACTTCGCCGGCGCGTATTTGCCGCCGATCTGTTTGGTGTGCACGCCTTCGGCGCCGCTCTCTTTGTGCGCCAAACGGGTGATGCGCGCCCACGTGCGCTTGAGCGGATCGCGCACCGTGATGTGCAGCGTGCCGCAGCCTTCGCAGGTCAATTCGATCTTGTCGCCGTCCATGAACGGATTGAGCCCGCGATGGTTGGTGCCAGTCGCCAGGATGTCGCCGGGCAACAGCGTATGGATCGAGGTGACCCACTCGATGCAGCGCGGGATCTTGTGCGCCATGTCGTCGGTGTTGAAGTTCTGATAGGTGACGCCGTTGTTGGTGAGCGTG
>Ga0335081_10016244_pt1 | contig 12042 bp, 10 predicted proteins | sample Lox_Sample_35_FD_206713 | JGI IMG/M metagenome (GOLD analysis project Ga0335081, IMG submission 206713) | Soil microbial communities from Loxahatchee National Wildlife Refuge, Florida, United States - Lox_Sample_3.5 | ecosystem: Environmental > Terrestrial > Soil > Wetlands | place: USA... | reverse complement strand
GCCGCCGCATGGATACCAACGGCTGAACCAGGGCTCGACAAGCTGGGACCGTGCCGAACTGCTCACCCAGCTCACCGGCAAGGAATCAGCCGTGCGGTGCTACCCGGACGATCCAAAGCAACTCGCCCAAGTATTAGCGCGCCAGTTACGCGACGGGAAACCGGTACTGGTTGCATCTCGGGCACGAGAAAGTGAGAGGGAAAAGCTTCCGCACAAGCTTGAACCGTGTCACGCGTACGAGGTCATCGCGGTAACCGATGAGAAGATTCACCTGCGGAATCCGTGGAACCGTGCAGATCCGGACGTGATCAACGCCAAGGACTTCACCACGGACATGCAGCCAAACTACACCACGCTGAAGTGAGGAACACTGTGTCAGATACCGGCGTACAAATCCAGGTCTCGCAGGGCGTGGTCAGGCGCCACAAGGGCATCAGCTTCGGCGGTAGTTACGCGTTCCCGGCAACCGGGAGCGAAGCCGCGCGGATCGAGATAGCGGTGTGGGAGGAAGGGGCCACGGAATCGGAGGTGTCCCTCTGCGAGGGGGACACGTTTGAGATCGCGGGGCAGAAGTGGCGGCTCGACAAGATCCACAACGAGGGTCAGCGGCGCTGGTACGCCGACCTCACCCGCGTCGCCTGAACCCAGGCACCTTCGCTTGGCCCACGCCGACGCAGCAGCGGTGCGGCGGCCAGCTATTTGCACTATTCGTCATGTTTGCCGCAATCGCCAGGCGGCGGTCGGCCGCGTGCCCGCGAGTGTTTCCATCCGGACTTCCGCGGTCTGCGCAAGTCCGGTTTATGATTGCGCCGCGAATTACGTTGTATCGGCCAGAAGCAACCGCGATCATGAAATTCTCCGTCAGCTCCTGATTCGTGCCGACCCAGGTCGGTCCGGTCAGCGCGGGGTGCGGTCCGCTGGGCGGAAGGCGGGCCCGTGGCCCGGGATAATTACCGCTGCGACACCAAGGATCCGTTCCCTGGCGGCGCGCAACGCGCCGCGGTCGGGCGCGTATGGGTCATCAGCAGGACCGTCCGCACTCCACCAGGCGTGCGTGCACGCGTAGACCCCCTCGGGCGCGGACGCCACCGTCGAGATGTCTTCCGTTGTGTGCCCGGGTGTGCGCAGGAGCCGGACAGACGGGCTGAGCTCTAAACCCTCGGCATCCCGGTCCACCCACACGTCACCCTGATACATGGCCCAGTGATCATGAATGCGTGCGGCAGGGAAAAGCGCCGCGTTCACGGTGTGGTCCGGATGATGGTGGCTGAACACTACGTCGGTCACGTCAAGCGGCACCGGCCCGTGCCCAATCAGCGCGGTGAGCAGCGCCGCCTTGTCAGCTACCATGCCGGGATCGACGACGATGACGGCATCGCCCTCCATGATCAGTGTCACCGTGCTGCCCACGCGAAGCCCGCCGCCGTCCTCCCGGACGTATCCCTCGTGCAGGATGTGTACCCGCGCTTCACCAGGACGCGGAATGGAAGTGTCTCGCACGACGCCAGACAATACGCTCGACCGCGGCGGCCGGGTTCACGGGTACCTCACGCGGCACCGGAGCCCCGGCAACCAACGGAGCCCCGGCAACCAAACGGAGCCTCGGCACCGGAGCCCCGGCAACGGAGCCCCGGCAACGGAGCGTGTGCGGGCCGGGCTAAAGGTGACGAGTTAAAGCCGCGCTAAGGAAATGTGTAGGCCAACTTGCGGAGAAGCCGTCCCGGAGACCTCAGCGGCGACGTCCTTGGCGGTCATGGCATTAAACCGGAATCCCGCGCTGTGAATTCAGGAATTATTCCGGTACGGGTGATCGGGTGAAAGTGCGCTGCCCGGTGAGGATGACGTGCGTGTGCTGGTGCGGCTGACGCAAGATCAGGTCCTGGTTCGGGCCGATCTGGATCGCCCGGCTGCGCTCGAGCGCACGGCCAAGGTCATCTCGGCCCGTTAGCGACCCGAACCCTCATACGTGTCCTCATCGACAACGTGTACCGCTGCCTCCTCCGCACCCGCGGCACCGGCATCTATGCCGACGTCGCGCGCGACCAGATCGGCCTCCTCGTCCGGATGCGCGCCTTCGTCCTCGGCGACCAGGCGGCCGGCCCGTGGATCCGGGGTGTGCAGCGGTGAGGCGTAGGCGTCCTCGTCCGGGGATTCCTCGTCGGTGTTCGCAACCGGGTGCCGATCCTCATCGGCATAGGGGTCCACGTCCGGCTCTTCCTCGGCGAGCAGCTGGTCGAGCGACTCGCCCGCGCGTTCCTCCGCTGCCGTCGTGCCGTATCCCTCCCCAGCTGACCATCGATCGGGCGGCTCGATCCCCGTATCGAGAGGATCGTCACCGGGGTTCCCCTCGAGCGTGTCTGCCGCATCAAGTACCCCGTCGTCCTCGAAGTCGGAGGACGGATCGTAGATCCCGTCGTCGGTCATATCTGGTGTCCTCTCGGTCGTCGCGCCTTTCTGTCGTCGCGCCGTGGACCGCTCCCTTGCGGGGGCCACCACAGTCACAACGCGGCTGATGTACCCACCGATGCCGCCGTCTCATGTCGCGGCGGATTGCCGGTCGCGTGCGGGCTGTTGCAGCATCGAGTCGACCTCTCGCATCGTGAGATTAATCTTTCAGGCTCACCGCGGAGGGCAGGTTCGAAATCCCGTGACCTGCGACGATGCCAACAGGTCTGCCGCCAGGGTGGCAGTATCTCGCAATCTGAGACGCTGATTCAATTGTGAACACCCGATGGACGGAGCAATCCGCCGTGATCACGAGATACCGTGGTGGCTGCATTCGGGCGGGCGCGCAGCGATTTCCGCGGAGTCTGTCACCCGTAGTTTGCGCCGAACGCGCTGATAGAACGTCGTGTAACCGAGCCGTACTACGCCTGCGGCGCCCGCGCGCGGCAGCAGGTCGATGCGGTCGCCGCGGGTCACGTGAGCCGCGACCGCGCCGTCGACCTCCACGGCGAGCCGGCCACTCGCGGGCAGGATGTCAAGTGCCAGGCTGTCGTGCACCGACAGCACAACCCCGCGGTTGTACGCCGAGTGCGGCGCGGCAGGAGTGACCAGCAGAGCCTCGACCGAAGGGCTGACGATGGGCCCCCCGGCGGAGAAGCTGTAGGCGGTGGAGCCTGCCGGCGTGGCGATCACGACCGCGTCGGCGGCATAGCTGACGAAGGGATAGCCGGCCACCCGCACCGCGACCGCCGCCATTTTATCCCCGGGGATGCGCACCACGGCGACGTCGTTGAACGCGGTGACGACCTGCTCACCGAGCACAGCGTCCACCGCGAGCCGTGGCTCGATCGTGAAATCGTGGTTGTCGATCGCCGAGAGTGCGCCGGGCAGGTCGGGAACATCGACCTCGGTAAGGAATCCCAGTTTGCCGAGATTCACCCCGAGCACGGGAGCGCGCTGCCCGTCGACGAGCCGCATGGCGCGCAGCATCGTCCCGTCACCGCCGAGGCTAACGACCAGCTCCGCGCGCTCCGCCAGTTCCCCGACCGGCACCGCGACTGCCGCGCAACGCAACCTGCCGATTTCCCGGTCGATGCCGAGGACCTCGGTGCCCTGTTTCGCGGCCCAGTCGAGCACGGCAGTCACCGCTGCGGCTGAATCCCGCCTCGGGTGCAGGACCAGGCCGACGGTGCGCATCACGCAGGTCTCATCTGTGGCCGGGGACAGGTCATGATGGGATGGTCTCGCATGCGACGCGGGCGCCGCCAGCCGTCATCGCCCGCCCGCACCATCTGCGGCAGCGCTGCGCGGCGCGCGGGACTTCCGCCCGATCACCGCGCGCGCCTTCGCGGCCCTGACGGCCGCTGAAAGCGTGCCGATGTCATAGGCGCCATAGTGCCTGCGCCCATTGATGAAGAACGTCGGGGTGCCCGAGACAGCGCTCAGGTCGGCCGAATCCACATCCTCCGCGACCCTGGCGGCGCCCGCCCGCCTGCGCAGGTGGTCGCGGAATCGTTCGACATCGAGGCCGAGGTCTTCGACGTAGCGGATCAGGTCCGGAGTCCGCAGGTCACCCTGGTGGCGCAGGAGAAGGTCGTGCATCGCCCAGAACGCGTCCTGGTCGGCCGCGGCCTCCACCGCTTCCGCGGCAAGCTGTGCGTGCGGATGCACGTCGTTCAGCGGTAGGTGCCGCCACACGTACTTAACGTCGCCGTGGCCGGCGAGCAGCTCCCTGACGACGGGCTCCGCCTGACCGCAGTAGGGGCACTCGAAGTCGCCGTACTCGACGACGGTCACCGGCGCGTCCTTTGGGCCGCGGATGTGGTCACGATCCGGATCGACCGGTGCGGCGAGATCGACGATGACCTCGGAGGTGCCAAGCAATGCGCGGATCCGCAGCCTGGGCGGGAGCAGCGTGGCGGCGCGGAAGACCAGCCACGTCACCAGGGACGCGCACAGGGCCGCGCTGAGCACACCGAGCTTCGCCTCCTCGAGCTGGACGCCGCTGAAGGCGAGGGTCGCGATGAGCAAGGACACCGTGAAGCCGATGCCCGCGATCGTCCCGGCGCCGGTGACGGCGGCCCAGCCGACGGGCGGCCGCAGCCGGCCGCGGCTCAGCCGGGTGACCAGCCAGGTGGCGCCGGCGATCCCGATGGGCTTGCCCGCCACGTAGCCGAAAAGGATCCCCAGCGTGATCGGTGAGGTGTAGGCGCGGGCCAGGAAGCCGCCGTTGATCGCGATCCCCGCGTTGGCGAGCGCGAAGAGCGGCACGATGACGTAGCTCGTCCACGGATGGTAGAGCTGCTGCAGCCGGTCGTTGGGCGAGATGGCCGAGCTCAGCCCGATGCTGGCCGAACGGGCGAGCTCGGGCGTCGGCTGCTCGCGAAAGTTGCGGAACAGGTCGGTCGCGCGCTCCAGGTCGGTCCGGCTCGCCGGGTAGGCGTAGGTCAGCAAGCCCATCGCCAGGCCGACGACCACCGGGTCTACGCCCGACTTGAACATCGCGGTCCACGCCGCGATGCCGAGCACCGCGTAGACGAACCCGTAGCGGACACGGGCGCCGCGAATGAGCAAGATCACGCCGAAGATCCCGAACGCTGCGAGCAGCGCGACCGGCACGATGTTGCCGCTGTAGGCGACCCCGATCACCACCAGCGAGAGGAGGTCGTCGACGACCGCGACGGTGAGTATGAAGGCACGCAGCCGGTCGGGCAGGCGCGACCCGACCAGGGCGAGCATGCCGAGGGCAAACGCCGTGTCCGTCGACATCGCCGCGCCCCATCCGCGCGCCGACGAGCGGCCGGCGTTCGCGGCAAGGTAGATCGCGACCGGTATCACCATCCCGCCGAGGCCGGCCACCACCGGGAGCACTAGCCGCCGCCGTTCCCGCAACTCACCCATGTCGAACTCACGGCGAGCTTCAAGCCCGACGATGAAGAAGAAGAACGTCATCAGCCCGCTGTTCACCCAGCCGCGCAGATCCTGCGACACCCCGGCTCCGCCGACGCGGATGGACAGTTGCGTGTGCCAGACGCCCTCATACGACGATGCGTCGGCGTTCACCCAGGCCAGCGCCAGCAACGTCATGGCGAGCAGGACGGCGGCGCTGCCGGTCTGGGTCCGCAGGAACACGCGCAGCGGCGTCTGAAGGTTGCGCGCCCACGCGGTCCGGCCAGCGAAGGGCGGCGCGGCCGGCTGGGATTCCGTCATGCCGCAATTGTCGCCGCAGCGGCGGCCCGGGCTCGCGGAACCCCGCGGCGGGCCGATATCACGGAGGACGACGTGGGCCGCCCGGGCAGCGCCGCTGACACTCAGCGGTTACCGGCAGAGATACCGAACGGCTGCCGCATGGGATCCCACGCGGCGGCCGTTCGGGCTGATCTGGGGTATTCCGTGGCCAGCAGCCTCGGCCTCGGTGCCTGCTCCGGTCATCGCCATTGAGATACGACGCGAAAGCTACCGGGATCATGATTCATCGGCGTCAGCGGACGCCGGCCTGCGGCTGCGCTGCCTGCGCGGGCCGCTCGTCGAAGTAATACTGCGCTCCGCGCATCAGCGACACAAGCGCGGCGACGAGCGACATGGCGGTCGCCGCTGAGAACACGATGACCAGGCCGTGGTGGAACGGCTGGGAGATCAGGTGCGGGAAGAACTCCTTGCCGGTGAGCACGCTCACGTTCGGTGGCGGCAGCGTGCGCAGGACACCTGAGGGCCCGAGCAGGTTCCCGATCGGGTTGACCCCCAGGAAGGCTGCGAACAGGGTACTGACGGGTGGCAGGTGCGCGACGCGCGCGGCCACGCCGGGCGGGACTGCCTGGGCGCGCAGCCCGGCGGTGAGTGTGGCAGGCAGCGCGGCGGCGAGACCGAGGATCATCAGCGAGAAGAAGATCCCGATGGACAGCGCCGTGCCGGAGTTCTGGAACGTCGCCCGCATGCCCGACGCGACGCCGCGCTGGCTGGCGGGCACGCTGCTCATGATCGCGGATGTGTTCGGTGCGGCGAACATGCCCTGCCCGATTCCCGCCATAAAGATGAGCAGGGCGAACAGCCAGTAGGGGAAGTTCACCGGGATGAGCATCAGGCCAGTGAACGTCGCCGCGGTCACCAGCAGTCCCCCGGTCGTGAACGGGCGGGCGCCGAACCGGTCGGACAGGTGGCCGGACACCGGGCCGGAGATCAGGAAACCGGTGGTCAGTGGCAGCAGATAGATGCCCGCCCACAGCGGTGTCTGCTCGTAGCCGTAGCCATGCAACGGAAGCCAGACGCCCTGCAACCAGATGATCAGCATAAACTGCAAGCCGCCGCGGGCGATGGCGGCCAGCAGGGCCGCGGCGTTGCCCGCGGCGAATGCCCTGATCTTGAACAGGCCCATCCGGAACATCGGCTCGGCGACTTTTGTCTCGATGACGCAGAACGCGGCGAGCAGTGCGACGCCGGCCGCCAGCCCGCCGAGCACCCACGGATTTGCCCAGCCGGTCGATCGCCCGCCGTGCGGCTGGATGCCATATGTGATGGCGATGAGAAGCAGGCCGGCGCCGGCCGCGAAGGTGATGTTCCCTGGCCAGTCGATCCGCCCGTACTGCCTTCTGCTGGTTTCCCGCAGGCTGCGGTAGGCCCAGATGGTCCCGAACACCCCAATGGGCACGTTCACCCAGAAGACGGCGCGCCAGTCCCAGGCGGCGAGCAGTCCGCCGGCCAGCAGGCCGATGAACATCCCGGCGATCCCGGCGATCTGATTGATGCCAAGCGCCATGCCGCGGTGGCTCACCGGGAAGGCGTCCGTGAGGATCGCGGCCGAGTTGGCCATCAGCATCGAGCCGCCAACGGCCTGCACGATCCGCCAGACGATGAGCCACAGCGCGCCAGGCACGCCGAGGAACGGGTCCAGCGACAGCGCGACGGACGCGAGCGTGAAGATCGCAAAACCCAAGTTGTAGATCCGGACGCGGCCGAACATGTCGCCCAGGCGGCCGAGCGTGACCACCAGCACCGCGGTGACCAGCAGGTAACCCATGATCATCCACAGCAGGTAACTGATGTTCCCCGGCGCGAGCGGGTTCAGCTGAATGCCGCGGAAGATCGCGGGCATGGAGATGATCACAATGGACGCATCGAGCGTCGCCATCAGCACGCCGAGCGTGGTGTTGGACAGCGCCACCCAACGGTAGCGTCCCGAATGGTGGCGGTCCCCACCGTTCAGGTTTGCGGGGTGCCCATTCATTAGTTGCGATCATACAACGGTCCGGCTTGAGACGGCGCCGGCCGTCGGGGCGAGCCGCTGCCGTCAGCGATGATCGTTGATGACGTCGAATGGCTGCGGGCGGCGCAGGCCGCACCGCCGCGCGAATCCGGAGGTGTTCCATGTCTGTCCCGCGAGAATCTCGTGACGCGGCGTTCGCCGCCGTGCTCGCCGCGGCCAGGGGCATGCTCGCGCTCGGGCTCACCAAAGGCACGAGCGGTAACGTCTCCGCGCGGCTCGACGACGGGCACATTGTGATCACCCCGTCGTCCGTGCCGTACCAGGAGATGGCCGCGGGTGATCTCGCCGTGCTCACCCTGGCAGGCGAGCAGGTGGCAGGACCGCGCGCGCCGTCCAGTGAGAAACTGCTGCACCTGGCGTGTTATGGAGCGTTCGAGGAGGTCGGGGCGGTGCTGCACAGTCACCCGCCGCACGCGACCATGTTCGCGTGCGCGCGCCAGCCGGTTCCACCCGTGATCGACGAGGCGGTGCTCTTTATTGGCGGCGAGGTGCCGGTGTCCGCATACGGGATCAGCGGATCACCGGCTGTCGGGGCCAACGCTGTCGCGGTGCTCGGCCGCGTGGGCAGCGCGCTGCTCGCGAACCACGGCCTGGTCACCATAGCCGCCACCCCGGCCAAGGCGCTGCACCAGGCGGATGTGGTGGAGCACTGCGCGCAGGTGGCGCTCGGTGCGCGCATCCTCGGCGGTTACGTGCCGCTGCCGCCTGAGGCACTCACGTCGTTGGCCGGCACCTACCGGATGCAGCGGGAGCACCCCTGAATGGCGGATTCGAGATCATGACTAACCGGTCTCTTCGCGGGCCAGCGTTGCGGGGTCGGGTCCCGCGTGCGGCAGGTGCACGCTGGCCGTCACCTTGGCGGCAAGCCGCAGGCTGTCACCGTCGGACAGGGTGACAGCGGTGCCCGGCAGCACCCGGTCACCGTTGACGAAGGTGCCGTTTGTCGACCACTCGTCACGGACCGTTGCCCGGCCGGAGTCGTCCACGATGATCGTCGCGTGCCGCCTCGATACGTCGTGGTGCTGGTCGAACGCGGCAGCCACCAGCGACTCCTCCGGTGCGCGGCCAAGCACCACGGAGGTGCCGGCCGGGACGTCCACGTTGCCGGTGGGGAACGCGAGCCGCAGCACCACGAGCGAGGTGACTGACGCGGGATGCCGCAGCGCCCTGTGACACGCCGGGCAGACGCGCGCGGCGGGCTCCGCCAGCACGGCACCGCAGTGCGGGCACGTCGCGGCGGGCCCCCAGGCGGCGGCGGCGCGGACGTCCTCAAGCCGTACCCGCTCGTGCATCAGTGTCGGTGGCGAGGGCTGTTCCTCGTCGGCCGGGTCCACGTGTGTCAGGTTGGCGCCGCACTTCACGCAGACCAGGTCGGCGGGCTGGACCTCAGCCGCACAATCGGGACATACGGCCGACGTCATGACGTCTGCCCGCACAGGTTCTCCGCCACGGTACCCATGCTCCCTTGCTCGTGAATCGTGATCAGGCGCGGGCGGTGGTCGCGCCCGGGCCGGGCGGTGGTCGCGCCATGGCAGGGCCGGATTCCAGTGCCGCGTCCACGAGCGTAACGCGGCCCCGGCGGCACGCACAGCACAGGCCGGCGGCAGTTCTGCTCCGTTCCGCTAACCGCGAACGCCTGACGGAACAAAGCAGGCCGCTTTTTCCTTGACCGTGGCAAGTAACTGGTAAAGACGGAGGACGAGGCCTTTCATGGCTGACACGTTGACCCTGCCTGTGCTGCCCCTGGACGACGCGGTGGTCCTGCCCACAATGGTGGTGCCGCTGGACATGTCCGACGGTGAAGTGCGGGCCGCTATCGAGGCGGCCAGGGCGGTAGCGGACGGCCGTCCCGATGTACCGGGCATCCGTTCCGCCGCCCAGCCACGTGTGCTGCTGGTGCCACGGCTGGATGGCAAGTACGCGTCGCTTGGCACGCTCGGCATCGTCGAGCAGGTCGGCCGCCTGCCCGGTGGCGAGCCTGGCGCGGTGGTGCGCGGCATTTCCCGGGTTCGGATCGGCGCGGGTACCACCGGCCCCGGTGGCGCGCTGTGGGTGGAGGCGGCGGTCCCGGAAGAGCCGCCCGCGAGCCCCCGCGCGCACGAGCTCGCCCGTGAGTACCGCGCGCTGGCCACGACAATTCTGCAGAAGCGCGGCGCCTGGCAGGTGATCGACGCGCTGCAGCAGCTTACCGATCCGTCCGCGCTCGCGGACAGCGCGGGTTACGCGCCGTACCTGAGCCTGGAGCAGAAGGCCGAGCTGCTGAACACGCTCGATCCCGAGCAGCGGCTGCAGCGGCTTACCGGCTGGGCCCGCGACCACGTCGCGGAGCAGGACGTCGCCGAGACCATCCGCAACGACGTGCGCGAGGGCATGGAGAAGCAGCAGCGCGAGTTCCTGCTCCGCCAGCAGCTCGCGGCGATCCGCAAGGAACTCGCCGAGCTTGACGGCCGCCCCGGCTCCGAGGAGGAGGACTACCGGGCCAGGGTCGAGGCCGCCGGGCTGCCAGCGAAGGTGGCCGAGGCCGCGCTGCGCGAGGTCGACAAGCTGGAGCGGGCGTCTGACGGTGCGCCGGAGGCTGGCTGGATCCGCACCTGGCTTGACACCGTCCTTGACATCCCGTGGAACGAGCGGACCGAGGACTCCTATGACATAAGCGCGGCGCGCGCTGTCCTGGACGCCGACCACGCCGGGCTCTCCGACGTCAAGGACACCATCATCGAGTACCTCGCGGTCCGTGGGCGCAGAGCCGCCAAGGGCCTCAGCGTCGTGGGTGGCCGGCGCAGCGGCGCCGTGCTCGCCCTGGCGGGTCCGCCGGGCGTGGGCAAGACCTCGCTCGGCGAGTCCGTGGCGCGGGCCATGGGCCGCAAGTTCGCCCGGGTCTCCCTCGGCGGCATCAGGGACGAGGCTGAGATCCGCGGCCATCGGCGCACCTACGTGGGCGCGCTGCCCGGCCGGATCGTGCGGGCCATCCGTGAGGCAGGTTCGATGAACCCGGTCATCCTGCTCGACGAGGTCGACAAGGTCGGTTCGGACTTCCGCGGCGACCCGACCGCGGCGCTGCTCGAGGTGCTCGACCCGGCGCAGAACCACACGTTCCGCGACCACTACCTCGAGGTTGAGCTCGACCTGTCGGACGTGCTCTTCCTTGCCACCGCCAACGTGGCCGACGCCATCCCCGAGCCGTTGCTGGACCGGATGGAGCTTGTCGCGCTTGACGGCTACACGGAGGAGGAGAAGGTCACGATCGCGCGCGACCACCTGGTTCCGCGCCAGCTCGACCGGGCGGGGTTGGACGGCGAGGATGTGACGTTCGAGGACGCGGCGCTGCGGCGGCTCGCCGCCGAGTACACCGGGGAGGCCGGGGTACGCGCCCTCGAGCGCAGCCTCGCGCGGACGCTGCGCAAGATCGCCTCACGGCTGTCGGTCGGCGATGTCACGCTGCCCGTCACGATCGGCCCGGACGAACTTGTCAGCTATCTCGGGCGGCCACGGCACACGCCGGAATCGGCAGAGCGGACCTTGGTGCCCGGCGTCGCGACCGGGCTCGCCGTCACCGGCGCGGGTGGGGACGTGCTCTTTGTGGAGGCGTCGCTGGCCGATCCGGAGACCGGCAGCACCGATGTCACGCTCACCGGCCAGCTCGGCGACGTCATGAAGGAGTCCGCTCAGATCGCGCTGTCGTACCTGCGGTCACACGGGGCCGAGCTTGAGCTTCCGGTCGGTGACCTCAAGGACCGCGGGATCCATGTGCACGTGCCGGCCGGCGCGGTCCCGAAGGACGGGCCGAGCGCGGGCGTGACCATGACCACGGCGCTCGCGTCGCTGCTCTCCGGCCGCCCGGTCCGCTCGGACGTGGCGATGACGGGCGAGGTCTCGCTCACGGGCCGGGTGCTGCCGATAGGCGGGGTGAAGCAGAAGTTGCTCGCCGCGCACCGGGCCGGCATCACCACGGTGCTCATCCCAGAACGCAACGAGCCAGATCTCGACGACGTGCCGGAGGACGTGCGCGCCGAGCTGACGATTCACGCGGTCAGCGACGTCCGGCAGGTGCTGGAAATGGCGCTCGAACCGGCTGATATGGCGCAGGCGGCGGGTTCCGCTGCCGCCTGAGAGGGCAGGCAATGCCTGACACGGCCGTGAGGACGTGCGCGCCGAGCTGACGATTCACGCGGTCAGCGACGTCCGGCAGGTGCTGGAAATGGCGCTCGAACCGGCTGGTATGGCGCAGGCGGCGGGTTCCGCTGGCGCCTGAGAGGGCAGGCAATGCCTGACACGGCCGTGGAGATCGGTGCGGGGCTTTGGCCGCAGATAAGTGCCACCTTTAGGTCGCACCGATC
>Ga0335081_10016242_pt1 | contig 12044 bp, 10 predicted proteins | sample Lox_Sample_35_FD_206713 | JGI IMG/M metagenome (GOLD analysis project Ga0335081, IMG submission 206713) | Soil microbial communities from Loxahatchee National Wildlife Refuge, Florida, United States - Lox_Sample_3.5 | ecosystem: Environmental > Terrestrial > Soil > Wetlands | place: USA... | reverse complement strand
CGGTCGCGGCGTCAAGAATGATCAGATCTCCGTTGAAGAGCGAGGAGACGAAAACCAACTTCCCATTGGGAGTGAATTTCAGGCGGTTGGCTCCGCGGACGTTGGCGGCTAGCGTATCGATCACCTTCTTTTCGGCTGCATCGATGATTGAGATTGTGCCGTCCTCAGCATTCGCCACCCAAATCAGCTTTCCATCTGGAGAAACGTCGAATCCCTCTGAACCGTTGCCAACTCGAACGACGGTTTCATCCCAGTCCTGGTGCGCTGGAGGCGCCGGGCCGCGCGTCGCTGGCATCTGGCGCGGCGCTACGGCATCGATGATGCTCACTGTCCCCGAACTGACATTCGTCGTGATGATGCGCTTCTGATCTTCGGAGACGTAGATCATGTGCGTGCGGTTCTGGCCGGTGCCTAGAATGAAATTGACCTTGCCCGATGCCGGATCGTAACTCCCAAATGCTTTCGCGCCTTCGGCGGTGAACCAGACTTTCCCTCCGACGTAAGTCAGGCCGTGCGGGCCGCGCAGCGCTCCGAGATCGATCGAAGGCAGCGCCTTATTGCCGACGAGATCGATGACTGCCAACGTGTTGTAAGCGCCGAAGCCGTAATTCGACACGTAGGCCGTCTTGCCGTCGCTCGAAGCGATCACCTCGTGCGGATCGTTCCCGACCGGCGCTTTCGCAATCACCTTCAACGTCGCCGGATCGACAATCGCGAGCGTGTGATCGCGCTTGCTGAGCGCAAGAATCGTATCTTTCGGATTTTGCGCGGCCAGGAACGAAGTGAGGACGAGAATCAGGGCGAGTGGGAACGTGATGTTTTTCATACAGCCTCGAAATTTCGGGCACAGCCGCAGCGCTGCACCCGTCAGTAGGATTTTTTCTCGCGGATGGCAGACCGCAGTTCGGAAACGATGTCCTGCGAGGCCTTGATCGCGGCGGCGTGCTGATCTACCGGAAAAGAGATCGCACCGACGCGGGCGTGTCCGCCGCCGCCGTAACGCTCGCAAATGCGCGCGAGATTGACGCGCGGCTCCTCGGGTGCCCACGGATTCGATCCCACAGAAACTTTCACGCGGAAGCTGCTCTTGCTGAGCCCCACGCTGTACACCGATTCAGGGTGCAGGTAGTAAGGGATGAACTTGTTATATCCCTCGAGATCGTGGTCGGTGACGTCGAAGAAGATTGTGGCGTCCTTGCATTCTGTGCGCTGTTTGAGGATTCCGATGGATAGTTCGTGGCGCTTGAGCAACGGGGGAAGAAGCGGGGCGACGAAAGGCTCTTCGAGAATCTGCCCCAGGGATTTCGTCGCGAGGAGCGGGATGAGGTTGGGAACAAATCCGTGATCGGGCGCGGATTCGATCACCATGGTCAGCTTCATGGCTGGAGCTTCCATCTCGACCGCTGTCTTGGCGTCCGGGTAGAGAGCGCCGTCGATGACATCGGTCCAGTGGACAAGATCGGCGACTGGGGCCGGATCGAACCCGAACCGCTGCTGCGCGATCATTGCGATAAAGCTGGTGCAGGACTTGAAATCGGGATCGTAGAACTTGCGGTTGCTCTGGTCCTGCTCGAAGTGCTCGGCGTCCTCAGGAGTGAGAAATGCGCTCTCGTGGTGGTCGAACCACCATGTGATGTTCGGTGAACTGGAGTATTTGAAATCGACGATGGCATTCTCGTCGCCGTCGAATTGCCGCTCGTCAAACAGAGCTCCGGCACGATGGACGAGTCCGGTGAATTCAAACTCGGCATCGCCGCGGATGCGCTCGCGATAGAAGCGGGAGAATAAGGCGGCGGAAGACGCTCCGTCGAAACATTTGTCGTGGTAAAAGACCCGAACTCGCAATCCGTTCCCCAATCCGATCAAGATTGCCCGGAAATCCACGCCGGAGGTGCGCGCACACTTCGCAGGTAAAAGCTAATAGGATTGCCACGCCGGAGGGGGGAAAGTCAAGGGGCGGGGAGTTGAGATGGAAAGTATTGGTGAATGAAACGCCCGCCGTCTACGCGAGATCCCTCGCCCCGCTGGAGAAAGACGCGGGGCTCCGGGAGGCTGCTGTCTGAACACGGAAGGACAAGTCGTCCGGCTAGATCGCGTTCGCCTGCTTTTCTGCCATGTCGCCGATCATGGGGAGCTTCCACATCTGGCCGCCGTTCGCCTTGAGCAACATGATGATCCAGACGATGAAAGAACCGATGCCCAGCGTGAACCATGCCAGGGCGATGATGATGTGGCCGAGAATGGGAATAAACGCCAGAACCGCGGAGAGGATCATGAAAGCGATCCAGCAGACGATAAGCGCTCCGGCGAAGAAGAGATTCTGGAACGAGTGGAAGCGCACGAAGCGGTTCTTATTGTAGGGCTCCATCACGAGGAAAATGATCGAGGGAATAATCGTGATGTAGGCCAGCATGCCGGCTACGTTATCGGCCATGCCTGCGGCCGGCGCCGTTGCGGTGGCAGTCGCGGCCCCTCCCGCGGGCGCGGTTCGACTGGCACAGGCGGCGCAGGTGGTCATGCCATCGGCAATTTGAGCTCCGCACATATTACAGAAAGCCATAGGTGTTCTCCCGGGTGAGATGAGGACGAACGGACGGCGCTCGCCCCAAAAAACGTTCGCGGCAAAATAGCAAAAACCTAGGGCCAAAGCAATGCAATTCGTTTTGGCCTCGGGCAGCGACAGGGTATCCAGCTAGAGCATTGACGGTTAGAGGCTCGAATAGTATGGTTCGGGCAAATTCGATGTGCAAGAAGGAGTGAATGAGCCCATTCTGCTCGGGTTGTGGCAACAACATCGGTCCCGAGGACAAGTTTTGCCGTGTTTGTGGAAGGCTGGCTACCAATGCATCGGCAAGCGCCGTTACGGTCGCCGCTCCGGCCGGACCCGTAGAGACGAGCGGCAAGGCCATCGTCAGCCTGATCAGCGGATTGTTCTTTTTCGTCTTTCCCTTTGCCATTCTCGCCATTATCTTCGGCCATTTGAGTCTTTCTGAGATTCGCAAGAGCGCCGGACGCATCAAGGGAGACGGCATCGCCATCGCCGGATTGGTGCTCGGGTATGCGGGAATTGCGGCGATCCCGGTGATATTGATTGTCGCCGCCATCGCCATTCCGAATCTTTTGCGGGCACGGATGGCGGCGAATGAAGCCTCGGCGGTGAGCGGGATTCGGACTCTGAGTACTGCCGAGCTCGGATATTCCGTTAGTCACCCGAACGATGGATTTACTTGTTCGCTATCGAGTCTGGCGGACGCGGGGTTGTTGTCCGGGCCTTTGACCAAAGGACAGCAGAACGGCTATGCATTCGAACTCAACGGCTGCACGCCTGAGGACGGGGCTGCGGCCAATCGTCATTACCAGGTGGTGGCGTATCCGCTACGAGAGCATCAGACGGGAATTCGCGCGTTTTGTTCCAACGAGTCGATGTTGGTGAAGTTTGATCCGGAAGGCTCGACACAGAAGTGCCTTGAGAGTGGCGAGCCGTTGCATTGAAATCTGTCGGAGGGAGCGATTGTATGTTCTGTCCCCAATGTGGAGCGAGTAACACCGATAATGCGGCGGTATGCATGCAGTGCGGCAGAAACTTGCAACCTGCGGCAACGCCCTTGCCGGCGACGGGCCAGGTAATCCCGCCGGGCGCAACCGTGGAAAATTATCTTGTATTCGCGATTCTGGCGACGGTGTTGTGCTGCCTTCCGACCGGAATTGCGGCGATCGTTTATGCAGCGCAGGTCAACGGCAAGTTGCAGGCGGGCGATTTCGCGGGCGCACAGGAAGCGTCGCGCAACGCCAAGCTGTGGTGCTGGGTCTCGTTCGGACTCGGCCTGGCGACGTTTGGCGTCTCAATCCTGCTGATGCTTCTGGGCGTGATAAGCGGGCTGCACCATGGCTAATGTGACTTCCATGATCGAGCGGAAACATCTTCTGGCGGCTGCAGCATTGGCCGGAATAGTTGGATTGCTTCTGCTGAAGAACTTCGATCCAGCCAAGTCGGGGATTTTTCCGCCGTGTCCGCTGCACTTTCTGACGGGCTGGTATTGTCCGGGATGCGGATCGCTGCGGGCTCTGCATCAGTTGCTCCAGGGAGATGTGCGCGCGGCATGGGCGATGAATCCGCTGACGATGATGCTGCTGCCATTCATCGGTTATGGATTGACGTCGCAGGCGCTGAGCGTACTGCGCGGGCGCGGATTACCGGGCGTTTTTCTTTCGGCCAACATGATTCGCTTTTTGTGCGCTGTGATCGTGCTGTTCGGGATTTTGAGAAACCTTCCGGTGCATCCTTTCAATCTGCTGGCGCCGGGCGCGATGTTGCATTTGTAGGAGCGAGCGATGAGTTCGTTCTGTCTGGGTTGCGGCAACAGCCTGGCCGAAGGCGAGCGCTATTGCGGAGTCTGCGGGAGAGATTCGCAGGCCAGCCCGGCGACGCCGCGTGTCGATCCCTCAGTTGCGTTTGGATTGCCGCCCGAGACCAGCGGCAAAGCGGTCTTCAGCCTGGTGAGCGGGCTTCTGTTTCTGCTGCTTCCCTTCTCGATCTGCGCCGTTGTCTTTGGACATCTGTCTCTCTACGACATTCGTAAAAGCGCGGGACGGCTGACTGGCCGAGGAGTGGCGATTGCGGGAATTATTCTAGGCTATGCAGGTGTCGCGTTCACGGCCGGACTGATCGGGCTGGCGATTTACGCCGAGCACGAAGCGAAACAAACCGTGGCCAAAAACCTCGTCGCGAGTAGCGAATCGTCGGTCGTTTCGGCACTGAGGACCCTGAACACCGCCGAGATTGCCTACTCGCAGCAACATCGCGAGATTGGCTACACCTGTTCGCTTTCGGAGTTGAAAGGAGCCTGGGGAATCAGCGACGAACTGGCTTACGGCCGCAAGCATGGATATGTCTTCGAACTGCGCGGCTGCACCAGCGAAAAGAAGAGCGGTCCGGTAGCGAAATATACGGTTGTGGCGTATCCGCAAGCGGTCATGAAACCACCGCTGTCGGCTTTTTGCTCGGATCAGTCCGATGTGATTCGGGTGGCACACAGCGGCTCGGCGGAGGACTGCCTGCGGACCGGATCGCAGCTATCGGAGGATGACATCAACCGCCCAAGGTTGAGGAGGCAGCCTTCTTCCCATTGATTCGGCTTATCGCGGATTTAAAGCGCGCGCAATGCGTTGCTTTTCTTGCGGCACTCTTCGCAGACCCCGTAAATCTGAAAAGTGTGGCGGGTCGTGAGATAGTGATACTTGCGCCCGATTTCCTGCTCGAGCTGGCCAACTTCCTGCGAAAAAAATTCCACTGAACTGCCGCATTCGGTGCAGACCATGTGGTGATGGCTGCGGCGGTTGTATTGATGCTCGTAACGCGCGATGCCGTCGTGAAAGGCGACCTCGCTGGCGAGTCCACATTCTGCAAGGAGCTTCAGGGTGCGGTAGACGGTGGTGTAGCCGATGCGGGCGTCTTTCTTCTGGACCAACCGGTGGAGTTCGTCTGTGGAAAGATGATCTCGCGTCTCGAGGAAGGTGCGCAGGATGGTGTCGCGCTGGGCGGTCTGTTTGAGCCCGACGCCCTTGAGGTGGCGATGGAGGATGTCCTGGGCCTCGCGCACCATCTGGCGCGAGATCGTAGGCTGGTCGTCGATACGCTTCTGGAGCATGCAGGCTGGCAGCGAGTCAGGATACCACCCCTGCATCTTGAAATTGAAATTCATTTTCAAGACACCGCGGAGCGTCTGTCATAAAATCGAAGATTCCCATGAGCACAATGGCAGAAATTCAACGCCCCGGTTCGCGCCGTACAACCGCTCTCCGCATTGTCCTGGGGCTAGTGGGCCTCGTTCTTCTCCTGGCTGCGGCGGCGCTGGCATATATGTACCGCGTGGCGTACTCTGCCCTTCCCCAGCTTGATGGCCGGCTGCAAGTGAGCGGCCTGGGCGCTCATGTAACGGTAACGCGAGATGGTCATGCTGTCCCTGATATCGAAGCAGCAAATCTGGACGATCTGTTTTTCGCGCAAGGATTTGTTACCGCGCAAGACCGGTTGTGGCAGATGGACCTGATGCGCCGCGCGGCAAGCGGCGAACTCTCGGAGATCGTTGGTGAAGACACGCTGAAATTAGACCGCGAGCAGCGGATTCTGGGCTTGCGCGCGGCGGCGAAGAAATCGTTGGCTATGGCCGATCCGCGCGATCGCAAATTCTTCGAGGATTATGCGCGGGGAGTGAACGCCTATATCGATGTGCATCGCGACCGGCTGCCGATTGAGTTCCGAATTCTCGGCTATGCGCCGAAACCCTGGACGCCGGAAGACTCGGTCGTGATCGCGAACCAGATGGTGAAGGATCTCAACTATCAGCAATTCTTCGACGCGCTGGCGCGCGAGAAGATCCTGGCGAAACTAGGGCCGGAGCTGACCGCGGATTTATTCGTGAATCGTTCGTGGCACGATCGTCCGCCAACCGTGATGCGCGAGGATTTGACACAGCCCGACAACGGCGACTCCGATGACGATGAGGATGAAGAGGATTCTCCCGACAATTCGGTGACGCACCACAAAGCTGTGTCACCCGCCCGGCAGTTTGCCCTTCCAGAGGAGGCGCCCGTCAACGGGTCGAATGACTGGGTCATTTCCGGACAGCACTCCATCACCGGAAAGCCGCTGCTTTCGAACGATATGCATCTGGGGCACCAGATGCCGAACCTCTGGTATGAAGCTCATCTGCGCTCGGGAAGCCTTGATGTTGCGGGCGTCACGCTGCCTGGAATGCCCTTCGTCATTGTCGGCCACAATCAGCGGATTGCGTGGGGATTTACCAACGTCGGGCCGACGGTCACCGATGTCTACATAGAGAACTTCAATCCACAGGGGGAATATCAAACGCCAAGCGGCTGGGTGCAGCCTGAGCATCGTGGGGAAGTCATTCACGTCAAGGGTAAGGCAGACGTGGATGTCGACGTCAGAATCACGCGCCACGGTCCGATCATCACCGAACTGGTTCCGGGTGAAACGCGATCCCTGGCGCTGCGGTGGACTCTCTACGACGGGCTTCACATTCCCTTCTTCGATGTTGATGCAGCGCAGGACTGGCAGGAATTCACGAAGGCGTTTTCGCGACTTGATGCGCCTGGGCAGAACGTCGTCTATGCCGATGTGGACGGAAATATCGGATATCAGGCGACGGGCAAAGTGCCGATTCGCGCGGCTGGAGACGGAAGCCTGCCGGCGAGCGGCGCCGACGATGCACATGAGTGGAAATCGTATATTCCGTTCGACAAGCTGCCGAATATCTATAACCCGAAGTCCGGAATTATTGCGACGGCGAATGGGCGGGTTACGCCGGACAAGTATCCGGATTCAATCAGCATGGAGTGGGAAGCTCCTTGGCGGACGGCGCGGATTTATCACGTGCTGGAATCGGGACGGCAGTTTTCCCCGGCGGATATGCTGGCCCTTCAGACTGACATTTCATCGGAGCCCGATCTGTTCGCGGCGGAGCGTTTCGTGTATGCGATCGACCACGCCTCGAAAGCATCCGCCCGTGTGAAGCAAGCCGCCGATCTAATGCGGAGCTGGAACGGGCTCATGAAAGCGGATTCGGCTGCTCCGACTATTACCGAGAATGCCGCGCGCGAGCTCACTCGATTGCTGCTCGAACCGAAGCTGGGAAGCGCTCCGGCCGATGCGGCGAACGAAGGAGGTCTGAGCTGGAAGACATACCACTGGGAGATGCGATCGGTGTGGCTGGAAAATGTCATGCTGCATCATCCGAAGCGCTGGTTGCCGGAAAAATATCCGAACTACGACGAACTGTTGACTGCGGCGGTCGAGGCTGCGGTGGATAGCCCGCAGGCCCCGAAGGATCTGGCTTCCTGGCGCTGGGGCACGTTCAACGCGCTTTCGATACAGCATCCGATCCTGGGGAGGATTCCAATCCTTAAGCACTGGACGGCGCCCGGTGTGCAGGAGCAGTCCGGAAGCGGATTTACCGTGAAGGCGGTCACGCGTTTTCATGGGCCTTCGGAACGCTTCACGGCTAACATGGCCGATCTGGATCAGTCCACGTTGAACACTGTTACGGGACAGGGCGGAAATTTCCTAAGTCCGTACTACATGGATCAGTGGAAGAGTTGGTATGTAGGAACGACATTCGCGCTTCCGTTCAGCCAGAAGGCAGTTGAGTCGAGCAAAGCACACCAGCTCACGCTCGAGCCGGCGCAGCATTAAGAAGCCAACCGAGAAGAATGGGAGCGGGAGCGCATTCACCACAGAGGCTGAAGCCTGCTATGAGTTCTGGCTTCGTCGCGGCCTGAAGCGCTGCTCTTCCACGTTTGCGAACGGATCGAGGTCGTGCCTTCCCCACACTACTGGCTTAGAAGAAGTCCATAGCCTTGATGTCGCCGATATATCCGGGGATGCCGAATGTGCCTTGGGGAAGGTACATATTGATTAAAAGAGTGTCTGTTTCGGTGTTGTAGACTCGCAGGTAGCCGCCCTCGGCTACATATTCCGCGTTGCGACTGATGATTCCTTGCAAGCCATTGACGTTTCCGTTGTCCGGCGGAATGACAACCGCGCCGGTGTCCACATGATAAATCGATAAGCAGCCTCGAACCTCTCCTGCCCCGGGATTGCCCACATCGCCGACGTTGGTGCAATCGTATGAGCCAACAAAAACCTGCCCGTTTTGCGTCAAATCCATGCGGTCATGATAGCCATCTGTGATGACTGCGCTGGCAGTCACCGTTCCAGAACCGAGGTCCACCACGTCGAGGCGTCCGCAGGTCTGGGCCGCAGTCGTCTGGCCCGTGCAAGCGTTGTTAGTGGGCGAAGTTCCTGCGACGTAAAGTATCGACCCGTTCAGAAGGCCCCACGTGGCGGCATCGACTGGAATCGTGCTGGTGATGGTGAGCGTGGGAAGATCGACGGTCATCACGCTGGCTTGCGTGCCGCCGCACTCCGCGCCGCAGTTCAAGACGTAAGCCGTGGTCCCATTCACTATGGCATACACCGGGCGATCGAAGCCGGGGACGAACGTGCAAACTGCGTTCGGAGGATTCGAATAACAACTAGTATCGACGGGGGGAGCCGCCAGGCTGGGCGAAAGCACGATCATTGAATTGGAATCGTTGCTGAAGACCAAAAGCTGGGTGGCGTTGGAATTGGCCACGACCGTTTGCGCGTTGGGGGCGGCGATCGTCGTCGTACCTCCGGTCGAGAAATTTGCCACGTTAATGGCTCCGTGAATTGCAAAGCCGGTGACGACCGCTGACGGAACGGCCGCGTAGGCTATCGGAACTGCGGTGGGAATTACAAAACTCGTGGTTGCGCCCAAGATCGGGATGCCACTTCCAATGCCTTTTTCGGTGGCTGTGTTCACGGCATAAAGCGAATTGTGGACGGGGTCGAATGCCCCAATGATGTTGCGCGTCGGAGAGGAAGCCATCAGGCCAAAGGGAGTGCCGCTATCCAACGGAGCAAGTCCGGGCAAAGTATCGTTGTACCCATTGAGAATGATAAGCCCACCGAATGCGCTTGTTGTGGTTACACCTTGAGAGGTCAGCATGCGTTCGGTACGGCCACGCACGGCATCGTAGTTATAGCCGCAGGCGGTGAAACCGAGGCCAATCCATACTCCGACTGTGAGAGCGAGGATGCGTTTCTTCAAACGGCTAGCTCCTAACAACATGAAAAAGGAAGATTTAATTGCGAAATCGTGGATTATAGCAGACTGCGCGGCTTCAACTCCCGCAGTGTCTCTCCCCTATCGGAGATGCGCGAACCAGCCTTCATCCTGTATTCTCAGCAATCATATATGGCGGGCGACTTTCTCAGCCGTATCAGGCAGTCTCCGGTGCTTTGTGACGGCGCCATGGGGACGCTGCTCTATGCCAAAGGCATCTTCATCAATCGTTCGTACGACGAGTTGAACCTCTCGCAACCCGATCTGATTCGTGGCATCCACCACGACTATCTTCAGGCCGGGGCCGAAATTATTGAAACCAACACTTTCGGTGCCAACTCTTTCCGCTTGGCTCGACACAGCTTGGCGGACAAGGTTCAGGATATCAATCGTTGGGGTGCGCGGCTCGCCCGGGAGGCCGCCAAGAGCTTCGATGTTTGGGTCGCCGGATCGGTTGGCCCGCTGGGTACCAGAATTGAACCGCTTGGCAAGACGTCGTATCAGGAAGCGCGCGATGCATTCCGGGAGCAGGTCACAGCTCTCGTAGAGGGCGGCGTAGACCTGTTGATCCTGGAGACGTTCGGATATCTGGAAGAGATCCATCAAGCGATGCTCGCGGCGAAAGACGTGAGCCCGTCGATTCCGTTGGTGGCTCAAGTCACGATCGACGAGGACGGCAACTGCCTGGACGGATCGGATCCCCAGACATTCGTTGCCAAGTTGGTGGAGTGGGGCGCTGACGTCGTTGGGTGCAACTGCAGCGTGGGTCCGGTGGCCATGCTGGATGCGATGGAACGGGTAAGGGCTCTGACGACTCTGCCGCTCTCTGCGCAGCCGAATGCCGGAATTCCGAGATCGGTCGATGGGCGCAACATTTATCTCTGCTCGCCGGAATACATGGCGAGCTACGCACGGAAGTTTGTGGCGGCAGGGGTGCGGCTGGTCGGAGGCTGCTGCGGAACGACGCCTGACCATATCCGCGTGATGAAAAGTGCACTGCGGGTGGGAGAGGCTCGAAGTAAGACGGCTGCGGCGAAGGTGACTGGCGGCACGCCGGCTCCATCGGCGATTGCGGCGCTTCCGCTGGAACAACGATCTACGCTAGGCGCGAAGCTGGCGCGCGGCGAGTTCGCGACGATGGTCGAGATCGTGCCGCCCAAAGGAATCGACGTCCGCAAAGAAGTCGAGGGCGCTAGATTCGTCAAGTCCGTGGGCGTGGACGCGGTAAATATCCCCGATAGTCCGCGAGCTTCCGCGCGCATGAGCAATCAGGCGCTGTCGCTGCTGATTCAGCGGGAAGTCGGCATTGACGCGATTCTGCACTACACCTGCCGCGATCGGAACGTGCTCTGCATTCAAAGCGACTTGCTAGGAGCGGCAGCGGTTGGCATCAAGAACCTGATCTGTATTACGGGCGATCCGCCGAAGATGGGGAATTATCCGGACGCGACGGCTGTCTTCGACGTGGATGCCATTGGCCTCGTGAACATCGTGCGCAACCTGAACCACGGTCTGGACCTCGGCGGTAATCCCATCGGGACGGGGACGGCGTTCGTGATTGGGGTCGGAGCGAATCCCGGGCTGACCGATTTGGATGAAGAGGTCCGTAGGTTCGAATACAAAGTCGAGGCTGGCGCGGAGTACGCGGTCACGCAGCCGGTCTTCGATCTGCGACTGCTGGAGAACTTTCTACGCCGAATCGAACACTGCCGGATACCAGTATTGGCGGGAATCTGGCCACTGGTTAGCGTGCGCAATGCGGAGTTCATGAAGAACGAGCTGCGGGTGTCTGTGCCCGACTGGATTCTTGAGCGCATGGCGCGAGCCCAGACGCCCGAGGCCGCCCGAGCCGAAGGAGTGGCCATCGCTCGGGAGATGCTGATTGCCGCTCGCCAGATGGTGCAGGGCGCGCAGATCAGCGCTCCGAATGGGCGTTATAGCTCGGCTGTCGATGTGCTGGAAGCATTGGGAACCCAACCTGCCGCTTCAGTTTAAGCACAATTTCTCACCACGGAGTCACCGAGGCACGGAACGGCTAGGGCGCGGCATTCCGAGTCTTCATAAACATAATTTTCGCCCGTGCAAGTATCGAAAATACATTTATCGGTTCCGTAAACGTTTTCTCTCTTAGAACCCCCGTGACTACGAGTCTCCGTGTTGAGAATGAGACCTAACCCTTCCCGATCCGGGAAAGGGTTTCTCTCTAAACACTACTTTTCATTCAAATTTCACTGGACAGCACGCCGAAATAGTTGCATTACAATAGAGAGACGGAGCGAGAAGCCGTTGGCCAAATTTGAAGAGTGCCTCCAGCGACTGGAGAAAATTGTTCAGGAACTGGAAAAGGGAGAAGTCCCTCTTGAGAAGTCACTC
>Ga0335081_10016241_pt1 | contig 12045 bp, 5 predicted proteins | sample Lox_Sample_35_FD_206713 | JGI IMG/M metagenome (GOLD analysis project Ga0335081, IMG submission 206713) | Soil microbial communities from Loxahatchee National Wildlife Refuge, Florida, United States - Lox_Sample_3.5 | ecosystem: Environmental > Terrestrial > Soil > Wetlands | place: USA: Florida... | reverse complement strand
GAGCGACAGGAGACGCTGGCGGCTGAGGTCGCGAAACGAGAGAGCGAGGCCGAGGCCGAGCGACAGGAACTTCTGGCCGCGGTCGCCCGCGCCGCCGATTTGCGCAATCAATTGGTGCAGGCTGAGGAGATTGGTTTGTCACTGGAGCGCCAGTTGGCGCGCACCCGGTCTGAGCGCGACAGTATTGAGGAAGAACATCACCGGCTTGCCGGCGATCTCCATGCTTCCGGCGCTGAACGGGACAAACAGTTGGGTCTCCTGTTCGATCTGGAGCGCGCGTTGGCCGCCACCACGGCTTCGCTCGACCAGGCGCGAGCCGGGGAGGCGGGAAAGCGCAAGCAACTCGAAAGCCTCCGCCAGGAGTTCTCGGCTGCCACCGCGCGCAAAGAGGCCCTGGAAGAATCATTGGCGCGCCACGCCTACACCACGGAGACCGTTCGCCGATTGCTTTCCAGCAACCTTCCCGCCAACGGACATCGCTTTCAACCTCTGGGCGTGCTCGCCGATTTTGTGGAGGTATCGCCCGGCTACGAGGAAGTGGTAGAAGAGTTCCTGAAGGGCGAGCTCGATTGCGTCGTGGTGGCCGGACATGAAGAGGCGCGCTCGGGGATCGCCCTCCTGAAGAGCGAGGGCACCGGCCGATCGACGTTCTTCCTGACCCAGGTCCCGACCACCAGCCATCTTGGCAATCCGTCTGCGGAACTCTCAACTAATACTGAAGGCGTGGTAGCTTGTGTTCGTGACCTCATTCGCTTTGACCCGCGTTTGGGCGTGAATGGCGACCCCGCTTTTCCCGCTTTAGCCCGCGCCTACGTGGTCGAGGATGCGGCTGCGGCCGAACGTCTGGCGGCCGCCCATCCAGACTGCCATTTCCTTACGCCTGACGGCGAGCATCACCATCATCGCTTGGTTGCTGGCGGGAAAGGTGCGAGCGCGGGCCCTCTGGCGCTGCGCCGCGATTTCCGCGAGCTCGAGCGGAGAACGGTGGAGCTGGACGCGGCGATCAAAATCGCAGACCGCGAGCTCGAAGGTTTGCACGGGCAAGTGCTGGGACTGGATGAGGAACTTCGTCGCATCGCTGGCGAGAAGGTGGAATCGGAGAAGATGTCTGCCCTCACGGGCGAAAAGCTTCGCCAGTTGCAGTCCGCTTTCGACCGCTCTGCCGAGCGATTGCGTCTGCTGACCAGCGAAATCTCGGCGATCGAGGAAGAACGCAGCAGCATCTTCGCAAGGCAGTCATCGGTGCGCGAAGGTCTTGCCGCTGCCGCCCAGGAGCAGCAACGCTGCCAGGCTGCGATCGCTCAGGTTACCGGGTCCTTGCGTGACCTTCGCGCGTCGCTCGACGCCCTTTCACCTACACTGGTGGAGGCGCACGCGCGATCGAGCGCACTCGAGGAGCGCAGGCGATCGGTGGAAGCCGTTCAGGAGCGATTGGCGTCCACCCTGCGAGAACTTCTCGCCCGAGTGGAGCGGCTGGCCGAGCAGCGCGAGAGTTGGCGCCGGGAGCAGGACCATTTGAGCGAGGAGGCGGGCGGAATACGCGAGCGCCTGGCGCAACTGGAAGGCGAACAACAGGCAGGGGCGGAGATTCTGACCAAGCTGGAAGAGCGCTCGCGGGCGGCACATCATCGTGCGGCGGGGCTGGTTCCCGCAATCGATACGGCTCGCTCCGAGCTGGATTCGCGCCGCGAAAAACGGTCCGAAACGGAAGTAGCCCTGGCGCGCGCGGAATCCGAATCGTCGCACGCCGCCACCCAATGCCGCGACGAGTTGCGCGCCGAGCCGGCGGAACTTCTCGCCAGTTTAGGACCGGAGGCTGCGCTCATCGGCGAATCGCTGGAGGCTGCGGATGCCGAGCTGAGGGAAATGAGGTCCCGCCTGGAGAACATGGGACCGGTGAACATGATGGCCCTGGAAGAGTTGCAGGAGGCCGAGGACCGGTTCACCTTTCTCGAAACTCAGCGCCAGGACCTGCTGGCTTCGATCGACGACACCACGCAGGCGATCCGCGAGATCGACGAAGTGTCGCGCCAGCAATTCCTGGAAGCCTTTACTTCCATCAATGCCTATTTTGCCGAATCGTTTCGCACCTTGTTCGGCGGCGGCAGCGGCCAGATGCGTCTTGCCGACGAAAGCGATGCGGAGAGCGGCATCGACATGGTGGCCCAGCCGCCGGGCAAGCGCTTGCAGAACGTGCTGCTGCTCTCCGGAGGCGAAAAGGCCCTCACCGCGCTGGCGCTGCTGATCGCCATGTTCCGCTACACACCTAGTCCCTTCTGCATCCTCGACGAAGTGGACGCGCCCCTCGACGAAACCAACGTCGATCGCTTTGCGCGCTTGATCGAAGAGATGAGCCGCCAGACCCAGTTCATTCTCATCACCCACAACAAGCGCACCATGGAAATGGCCAAGCTTCTCTACGGAGTGACCATGGAAGAGCCGGGAGTCTCCAAACTGGTTTCCGTCCGCTTTGACGAAGTTCCCGAGGAAGCGGTGGCGGTGGGCGCACGCTATTGACGATCAGTACAGCTTTCAGCGCTGACCGTCACCAGTCTAGTGTCCTGTCACACCTAAGGCTAGACAACGGCCAGCGGCTCTGCCGCCCCGCGGCCGGCACCGGCCTGCAAGAGGGACCGGCTACCAAGGAAGAGGAGAAGGCCGGGCCGAAGCGGGTCTATGGTTGTGTAACAGCGACGTGCGGTTTTCCTTCCGTTGGCGCCAGCGCCTTGGCGGCCATCACCGTCACATTCTTGCCTAGATGGCCGAAGGTGTACTTGGCGCCCACCAGCTTATCGGGAGGGGAGCTCACGAATTTCACCCCGTCGAGCGTTAGTTGCAAGCCGAAGCATCCGCGGATGAAACCCCACAGAATAAGGAGCGCGTTGTTAAGCGGCTCGCTCTGGAGTGCTCCGATATCCCACTTCAGAGCCGCGCCCCACAGGCGGTTTCGCGCGTACCCCTGCCGCATAACGCGCTCGAAGGCCTCGTACGCCTTGTCGGGCTGGCCGGCAGCGCCGCGCGCGGCGATCTCGAGCCCGGTGGTGTGGAAGAACGAGCACCCATTTTCGTAATTGGGGAAGTTGGTCTGGTTTCCGAGCTTCCCGAAATCCACCATGTCGCCCGGCTGCGTGATGGGAAACATGTTGGCGGGTGTGGCCCAGATGGCCTCGCGCGACAGCTTGAACTCGGCGCAAAGCTCGTCGTACCGGCGGTCGAGGTTCTCCAGGATCCGCTTCCACTTGGCGGGATCCGCCATGCCGAAGATAATCGCCAGCAGGTTGTGGTCGGTATAGAAGTAGCGCCGCCCTGACTCGGGCATCTTTTCACGGATGTCGATCCAGTCCATGTAGAAGCCCTTCTCGTCGTCCCAGAAGACCTTGTTGAAACCCTCCACGAAGCGGCGGTGCTCCGCCTTGTAGCGCTCAGATCCTGCCGCATCTCCCAGCCAAGCCTTCATCTTGGCCATGGCGTCGAGAGCCACGCAGCAATACGCATTGATATACGCGTCCTTGTGACCGAACTTGATGATGTCCCACCAATTGGAGCAGTCGTGGGCGCCGTTGGCCAAGCCGGAGGTCTGGGGGATTTCTACCGCGCCGTCGTGGTCGCCGTCGAGCGCGAGCAGGTAGCCGGCCACGCGATCTACCGTGGGCATTACGCGCTCGAGGAAGGTCTTCGAGCCGGTGTTGAGGGCATGGAAATACATGGCCAGGATGAAGTGGGGAATCTGGTCGTGCAGGTTGCCCCAAGGGGGTTTGTAATACCCGCCCACCGACCAGCGCGGCCACACGTAGCCGTTGGGGTCGACGCCCGTCTCGGCGAAGAAGAGCAACTGCTTCTCCAGGGCCGCCGTGCTTGCGCGGGGAATGGAATACAGTCCCTGGATCATGGGGTACCAGCCCATCTCGTGAAGGATCGAGACGCTGGCCGGATTGTTGCCGAATATCCAGCCCATCCACTGATTGTGGACGGTGGCCAGGCTGCGGACGTGAGCCGTGAGTTCCTCATCAGGCAGCGAGAGATCGAAGGGTGCCGCGCCCAGGTTCACTCCGACCTTCATCATGCATTCTTGCCTTTGCTTCGCTCCCTTCTCGCGCACTTCCAGGCCACGCGTGCGGTCCACCGTTTCCGCGCCGATCGCCACGGCATCGACCGTACCGTCGCTCGCCGGCTTGGCGTAGCTGAACGACCCGGTTTCGAACCCGGTCTCCAGCGCTAGTCCCGAGGGCGCAAGGCCAATGAGTTGTGCCCCGACGGCCTTCTTCTTCTCCGCGAAGTCAGACCAGTGCAACCAACCGAGTTTTGGGTTTGCATTGGCCGCCCTCACCAGTTCCTTGGTGCCTGGCGAAGTAGCCTCGAACCAGGTTCCCTCAGGGAAGCCGGTTTTGCCCAGAAGCTGCAAGTCGGGATCGAGGAAGCTGGCAATCTCGGTGAAGTGACTTCGGGCGGGCCCACCGGGTGTCGCCGGCTCGGATGCGGTGGTCCGCAGAACCAAGGCGGGAAAGCGGTCGGCTACAATTCGAGCCTCGCGCAGGAACTCCCGCTGGATGCTCCAGCGGAACACATCGCCGTCGAGCCCAAAATCCCAGACCTCGCGCGCTATCGGGTTGTCGGCCGGGCCCAGCAGAATATCCTCGATCCTCAACGAGTAAACATCCTCGTCCGGGTTGCCACCCTTCACCTTGAGGGGCAGCGGTACGCGGCCCCCGTGCCATGTTGGCGCTTCTCCCGCTGCTCCTTCGACGAGCAATGCGGTGCCGGTGCGCAACTCCGGCACGGTGGGGTCGAGCGGCAGCAAGCTCTCCGTGAAGGGCGCCGCCCCCGCCCTCGCCTGTTCCTGGTTGAGGCGCAAACCGTCGATCCAGATTCCATCCTCACCCACGTGGAATCGGATGTGAAACAGGTCGTTGCCCAAGGTGAAGATTCGCTGGGTACCCTCCGGGTCCTTGGCCGAAAGCCACTCTGGCAGATGAAGCGCCGCCACCGTGGAGGCGAGCGTCTCGATAAACCATCGCCTGGTCATCTTCATGGTAGTCCCTTTCCGGGAACAGCAAGCGGAAGGCAGCCGGGAGTCCGCAGTTCACGTTGCGGTTGCGGGGTCCTCTTCTGTGCGCTACGCGGACGGAAGTGCTTGGCCTCGGTCTACAATCGATCGCCTCCTGGCTTTACTGCCTACTGCCTATTGCTTTCTGCCTACTGGCTTCTGCCTTCTGCCTTTCGCTTACCACCTTCTCAGCGCCACGTGGGCACCGGCTTGCCCTCAATCTTCAGGATTGCCTCCTGGGCGGTATAGGTGACGCGCAACATCTTCAGCGCTTCCTGCAGTGCGGGCAGCGCGTCCTTGGCGTCAGGGCCGATATCACCCAGCGCGGCGGAAACACTGCGCAGGACGAACACGGGCTCGCCCTTGGTGAGCAAGCGATCAGCCAACGGGTGGACGGCGGCGCGCGCGGCCGGCCCAATCGATCCCAGGGCGTCGGCGGCCGGAGCGCGAACATAGTCGACGGGATCGTTCAGTGCCCCCATCAGAGCCGCGACGGAAGTCGCTGCTTGAGGGCCAATTGCGCCCAACGCCACCGCAGCGAGACTGCGCACGCGCGGGTTCGGATCGGAGAGCGATTCCGCCAACCTCGGCGTGGCCCGTGCGGCCTTGGGTTCGATTTGCGAGAGCGACCAGGCCGCCGCCTCCCGAACCTCCGCGTCCGAATCGGCCAATGCCGCCGTGAGTTCGAGCACGGCGGGCGTACCGTCGGCGCCGAAACTGCCGAGAGCGCGAACAATCTCCGGACGCTCGTTTGCCGTCGCTCCCTTTAATTTCGCGCAGTAGAAAGAAAGAGGCTTGCCCCGATAAACGGCGCCTCCGTCTCCGCTGTCTCTAATCGGAACGGTTGTCTCTGATCCCGCTTCCAGGGCGGCCGTCTCGGCTGCCTGCGTAATGCTCGGCACCTTCTCCAGCACCACGTTGTCGATTCCTAGATTGTAGCCGGAGGAGCGCGCGTCCTTACCCACGCAAACAAAGGCGAGCCGGTGACGGCCCTTGGCAAGATCGAACCAGCCGAAGCGGCGATCCACGGCGACGTAAACTTCGTCGGCGTAATTATGGATGATCTCCGTGCCCGGGGGCGGCACGTCGGATTGGGCCCAGGTCTGGGTGCTGGAGTTGGTGAGCTTGCCGTCGAGCGTGGCCACGTAATCGCCATAGTCAGGGGCCTCGGCGATCTCGGCCAGCACCTCATAGCGTCCGTCCTCCGGTACGTCGAACGGAACATCGATTCTGGCCCCGGCGCCCTGCCCCTCAAAGAAGAGCAGGTCCTTCGACCAGAACACTTCCTTCTGTACCGACGCTTGGCCTTTCTCGGTGGTTACGTCGCCGATGGAGTTTTCCACTTCGATTTGCGTGGCATTGCCGAGGGGCAGGCGCGCGGCGCCGTAGGGCGGCTCCGGCAGACCCTCGTTCACGCCTCTCTGGTACCAAAACGCGACGCTGGAGAAGAAGTCCGGCCGCTCCTCAAAACCGGAGCGAACGCTGCCGTCGGCGTTGTAGGTCCAGCCGTAGTGCTCGATTTCGACCCGCAGGGATTTGGTGAAGGGAACGGGATCGGGCACGTGCCAGCGGTATCCTGTCAATCGCGCGCCGACGCCTTCACCCTCCGCCACCGGGATGCCGGTCCAGGCACCATCCGAAACGCGCAGCCCCCACGCGTCGTTGAAGTAGTCTTCCGTCCCGGTGCCGTCGATTCGCGTCTTCTTCTCGCCGTCCACGTAGAAGAGGTCATCGCCCTCGCCGAACCAGCCCAAGGCGGTCTGCACCACGCTCATCACCGTACCTACGTAATGGCCAGTGCCCTGAATGTCGAGGAATCGATAGTTGCGGCCGTGCTGCGGTGGGCGCTCCTGGCGGTAATAGGCGTGGAAATAGGCGATGTCGGCGGGGAGCGACGCATACTTACGATAGTCGACGTGGTAGTAGAAACTGGTCACGAAGCGATTGCCCTCGTTGGTCACCGTGATGCGGCAACTCTTGCGGAAAGGCATCTGCCAGTAACTGTTACGCGCGCGCCCAAAGGAGCTGTCGCGCACCATGGCGGAGTTCAGGTCGCGCTCGTATCCGTGGCCGACACCGAAGAAGTCGCCCAAGGGGGCGTCCACGCTCGGCGTCTTGCGCCCATCGTAGTAGACGCGTAGGCGCAGCAGGCGCGGCCAGCCGAACTCATTATCGGCCACCGTCACCCAGATGTGGGTCACCGCCCCCGGACCGGCGAGATCGGCCATCACCAGCGTCTGCCCGGGCATGATGCGCTTGCTATCGTCGTTGCTGAAGGCAAACCGGTTGTTGCTGGAGACGCGCCACGCCGAGTAGTCCTTGAGGCGCGGGAGGTCGAGTGAGTCGTCAGGCGCGGCCAGCAGCGCTTGCGGGCGAGCCTTGGCGGCCATCATGGCCGAAAGAAGCACGAGAAAGACAGTAGGTATTCTTCGCATGGAGTCTCCTCGAATCCCAGAAGGTCAATCCACAGATTACACGGATTTGAAGCATCAGAATGGATTCGTTGCACGCGAGGAGTTGGCGAAAACGGATTGCCTGAGCGAGGCGAGGACGACGATTGGATGGGAAAAGCCCAGTCACGGGGTCGTCTAAATCGGCGATCAAAAAGCGGCAATCGGCAATTCTCCATCCATTCTGTCTTTCTGAATCCGCGTAATCTGTGTAATCTTGAGGATTACTCCTTTCTTTGCTGGGGGCCGAATGAAATACTTCATCACCGGCGCGACGGGTTTCATCGGCGGGCGTCTGACGCGCCAACTGCGGGAGGCCGGCCACGACGTGGTGGCGCTTGTCCGCTCTTACAACAAGGCGGGCGAGCTTCTCAAGCTGGGTGTTACCGTCTCCGAGGGCGACATCACCGACAAGCACAGCATGCGTCCACCCATGACCGGCGCAGACGGCGTATTTCACGTCGCCGCCTGGTACAAGATCGGCGCTCGCGACAAGCGCTTCGCCTACGACACCAACGTCGAAGGCACGCGTTACGTGCTCGAACTGGTGAAGGAACTCGGCGTGCCCAAATGCGTTTATACCAGTACCCTCGCCGTCTTCTCCGATACGCACGGCGAGCGCGTGGACGAAAACTACCGTCATGACGGGCCGTGGCTTTCCGAGTACGATCGCACCAAGTGGCTGGCGCATTACAAAGTGGCGGAGCCCATGATGCGGGAGGGGCTGCCGCTGGTGATCGTCGAGCCCGGGGCCGTCTACGGTCCTGGCGATACCAGCGCCTTGGGCGCCATGTTCCGCGACTATCTGCGCCGTCGCCTGCCCCTGCTGCCGGAGCAAGTAGCCTACTCGTGGGGCCACGTGGAGGATACGGCGCGCGGACACCTGCTGGCCATGGAAAAGGGCCGGCCCGGCGAAAGCTACATCATCGCCGGCCCCACCCATACGCTGATCGAAGCGCTCCAGATCGCGGAGCGCATCACCGGGATCAAGGCACCTCGCCTGCACGCCGGCCCCGTTGCGATGCGCGCCATGTCGCGTGTGATGAGCGTGGTGGAACGGGCCTTTCCCCTGCCACCGACCTTCACCTCGGAGGGCTTGCGAGTGCTTGCCGGCGTTACCTATCTCGGTAACAGTGCCAAGGCCGAGCGTGAACTCGGGTTCACCGCACGCCCGCTCGAAGCAGGTCTCGGCGAGACGCTGCCATACGAGATGCGGCTCATGGGCATGACGGGCTCCCGCTAGCCGACTACCGACCTGGTCATCCCGTGGGAGCATGCGACGGAAAGAAGGTGCTCACCACCAGGACGGCCGTGAGAACGATCATCACCACGCAGGTGACCCACGCAATCGCGTTGAAGGTGCGCGTGTTGCGGTACTTGCCCATCAAGTCCTCGCGATTGATCAGGCGCAACATAAAGATCAGGACAAAGGGCAGCAGAATTCCGTTGATCACCTGGGAAAGCAGGATGATAGGAACCTGCTTCTGCTCGCTGAGCAGCAGCACGGCCAGCGCGCCGATGGCGATCAGCCCGGTGTAGAGCGTGTAAAACGCGGGCGCCTCGCGAACCCGTTTGTTGATGCCGGATTCCACTCCCAGGCCCTCGCAGACGTAATAGGCGGTGGCGAGCGGCAAGATGGAGGCAGAGAAGAGTGAGGCGTTGCAGAGGCCGAAGGCGAACAACCAACTAGCCCAGCGGCCGGCGAGGGGGCGCAGCGCCACCGCAGCGTCCCCCGCATTCTGAATGTCGTGACGGCCGCTGATGTAAATGGTGGCCGCGCAGGCGACGATGATGAAGAACGCCACCACGTCGGTGATGACGCAGCCCACCATCACGTCCATCTTCGAATGGACGTAGTTCTTCAGCTTGACTCCCTTTTCCACCACCGCCGATTGAAGGTAAAACTGCATCCAGGGTGCAATGGTAGTGCCCACCAGGCCGATCAGCATGTAGAGGTAGCCACTGTTGAATTGGAAGGTGGGCTTGACGGTGGCCAGCATGGCGTCGGACCACTTGGGGTGCGCCAGGATACAGGACAGCGGGTAGGCTACATAGAACACACAGGCCACGAGAAAGACCTTTTCCACAAACCGGTAGGTTCCCTTCACCACCAGCAGCCACACTAGTATGGCGCCCAGGGGAACGGCGATGTACCGGGTGACCCCCAGCACCTCCATGCCGGAGGCGAGCCCGGCAAATTCGCTGATGGTGTTGCCGAGATCGGCCAGGAGGAGCATCTGCATGAGGATGAAGGTGGTGCGGAACCCGTATTCCTCGCGGATAAGATCGGCGAGGCCCTTGCCCGTGACCACGCCCATGCGGGCCACCATCTCCTGCACCACGATCAGCGCCACCGTGATGGGGACCAGCGTCCAGAGCAGGGTGTAGCCGTAGCCGGCCCCGGCCTGCGAGTAAGTAAGGATTCCGCCCGCATCGTTATCGACGTTGGCGGTGATGATCCCCGGTCCTAGGACGGCGAGGAAGATGAGGAGGTTGGTCCGGAAGTGTCGAAAGCGCCTGTTTTTGAGAGGCACCGATCACCTGCTTAAGAGCAAAAGTCGGAGACTCGGGGTTCGGAACCCGAGGGTTCGGAACCCGGAACTTCGCACAGGAAGCGAGCTGCCAAGGTAACGCCATTTCGCGAATCGGGACCTCACGGCCAGGCAGATCGGCTACCGGCGGTGTACTACAACTTCCAGCACGTCGTCGGCGCTGACCACTCCCAGCAGGCGCCCCTCATCGCCCACCACCGGAAGCGACACCAGATTATACTTGTGAAAGAGATAGACCGCCTCTTTCTCATCCGCCCGCGCCTCGACCGAAATCATCGGGTCGTTACACAACTCCTTGAGCGGTGTGTTAGCGTCTGCGAGCAGGATGCGGCCCAGCGGCACTACCCCCGCCAGCGCGCCACCGAAGCTGATGAGGTGAATCATATGGATGGTCTCGATAGGCCCTTCGAAGTGCCGCAACGATTCGATGGCGTCAGCCACCAGGGCCGTTTCCCCCAGCACGATGTACTCGGTGTTCATCAGCGCCCCGGCGGTGTTTTCCTCGTAGCCCAGCAAGGACCGCACCTCGTGGGCTTCTTCTTTATCCATGTCGGCCAGCACAACGGCGGAAGCTTCGGGCTGCATTTCCTGCAGCACATCGGCGGCTTCGTCCGGGGCCATCTCCTCCACAATGTCGGCGGCCTTTTCCGGCTGGATGCTCTCCAGCAGGGCCGCCTGCATCTTGGTGGGGATCTCCGAAATAACTTCGGCGGCAGTCTCCTCATCCAGCGACTCAATCACGGCTTTCTGCTCGGCGTGGCTCAACTCCTCCAGAATGTCGGCGACGTCGGCGGGATGAAGCTTGGCCAGGCGATCGTAAGAGATGCGCAGTTTCACCCGCCGTGCGGGGTCGGACTCAATCAGGTTGACGAACTCCCACGGAATGGTCCTGGGTGTGGCAAAGCCGGAGAGGGCCCTTATGGTGTGCTTCGCCAGCACTCCCTGCAGCAGGCGCCGGATGCCCGCGCTCCATCCCACGTTCACCGCCAGCAGGCGCAGCTCCGTGTGTCCGTCGGTCGGCTCGATGTCCAGATCGACGTCGTTCACCCGCTCCACCTTGCGGTTGTTAACGTCGATGATCTGCTGATCGAGGACATCCTTCTTCACTCGCAGCAAGCCTTCGTCGGGAGCGTAGCAACGGATCTGAACGGCAGGAACGCTCGTCTGCGCGGCGCGCACCGATACCGATTGCATCTGCTCGTGCGTGATGCAGAGTGTGCTCTTACCCGGCGTTCGCACGAGGTACGATGCCACCCGGAGCGCATTCTGGCTGGGGTCGACTCCCAGATCGATCAGCTTACCCAGATACTCGCCCTTGGCATCGTAGGTCGGCAGGTCCTCGAGTTCGGTAAAGTAGATCATGACGCACCTTCCTGATTGCCCATTGCCGCTTCCGGATTGCCGATTGAACGAGAGCGTTCGGCCATCAGTTTACAGCCTTCAGTAACCGTGCCTTTCCTGTCGGAGCTTCTCTTGCTGAGCGCTGGTTGCTGCGCGCTGAGAGCTTCTTTCAACCGGCAATCGAGAATCAGCAGTCGCCAATTCGCCGGGCCCGCCCCCGGCCCAATGAAAAAACCCCGCAGAAGCCTTAGGCTCCCCGGGGCAAAACCGGTTCCGTCCCCAACGGGGACGAGCCGGTCAACGACCCTCCTAGTGTGAGCTTCGGCTCCGCACAACGTAATCCGCCCTGAAGGGCGTAGCCACTTTAGGCAAAGCCTTAATCCGACGATGCCTGCTTTACCCGTTGGCCTGTCTCCGGGTTTCCGGGCAGTGGCTTATGTTTGCGTGGTAACCTCGCCTAACGAGGTCAGACTGCCTTTCGAAACTGGAAACTCAAAACTCGAGACTCGCGACTGATAGCGGATTCACGCGACCCCCCGGCCGAACGACCGCCAGCGGAAACTCGATGAAAGCGAGCTTCGAGTTTCGATTCTCGATCTTCCAATTCCCAATCCAGTTTCCAGTCTCTAGTTTCAAAAAAGCAGCTACTCCTTGAAAT
>Ga0335081_10016240_pt1 | contig 12045 bp, 7 predicted proteins | sample Lox_Sample_35_FD_206713 | JGI IMG/M metagenome (GOLD analysis project Ga0335081, IMG submission 206713) | Soil microbial communities from Loxahatchee National Wildlife Refuge, Florida, United States - Lox_Sample_3.5 | ecosystem: Environmental > Terrestrial > Soil > Wetlands | place: USA: Florida... | reverse complement strand
CTGTGCTGCTGGTCGAGCAGAAGGCATTCGAGGCGCTCGGTGTGTCCGACCGGGCCTACATTCTGGTTGCGGGACGGGTTGAGATCGCGGGCGCGGCTAGCGAGATTCTCGGCCGATCCGACATCCGCGAGGTCTTTCTCGGCCAATCCGGAACCGATTCCCCGGCCGCGCAGCCCTCCCCTGGACAGGCCGCGCGCGATGTCAATACCCCAACGCATCCGACTTTGGGTCGAGAGCCATGATCGAGACTGGCGATCAAGGAGACCCCGCCTCCCATCGCCCGGGCGAAACCGGCGACGATCCCTCCGCCACGGTGCGGCAGCCGGCGATGCGGCGACGGGGCACATACGTCAGCAAGAGTGACATGGTCACCGACGTAGTCAGAAACCTCATTACCGACGGTCTTCTGTCGCCGGGCACGCCGCTTCGGCAGCGCGACCTTGCCGAACAGTTTGACGTCAGCTACACGCCAGTGCGCGAGGCGCTCCGGCGGCTCGAGTCAGAGGGTCTGGTGGTTACCGACGTGCACCGGGGGGCCATCGTCGCCCGCACTGAGTCGGAGAAGCTGGAAGAGAACTACCGGATCCTGGCCGCCCTGGAGGCGCTGGCTGGAAGCCTTGCGGTGGCCAAGATCACCGACGATGACATCGCGGATATCGAAGCCCGCTGCCGGGAGGTTGCGGCGTGCCTGCCGGACGACGACCGGCTGGCGGAACTCAACCGGCAGTTTCATTTTCGGATCTACGAATGCGCACGCTCGCCGATGCTGCTTCTCCTCATGAGGTTGCTGTGGCGGTCGTTCCCGCACGGCCCGCAAGCCGGGCGGCCGCACCAGGAATCGGCTCGGCAGCACGACGCTCTTGTCAGGGCACTTAAACACAGAAATGAGGAGCAGGTGGTTGCCATAATCCGCGACCACACCCTCGGCAGCATCAAGTACCTGCCGCAGCAATGACCGGGCGGGAACCGCTGGGCATCGGCGGTCTGTCGCCAGGCTTCCTTCCGGGTCAGCGTGCTCAGACCCACCCCCGGGCCGACCGTCGGCCGAGTCATGCCGACGCACGGCGACCGGATCACCATGATCCGGCACATGGTACTTGCGGATCCGCAGCCTAGTCCTTCCGGCAACGAGCATGCGATTCAGCGTGATCCTAGTGAGGTAATAATCGGCATGCAATCATCGTCATAACGAGCTGATTATGGGCCGCTCATGACCGTCCGGTTGATGCCAACCACCGGGGTTATCCCGTTCGGGCACATAGGCAACACCGATGATGTTGCCTATGTTATTCCCGATGACTGTCTGGGAGCCGACAACGGCGGACAGGGGCTCCGTTCGATCCGACCCTCGGCACACAGGGCACGTCTGCATAGCTTCTCCCACGTAGTCCCCTGCGCACACATCAGCGTAGACAGCGTTGCGTCATCGGGAGTGCGATTCGCCGAAACAGGCCCCACTGGCCCCGGATGAGCAGGCGTACCCTCCGCGAGGAGGGGCCTCACGCCCGTTCGACGAGGGTAACAACAACTTCCTCGTATGGTAGTTGCCCGCTGTTAACTGCTCGGTGGATGCGTGGGGCATTGGGTTCGTCCCAATGAGCCTCGCCGGCAACGACCGGAACGAGTTTCGGTTCTCCTCCGTCTTGATACTCGATTCGCAGTTGCTCACCTTGAAGAACGACGGTCACCCGGTGGAATGGATCGACGTGCCACGGGGAGGCCTCACCAGGCTCGAGACGGGCGCGATTGACTCGCACCCCATCTCGCTCAGTGATCTGCAGATCCCATATCATCGGATGACCTCCGGTTGTTCGATCTACTTGAGCGCTACCGTCACTCCAGCTGGATGACGTCGCCTCGTATGCGAGCGTGACTCACATTGTGCCACCGTTAGTGGCGCTTGCCGCTTGTGCCCGCGCCGCTCCCCAGTGGGCCGGCAGCCTGAGTCGGCGGAAGACGGCCAGCGACCGATATGTCCCGTCCGCCGGACTGACGGCCAGGCCGCCGACGTTGGTCACCGACGCGCCCAACGCGGCGGGGGCAATGCGGAGAGTCACTTCATGATCACTATATGCCAGCCTGGTGCGGCCCGATCCCGGCGAGGTCAGACGGCGCGGTTAACCTTCTCGGCGAAGATATCGCCGGTTTACTGGCGAATGCCCCGTGGCGGCCGCCCAGAAGATGATTATATGTCCTTACCCGTTTTGTAACGCGAGATTGTGGGCTCGGCCGCCATGTTGACCCGAGCGGCGGCGATCATTGCGAAGGGAAAGAGGGGTGCGTATGGAGGGCGGCTTGCGCCGCTTCAGCCGGGCATGCGCGCTGGCTCAGGCCTGACGATGTGAGGTGCGAACGTAGTGCGTAAACGATCGGTGACGAATCCCGGCGACCCAGCTGGCGCGGCCGGGGCCGTCAGCGGAGGGCTAGCCAACGGAGAAGGTTCGGTGCGTCATGCGGGCGGAAGCGCCGCGAGTGACGGCTCGTATGCCGTCGGCGGACGGGACGCGGCGAGCATGGGACCGCAGCCCGTCATCGGCCCGGCCGCTTCCGGCGGCCAGACGCCCGTGGTCGTCGCCCAGCCCCAGTCGGGGCCCCCGCCCGCGGCCGGCATGGTCGGGACCACCCATCCGCATCCCAGTCGGCCCGGCTCGGCTCAGTCGCGATTCGCCCTGGGGAACTGGCGCGTCCGCTGGCGGCTGGCCGCCTTGATCGCGGTGCCGTTGCTGACCGCGGTGGTGCTCGGTGCGCTGACCATCAGCAGGGACGTCAGCAACTGGCAGACGGCCGGCCGTGTTCAGCACCTTGCCCAGCTCAACAGCGCGGTGGTCAAGTACATCCAGGCAGTGGAAGATGAACGCGACTATTCAGTCGCCTCCACAGCGAATAGGGGTGGCTTTTCTGCCAGGCTGAGGACCGCACGGCGTGTTACCGACGACGCCGCCGCAGAGGTCGCCGACTTGGCGGATGGCATCACGGTCGGAGCCGGCTATCAGCCCGTCGCGGTGCAGGCGGTGAACGCGATAGAAGTAAGCGCGAAAACCCTTCCGTTCGTCCGTAAGGCGGTGGCGGACCCGGAATTCCCCATGACGGCAATCATGCAAGCGTACACCGTGAACGTCATCCAGCCCGCGAACACATTCTCAAGCGTCGTCGGGAACGAGACCACCAATATCGATTTCCGGCGCGACGCCACCGCCCTAGGCGCACTGCTCCAGGTCGAAGACTCCAAGTCGGTTCAGCGGGCCCTCCTGCTGAGGGCGGTCAGCCTCCCCCAGCCGACGCTGTCGCCCGACGACCTTGCCAGCCTCCAGCAGGCACAGCAGCAGGAAAAGGCGGATCTGGCCAACTTCAACGCATCCGTAGATCCCGCCGAGCAGCTGAACTACAGCAACACGGTGACCGGGCCGCAGGTCGACACCGCCGCCACGCAGGAACAACTCGCGGAGGCCTTGCTTACCGGCCCCTTGCCGCACCGGCTCACCCCGGCGAACGAGCGCACCCTGGCCGCGGCAAACGTGAACGACGACATGTCGTTCACTATCGGCAAGGTGCGGCGAGTCGCCGACGAACTGAACGGCAACATCTCCACGCTAGCAAATACGTTCAGGAACAATGCCGCCACGGGCCTGCTGGTCACCAGCCTGGTGACGCTGCTGCTGCTGGCCCTGGTCGCGCTGGTCTCGACGATCGTGGCCCGCTCGCTGATCCGCCCGCTGCGCAAGCTCCGCTCCGACGCGCTCGACGTGGCCGGCAACCGGCTGCCCGAGATGGTGCGCAGGCTCAGCCAGAGCGAGGGCGCCGACGAAGGCGTCGAGATCGAGCCCATCGGGGTTACCTCCACCGACGAGATCGGTGAGGTCGCCCGGGCCTTCGACCAGGTCCACCGCGAGGCGGTCCGGCTGGCCGCCGACGAGGCCATGCTGCGTAGCAACCTGAACGCCATGTTCATCAACTTGTCCCGGCGCAGCCAGACGCTGATCGAGCGGCAACTGTCGCTGATCGACTCGCTGGAGCAGAGCGAGCAGGACTCCGGCCGGCTCAGCAGCCTATTCCGGTTGGACCACCTGGCCACCCGCATGCGCCGCAACTCGGAGAACCTGCTGGTTCTGGCGGGCCACGAAGTGAACAGGCGGTGGAGTCAGCCGGTGCCGCTCGTCGACGTGCTGCGCGCCGCCATCTCCGAGATCGAGCAGTACGAGCGGGTCGTGCTCAACGTCCAGCCCGGGATCGTGGTCGTCGGCCAGGCCGTCAACGACGTGGTCCACCTGGTCGCGGAGATCGTGGAGAACGCGACCACGTTCTCCCCGGAAGACACCCAGGTGTACGTGTCCGGCCAGCCGCTGTCCAGCGGCGGCGTGCTGCTCGACATCACCGACAACGGCGTGGGCATATCGGACCAGGAGATGTCGCACGCCAACTGGCGGCTGGACAACCCGCCGGTGGTCGACGTGGCCGTGTCCCGGCGGATGGGCCTGTTCGTGGTCGGCCGCCTGGCCGCCAGGCACGGCGTCCGGGTCCGGCTGCGGCACGCTCAGGCCGGCGGCCTGACCGCGCTGATCTGGCTGCCCGACACGGTGGCGGCGCCCGAGGTCGCTCCGCCGCTCGGCCGTCTGCGCCGGTTCGAGGCCGACGACTACGGGGCCGCCCCGTCGCTGTCCGCGCCCACCGCGACCGCTTCGGCCCAAGGACCCGCGGCGGCTTTCCAGGCCACGGCGGCCGCGAGGATCCCGAGGTTCTCGGCCGCCGCGTCCTCGGCATCCGCCGCCCCCGCGGCGCCCGCCGCCCCCGCGGCGCCGTCCCTCAGTCCCCCGGCGAACGCCGGCCCGCCGGGCACCCCGGCCGGGCCGATGGACCCCGGGGCCGGCGTTCCAGCGCAGCCGGCTACCGAGGGCACCCCGGCGGGCAACAACTGGGAGCCGGCCGGCAACGGGTGGGACCTGGGCAACGGCCAGGCTAACCCGCAAGCCCCGGATCGCCAGGACGGGCCGCCGACCCAGGCGCTGCCCGTCCGCAACGGCAACACGGCCGCGCCCGCCAACGGGAAGGCGGCCGGGGGACCGAAGGACGACGTCGAGCCGCCGACCCAGGAGCCCGGCGGCCCGAGCCAGCTGCCCTCCTTCGGCGGAGCGGTCCCTTCAACCCCTTCAACCTCTTCGGCGCCGAGTTCGCAGCCAGCGCAGAGCCCGCAGTCCCCCATCGGCAGCAAGAACATCCACGGCAGCGACGGGCCGAGCGCGGGCGGCGCGGCGAACGGCACAGCCGGCCCCGGGCGCGGCGACGCAGCCGACGGCCAGGTGACGGTCCCGCCGGGCGGGCCGGAGCAGCGGCTGCCGATCTTCGACTCGCTGGAATCCGACTGGTTCCGGCGCAGCGGGAAGGCCATGACCGGCCCGCAGCGGGCGCTGGGCAGTTCGGCTCCGCAGCCGGACGGCCAGGGGTCGTGGACGTCGCCCGCCGACGAGGGCTGGCGTGCGGCTCAGGTGGTAGCGTCGCCCACGGCAGGAGACACTACTCAGGCAGGGCTGCCGAGACGGGTTCCGAGGGCTAACCTCGTGCCAGGCTCCGTCGGCAGCGGCGGTTCAGGAGGAAGCCAGGACGCGGCGGCCGAAGCTCCTGCCAGGTCGGCGGACGCAGCCCGCTCCCGCATGGCCAGCCTCCAGCGAGGCGTGCGCGAGGGTCGCGCCGCTGCACCCCAGATCGAGGAGCCATAGGACCCGATGAAAGCTCAAGGCCCAGGCACAGCGAGACGAGGAGGTACCTGTATGGACGGGCGACGAGAGGAGTGCGCATGAGCACGCCAGGGCGCCCTGCGCAGGACCTTAACTGGCTGATCACCAACTTCGTGGAACGAGTGCCCGATGTGGCTCACGCGGTAGTGGTGTCCTCGGATGGCCTGCCGCTGGCGTTCAGCGCCGGTTTCCCGCAGGAGCGCGCCGATCAGCTGGCCGCGGTGACCTCGGGGCTGACCAGCCTGACCCAGGGCGCGTCGCGGGTGTTCGAGGGTGGCGCGGTAGTGCAGACTGTCGTGGAGATGCAGCGCGGTGTGCTGGTGATCATGGCGATCAGCAACGGCTCGAGCCTTGCTGTCCTCGCCGCGTCCACCTGCGATCTCGGGCTCGTGGCCTACGAGATGACCCTGCTGGTCGAGCGGGCCGGGCGGGTCCTGACCCCTGCCACCCGCGGCATCATGCAAGCAGCCATCCCGGGTGACGGACGAAGGTGACCGGAGGTATCGGTGGCGGGCCAAGGGCGAGGTGACAACCAGTCACCGTTCGTAGGCTTGCCCGGTTCCTGGCAGGGACGGGCCGGTCTATGGGATGAGGGACCGGGATCAGGGCGTTCTGGTTTCGGTTTCGCTACTGAGGAAGATGGTGCGACACGGCTTGTCCGGCCGTATACGGTTACTGGAGGCCGGACTCAGCCGAGGTACCAGCTCGCCATTGAGGCACTGGTCACGGCGACCGTGCTCGAGCCTCGTGATCTATCGGTGCTGGCACCGGAATGCCAGGCGATCCTCCAGTTCTGCCGGGACTGGCGGTCGGTGGCCGAGGTGTCAGCGGTGCTCCGGCTACCGCTTGGCGTGGCCAGGATTCTCATCGCCGACATGAGTGCGGACGGGCTCGTCCGCATCCACCAGCGCGATGATTCTGAGGGCCGTCCGGACCTCAATTTGCTCGAAAGGGTGCTTAGTGGACTCCGTAAGATCTAGCGTCGCCCAGCCCACGGCCGACGCACCCGCCATGACGTCGGTCAAGATCGTGGTGGCTGGTGGCTTCGGCGTAGGCAAGACGACATTCGTAGGCTCGGTGTCGGAGATCACCCCGCTGACGACCGAGGCCGTCATGACCGTGGCCAGCACGGACGTCGATGATCTGTCGCACGTGCCGGACAAGACGACGACCACGGTGGCGATGGACTTCGGCCGGATCACCCTGGACAAGGATCTCGTCCTCTACATGTTCGGGACGCCGGGCCAGCACCGGTTCTGGTTCATGTGGGACGACCTGATCCAGGGCGCGATCGGGGCGGTCGTCCTGGTAGACACCCGCCGCCTGGCCGACTCGTTCCCGGCGGTCGACTACTTCGAGGCGTCCGGGCTGCCGTTCGTGATCGGCATCAACGGGTTCCACGGCCAATTCCCGCACCGGTCACGGGACGTGAGCGAGGCGCTGGCGATCTCGCCCGACGTGCCGGTGATCCCGTGTGACGCGCGGAACCGGGAATCGACCAAGGCGACCCTGGTCACGCTGGTCGAGCACGCTATGTCGATGCAGACCGCCGGACGGTATTGATTACGTGGCCGCTGGCGGTTCGTACACGACCAGCGCGGCCTTTCTCGAGGCTCTGGCGGAGGCCGGAGTCAGGTATATCTTCGCCAACCTCGGCAGTGACCACCCCGGGCTGATCGAGGCACTGGCCCGTGCCAAAGCGCAGGGCCGCGAGGACGAGGTCCCGCGGCTCATCGTCTGCCCGCACGAGACCGTGGCGCTTTCGGCGGCGCACGCCTACGCCATGGTGACCGGCGAGCCGCAGGCCGTCGTCGTTCACGTCGACGTGGGCACGCTGAACCTGGGCGGCGCGGTGAGCAACGCCGCGCGCGGCCGGGCGCCGGTCTTCATCTTCGCCGGCGCGGCGCCCTATACCGACCAGGGCGAGCTTCCCGGCGGGCGCAACGAGTTCATCCAGTGGATCCAGGACGTCCGCGACCAGCGCGGCATCCTGCGCAACTACGTCAAGTACGACAACGAGATCCGCACCGGCCGCAACGTGAAGCACCTGGTGCACCGCGCGCTGCAGATCGCCCGCAGCGAGCCCGCGGGCCCGGTCTACCTGACCGCGCCACGCGAGGTCATGGAGGAGCCGGTCGAGCCGTACGCCGTCGCCGCCGCGGACTTCACCCCGGTCGCGCCGGCCGCGCTCAGCGGCGAGGTCACCGCCGAGATCGCGACCGCGCTGGCCACCGCGCGTCGACCGCTGGTCGTCACGTCCTACCTGGGCCGGGACCCGGCCGCGGTGCCGAAGCTGGTGGAACTGTGCGAACTGCTGGCCCTCCCGGTGCTCGAGTCCATGGCGTACCACGTCAACTTCCCCGCCGACCACCCGCTGCACGCGGGCTTCCAGTACCACACCGTGGCGCAGAACCCGGTGCTGGCCGGGGCGGACGTGATCCTGGCCATCGACAGCGACGTCCCGTGGATTCCCGCGGTGAACCGGCCGTCGCCCGGGGCCGCCATCTACTGCGTCGACGTCGACCCGCTGAAGGCGCAGATGAGCATGTGGCACGTGCCGGCCAGGCGGTTCGCCGCGGCCAGCGCGCGAGTGGCGGTGGAGCAGATAACCCGCTTCGTTCGGGATAATAACCTGGCTCGCCCGGACGTGGTCGCGGCCCGGCGGCAGGCGGCGGCTCGTGCCCACGACCAGGAACGGACCGAACGGAGCGGGCGCGAGCAGCCCCGCAGCGACGGAGTGATCACCGCCGAGTACCTCACCGCGTGCGTGCGAGGGCTGATCGAAGACGAGGACGCGCTGGTCCTGACCGAGGTGGTGACCAACAGCCGCGTCGTGGCCGAGCACCTGCGGCCGAACCGTCCCGGGTCGGTCCTGCACCACGGCGGCAGCGCGCTTGGCTGGGCGGACGGCGCGGTGATAGGAGCCAAGCTAGCGGCACCCGGACGGACGGTGGTCTGCCTGGTCGGCGACGGTTCGTTCCTGTTCGGCGTGCCGTCCTCGGCGCAGTGGGTCGCCCGCCGCTACGGGACCCCCGCGCTGACCGTCATCTATGACAACCGCGGCTGGGCCGCGCCCAAGTTCTCCACGCTGCAGGTCCATCCGGACGGCGCCGCGGCGCAGGCCGACGACTTCCACGTCAGCTTCCACCCCGAAGCCGACCTGCCCGGCCTCGCCCTAGCCGCCGGCGGCGCCTACGGGGTGACCGTTTCCGACCCCGCCGAGCTGCCCCAGGTGCTGAAGGACGCGCTGGCCGTGGTGCACGGCGGCCGTTCCGCCGTGGTCAGCGTGCAGCTGCCCCCAGTCGGTGGCTCCTAGATGTTGCTCGCGTCGGGTGGGACGGCCGGGGGCGGCCCCTCCGTGCTCTCGGCCTCGCCGGATCACGTCGCTGCCGGCTTTCCCAGGCGTCATAGCGATCCTCCGTTGGCACGCGCGATCGCCGAGTAGACAGCCGCGCTCGGCTTGGGCTTGCGCGTGAACGTCGCCCGGTCCACCTCGTGCAGCCCGAACCTGACGTCGAAGCCGAAGACCCACTCGAAGTTGTCGAGCAGGGACCAGTGCAGGTAGCCGAGGACCGGCACGCCATCCTCGATGACGTCGAGCAACCCGGCCAGGGCAGGCCCGATCATGGCCGCCCGGAGCGTGTCGTCGCGATGCCCGAGCCCGTGCTCGGTCACGAACACCGGGACCCCGGCCGCCGCGTGCGCGTAGCGGACCGCTCCGGCCAGCGACAGCGGGTAGATGTCCGAGGAGCCGAGCTGGTTCAGCACGGCTCCCTCCGGAGGGGGCACCGGGCCGCTACCGGAGTACCGGGCGCGCTCGTAGTTCTGCACGCCCACGAAGTCGTCGTCGCGCGCCAGGTCCAGCCACATGCCGTACACCTCGGCGCGCTTGCGATCCCGGACCGACGGGTCGTCGCCGACGACCTGGTCGTCCATGATGGCCAGGCTGAGCCCGACCGGCAGCCCGGGGCGCCGGGCCTTGATGGCGTCCCGCGCCGCCCGGTGGCCGGCCGCCATGCCGTCGGCGATGGCGTCCATCTCCTCGGGCAGCACCACGTTGCCGACCCGGTAGCGCGGCACCCCCGCCTGCTCGCTCGCCGCGGCCAGCGTCGCCCGCTCGAGCTCACGGGCCGCTTCCGGTATCGGAAACCAGCTCAGCAGCCGGGGGAGATTCGGCTCGTTGAGCGTCACGGCCCAGGCCACGCGCTCGCCCAGGTGCTCGGTGACGAGGTCGCAGTACCGGGCGAACAGCGCCGGAGCCTCCGGGTCGAGCCACCCGCCGCGTTTCGCGAACCAGTGCGGCGCGGTGAAGTGGTTGTAGGTGACCACCGGCGCAATCCCCGCCGCGACGCAGCGGTCGGCGATCGCGCGGTAGTGGGCGAGGGCCTCAGCCGAGAACTCGCCCTCGGCCGGCTCGACCCTGGCCCACTCGACGGAGAACCGGTAGGCGTCCAGGCCGAGCCCGGCGACCAGGTCGACGTCCTCGCGCCACAGCTGGTAGCCGTTGCAGGCCTGGCCCGACGGTTCACGGAATACCGTCGGCCGGGCATGCTCGAGGAACCACGTGTCGCTTCCGGTGTTACCGCCCTCGGTCTGGTGACCCGAGGTGGCCACTCCCCAGCGGAAGCCCGGCGGGAACGTCCGCGGCATCCGGTCAGGCTAACACCCAGTCCGTTCGGGACAATGATGGGGCCGAACGGACCGGGCGCGTGCTCCCGCGCCGGGTAGAGTTCCCTGCGTGAACACGCAGGAGAGCTTCGCCTTCCAGGCCGAAGTAGTCCAGATCCTGGACCTGATGGTCCATTCGCTGTACAGCAACAAGGAGATCTTCCTCCGCGAGCTGATCTCGAACGGCTCCGACGCTATCGACCGGCTCCGCCTCGAGCTGCTGTCGAAGTCGGAGCTCCCCGAGGCCGAAGGCCCGCTGCAGATCCGGGTCAGCTATGACTCCGGCGCGCGGACGATCACCGTCGCCGACAACGGGATCGGCATGAGCCGATCGGAGGTCATCGAGCACATCGGGACCATCGCCAAGTCGGGGACCCGGGAGTTCCTGGCCGCCCTGACCGGTGACCAGCGCAAGGACGCGTCCCTCATCGGGCAGTTCGGGGTCGGCTTCTACTCCGCGTTCATCGTCGCCGACCGGGTCACGCTGACCACGCGCCGGTCCGGCCTGGACCCCGCGGAGGGCGTCCGCTGGGAGTCGGACGGCCGGGGCGCGTACACGCTGGAGACGGTCGAGCAGCCGGACCGGGGCACCACGGTCGTGCTGCACCTGCGCGAGGGCGAGGACGACCTGCTCAGCGGCTACCGGCTGCGCAGCATCATCAAGAAGTACTCCGACCACATCAGCCTGCCCATCGTGATGCCGCCCGAGCCCGCCGAGGGCGAGGAGGCCCCCGCCGAGGAGGCCCCGGTCAACCAGGCCTCGGCGCTGTGGGCGCGGCCCAAGAGCGAGCTCACCGAGCAGGACTACAAGGACTTCTACCGGCACGTGACCGGCGACTTCACCGACCCGCTGACCTGGGTGCACAGCAAGATCGAGGGCACCTACGAGTACACGCTGCTGCTGTTCATCCCGTCCCGCGCGCCCTTCGACCTGTGGATCCCGCAGGCCGGGCGGGGCGTCAAGCTGCACATCAGGCGGGTCTTCGTGCTGGAGGATTCCGGCCAGCTGATGCCGCAGTACCTGCGGTTCGTCCGCGGCGTGATCGACTCGGCCGACCTGCCGCTGAATGTCTCCCGCGAGCTGCTGCAGGGCAGCCGCGTGGTGGACAACATCCGGTCCAACGCGACCAGGAGGGTGCTGCGGCTGCTCGCCGACATGGCGGAGAAGGAGCCGGAGAAGTACGCCACGTTCTGGAAGGAGTTCGGCGCCGTCCTCAAGGAGGGGCTGCCCGAGGACTTCGGGAACCGGGACGAGATCGCCCGCCTGCTCCGCTTCACCTCGACCAAGTCCGCATCCGACGACCCGGACATCTCGCTGTCCGCTTATGTGGGCCGGATGAAGGAGGGGCAGCAGCACATCTACTACCTGCTGGCGCCGGGCCTGGCCGCGGCCAAGGCCAGCCCGCACCTGGAGGCGTTCCGGAAGAAGGGCATCGAGGTCCTGCTGTTCGGCGACGGCGAGGGCATCGACAACTGGGTGGTGGCCAGCCTGCGCGAGTTCAACGGCAAGCGCCTGCAGTCGGTCGCGCAGGGCAGCGGTGACCTGTCTGAACTCGAGGACGAGGCCGAAGCCGAGGCCAAGCAGCAGGCCAGCGCCGCGCTCGCCGGGCTGGTCGGGCGCTTGAAGGAAGCGCTGGACGGGCGGGCC
>Ga0335081_10016239_pt1 | contig 12046 bp, 10 predicted proteins | sample Lox_Sample_35_FD_206713 | JGI IMG/M metagenome (GOLD analysis project Ga0335081, IMG submission 206713) | Soil microbial communities from Loxahatchee National Wildlife Refuge, Florida, United States - Lox_Sample_3.5 | ecosystem: Environmental > Terrestrial > Soil > Wetlands | place: USA... | reverse complement strand
CCGACGAGCGGGAGCTCGATGAAGGCGAACATGATCACGAAGAACCCGATCACCATTGCGACGGTCGCCGCGGTCGACCAGCCGAGCTGGGCGATGTCCTTCAGGCCGACGAGCGCTGAGAAGCCCGGCAGCGCGCAGAGCAAGAGGCCGGCGATGAAGGCATAGGGAGCTCCCTTGTCGAGCGCACGGGTGAGCCGGTCGGGCTTGGCGCCCTTGGCCGCTTCCCCGTCGGTCTTCTCGTCCTTGACGAGCAGCTTCCGGTCGCGGACGACCCAGGCCGCGATCAGCGACAGGACACCGAGGACGATGTAGAAGATCGGATCGAGCGAGTTGCTCGAGGACGAGTCGACAGAAGCGTCCTGGAGCGAGAAGACGATCACGAGCCCCACCGTGTTCGCTGCAAGGAACCCACCGGCGAAGAAGCTCGCCAGCAGCAACTGAGGACGACTGCTGCGGAGCGCGATCAGGACGACGGCCAGCAGCGCCGGAAAGAACATCGCCAGCAGCGCCAGCGCGATGATCTCGAAGACGTCACCCACGGCGGGCAGGGCGAAGCGCGAGTGTCGAGGGATCGGGGTGGGATGTCACGGTGCCTGCTCGGGGGAGCTTCGACGTCGATCGGGCGAGTCGAGGTGGGGGTTCTACCCCGAACCCCCACCTCCTCGCAACCGGCCCGCCGCCGATCGGCGGGCCGGCGTCGTCCTACAGGCCCGTCTCGGCCTTGACGCGGCCCGACTCGACGGCCTGCTTGAGCGCGGCGTAGTCGCGCTCGTTCTGATCCGCATACGTCTCGGCGAAGGTGGCGAGCGCACGGTCGAACACGTCGCTCGTCCCGAGGTAGCTCGCGATCGCGATCGCATCTCCCGACCGGGCGTGTGCCTTCGCGAGTGTCGCGCCACACAGCTGCCCGTAGGCGCTCATCGCGTTCGGCTCCATCATCTCGATGATCGCCGAGCCCTTCGCGTCCCAGAGCTGCCGGAGGTAGAAGTCGCGCTCGACGCCGTCGATGCCGGTGGTGTGGATCCAGCCGAGCATGATGTCGCTGGCCGCCTGCATCAGCCGCTGGCCCTCGACCACGCGCTGCCCGTGGTTCGAGAACTCGCTCTTGCCGAGGAACGGCTCGAGCACCGACGCCTCCGCTTCCTTCGCCTGCATGAACAACGGGTCCTCGTTGTCGCGACCCAGCATGAGCACGATCCAGGCCCGCGTGCCGACGCTGCCGACACCGACCACCTTGCGCGCGGCGTCGACCAGCCGGAAGCGCTCGATCAGCTTGCGGCGGTCACCCTGCAGCGTCCGCCGGTACTTCCGGATGAGATCGCGCAGCGCCTCGAGGGCGACGGCCTGGTCCTGGCCCGGCTGCACGAGGTCGGCGATCGGAACGATCAGCGGCGGGTTGCCGACGATGCGCGGCTCGCCGTCGACGATCTCGGTGAGCTTGCCGAACGCTGCGAGGCTGTCCTTCGTCCGGGTCTTCGCGAGGTTCTTGTCCAAGCGCTTCTTCTGCTCGGCCGAGGCCTGAGCCCGGAACTGCTTTGCGACCTCGTCGATGTCGATGCGCGAGTACCAGACGTCCATGTTTCGCATCGCAGCGAACTCCTCGATCGCCTGGCGGTACGCCCCCGTGACCTCGCGGTTGATCCGCGTGCGCGTCTTCTCGTCGAAGCCGCGGTCGCGCCCGGCGACGGCGAAGCTTGCGACCAGGCGCTTGACGTCCCATTCGAACGGGCCGGGAAGCGTCTCGTCGAAGTCGTTGATCGCGAACACGAGGCGCCGGTCGGGCGCGGCGAAGGCGCCGAAGTTCGAGAGGTGCGCGTCGCCGCAGAGCTGCGTGTGCAGGCCTGTGCGGGGGCCGAACGAGAGGTCGGACGCCATCAGGTAGGCGGCCCCGCGATAGAAGGTGAACGGCGAGACGAGCATCCTGCCGTAGCGGATGGGCACAAGTTCGGGAACGCGGCTCGCGGCCTGCTCCTCGAGCAGCTCGACGGGATCCGGACGGTGCGGCGCAGGCTCCCACTCGCCGTGGCTCCGGCGCGTGACCTCCGCACGGGCGGCCTTGCCGCGGGCCGCACGTTCGTCAGGCGTGAAGTGCTCGACCTTCCGGGGCTGGCTCGGGCGGGTCGCGGTCTCGGTTTGCGTCGTGCTCATCGATCACCTCGCAGCGTCGTTACGTCACGGCCCCTGATTGTGCCCGCAACCGACCCTCGGGGCCATCGCCCCCATCGGATGAACGGGCTTCTGGCGAGACCCCGGCCGGCGGTTTAGGGTCGCCCGATGTCGAGCGACGCCGCCGCGCTCCCCGTCGACCCCGCCGCGTTGATGCGGAGCCGCCCGTACCGGGCGCTGCTCGTATTCGCGGCGCTCGTCGGGCTGCTCGTATCGGCCGTCTCCTGGCTCTTCCTCGAGGCCGTGCACGCGCTGCAGGTCGAGGTCTACACGAAGCTTCCGGGGCACCTCGGCTACGACACCGTCCCGGCCTGGTGGCCGCTGCCCTGGCTGGCGATCGCCGGGCTCCTCACGGCGTTCGCGATTCTGCGACTGCCGGGGCACGGCGGCCACGTGCCGGCGGAGGGCCTCAAGACAGGCGGCCCGCCCACGCGACCGATCGACCTGCCCGGCATCGTCCTCGCCGCCGTCGCCACCCTCGGCCTCGGGCTCGTGCTAGGCCCCGAGTCGCCGCTGATCGCGCTCGGCATGGGGCTCGGCATCCTCGCGATGAAGACGCTCCGGCCCGACGCGCCCGAGCAGGGCCGGGCGCTGATGGGGGCGGCGGGGAGCTTCGCCGCCATCTCGACCATCTTCGGGTCGCCGGTGATCGGCGCCGTGATCATCATCGAGGCAACCGGCCTCGGCGGGGCAGTGCTCCCGGTCGTCCTGCTTCCAGGCCTCGTGGCCGCCGGCATCGGCTCCCTGGTCTTCATCGGGCTCGGGTCGTTCTCGGGCCTCAGCACGAGTGCGTGGTCGCTGAGCCCGTTCCCGCTGCCGCACTTCGGCGGGCCGGGCTGGGGCGACTTCGGATGGACGATCGTGCTGGCGCTCGCCGCGGCCGTCGTCGCGTTCGCGATCATGGAGCTCGCGCGCTGGTCGAAGCGCATCGTCGAGCAGCGGACGTTCCTGCTCACGATCGTGGCCGGGCTCGTGGTCGGAGGCCTGGCGATCGGCTTCGCGCAGTGGACGGGGCAGTCCGCCGATGCAGTGCTCTTCTCGGGCGAGGACGCCTTCGGCTCGCTGTTCTCCTCGTCGGGCTCGATCGTGCTGTCGACCCTGCTCCTGCTGCTGGTCTTCAAGGGTCTCGCGTGGAGCCTGTCGCTCGGGAGCTTCCGCGGCGGGCCGACGTTCCCGGCGATCTTCCTGGGCGTCGTCGCCGGGCTGATGGCGGCGCACCTCCCCGGCTACGCGGAGACCCAGGCCGTGGCGGCGCTGGTCGGCGCGAGCTGCGTCTCGATCCTGCGCCTCCCGCTCTCGTCGGTCGTGATCGCGCTCCTCCTCTCGGCGAAGGCGGGGCTCGCCGTCGCGCCCCTCGTGATCGTCGCCGTCGTCGTCGCCTACCTGGCGAGCGAGGCGATGACCGCCTACGTCGACTCGCGGGTCGGGGCGCAGCCGGCGGAGGCGGCGACCTAGCGCGCAGTCGTCCCGATCGGACGATGTGCGGGGCCCGGCAGGACTGCACAGTCCGGGTCGTTCACGTCGACTGATTCGGTCAGGAGGAAACCATGTGGTGGGGAATCGGCATCGGCGGCGGCCTCTTGTACTTCCTGCTGCTGCTCACACTCGGGATCATGACGCTCCGTAAGGGGCACTGGGTCATGTTCATCTTCGGGATCGTCTTCCCGCTGCTCTGGCTGATCGGCGCGGTGATCCCGCCGGTCGCGCGGACGGCCTGACGCGCGTAGACGCTCAGACGTTCCGCGTCCGGAAGTGGTGCCAGACGAGGTACACCGGGATCCCGAGCGGCGCGACGAGGGTGACGAGCAGGAACCAGAGGATCTTCGCGAGCACCGAGATCGAGTCGCCCACGATCAGGATGAGCGTGAACAGCCAGATCAGGAAGAGCCCGCCGAGGACGACGATCGAAAGGAACGCGCCCCAGCCCGACGTGAGCTGAAGCGAGGCGACGAGGGGGCTCATGTCGGGGGTGATATACCGGTTCCAGAGCCCCGGCGGTGGGAGAACCACAGCTCCTCGAGGAGCTGGGGACGGAGTTGCGCCTTCCACACGACGGCGTCCACCAGCCCATCGTCGACCTCGCAGGCAAGGTCGTCGGGGTGGGTCGTCGAGACGAGCACGACGACTGTGCCGGGTGACGTCGCCTTGATGCGGCGCGCCGCGGCGATCCCGCCGAGCCCGGGCATCACGACGTCCATGACCACCATGTCGGGCTCGAGCCTCGTCGCGACGTCGACAGCCGCCTCGCCCGAGTCCGCCGCGGCGAGCAGGTCGAGCGACGGCGCGGCGCGGATCAGCTCGCAGAGCACGTCGCGAAACGGGCCGCGGTCGTCCACCGCGAGCACGCGTGCGCAACGCGAGCGGCGCGACTCGTCTTCCGCGAACGAAGTCATCGTGGCTCGGCCGATGATCGACGGCCGGGCGGGCGATCGCCAACGTGCACGCATGTGCATCGTCCTGGGGCGCCCACCACTCACGCCGTCCGCCGCCGCCCGTCGAGCGAGCGCTGGACGGCAAGGACACTCGAGCCGCCGAGAAGCATCATCGCCACGTTCACGACGAGCACGCTGAGCGCGGACAACGAGTTACGGAGCTCGCCGGTCCCGGCCGCGACCCCGAGATAGGCGACGGACGGGACGGTCGTCACGGAGATCGCGACGCCGACGGCGGCGCTCGCGCGTGTCTCCACCGCCAGCATCCCGGCCACGCCCGCCGCCAGCGCGACCAGGATCGTCTCCGCGCCGACGTGCGTCTGCCCCGCCGGGACCGATCCGATCGAGAAGCCGCCCGGCAGGAGGTCGAGCAGATCGAGGACGCCGGTCACGGCCGCTGCGACGAGAAACGTCGCACCGAAGCCGGCGGCCAGCGCCCCCAGGCCGCGCCCGGCGAGGTGCGGCCGGAGGAGGACGATGCCGGTGCAGGCCGCGGTGATCGGGAGGAGGTCGGGGCTGATCGCCATGGCGCCGACCAGCAGGACCGGGCTGAGCTGGATCACGGCGAACGCGCCGACCACTCCGGCTGCGGCCATCAGCGCGAAATACCGGCCGGGGGCGCGCGCCTGTAGCCGGGCCTGGCCGAGCACGTCCGCCCAGACGAGGGCGGCAGTATCGGGCGCGACGCCGACCGTGTCGAGCCGCACGAGGAGGACGTCGGCGGCTGGAACTCCGGCGTGGTCGACGATGTCCAGCACGGCGTCCGCCGCGTCGGCGCGCACGTCGGCGACGACCAGCGCTCCCGAGGCGCTGCCGGTTCCGGACATCGTCACGTGACGGACGCCCGACCGGCCGTCCAGGCTCTCGGCGACCGCCGCCATCGCATGCGCCTCGCCGTAGACCCTGAGCTGCAGCATCTCGGCTAGATCAGGCGCTCAGCTTCGACTCGATGCCGGCGAGCCTGTCGCCCAGTTCCTTGAGCGTGTCCTCCGTTTGTGCGAGGGCGTCGATCACGGACTGGGTGTTCTGTTCGTCGCGCCGGCGCTCGGCCTCCTGCTCCTGCGCCTGCCCTCGCTGGAGCACGGCACTGGTGACCCCGGCGGTGACGAAGGCGATGAAGGCGACGCCGATCACCATCTCGACACCGCCGACGATGCGGCCGGCGTCGGTCGTGGGCACGACATCTCCGTAGCCGACTGTCGTCACCGTCTGAAGCGCCCACCAGATCGCAAGCCCGATCGAGGGGAAGTTGTGTGGATCGGCAAAGCGCATCAGGATCGCCCCGACGACCGCCAGGCCGACGAACGTCCCGGCCAGGCCAACCGTCGCGGAGCGCGCGTTGACGACGTGCTGAACGCGCCTCTCGATCAGGGAATCGGTCCGTCCCTCCTTCGTGCGCGCCTCGCCGGCCATGGCTCCGTGTTCTGTTCCACGCGCCGCTCGACTCCCCTCGCCGGGGACGGGAGTCTTATGGCCCCGAGCCGGATGCCGGAACGGATCCGCCGATCGTCGTCCCGCGGCCGGGAACAGAGCCGATGGTCAGCCGGCCGCCGATCGCCTCGATCCGGTCGCGCATGCTGACGAGCCCGATCCCGCCGGCCGGCAGGGCCGGATCGAAGCCGACGCCGTCGTCCTCGATCGCGAAGACGACCGCGTCGCCCTCCCCGTGACGCAGGGAAACCGAGACCGACACGTCGGGGCCCCCGTGTTTGGTCGCGTTCTGGATCGCCTCGACGGCGCAGAAGTAGATTGCCGCCTCGGCGGTCGGATCGAACCGGCCGAGGCCGTCGGCGGCCACATCGAGCTGGGTTGGCGTCGTCCTCGCAAGCGCACGCAGCGCCGCCTCGAGGCCGCGTTCGCGGAGGACGGTCGGATAGATGCCGTGTGCGAGGCCACGGAGCTCGTCGACGGCCGCGGTCGCGTCGTCGCCGATCTCGTCGAGCTTCGAAGCGACGTCGCCGTCCCCGATCGCGTCCCGGAGGAGCGACAGCTTGATCTGGATCGCCATCAGCCGCTGCTGCGCGCCGTCGTGCAGGTCGCGCTCCAGCCGCAGCCGCTCGTTCTCGGTCGCGGTCACGATGCGCTCGCGCGACGCGCGGAGGCCGGCGACGAGCTCGGCGTTCTCGAGCAGCATCAGCGAGGTGGCGGCGAGCCCTTCGACGATCGCCGCATCGGCGTCGAGCGCCTCATGGTGGACGAACATCGCCACCGTGCGCCCCTGACGGACGACCGGCGTGACCGCCCGGCCCGACCCCGGCTCCGGGAGCGTGACCGGCGTGCCGTCGACGCCGACGAACCCGCTCGGCCCGTCGCCCGGGACCGCCAGCACGAGCATCGGATCGCCGAGCGCGTCGCGGACCATCGACTCGACCACCTCGGGCGTGACCGGGCCGTCGGCCCCGGTCGCCGCGAGCGCACCGGCCCTCGTGGCCGCGAACATGCGCCCGCGCACCTGGCCGAGCACCAGCGCGACCGGGATCGAGAGCTGCAGGACCGCCAGCACGGCCCGCAGGGCCGGCTTCGTCCCGGGGTGGTCGTAGCCGACCAGCAGGTAGACCGGGTACAGGAGCGCCGTTCCGGCGAACGCGTAGCCGAGCGGTTCGACTGCCCGCCGTCGCAGGCGGTCGGCCGCACGCGTCTTCCGCAGGAGGACGACGGCCACGCCGACGAGCGCGAGCGCCGTCCCTGCGTTCCAGACGTGGGCTATGAGCGACGAGACCCCGCTCGGCGTCTCGACGAGCTGGAAGGCGTTCTTCGGGCACCGGTCACTGCAGTCCGAGAAGGCCGCGGCTCTCGGGAGCTTGTCGGCGAGCACGAGCGCAGCCGTCCACACCACCGTGACCACGACGCCGTACGCGGCCAGGAAGCCGGCTTCGACCCGCGTCTCGGGACGGCTGCGGGGAAAGCAGAGGTAGAGGTAGGCGAGGCAGACCGTGAACCCGGCCCACACCGTCATCCCGATCGTGAAGACCACGTCGTTCCCGGAGCCGTTGAGCGACGTCAGCCCGAACAGCAGGCCGATGCTCGCGATCAGGGCCCCGGTCCGGCTCCGCGGTCGCCGCCAGAAGGTGTACGCGCCGGCCGAGCAGTACCCGAGCACGATCAGCCCGCGGATCACGCCGCTCGACCCGGCATCGAGCAGCACCGGGCTACGGACGAGGAACCCGGTCGTCACCGCGCCCGCGACGACGCCGGCGCAGGCGAATGCGATTGCCTGCAGCGCGAGCACACGTCGCTGCCGTTCCGACGCGAAGGCGAAACCTGGGAGACCGAGCGCTTGTTCCATGGCGACACGCTGCTCACGCACGCACGCACGAGCAGCGCAGGGCAGCCTATCCGCCGCCCGCTCCGGAGTGGTGCTGGCCGACGAACAGGAGTGGTATTTGCACGGTCCCGCCGTCGGGGACGCACGCTTGAGCGGGCCTCGGACGCGGCCGGATACTCGGGGTCGCCCCCCCGCGATGCCCACTCACGCCGACGGACAGCTGCTCGACTTCCCGGCACGCCGGGTCGACGACCTCGAGGTCGTCCTCGGCAAGCTGCGGCCTCCGACGCCCCGCCCGGGCAGCGTCCGGCGCACGGCGCTCGTGAACCGCCTCCGCGCGGCGCGGCGGATGCCGCTGGTCTCGATCGTCGCACCGGCCGGCTACGGGAAGACGACCACACTCGCGCAGTGGGCTTCCCGGGACGACCGCCCGTGTGCGTGGGTCTCGGTCGACCGCCGCGACGACGACCCCGTCTGCCTGCTCACCCACGTCGCTGCCGCCATCGACCGGATCGAGCCGGTCGGCCGCGCGCTGCTCGAGGCGCTGCGAGCCCCGGGCCGCTCCGTCTGGACGAGAGCCGTCCCGCGGTTGAGCGACCTGCTCGGCTCGCTGCCGGAGCCGGTGATCCTGGTGCTCGATCACGTCGACCGCATCCGCTCCGAGGAGTCGCTCGACATCGTGGCGATGCTCGCGCACCAGCTTCCGCCGTCGTCGACGCTCGCCCTCGCCGCCCGGATCGATCCGGCAATCCCACTTGCGACGCTCCGCGCCGACGGCCTCCTGCTCGAGGTCGGGCCGGATCTCCTTCGGTTCAACCGCAGCGAGGCATCGTCGCTCCTCGAGGGGCAGGGCGTGTCCCTCTCCGAGCACGAGCTCGACGATCTCCTCGAGCGGACGGAGGGCTGGCCGGCCGGCCTCTACCTCGCGTCGATCGCGCACCGAACGGAGAGCGGTCCGGAGTTCGCAGGGAACGACCGGATGGTCGTCGACTACCTGCACGACGAGTACTTCCACCGGTTCTCGCCAACCCGCCTCGCGTTCCTCCGCCGCACCTCGATCCTCGAGTCGATGTCCGCTCCGTTGTGCGACGAGCTGCTCGGGCGAAGCGACTCGGCGGTCGAGCTCGAGGCGATCGAGCGCGCCAACCTCTTCCTCGTCCCCCTCGACCGCCGGCGCGGCCGCTTCCGCTATCACCGGCTCTTCGGTGATCTCCTCCGCCACGACCTGGAGCTGCACCACCGTGACGAGGTTGCGGCGCTGCACCGTCGGGCAGCGAACTGGTACGAGGTGCAGGGGGACGGCGCCGCAGCGGTGCCGCACCTGATCGCCGCGGACGAGACCGATCGCGCGGGCCGCATCGTCCGGGGTCTCGTGCTTCCTGCCTGCGACGAAGGACGCCGGAACGAAGCCGAGCGCTGGATCGAGCTCTTCGACGAGCCGTACCTCGAACGGGACCGCGAGCTCGCCGCACTCGGCGCGTGGGTGCACCTGCTGGGAGGGCACGACGCCGAGACGGCACGGCTGCTCGCGATCGCCGAGCGGGACGGCGAGCACCCGCTGGCCGCGGTCGTGCGCGCGGCGCGATGCCGCTCGGGCGCCGAGCAGATGCTGGCCGACGCCCGGGCTGCGTTCGACGCAGTCCCGGCCGGCTCGCGGACGGCCGCGGTCGCACGCTTCCTCCAGGGGTCGGCACAGGCCCTGCTCCTCGATCTCGACGGCGCGGACGACACGCTCCGGCAGGCGGTCGAGGAAGCGGTCGCGTCGCGGGCAACCGCGGCGCACGCCGGCGCGGCCGCTCAGCGTGCACTGCTCGCGGCGAAGCGAGGCGACGACGCGGCGGTCGACGCGCTGGCCGCCGAGGCGTGCGGGGTCGGTCTCGCGCACGATGCGCGGTTCGGCGGAGGCGCGCTCGAGCTCGCCCTGTCAGCCAGGGCGTTCCTGCGCCGCGGCTCCTGGCAAGAGGCGAGCGACGTGCTCGCCGACGCGGAAGCGCGCCGGGCAGGTGTCGGCGATCCGCCCTGGCTCGCGGTCCAGGCCTCGGTCGAGATCGCGCGGGCGCGCCTCGCGCTTCGCGACCGCGCCGGTGCGACCGCCGCCCTCACGGCCGGCCGTCCAGCGCTTGCCCGGCTCGCCGGGCTCGGCCCGCTCGCCGCCGACTTCGGGGAGCTGACCGTGCTCGCGAAAGCGGGGACGGAGGCACACCCGGCCGGGTTCACGCCGGCCGAGCTGCGCCTGCTGCCGCTGCTCGCGACGCACCTCTCGTTCCGCGAAATCGGCCTTCGGTTCCGCGTCTCTCGAAACACGATCAAGACTCAGGCGATCTCCGTCTACCGGAAGCTCGGCGTGTCGAGTCGCAGCGAGGCGATCGAACGCGCGACCGAGCTCGGACTGCTGGCCGGCGCAACGCCAAGGCCGTAGTCTTTGTGGCCGCAAGCGATCTGTCTGTCGCCGAAGGAGGCCACGCGGAGATGAGTCACCAGAGCCTGGAGGAGCTGCTGCAGGCGACCGGAAACCCGGTCGAGCTCGTGCGCAACTCCCAGATCGGCCCGTACGTCTATCCGAAGGTGCCGGCCGAGTTCTCGAACTGGCGCGACGAGCAGGTCGCCTGGCGGGAGACGTCAGCGCTCTTCGACCAGTCGCATCACATGACCGACCTCTACATCGAGGGGCCGGATGTGATCAGGCTCCTGTCCAACGTCGGCGTCAACACCTTCAAGAACTTCGCGCCCAACAAGGCGAAGCAGTTCGTCGCCTGCAACGAGGACGGCTACGTGATCGGCGACGGCATCCTGTTCCACCACGCCGAGAACAAGGTCAGCCTCGTCGGGCGGCCGTCGGCGCACAACTGGGTGCAGTACCACGCCGAGACCGGCGACTACGACGTGAAGCTCGATCGGGACGAGCGGACAGCGGCCAACCCGACCGGCAAGCGCAAGCTGTACCGCTTCCAGGTGCAAGGGCCGACTGCGCTCGACGTGCTCACGAAGGCGAACGGCGGGTCCCTGCCCGAGATCAAGTTCTTCAACATGGGCGACCTGACGATCGGCGGTCGCGCCGTGCGTGCGCTCCACCACGGCATGTCGGGCGCGCCCGGGATGGAGCTGTTCGGACCGTGGGAGGAGGGGGACGACGTCCGCGCCGCGCTGGTCGAGGCCGGCGAGGACTACGGTCTCCGCCAGGTCGGCTCGCGCGTCTACGCGACGAATACGCTCGAGTCGGGCTGGATCCCCTGCCCGCTGCCCGCGGTCTTCACCGGTGACGCCATGAGGGCCTATCGCGAGTGGCTGCCCGCGAACTGGTACGAGGGAACCGGGTCCCTCGGCGGCAGCTACTACTCGAACGACATCCGTGACTACTACCTGACGCCGCACGACCTGGGCTACTGGCCGTTCGTGAAGTTCGACCACGACTTCGTCGGCCGGGCGGCACTCGAGGCGATGGCCGAGCCGAAGCGGCGGAAGGTCACCCTCGCCTGGAACGGCGACGACGTCGCGGAGGCGATGGGCACGCTCGTCTCGAAGAGCGACGGCCCGGCGGCGAAGTACATGGACCTCCCGCTGTCGAACTACTCGACGTGGCCGAACGACAAGGTGCTCGCCGGGGGAGAGATGGTCGGCGTCTCGACGTTCTCCGGCTACAGCTACAACGAGCGCTCGATGCTGTCGCTCGCGATCCTCGACATCGACGTCGAGATCGGCAGCGAGGTCGTGCTGGTCTGGGGCGAGGAGAACGGCGGGTCGCGCAAGCCGGTCGTCGAGCGGCACGTGCAGGCGGAGATCCGCGCGATCGTGAGCCCGTGCCCGTACTCCGACGTCGCCCGCACGACCTACGCCGAGGGCTGGCGCACGAAGGCAACGGTCTGACCACCGACCAGGTGCCTGGCCCCTAGGTGCCAGGCACCTGTTTCTCGGGCACCTGTTTCTCGCGCGAGTGGTGGTCGCGGCCGAGGAAGGTGTTCGCCCAGGCGCTCGTCCCCGAGAGCGCGTTGTCCTTCACCACGACGGGCCCGTCGAGCATCTCCTCCTCCTCCCCGTACGCCTTCAGGCGCTCGTACGCCTCCGACCAGATGCACTCGGTGTCGTAGACCTCGCAGAGCCCGTCGCGCGTGCCGCCGCACGGCCCGTTGCGCTGGTTCTTCGCGCACTGCGATTCGGGGCAGACGTAGGCGATGTCCGCCAGCGA
>Ga0335081_10016238_pt1 | contig 12046 bp, 8 predicted proteins | sample Lox_Sample_35_FD_206713 | JGI IMG/M metagenome (GOLD analysis project Ga0335081, IMG submission 206713) | Soil microbial communities from Loxahatchee National Wildlife Refuge, Florida, United States - Lox_Sample_3.5 | ecosystem: Environmental > Terrestrial > Soil > Wetlands | place: USA: Florida... | reverse complement strand
GCAGAGGTATTTGCGTGTGTGCGGCGACTGTGCACTGGCCCAGTACGACATTCCTGCAGCGGAATCCTTTTACCAGGAGCTCGTCGACCTTCAAGCTGCATTTGCGGACAAGGCCAAGAACCTGATCCGTACTCTACAGCTGCATCTGATGAAGGGCGATATCCCAAAAGCCACGTGCCAGGCGCAGATCCTGGACAGCTCGTACAACTTACCGGTTCGGGATCGGATGCGAAAATTCTACGCCGTACTGCTGAGCGAATTCGGCAAGTTTCCGCGCCTGATCGAGGAGATGAGTAGTATTCGACACCTCTCGTTGTCAGAGCAGTACGATCGGCTCTTGACCATTGTCGCCGATGCGCCGTATGGGTGCCCCGCCGCCATGACTGTGCTTACGGCCGCGCGGAGGTTGTCCATCTGGGAGCGGGAAACACCGCAGGTATGTTCCGGACTGGAACATCAGATTCCGCGACGTATCGTTCAGTTTTGGGACAAAGCCGATCTTCCGGAGGAGATAGGCACAACTACGGCCACCTGGAAACGACAGTGTGCTGGCTTCACACATATCCTGTTTAATGATGGGTCCGCGAATGAGTTTATCCGTCAGCACTGTTCAGTCGACACATGGCGGGCATTCAAAGCTGCACGACAACCCACGATGCGCTCAGATATCTTCCGGCTGGCTTACTTATACGAATGCGGCGGCATATATGCCGACGCGGATGATCTATGCAGGCGCGACATTGCCCCACTGTTTGAAGATGGATATTCGCTTCTGTTGCTCCAAGAGTATATCGGATCGATCGGCAACAATTTCATCGCGGCCGCGCCCAAACACCCTTGGCTGAAACGAGTGCTCGGTGGATTGGTGGCGCGAGTACTCGAGCGGCCGAACGACAATATCTGGTTTACGACGGGCCCAGGAGCTCTGTCACATTGCTTTTGCCAGTTCTACCTGGACGATCTTCGCGGCAGGAGGCTCCCCGTTGGTATGCGGCTCTTGGACGTCTTCCGCGTATCACGCTATGTGAGCGTTGCCCTGCCGCTGCATTATAAGGCGACTGACCACTGGACCTCTTCGGATAGCAGGCTTTCCTGTCAGTCAACCACCTGAAAGAGATGGACCAAAGCGCGTCAGCTCACTAGTTGCCAGGCAATCAACGACCATGAAGCTCGAGCAAACGGATCCCACAAATATCCCGCTCTCCGGGAAGTCCCCGTCTTCGCCCGGCGCGGAAGCGGATTTGCTCTGGCACATTGAAAGGCGGCGCAGACGACTTTCCATGACTCTAAGCATGATATTTCACTCCACGGTACGTTACGGGCTATTCAAGGGCATGAAGCTCTCGCCGAACTATTACTGGAGCTGTGCCGAGCGAGCAAGCATGTTGCTTGGCCTATATGAGCAGGAAGTGCAGAAGTCACTCACAGATGTTTCCCGGAAATATACGACCTTCATCAACCTGGGCGCGGGAGACGGCTATTACGCTGTTGGAGTTCTGGTGAGCGGTTGTTTCGAGCGATCTTATTGCTTTGAGATGTCCGAAAAAGGCAGAAGTGTAATCCGGGAAACCGCGGAGCTGAATGGCGTCTGCGACAGACTTTCCATACACGGTATCGCGGACAGACGCTTCGTTGACGCTATAGGAAGTGACCACTTGAGCAAATCCGTTTTGCTGATTGATATCGAGGGAGGCGAGTTTGACCTTCTCGACGAGGAGATGCTCGGTAGTCTCAAGGAATCCATTATTTTCGTAGAATTGCACGAATTTATTTTTGAAGACGCAAGTGCCAAATTGGGGACGTTTTTGAAGGCCGCGAGGCAGTTCTTCGCCGTCAGCGAGCTCACTACCTCTGCACGGGACTTGTCGGTCTTCCCCGAGCTGAGACAGCTTGCTGATCACGATCGATGGCTGATCTGTTCGGAAAACCGCCCTCGGCTCATGACATGGGTAAGACTGGACCCAAAGGCTGTATGAGAGGGCACGATCACGGTGACACCTCCAATTGAGGGATACTCGCTTTCACCGACAGCGCGATCGGTTCCGACCGTGATGGTGACCCGGTCTCAAGACACGCCGCCACCGTGAACTCTGCGCCGTGCTGATATCCCTATCCGGGTTCGCTACTCACGAGGACGTCGGCAGGCCCGCGCGCTCAACCTCCGCCCCCGCTGCCGAACGCTGACTATCGAGGACATAGTATCGCTGGCCAACCACGAACCCGTCTAAGCCGTAGCTTCTAGCGTACGTGATAAGGTCGCTCATTCGATTGATGAATCCCCGTCCCTTGAAATTTAAAGACGTGTTACACAGCACGCCGTACCCTGCATGTCGCGCGAATTCCGCTAGCAGGGCATACAAGATAGGTTCTTGGCCTCCATTGACAGACTGTACACGAGCGGATCCGTCGACATGGGTAACTGCTTGCAGCTCCGTTGACTTCACCCTCTGGAAATGCAGCATAAATGGACTTGGCTCGCAGTGATCGAAATGCCTGTCCAGCTCCTCCTCAAGACACACTGGCGCAATCGGTCTAAACTGCTCGCGCTGTTTGATCTTATTTAGACGCGCTCGAGTCTCCGGCCTGAACGGCGCGGCAAGCACTGAGCGATGTCCTAGCGCTCTGGGCCCCATCTCGTATCGCCCCTGCACCCATCCAATAATCTTGCCCGCGCTCAACTCCTTGCATAGTTGCTGCAAATCCAACGGACGGCATTGAATGTCGTTCGCCTTTCCAACATCATCAAGAAAGTCGCGCCCACAATACACACTCCAACTCACCTTCGCACACTGAGTGTAATGGCGTTGCGCGTCTATGGCGGCCCCGATGCTCACACCAGAGTCATTGGTACAAGGAGGGATAAACACATCCGAAAACAGGCCACATTCCTTCAGCCGACTATTCCATTCACAATTTAGACCACAACCACCACTAACGATCAGAGGCAAACCTTTTTGCAGCTCTCGCTCTGCGAAACCCAAGAACGTCTCAAAGAGTCGATCTGATAGCTGCCGAGCGAAATCCTTGAACCCCGTGCTCTCAACTCCAATGTTGAAAAATGGACTGCTTTGCATATCGACTTTGTGCTTCCGACCACATATTTCGCTCTTCGAAAGAATCGTCTCGATAGCGTGCCTCTCCTCGGTGGTTGGCGCACGCTGTGCGCCATACGCCGCCAAAGCCATTACCTTCCCCGCGTCATCGAATCGGATACTTGTCGTTGAAACTGGCATCGTTGGGTCAGCAAGGGTGTACGCGAATGCGTACTTGTTTCCCGGCTCCTTCATCACTTCGCCAATTTTTTGAATGCGCACATCTTTGTCTACGAAGTAGAAGGAACCGATGCTGCCTTCCCAAACCAGAGCGTGACAAGGCTCTCCTTGAGGAAAGGGTGACAGCCCGTAGCTGCACATGATGTGCGATCGCTCGTGGGAGCAGCAGTATCGGTGGATCTTCTTACCTGCCACCGTCGTTTCGCCGTCAGATACTCCTTCAGGTCCTATCCCACGGTACCCAACTCCTGACCCAGTTCTCGCGCCGGGGCGCCGCTTCGGCTCCCATTCTGATATAGCTATCGCGTCCGGAAGTCCTGACACTTTTATAAATCGAACCAGATCATTCGGTGATATTGAAGCATGACGCAGCCCGTTGTCCTTCTCGATCTCACAACACGACACCAGCCGTCCATCGTCTAGGGTTACTAGTGCTCCATCATGTCCAACATTGTAAGCAATGATCTTCACTCGGAGTCCCTCCGGGAATTTTGTTATAGCGCCCGGGAGTACATTGCATCAAATGCTATGCACTCCAAGCTCGAAATGCCTAGGCCGCGAGCCTCCAACGCATCATACTCATTGTTGTTGTGGCCAAACACCGCTAACGCCGAGTAACGTATTTGAGTGCTGATTCATATCGGCTCGAGAAGTCCAGAGTTCTGAGAGTCTCATGAATATGACCTCGGCCGATGACGCGCGTTGATCGACATCTTAAGACGGCAGCTTTACAGACCAGTTCCCCGCATGCCGACGCAGTTAGGCCTTACTTCGCAGGGGTTGCTGTCGTGTATAGCTGTGCTTCCCTTACGGGTCTATTACTACACCAGGATGCTTCAGGTTTGATCGTACAACCCGCGAACTTGACACGGTTTCAAGTACACAACTGAACGACGCAGACAATGTGAGGCTGATCACCGGAGTGCTTACCAGCCACCAACGGCTCGCTATCTTGAGGTGACACCCGATTTAGTACGGCCCGTGGCTTGAGTCCGCGGTTGTACGCTGCAACAACATAAGCAACTGAATTGCAAGACCGCAAATTGAGATGACGGGGCAGTTACCGGTCCACCCAATACTGCTGACGGATGGACGATTGCGACGCAGCCAGGGGACAAAGGGTTGCGGCCGTCGGAGGCGCGGAGTGCCGACCACTCATTGGCTGCATCGGATCCCAGTGCGGATTCCGGCGAAGCCCAGGCCAGCATTTAGGTTCGGAAGACCGGTCAGGGTCCGACAGCGGTCACTTTGGAGTTCCCAGGATTTCGTGGACATTCATCTCCTGCTGGCAGGGATAGTGTTTGTGCTGCTGATCATCCACGCGCCGATATTGCTCCTCGACGTGCTCGAGCAAGTTGCTCTCAACCTGGTGCCGTTGCGGCTTGTGCCGATTTGATATCCAGCCGCGCACCGCGCCAAGCGCGGCGTTTCTCGTCCCAGAACAGGGAGCCGATGATGAGAACTCGAACGTTCAACGGCACAAGTTCGTACTCCAAAGCCCCCACATTCTCGCGAGTCGGGATCGCCAACGGTCCAACCACAGCTGAGGCGCAGCCCATCGTTGAGTGAAGTGAATCGGCAGTGAGTAGAGTGCAGGTAAGGGTAGCCGCCGATCAGAGCGACGCCTGATGCCGTGGCATTTCTCAGGCAGACGCGATGTTAAGAATGTCCGCAAATATCACCAAGGGGGATTCCGACGATGGTCCAATTGACTATGTAGGTGCAACCGCCACCGTTCCCCGGCCGTGTCTGCATTCGTCTCGCAAGGGACAATCGGTACAACGCGGGTGGCGCGGTAGGCAAATCGTCATCGTAAAATCGAGCACTGCGTAGTTGTAATCCCGGAATGCCCGAGTTGGAGTGAGCTGGTCGGCAAGCTCCTTAACCCAGCGTACATGTCGAGGATCACGGTGGTAGGATAGTCCCGACATCCTGCTCAGCCAGCGCGCGACGTTAGCGTCTACAAGGACAGCGCGCTTGCCGCGATGGAGCGAGAGCCACGCCGCGGAGGTGTACATCCCGACACCAGGCAGTTCGCGCAACTCCTCGACGGATTCCGGTGGGATACCATCTCGCGCCGCGATTGCTTGAGCAGCGCGAAGGAGCAAAGGACCCCTCCAGTGAAGACCAAGCCCCCGAGTCAGGAGGCTGACGGCACCGGTACCACCCTCCGCTAGGCTCCGTGCGGTTGGCCACCGCTCCGCGATCGTATTAAAGTGTGACTCGACCTGCGCAGCACGCGTCCTCTGAAGGAGGAATTCGGCCAGGAACGACAACCAGGGGTCACTCTCTGTGCGCCAGGAATATCGCTTGAAGTTGGCCCGCCCCCAGCGCAGAAGCCGCCGCCGAATTAGACGGACCTGCCCGCCGCGTAATGAAACCTCTTCGTGTGCTCGACTAGGGCTCTTTTGAACACGGTCTCTTCGCGCGTCCGCCACGCGGGCTACGCGAGCCATACGAGGCGCTCGATCTGCAACTTGTCCGCCGCGTCCTGCACCATCGCCCTCACGCTTGGCTCCGCGAATTTTCCCGTTGGCAACATGAGCACGGCCGCGAACGGTCGCGTCCCCCTAACCCCCCACGAGCGCTCGTGTACGGCCGTCAGAACGAGCTTCCAGTCATCCGCGTTTCCCCATACGATCACTCGGCCGTCCTTCAACCGCCTCCCGTGCGGGCGTTCCCATGCCTCGGCTACTTCTGCTGCACGGTCAATTCCTAGCGCGGAAAAAGGGGGGTCTGTGCTCGCTTGCCGCGAACGCACGTAGCCTTTCATGATTGTATCTTTTATATAGACGCGAATTTGCCGCTGGTCCATGTAATGGGCAAGAAGCCCTCCAACCTCGGGTGCTCGGGTCCAGGCCTCGTAACGCGCGGTCTTTTCGTACCAGTTGAGGCGGGGCCAATCGATGCTATCAGCAATGGCCCAGAGTTTCTGACGCAGACCTTTCCTTATCGGCCCCGGAATTCTAACCGTCACTGGACGCTACCTGGGGGCCTCGGTTCAGGAAATTCGAAGCGCGGCAGCTCTAGCTGTGGGTCTCCTTCGCGGAGAAAAAGTGACGCCTGGTCTAGCATCCACTCGCGCAAGAAGTTCCCCGCCGACGCATCACGGAATTCTATGAGCCGGTTGCCGAGCGCCAGATGCTCAACGCCCCCACCTGCAGCTTTGTCGAGTTCAATGACCTCCGCGATACGACGTAGGTCAGTGACAAAATCAAGCACTACCACCTTGTCTTTTTGCTTGCTCAGCCGGAGACCACGGCCGAGTTGCTGAACAAAGATGCGCCGGCTGTGAGTGGCGCGCATAAAGACGACCGTGTCTACATCCGGAACGTCCACTCCCTCGTTGAACAGATCGACACTCGTTATGAGATCAAGTTCGCCGCCCCGGAACCTCGTCATCATGAGCTCCCGTTCGCGCGGCTCCGTTACGCTCGAGATCGCCTCGGCGCGGAAGTTGTATTGCCTTAGCATGCCAGCCATCTCCGCCGCGTGAACCGTGGAGGGGCAAAAGACAATGCCGGCGCGGCGGCGTTCTTGATCAAAGGTCGCTCGGATGATCCGCGCGGCCTGCTCATCACGAGTCGGGATGAGGAGGCGCCGGTTGAGTTGCGAGAGGGAGTACTTGTGATGCGATGCCTCTTGAATAAAGTTCCAGTCGATGTTGTCGGCGCAGAGCCTATAATCGACCTCAGAAAGGAAGCCTCGCCTTAGCCCGTCGGCGATGCCGTACTGGACAACGGGAGTGCCGAGAATCGCGTTGATGTCGAATCCATCCCCCCGCCATGGGGTCGCTGTCGCACCAGCAAGCATGCGGGGCCGCAGCCCGTTGATTACTTGCTGAAACGTCGCCGCTCCGATGTGATGGGCTTCATCGACAAAAACCATCCCTACGGGCGGAAGAACTTCAATTCGCGAAGCAACCGTCTGAACGGTTGCGAAGATGACACCGTCCCAAAGCTTTGGCTCCTCTCCCGACGCGAAGTGCTCCGTGCGCACCCATTTCGGTAGTTGGTACCAAAACGCGCGGTGCAACTGCTCCACCAGCTCGCGCGTGTGCGCCAAGACAAGAACACGGCCATGATCAACGAGCCCGTCACGGAGAAGGTCAGCGACGACTTCGGCCATCACTACGGTCTTGCCGAGTCCCGTCGCGAGCACGATTTGTCCCCTGCCTGTGTCGGTCAACGCATGGCGCAGAAGTTCCGCCGCTTCTTGCTGGTAATCGTGCAGGTTCCTGCGCGTCGGCGCGTACTCGGGAGACTCGGCCATGAGGCCGAGCAGTACCTCGGGCGTTGCGATCTCCACTTTCAAGCCCTGCCGTTCGTACCGCTTGATCTCCTCGTGAAAGCCAACACCCGGTAAGCGTGATACCGCGACGACCATCCGCCGCGCGCCATAGAACCGCGCCGCGGCCACGACTTCGCCCACCGCTTCCTTTGGCGGACCGCTCTTCGTGGTGTGCTTGCATTGGATAACCCAGAGTTCACCGGCCTTGATCCCAAGGACGTCAGCCCCGTGATCGCCGGTTCCGCCCACGAGCCTGACCTCGTCAAACCCATTTGCAAGCATCAGCCGCGCTACGTCGCGCTCGAACGCCCTCCAGGAGCCGTGTATGAGGCGAGCGCGATCAAGGAAGCCGGGCTCAAGTCTGTTCACCGGTGCCTTCCGCGGGCATAGGCGCGAGTAGCTCGACAGCGAGGGCAGCCCGAAGTACTCGCTCACGTGGCGCAGCCTCCAAGTCCGCGGCATCCTGCTCGGACAGCCAGACCGCGTCCGCGAGAAGCGATTCATAAGTCTGAAGCACGCGCTTTCGTGCCTCCTCGGTCGCGGCGGGGTGAAGATAGTCCAGGCCGGCGTACGTGTCCTCCCAACAGCGACCGTCAAAGAAGAGGTCGGGATGCGAGAGAACAAAGTCCACGATAACTCTCGGTGGGGCAAACTCAAGGAATCGCCCCTCGGAGATGACCTGCTGGGGATTGGCGACCGAGCGCGTTGCCATTCTGTGGTGAATCGCCTCGCGGTCGGTGGAGGGCATGTCGTTGAACAACTTATTTGTATCCGCCGAATCGAGCCCAACGGGCCAGGCCCGCGCGATTCCCCGAAAAACAATCTCTGTGGAGTTCCCGAGAGCAACGGGATCAAGTTTCAACGACCCCCCGTATCGATCTCGCAGTTCGGCCAGGATCTCGGAAAATGACGGCGCGTTGCTTAGGCTTCTCGTGAAGTCGGCCGCCTTGTAAGCGAGCTCGCAGAGCAACGCATCAAGCACTGTCATCGTGGCCGATCTAAAGATCGAGTGCGCCGGGTTAACGAAGAACTGGTCGGTGCCGTCAGGCAGCTTGCGAAGAAGCCACGGCCGGGTGGAGGTGCCCAAATCGGGGTCACTCGTCGAGACCTCGAACGCTCTCACGTCCCAGCGGAGGCTGGTCGCATCGTGACGATATTCCCGCGTAAGAGACGGGAGCGGAGTGCGCTTTGGCGGAGGCGGTGCGGGGACAGCAGCGGGAGCGACGGGAGGCACCGGGGTTGGACCGGTAGCCGTCGCTGTCGCGCCCGGGACGGCGCTGAACCCCGGCAATCCGGAACCGCCAGGTGACGGCACGCCAGCGCTGGATGCTGTTAGTAACCGGTTGTCCTCTTCCTGGATGAGTTCCCACCATTTAGTGTCCGGCTGATACTCGGGGATCCCCTCGTGGAACTTCTTCGCCATTTCTTCGGCGAGGTCGTTGTCCTTAACAGACAGCACATTCGCCCATCCGCCAGCCACGCGGGCTTTCGGCGGTGAGCTTCTCCGAAAAGCTTGGTACAGCTTAAAAAGCGGCGACTCGTTAGCGCTGTAACCAAGGCTCGCCGCCTTCTGTGGCTGCAGCGGCCCTTCGCCACGCACGATGCCAACCATCTCGTCCCATGCGGGGTCCGTGCGGTCAAACCGATCCTTCATGTAGGTGACTCGACAGTGGTCGAGGTGGATCTCGCCGACAAAACGACCGCGCTGCCGCGGATCGTCGATCGGGTATTCGATCTCCATGGCGCCGCTGTTTGGGTCTTTCCACAAAAAAAGATCCCGATTACCGATTTCGATCTTGCGGCCGTTGCGGATAAAGTCGATTCCGTAGTCCGTTGAGCTCAGATATCTCTGAAGGCCGATCCAACCGTGCACATAGCGCTTGCGTAGAACAACGTTCGCTGCTGACCCGCACGCGGGGCAACTCGCTTCGCCAGCGGCGAGCCACTGCCAGCAAGCGATGCAAAAGGGACGATCAGGCAAATGTTGATCGATCTTCTGCACCGCGAACACAGTCCCATGACGGCTTGTCTCTACCGAGCGTGTGTCATCCCACACGCAGTGGTTCACCGCCGGCACGCGCTTGCCATTCAGAACTAGTTTGAACGTGATCGGAACACCCCCGTGGCGAAGCATCGAAGAGTACGCTCTTGATAGCTCCTCCTTCACGGCCGCTCGGTTCGCCGGTTTGGCGAGCCATGCCCGCTGTTCTGGCTTCAGCCGCTCGATCGCAATCGAAGTGCCGCTCATGCTCGCGTCGGTTTTCGGCCGTGTGAGCCTCGGAGTCCGGAAGTGTCCTTGTCTTCGGAGCTCATCGAAGTCGACGCGCAGTCCATGTTCCTCGGACTCAGCCTTCTGACTTGTCCAAACCGTCGTAACGGTCCCGAGCCGAGCTGTGGCGATGTTAAAACCCATGCCAAACATGCCGAGGCTTTCGATTGGATTGTTGCCGCTCCAGCCTGCGCGCACTGCCCGCTCCAATCGATCTGGGGTCATGCCTGGTCCATTGTCGGAGACAGTCACGCGCGCGCTCGCGTCGTCCTTCATTGGTAAATTGACGGTGATTTCCGGGTCCGCTGGCGTTTGTCCAGCGCGGATCATAGATAAGAACCCGTCCACGCCGTTGTCCACAAGCTCGGCGAGACACCGCCACTGGGCGAGGTTGATCTCACCCAACATCGGAAGAATCCGCGGATCGGGCTGAAGGTCAAAGTCGCTTGACGTATTCATGGGGCACGGTTTCCCTGCCAGCGCACGGGTGCGCGACGGGCTCGGTGATCAGTTTGCCGAGCTGTACGCGATTCCATTTCCTCAAGTACGGCGTTAAGTTGCTCGCCGAGGACACGCGCCAGGTCCACCGGGACGGCGTTGCCGATTTGCTCGATGATGCGGGATCTGGGTCCTGTGAAAAAGTAATCATCCGGAAAGCACTGGAGCCTCGCAATTTCTCGCAGGGTGAAGTAGCGATGTTTGCCATCATCTCGTACGAGAACGTTCTCTCCACCCGCAACACCGTGCACCCCCGCCTTGATGGTCTTCGCCGGCCAGTCCAATTCGCTTCCAGAGTGGCGTTCGTACAGGCGCGCGCCGGGGATCAGCCAATGGTTATCCTCACAACTCGCGTCTGGAGAGGGCTCTGGCAGCCCTGCTAACACGTCGCGCACGGTCACCCAAGGCTTAAAGTGAATGCCGAGGGACGAGCTCTCGCCATGTACACGCCGCGGCCATTCTCGTCGGCGTCGAAGCCGCAATCCGCGGTGCCGCCAATATTCACCTGTCTCTTGGTAACGCATGAGCGCGGCGCGACTGTGCGTCGGAGTTGGTGGATCAATCGGTGGCAGGTCTGCCCGGGTCGCGACAAACACCACACGTACTCGCGCTTGCGCCACTCCGTAATCGGCTGCATTCAGAACCCACCAGCAAACGTTGTACTCCGCTTCGCGTTCTGCCGTCCCCTCAAAGCGTTGGAGCCGCCTGTCATGTTCTTCCCATAACTCGCGGTGACGAGGGGCGAGGGACGGATATCGGAGCTGGCGTAAAACGTATTCGAGGTAAGGCCTGAAAGGGGCTCGCGCAAGACCCGGAACGTTCTCAAGGAGAACGATGGCAGGTTGGAGGTTACGAATAGCTCGCAGAGTGGCGGGAAATTGATTTCGATCGTCGCGCTCGGCCAGATGCTTGCCCGCCAAGCTAAATGGCTGACACGGGGGTCCGCCGGACAGCACGCGTACGGGTCCGAAACGCGACCAGTCTACCGTCGCGACATCTTCCTCATAAATCTGGCCCAAGATCCGCGGCCTCGATCCACCCGCGTTCTTCCTAAGGGTGTTACAGCAATGCTTGTTCTGCTCAAAGAGATGATCAGGTCCCAGCCCCGCGGCCGCGAGACCTAATGTGAGGCCGCCCGCCCCCGCGAACAGTTCGACATCGGCGAAGCCATTCTTGGATGGCCCTGATTCGTGAACAGGTCCGTTACGGTGCTTGCCATTGGGGCCATTTGGCTTTCCATTCGCCGATGACCCGTTCGTTTTACGCGCGCTAGCGCTTCCGCTCATCCACGCGCTCCGCTTCGTGAACCGCCAAGGTGACCCCTGGATGACGGGCGATTAGGGTACTCGCTCACGGCACTGTTTACCACGTGGACATGAGGATGCCGCTCGTTCCGGTGGAGCGTCACGTCTGAAAGGGTCGAGAGTCGGCCCGTTACCGCTTCTCCCCGTAGCCCTGCTCCCATGAACGAGTATTTACGATCAACAGCCTCACGGTGCCCACTAACCCGTTGTCGGCGGCGCCCATGCTGCTTAACGGCCGTTATCGCGTCCGGTCTTCGCGGTGCCGCACTTTGGATTGCTCCAGCAGCCGATCCCGAATCCACTCCTTCTCCGTTTGAACCGCCGGCATCCGCGCCACGAATCTCCGCACCGCTAGAGCAAGTTCCGTTTGGTTCTGAAGGACAAGATCCTCCGCGACCTCGCTCCATCCCCGC
>Ga0335081_10016237_pt1 | contig 12046 bp, 7 predicted proteins | sample Lox_Sample_35_FD_206713 | JGI IMG/M metagenome (GOLD analysis project Ga0335081, IMG submission 206713) | Soil microbial communities from Loxahatchee National Wildlife Refuge, Florida, United States - Lox_Sample_3.5 | ecosystem: Environmental > Terrestrial > Soil > Wetlands | place: USA: Florida... | reverse complement strand
GCGCTGAATCGCCATAGCGGGATTCGACGGGCGGCGTGTAGTCCAGCGTTTCGGCGTTGAATTCGCATTTGCCGGACGGAGTGCCGAAGCCGCCGTTGGCGAAGGGCAGGAATGCGTCGCCGTTGGATGCCACACGCAGGCGGATGAAATGATCGCGATCGAGTTCTTCGATGGTGATGCCCTTGACGAAGCGGTGATCGGTATGGACGAGGGCGCGGATCATGTCGTCCTCGGAATCGTGGAAGCAGGCGTCATCAAAGCCCATGCGTCCGGCGAGTTGGCGGAAAACTTCGACGTTCGATTTGGTCTCACCGGGCGCGGGCAGGACGGGGCGCGCGAGCTGCAAATAGTAATGCCCGTAGGCGAAGTAGACGTCGGTGTGTTCGAGAAAAGTGGTGACGGGCAGCACGAAGTCGGCGTGCTGGGCGGTGTCGGTGAGGAACTGTTCGAGGACGACGGTGAAGAGATCCTCGCGGCGTAGACCTTTGAGCACGGCGTTCTGGTTGGGCACGACGGCCGCCGGATTCGAGTTATAGACGATGAGGGCTTTGACCGGGGGCGCGTCGAGCTGGTTGAGAGCCTGGCCGAGTTCCACCATGTTGACGATGCGCGCTTCGCGGCCGAGCGGCGATTGCGATTGCAGGTCGGGGCGCTCGAGGGCGGCACGGTTGAGTTGAAAGGCACCGGAAGTGGATAACACGGCACCACCGCCGATGTCCTTCCAGGAGCCGGTGAGCGCAGGCAAAAGCGAGATGGCTCGCACGGCCATGGCGCCGCGCTCGCTGCGCTGCAAGCCGTAATTCAGGCGGATGACGGCGGGTTTTATGGTCGAGTACTCGCGGGCAAGCTGGATGATTTCATCTTTGGCGATTCCGGTGAGAGCAGCCACGCGTTCCGGGGGATATTGGGCGGCGCGTTCGCGGAGGGCGTCAAAGCCGGAGGTGTAGCGCGCGACGTAATCGGCGTCGCAGAGACTTTCGCCGATGATGACGTGCATCATGCCGAGGGCGAGCGCGGTGTCGCTGCCGGGGTGAATGAAGAAGTGCTTGTCGGCAAGCTCTCCGGTGCGGTTGCGATGCGGGTCGATGGTATAAAACCTGGCTCCGTTGCGCCGCGCTTCCACGATGAAGGGCCAGAGGTGCACGTTAGTGCCGAGAATATTGGCGCCCCAGGCGAGGATCAGCTTCGAGTGGCGGAACTGCTCGGGCTCGGTGCCATATCTAAAGCCGGTGGCCTCGGTGAGGCCGACGCCGCCCGCAGCCGAGCAGATGGTGCGATCGAGACGCGAGGCGCCCAGGCGATGAAAGAAGCGGCGGTCCATGCCCGCGCCTTGCAGAAAGCCCATGGAACCGCCATAGCTGTAGGGCAGGATGGATTCGGGGCCGAATTCAGCGGCCATGGATTTCAAGCGCGTGGTGATTTCGTCGAGGGCTTCATCCCAAGTGATGCGGGCGAAGCGGCCTTCGCCCTTGGCTCCGACGCGGCGCTGCGGATAGAGCAGGCGGTCGGGCGAGTACTCGCGCTCGAGGTAACGCGCGACTTTGCCGCAGAGAAAACCGCGCGTGACGGGATGTTGCGGATTGCCGCGGAGGCGGCTGCCCTTGCCGTTCTCGACGTTGATTAAGAGACCGCAGGCGTCGGGGCAATCGAGAGCGCAGACGGAATGGAAAGTGGCGGGGGGCAAAGAGAGATTATAACAAGCGGGTTTCAGGTGTTAGTAAAGGCAAAAGGCAGGCGAATCGGCTTGCGCCTCTCGAACTTGGCCTCCAGTGGCTAATGATAGACTGTGCTCTACCAAAAAAAGGAGGTACCAGAGGGATGCCGTACCAGGTTGAAGGCTGGCTTCCTGAAGGCCTCCTGGGAGGAGGCAAAGACAATGAATCGGACGTCTTTCTGGAAACTGGCAGCGGAATTTGCGCTGGCGACATCGCAAATGATTTACGCACAGACGGCGGGGACGTATCCGCAGGCCGGGGATAGCAAGGCAGCACGTTTACAAAACCACCTAAATTTGGAGCCTGACGTGGCGACTTCGGGACCCGGCATCATCCCCATCGGCTCGAGTTTGACATTCGGCGGAACCAACGCGCCGGACACTTATTCCGCGACGACTACGTTCAGTTCGACGCCGGTGGTGGTGGATAACGGCGCTGTGAAGATCTGGCAAAGCCAGGTGCCCACCGGGCCGACCGGGGAATGGGACATCTTCTACCTGCAAATCGTCAACGGCGGACCGCTGGCCCACGACATTAACGCCTACTGGGACATCCTCATGAGCTATGACGTTAGTGCGCCGGCTAATTTCGACGCCGTTGTCAACCAGTGGTTGGTGAACGGCACGCCCGTTACGCCGACGGCGACCATCGGTGGCCCGTCGGGTATCTGCTGCCCGGTTTCATCGAACCCGATTCTGCCCGGAGGGGGCTATTACAACCACGGCTTCAGTGTGCCCATAGCTGCCGGGGTTTTTTCAAACTGGCGGCAGGCATTCGCAACGCCGTACAACATCGTCACGCAAGGGGGCATCAACCCGAGCACGGCGAACGAGTTCGTTTTTGCTTTACACTTCACCCTCCAAGCGGCGAGTCAGACATACGTGGCCGCCCATTTTCCGTATGGAACCGGGTGGAGTTCGCGCCTGGCTATTGGTGCGGGTCCGGGCGGCGCGACGGCGGATGTTCATTTCTTTGACCAAACCGGCGCGCCCGCAGCGGTGGCTCTGGAGGGCCAGGGAAATCAAAGCACTCAGCACGTCGTGCTGGCTCCCAATGCAGTCCAGGTGATTAGCGCAGATCCTACGCAACGGAACGCACCCGGCAAGATAAAAGTGAATTGGGCGCTAGTCACGTCGAACGCGGCGTTGAATGTTTTTACTCTGTTCGACTATGGCCCGACAGCCGCGCCGACGTTGGTACCCGTAACGAAGATTCAGGGTTCGGTCGGGGCGCAGTCCGTGGCCGCTGCAAAGTCCTTCCACTTTCCGGCATCGTTTTATGGCCCTTTGGGTTACAATGCGGGCCTGGCGATTGCCAATCCCAATAGTTCAACTACGACCTACACAGTTACGTTGCTCAACGCAGACGGCAGTACAAAGGCATCGATTCAGCCGGCGGCGTTGCCGCCCCAAGGGCAGGCGATATACGTTGTCACCGATCTGCTTCAGAACGTCATCACGCCGGATCCGGTAAATACATTTGATGGCTCAGTGGTAGTGTGCGCGAGTCAGCCGGTGGGCCTGGTGGCGATCGGAGTTGAAGGAGGCGCATTCTTCACTACCTCAGTGACGAACGACGCGTTGTGCCCGTGATATTGGACTGGGGACGCAGTAGCCAATCCCCGTTCGCGACGTGTGGTTTCAGCGGATCCGTCAGTTACGAGAATTTTCAAGAGAGTCTGCTTGCGCTTGAATTGAGAGCGGTGTTCTGGATCTCGTGGCGAGGCAAAAGGCAAAAGTCGAAGACCCGTGTTTCATCCGGGGCAAAAGGCTGAGGCTCAGGGCAAAGGGCTGCCGGATGCTGGCACCTGACAACCCGGCGCCTGGTTGTCATGTACTCTACCGGACGCAATTCCGGTTACTATTCCTTTACTAACCCAGGGAAACTTGCGCGGCCGGGCTTGCGTCCTTATTCTTGGAGCAGGTGGGGATACGATTGTTGTCACGTAAATTAGGGTACGGTTTGATGGCGCTGGTGTGCGGGTCGTTGTACGCGCAGTCACCGGACGCCAAGGTTGCCGATTCGGATACCTTCACATTTCGCACCGACACGCGGCTGGTGGATCTGCATGCCACGGTGGTGGACAAAGCGGGGCACCTGGTGTTGAACCTTCCGCAGAGCGCGTTCACGGTCTATGAGAACGGCGTGAAGCAGGAGGTCACGACGTTTCGGCGCGAAGATGTGCCGGTGTCGCTCGGCCTGGTAATCGACAACAGCGCCAGCATGCACGAGAAACGCGCGAAAGTCGGTTCCGCGGCGCTGGCATTGGTGAAGGCATCGAACCCGGAGGACGAGGTCTTCATTCTGAACTTCAATGAAGAAACCTCGATTGAGGCGGACTACACCAACGACATCAACAAACTGGCGGATGCCCTCAAGACCATTAATTCGAAGGGCGGCACGGCGATGCGGGATGCCTTGCGCATGGGCATCGAGCATCTGCGGCACGGCGGCAAGAAAGAAAAGAGAATTCTGCTGGTGGTGACGGACGGCGAGGACAACGCCAGCGTGGAGACGCTGGACCACGTGATTCAGTCGGCGCAGCAGAATGGCGTGATCATTTACAGCATCGGCCTGCTGAGCGATGACGAGCCCCACGAAGCGGAGCGGGCCAAGCGCGCGCTGGATGCCTTGACGTTCGCCACCGGCGGCCAGGTTTGGTACCCGCAGGAGCTTTCCGAAGTGGACGGCATCGCACGCGAGGTGGCGCATGAAATCCGCAGCCAGTACATCCTGGGATACACGCCAACGAATCTTGCGCAAGACGGAACGTTCCGCCGGATTCGCGTGACGTTGAATGCGCCGGGCGATCCGACGGTGCGGACGCGCTCAGGGTATTACGCGGGCGTAGAGCGGTAGACGCGGCGGCGCCGGCGCGCCGGGCGATGCGCTGCATCGCGGACGCGGGGCTAGCACTCCTTTCACTTCCATTCCCACAATTTCGACACTACGTTGTCGTTGGCGTCGGTGCTGTGCTCGAACAAGCCCACCATGCCGCCTAGTTTCGCCAGTTTTCCAGTGGCGTTCACGAAATGAATGGATCCGCGATAGGCTGCGCCTCCGCCCGGAATCAGCTTTCCGGTTCCCTGGCCCTTCCAGACCGCCATGCCATCCCCGGCCATGTAAACGCCCTGGCCCTCTCCGAAGAGAAACCCACCCGGCTGCACCTCGGAAGTGTACGTGGCGCGGCCCTGGTAGTCGCTACCCAAGATCTTGCCTTGGGTTCGAATCGTAACTTCCACTTTGGGTCCGGCTGTATCCAACACGCGGAAACCGGTCACTTTGCCGGTCTCTTCCCCAATCTGATCACCCAACATGCTTTGAGGGCCTCCTGAGCCCGAAACAGTATATCAACGGCGGCTAAGAGATCGCGCCGGCTTCGTGGTGTTCCACAATCGCGATCCGGCGGCCTACGGGTGACGTGGCTGCGATACATTGTATGGGTAGATGACACGAAGACAACTGCTGGCTCTACCCGCGGCGGGTGCGTTGTTGCGCGCGCCCGCGTTTTCTCAGAAGACTTTTCCCGGAGTGGCGTATCGCGACTATCCGCGCTGTCTGCCGGATTATTTGCGCGAGCTGGCGGAACAGGCGTACCAGCGGCGCAATCGAGAGATCGCGCGGCTGAAGACGCCGGAAGCGATTCAAGCGCGGCAAAAGTGGGCGCGCGAAACGCTCTGGAAACTGTCCGGCGGCGAGCCGGAGCGCACGCCGCTCGAGGCGCAGAAGATCGGGTCGTTCGAGCGCGACGGGTATCGGGTGGAAAAGATCCTGTACCAGAGCCGGCCGCAATTTCACATTTCCGCGAATCTCTACATTCCGACCGCGGGGGCTGCGCCGTATCCGGCGGTGCTGTTCCAGATGGGGCACTCGGATAACGGGAAGGCGTACGCGTCGTACCAGCGTTGCTGCCAGGGCCTGGCGCGGCTGGGATACGTGGTGCTGGCGTTCGATCCCATGGGGCAGGGCGAGCGCGTTTATTATCCGAATGCGGCGGGCACGCACACGCGGCTGGGATCGTCGGACGATGAACACACGGTACCGGGCAAGCAGATGCTTTTGTTAGGCGATTCGTGCACGCGGCTGCAACTGTGGGACGCGATTCGCAGCCTGGATTATCTGGCCTCGCTGCCCATGGTGGATGCGAAGCGCATCGGCGTCACGGGGCAATCGGGCGGCGCCACTCAGACCATGGCGCTGGTGGCGGCGGATGACCGGCTGGCGGCTGCGGTGGAATGCAGCGGCAACACCGAAAATGTGGCTTGCGCCAATTTCATGCCGCCTGGATCAACCGATGATGCGGAGCAGGATTTTGTGGGTTCGGGCCCGGTGGGCTTCGACCGTTGGGACACGATGTACCCGTTTGCGCCCAAGCCGATGCTGGTGACGGTGAGCGACAAAGATTTCTTCGGGACGTACTCGCCGCATTACATCAGCAACGGCTGGGAGGAATTCCAGAAGCTGCAGAAGGTGTACGAAGTCCTGGGCCACGGCGAACGGCTGAAGTGGGTGGACACGCCGCTGCCGCACGGACTCGAATACGACACGCGGCTGGAAGTTTACAACTGGTTCGAGCGCTGGCTGAAGGGGAAAGACCAGCGCATTGAGCAGGAACCGCCAACCAAACCGGAGGAGGACAAGACTCTATGGGTTGCGGAATCCGGCAACACGGTGAGGACATTCGGAGGGACGACGCCGTTCGCGATGAACCGGGCTCGAACGGTGGAGAAGACTCCGGCGGATCTGCGGGTGCTGCTGGGCGTGCCGGCGACGAGCGAGCCGTCGATGGCTACGTTGCGGCGCGTGCCCTCGCTGAAGGTGGACGTGGAAGCGGTGGAAGTGGCGACGGCGCCGAAGGTGTGGGTGCCGGCGTGGCTGTACCTGCCCCGAGTGAATGCCCGAACGAAGCCGGTGGTGCTGGTGCTCGAAGCAGCCGGCCGCAACTACCGTTGGGACGAAGGCGGGATGTATCAGGCGCTGGCAGAGCGCGGTTATCCGGTATGCGCGGCGGATCTGCGGGGCGTAGGCGATCTGACGCCTGAAATCGGACCGGGTGATCCGGCTTACGTGCGGCCGCACGGGAGCGAGGAAAACTACGCGTGGGCGTCGCTGATTCTGGGGCGCCCGCTACTGGGGCAGCGGGTGGCCGACATTCTGGCGCTGGTGGCGGGGCTGCGCAAGCATGCCGCGCTGGGCTCGCGGGCCGTGGTGGTGGCGGCGCGCAGCAAGTTGACCGTGCCGGCGATTTTTGCCGCGGCGCTCGATCCGAATATCAGCGAGCTTTACCTGGAACGGGGGCTGGTGTCGTTCCAGAGCATTGTGGACACGGAGATTTACGATCACAGTTTCGCGAATTTCGTGCCGGACATGCTCAGGCACACCGATCTTCCGGATGTGCTGGCGAAGCTAGCGCCTCGCCGTGTCCGGGTGGCGGGAACGGTGGATGCGGGCGGCAGCCGAATGGATGCGGCCGCAGTACGCAGCGTTTATCCGGGCGGCCACGTATCGGTGCTTGGCCAGCCGAGCTGGGATCTGGACGTTCTGTCCGACTGGAAAACGTGAAAGCCTGCCTATTACGCGCGCCTGCGCCCGTCAGCACGAATCCGCTGGCGCTTGCGGACGTGCCGACGCCGCGGCCTTCAGGGGGCCAGGTGCTGGTAAGGGTGAGCGCGTGTGGCGTCTGCCGCACGGACCTGCACGTGGTGGAGGGCGAGCTTCCGCCGCGGAAATCGCCGGTAATTCCGGGCCACCAGGTGGTGGGCGTGATCGAGCAGTTGGGAGATGGCGCGCGCCGGTTCCGGGTTGGGGACCGAGTAGGTATCCCGTGGCTTCACGAAACCGACGGGGTGTGCGAGTATTGCCAGTCGGGAAGAGAGAATCTCTGCGGGGCGGCGACCTTCACGGGGTACATGGTGGATGGCGGCTACGCGGAATATGCGGTCGCACCGGAGGCGTTCGTCTATCCGATACCGGAGTCATTCAGCGATCTGGATGCGGCACCGCTGCTGTGTGCGGGGATCATTGGCTTCCGGGCGCTGAGAATGTCGGAGATCGGGCCGGGGGGACGGCTGGGCATTTACGGTTTTGGATCCGCGGCGCACGTACTGATCCAGGTGGCGCGGCATTGGGGCGTGGAGGTGTCAGCGTTTACGCGAGATGCCGCGCACCAGAGGCTGGCGCTCGATCTGGGGGCGGCGTGGGCGGGATCGTCGAGTGCGGGATACACCAACGGCCACGGCCAACGAGCGCTGGACAGCGCGATCATTTTCGCGCCCGCGGGCGAACTGGTTCCGATGGCCTTGAAGGCCCTCAGAAAGGGCGGCACGCTGGTGCTGGCGGGAATCCACATGAGCACGATTCCGGCGATGGATTACAGCCTGCTGTACTGGGAGCGGGTGGTGCGCAGCGTGGCCAACAACACGCGTAAGGATGGAGAAGATTTCCTGCGTGTGGCGGCGGAGATTCCCATTCGCACGCGGGTGCAAGTTTTCCCTCTCGCCGAAGCCAATCGCGCGCTGAATGCGCTTAGGAGCGATGAAGTGCAAGGGGCGGCGGTGATTCAGGTGCGCGGGTGAAACGGGGAAATCAGAAGATAAAGTTCACGCCGCCGCGGACGCTGCGCGGATTCTGAACCAGCAGCAGCTGTTGCCCCGCGACCGAGAGCGGAAGATATCCCTGAGCCAGCAGGTTGCGGAGGTCGGCGGTGGCCTCCATGCGCCAGGGCAGCGAGAAGAAAGTGGGGATGGGCTGGCGAACGTAGATGTTTAAGCCGGGTTCCGGACGAATGGGCTGGGTGGTATACATCTGGCCCGGGGTGATGGCGCGCTGATCCATCCATTGATAGCTGGCGATGAAGTGCGTGCCGGTCTTGGCGATGGTTCCGGTGCCGCGGGTGGTGACGGCGTTGCGGCGGCTGGCGTGGATCATGGAGCGCAGATCAGCGGGGTTGTCGGTGGAAAGTTCATCCGAGGTGGGAGCCAGCACACCGACGGACCCATAGATTACCGTGACGTTCAAATTGTCGCCCAGTTTCTGAGTGACCGCGGCGGTGTAGCCCAGGGTCTGATACTCGCCGGCATTGAAAATGGAACTGTCGGAGAACATGTCCGGCAGAAGATCTCCGCTGGCAAACATGCCGGTGGCCGGGCCCGAAACCGTGAGTGCGGCATTGGTCACGCGCTCGCGGTAACCCGAGACGCGAAAAGTGCGCGATCCCATGTTGCGCGAGTAACCGATCTCCAGATCCTCACCGCGCTGCACCTTGGCGCGGCCACCGAGCAGCGAAACCCGCGGAAGAATCGAGAGCGCATGAATGTCGCGCTGCAGTTCCGCGTCCGAGGCGGCGGGATCGGCTCCAAGGTCCGGCCGCGCATTGCCCGAAGTGTAGGCCACGTCCAGCGTGCTGGAGTCGGGCAGCGTATAGTCCAGCCGCGCGTACGGGCTGAAGTAGTGCAGCCGGTCCAGGAACGAAACCGCATCGAGCGACATGCCGTACTGCACGCGAAGCGAGTCGGAAATCCGCTCTTCGTCGCCGAGGTTAATGGACATGGTGCGCAGCGGGGGGAGATCGCCCAGGGCTCCGGGTCCGCCGGTAATCGCTTCGGCCACGCGGGGCAAGAAAGTCTCGCGCATGGTGATCGAGACAGCGGGGCTCACCGGCCCCAGGTCGCGCGCGTAGCTGGTTCGAAAACCGGCCGAAGCCATTCCCGATGCCGCGGTATATCCGAGGTTTCCGCTCACCGCCACCTGGTTGCTGCCGAGCACTGAGGTGGCGAAGGCGAAAGCCGTGCCCAGGTCGGCCTCATTGCCGAAACCGGAAACCAGTCCGCCATCGCCGCCGGAGAGCTTCACCAGCCCGCGCGTGTCGGAGAATACAGCCGTGGTATGCAGCGCGGGGCGATCGGGGTTGGCGGCGGGATCGAAATTCGGCAGGATGCGCAAGATAGGCCGTGTGGAACTGGCGCTTCGCAGCACCCATTTCCAGTCGTCGGTCATCAGGGCGCGCTCGCCCTCGGGTGGCGTCACCAATTGAATGGTGCTGAACAACGAGCTGAGATTCACGTTCAAAATGCTGCGCAGGCCGGGTTGCACCACGATGTTGTCGCGGAACACGGGCACGAAACTGCGCAGGCTGACGCGGACGGAATAAACATCCGGCGCCAGGCTGAGGAAAGAAAAGGCGCCTTTTTCATCGGTCAACGCGCGGGCGAACAGGCGGTCTTCGTGAGTGAACAGCAGAACGGTGGCGCCCATTTGCGGGATGCCAACGCCGTCGCGGACCAAGCCTGTAAGGGCGCCGGACAGTTTTGCGGGAGCGATGGCAAAAGAAGGCGAGGCGATAGAAAAGAAGCCAGCTACCAGAAGAGCAGCTGCTCCAGGGGGAACGACCCTCGAGGCAAAACCTCTCATCTGCCGTGATCCATTATCTATTGCCATCAGGCAATATTCTGAACATCCTCTAGGTTACCGTAAAGGTCGCCGTTGGTGTTAGCGTCTGATTCCGGTTCTTATCGGTAACCTTCATCTTTAGAGTATACTGCCCCGGCTTTAAGGTTTGAAGGGGCAGGAGCTTTTCAATGGTCACCTGCTGCGCGGAGGCATCCGGCAGCTTCGCAACATCCTCGCTAAAATCAAAAATCTTCTCGTTGGTGCCGTTCTTTGTTACTTCGTACTCAATCGTACCGTTCGGCTTCTGGGTCTTATCATCCGGGCCAAAATTATAGAGCTGCAGGTAGATGCCCATCTTTTCATCCTGCTTGAAGGTGTCATTGAGGCGGGGCCGCACCTTGGAGGTCCCGACCACGAACTGGCCCGAGCCGATGCTGCGCGTGGGGACCTTTTCGATCACATCCGCGAGAATGAGGCTGCTGGACGCCAGCCTTTCGTCATCGAAATGCGGCACCGTCATAGCCATCTCGAAGTTGTTCATGTTGCCGCCGATCACGTCCTTCACCACCACGTTCAGGCGGTACATGCCGGGCGCGAGCGGAACGGATTTCCAGTAGACGCTCTGCTTCTTGATGATCTGCGGCAACAGTTCCGCCGCGATATCAATGGACACGGTGTCTTCAAACACGTTGACCACGCGGCGCGACATGGTGGTGATGCGCGCATAGATATTGACCACCGCTTTCTGCACCGTGTCCTTCATCTGGAACTGCAGATCTTTGTTTTCGAACTGCATGGTGATGTTGGTCAACACGGACGTGTTGGTGACCTTGATGAAATCCGCCTGCACCTTCATGGGAAGCAGGTTAAAAGTGATGCGCGTGGAGACGGCGGCTTCCAGGTCTTTGAACTTGACGGCGGGCGGCTTCTGCAACTTGGCGAAGCGTTCCAGGCGCTCGAACTCATCCATGCTCGCGGGAGTGCCGCCGAAAGCCGTGCCGAGATGCGTACCGTCGGTGCGGTTGAAGCGGTCGGTTTTGCTGGCCATGCCCATGGATTCCATGAGCGTGAGGCCGGCATTGGGAACGTACAACAGCGCGTCCTTCTCGGAAGGATCCATGGTCATGTGATATTCGCCGCTCATGGTGGGATCGACGAACTCAATGATGATGTTGTTGCCGATGCCATCAATATAGCGGTAACGCCACTGCTCGAAGGGGTAGGTGGAGGTCTCGCCGCCGCCTTCTTCCATGGGCCGTTCGTAGCTTCCGCCGGAGGGATGGGATTCGATCTCATCCGGGGGACCGTAGGTGATGTAGATGCGGCCGCGGTCGGTTTTCCATCCGGGAATGCCGGAGGCGTATCGCTCGTTGGCGTAGGCGATGCGGCGGTAATGCTCTTCTTTGAACTCGTTTTCTACGGTGTCGGGGGTGGGGTCGCGGCGCAGCCAGAACTGCTCGATGAACTGCTCGCGCTCCTCGTCGGTCTGCAGGCGTTTCCAGGCCTGGCGCTCCTCATCGGTGATGATGTAGACGACGTCCTCGTTGAGCCACTTCTTATAGGGTGTTTCGAGCTCTTTGCGCAGCTTGGCTTCGCGCTTCTTCTTTTCTTTTTCGCTCAGCGGCTTGGCGATGGTCTCGCGTCCCTGCGCGTCTGTGTTCGGTGCGGCGTCCTTCTTATCCGCGTAGCTATTGTTGATGGTGAATAATACGCTGACGGCTAAGCAGGGTATCCAAAGACGAGCCGGGTTCATTACACACCGCCTCCTGAAGGCTGATTTAAGTTTAACTATATCATTGTATTGCCGGAAAAAAATAGGCGTCAAGTGGGCCATTTGCGCACAGTGTTGCCGGCTATTTCTCAGCAACGACAAGCACTTCGCCGCAAAAGCGCCGGAGGGCGGGGAAGCGTTCCAGGAGCAGGCTATCGGCCGATTCAAGAAA
>Ga0335081_10016236_pt1 | contig 12047 bp, 11 predicted proteins | sample Lox_Sample_35_FD_206713 | JGI IMG/M metagenome (GOLD analysis project Ga0335081, IMG submission 206713) | Soil microbial communities from Loxahatchee National Wildlife Refuge, Florida, United States - Lox_Sample_3.5 | ecosystem: Environmental > Terrestrial > Soil > Wetlands | place: USA... | reverse complement strand
GCACGCTGAAGGGCGGTTTGTAGATAGCGACCTCCAGGCTGACGTCGGCCGCGGAGGACCATGTAGCCCCGGCGGAATCATCGGGTCCGCGATGTTTGTTCACCCAGCAGCGCCTGATCTCCGTGGCCATCACGTAATCCGCGCCGGGCGCGGCTAGAGTGGGCTTGAGCCCCAAAGCCGTGATGGAGGACACCATCCCGGCTTCCCGCCCGGCGCTGGAGACCGCATTCTGGATCAGTTCTTCCAGCGGCGGTCCGTACAATCGCTGATCGATCTTGCCGCTCTGGTCAAGGATTACGCCGATCGCGGGATGACCATCCTCGGGCTCGTGACCGACGCCGCCCGTATCCTTGAAATCGCGTTTGTCGATTGGGGGAATCACCACAATATGACGCGCGGGGTAGCTGTTTTGATAGCCTTTGACTTGAAATGGGTAATATTCGACGTTCTCGATCGAAACGGGGCGCATGTACACCTGCCGCTGGGATGTCGAGGAGCAGCCCGCGAAGCACAGGATCACAAAAAGAATGGGAATCGCGCGTGAAGCCCACCGGCACACGATCGTTCGAGACCTACTTCTGCGCTGAATGTGCGCGCTCACGGAATAGGAACAGGGTGCCTCCAACCTCGACCCGATCTCCGCTTTTGAGTGCGTAACGGCCGTTGACTGGCTGACGGTTGACCATAACCTGCCCGCCGCCGGTCGGACTGACAAAAAAGCTTTTGCCTTCATTGCGAATAACGGCGTGCCGCGCCAGCACCGTTTGATCTCCGAACAATCCGATGTCGCTCTCTTCGGCGCGGCCGATTATGGTAACTGGCTTAATCAGAGGATACTCGCGCCCCTCCCGTGCGTTGCGGCTCTGGCTGCGCACGACCATCAGCCAGCTTTGTTTTAGCAATTCGCTGACCAGCCCAATAAAGAACCCGATGAGTGCGCCCAATACGATGATCGCGATGGCTCGGCCAAATGCCTGCGGAAAGGTTGCAGTCAGCGCCTGGTAGCAGAAGCCGCCGAGCGCCCCACCGATCACGCCGCCAATGGTGCCGTTGCGACGGCGAGCGTTGGACCTGGTGGCCCATCCCACACCGAGACCGACGAGTAGGCCGAGCACCGCCCATCCCAGGATTCGTCCGTTGAAGCCACCGAGAAGGTCGAACGCAAATTCGCCGACCAATAGCCCGAGAGCACCGCCGATAGCGCCGATTATCGCTCCGGTTTGCATCCCACGGAGCGCCTGGCGCCATTGGCCGACGCTCAGCGCCTCGATGGAGGCGAGGAAAGCGGCAATGAAAAGTCCGACGAACGCACCGAGCATGAGATCGCGTCCGTAGACATTGCGAACTCCAAGGAAGGCCTCAGACATCCCCCAAGCCCCGAATCCGCCGAGAGCACCCGCAGCCGCATAAAAGAGTAGTTTTTCACGGGAGACGTTGCTGGCCATAGCGCTCTCAGTCACAGAAGCATTGCGCGTGCCGAAGCGCCGTTCAAGTGTGAAAGCTCTATAACCGGATCGCAAGGAAAAATAGACAGCGTCAAAGAGACGCTGCCGCCTCTAAGGCTAATGAGGCCGAATTGCCAACGGGCGCGACCCATCGCCCAGTTAGTTTGAAGCGGCGCGTGTCGTCCTGAGCGACACCAAGGGCTCCCGCTGTGTCCCGGGCGTGTACGAGCGTGAGCCCGGCTCTCGCTCGAACGGATCGATGAGTCCAAGCTCCTTGCCGTATTCGCGCACCGCCGGCAAGACCTCCTGCCCGAGCAGCCGGATGTTCGTGATGCGGTCCTCAAAGCTCACCGGTCCCTGTGTTGCAAAGAAACCGAAAACGCTCGGACGCAGCGTTTCCAGAATTCTGCGAATCTTGGGAAGCACGGTTTTGGGCGTCCCGGAGATGACCGCCATGCTTTTGACCGTCTTGGGATAGCGCCCATAAATTGCGGCGCGAGCCTCTTCGATGCTGGCTTCACCGCGCTGGAGCCGCTGTTTCGTGCTCATTTTGCGCGGTCCGCCTTGTTTCGCCCGGCCGAGCTGTTCGGCGCTGACGCCGAGAAAAGCGGTGCCCGTTTGTGCGGAGGTCGCTCGAGCAAGCCGCCGAGTCGCTTCCTTCGAATTGTACCCAGGCGGTAAGGTGTGTTCAGGCCGCGAGAAGTTGACCTGACCACCGCCGAACAAATGGCACTTGCCAAGTTCCTCGGCCTTCTCCTCGGTCTCGGCAACGAAAACATGGTTCACGTACCCGAAATTCTCTGAACCCGCCACGTAGCCCGCATTGGCTGCCGTGTCGCCGTAAAGATTCCACAATTCGACGGTTTCTCTCAGGCTGGTGCCAAGGCCGAGGTACGGATAGCGATGCTCGGCGCACCACTGCACGGTTTCGGGGCTGAGCACGCCAGGAATCCAGATCGGCGGACGCGGCTTCTGGTAGGGTGTGACCCACGGGTTGACGTATCGATAGGTAAAATGCTTGCCCTCCCATCGGAACGGACCCGGACGCGTCCACGCCGCGAGAATGAGGTCGTGAGCCTCGTTAAACAGCTCCCGGTTGTAGGCGGGATTGGCGTTGTTAAAGACCTGCTCGCTGCCGGCGCCTCGCACCCATCCCGGGACCAGCCGACCGTGAGAAATGCAATCGATGGTCGCCAGTTCCTCGGCGACGCGCAGGGGATTCTTGAAGGTGGGAAGCGGATTGCCGAGCAAAACGATTTTGACCTTCTTGGTGATGCGGGCAAGAATCGACGCCTCGACGTTCATTACCGCGCCCATACAGAAGGGCGTGCCATGGTGCTCGTTGAGCATGACGGCGTCAAAGCCCATCTCCTCCGCATACACGGCCTCTTTGAGGTACTCATCGTAAAGTTGAGCCGCCTTCTCACGATCGAAGAATTTGTTGGGCAACCCAAAAAAGGCGCCGTGCCGGATTACTTCGTCTTCCGGTACGTATCGATAGGGACGCTCGGTGAAGTACATCAAAATCATGGATCCGACCTCCTCACTTGAGCCGCCGGGAAACGTTCCCTCCGCTTGCACCCACAGCTAAGTGCGAACGGTTCTGTGATGCAAGACCGGTGAATCAGACGCTGGTGGCCAGCAACCGCTTACGGGTTGCCGGGTCGGACGCCGCGTCGATCGCCGTCCATGCCAGCGCCAGCGCGCCGTCGAAAATCGCGCGGTCGGCGTCAGCCGTGATGCCGTGCGCGGTGAATTCCGGTTGATGGTTCACAGCGGGCAGGGAATTTATTCCGATCATCGGATGAATTGCGGGAATCTTCAGGGAAACATTGCCCATGTCGGTCGAGGCAGCCGCGCGTGCAAGGTCAACGCCGCCGCCTGCGGTGCCGATATCACGTAGGGTGCGTCCGAGCGCTTGCGCGTTTTGAGCATAGAGCGCGGCCAACGGTCGGTCATGTCGCATCTCGGAATACGCTTTGTCCCCACCGGCAATTTCCACCCTGCATCCGGTCGCGAGGGCGCCTGCTTCAAAACATCGATGAACCCGCGGCAAGAGATCGCCGAGTTTCTGAAGGGTTGCCGCGCGGACGAAATACTTGGCGGAGGTATGTGCCGGTACGATGTTGGGAGCGGAGCCACCGTTAGTGACGATTCCATGAATCCGGTCGGTATTGCGAATATGCTGGCGGAGCAAACCGATCGCAGTCTGCGCCACGGTCAGGGCGTCGGCGGCATTGATGCCGCGTTCCGGGAACGCGGACGCGTGGGCCTCTTTTCCGGTGTAGAACACATCGAACATCGCGGCCGCAATAATCGGTGGCATTGCCATGTCGACTGGGGCGGGATGAACCATCATCGCCGCATGCACGCCCTCGAACGCCCCGCGCTCGAGCATAACGATCTTCCCCCCGGCGTTGCATACCTCTTCCGCCGGCGTCCCCAGCAGGCTTACCGTTAGTCCCGCGTCGTCGGCGACGCTGGCTGCGGCGATTGCCGCGCCAACACCCATAGCTGCGATAATGTTGTGGCCGCAAGCGTGCCCGATGCCAGGGAGGCAATCGTATTCGGCGCAGAAAGCCACGTGCAGCGGACCGGAGCCCGCGCGAGCGACCAGGGCGGTCGGCAGGTCACATACTCCCCGCTGGACCTTGAAGCCCGCGCCGTCGAGCGCCTCGGCAATCCAGGTCGAAGCCTTCTCCTCCTCCCATCCCAGCTCCGGATGGGTGTGGATTCGATGGCTCAGGTCGATCAGGCTTTTCCGCCCCGACTCGAGTCGTTCGCGTGCCGCGGCCTTTGCATCCATATGGTAGGCTCCTTTCCGCCGTTGCGACTTGCGCGATTTCGAGTTTCGCACGAGCGCAGCAACGCGCCAACCTCGGCCCAAAGCCGCCCTAAGACCGATCAAGCCGCCCAGACAACGACGCCATAGATTCGGTAGCTTGACTCGATTCACTAAATCAGGCGGATACGGCTCCGCCTCTTGTTGAAAACGCTTCAACTCGCTAAGCGTTTGATTTATGGCGAAATGTGACCTGTGCGAATTGAAGGAATACACTGCGTGGTATGCGCGCTTCACGCTGCCGTTCCGGTTCGCGATCCTGGAATGCGATTCGTGCGATACGCCTATGGCCGTGCTGGGCGATCATCGAGCCATCCCGAGCGAGGAGGAACGGGAGTTCATGGTCGAGGCGCTCTCAATAGTCGCCCGCAGGAAATACGGCGCCAGCGAGTTCATCATCGACGGCGTGATGCGTCAAATTCCCGATCACTGCCATATCCACGCGCGCCCAACGCGGTGGCGCGGTTGGTAACCGCTTTCGCCCATCCGCCAAGAATTTGCGGCTTTGAGGAGATTCCTGACTTCTTGGTAACTCGGGCTGCTTGTGGTATATGCGCGCCTTATCCGCAGGTCGCCTGATTCCGGGGGGTGGCGAGACGGCTTCTTGTGGCTAATGGCTTGGGGTGTTCACTGCTTTCGCAGGGAGGTTTTCGGGGGAAATGGCAATCGGAGTAGTCAAGTGGTTCAGCCCGAAGAAGGGCTATGGTTTCATCACAATGAACGATGGACAGGAAGTCTTCGTTCATTACACGTCCATCGACGGGTCAGGCTTCCGCTCCCTCGAACAAGGCGAAGAAGTTCAGTTCGAAGTGGCCCAGGGACCCAAGGGTCTGCAAGCAGCCAAGGTCATGCGAAAATAGGGACCCTTCCAACGGAACCGTGCGTTCCGGCCCTTCCCAACCGGTGCTCGAGTTTCCGAGACGATGGGCGTGAAGTCGTTTCAGACGCGGACGCGAGCGGATATGATCTCTTGGCGTGCGTGTGTTTCTGTCTGATCAGGCGCAGAATCGGGGCTCGAGTATCACCTCCTCGACGACCATCGCGAAACCGCTGATCCTCGTCACCGGCTTGGCTTTTGCCATCCGGATCTACTTGAGCCTGACCAATTTCTGTATCTCGGGGGATGGGGTTGCTTACCTGACGATGGCGCGCCAGTTCGCGTCAGGAGATGCGATAGCCGCTCTCAGCTCGGTCTTTTCGCCCCTATATCCGCTGCTGATCGTCGCGATGCACATCGTCGTACCGGATTGGGAAATCGCCGGCAACCTCGTCTCTGCGCTGCTGGGTACCGCGGCGGTCGTTTCGATCTATGTGATGACGCGCGAGGCCTTCGCCCGCAGCGACATTGCGCTGGGTGCAGCGGCCCTTTCGGCTATCCATCCGGCGATGGCCGCCTTCTCCGCGTCAGTCAGAACCGAAGCTGGGTACATCTTTCTAATCACGAGTGGTGTGGCGCTGATGTTGCGGGGGCTTCGTACGCGCCAGCTTGTGAGTGTCGCGGCGTCAGGCGTGCTTTATGGACTCGCATATCTATACCGCATTGAAGCGATCGGCCTGCCGGCGGTGGCCATTGCCGCGATAATCGGGCGCGGGTTTGCCCGGCACCGGAATGAATTCAAGCGGATGCTGGCCGCTGCGGCCATCCTGACAATCGCCTTTTTGCTGGTCGCTTCACCTTATCTCCTTTACCTGAGAGCCAGCACCGGCCGATGGACCGTCGGCCGCGAATTCACCGCCGCGATGATGTACGGAATGGGCGATGCGGCCGACGACTCCCAGGAATGGCGTCGTCGGGGCTATTCATCGCACATATCGCCATTCACCCCAGTGTTTGCAGAGCCGAAGCTCTACCTCCAAAAGGTAGGCAATAGCCTTGTTACGTCCTCATACAATTTTGTTCAGGCGCTCGATCCGCTTCTAACGCTTTTCCTTGTCGCTGGTTTGTGGTGGCGAGGGCGGGCGTTGCTCAAAAATTTCGCCGAGCTGTTTTTTGCGGGCCTTGTACTCTTCTACTTTTGCGGGTTCTCGCTTTCTTACACCGGCACCCGTTTTATGATCCATCTGGTTCCCTTTACCCTCGGTTGGGTAGCGTTCGGCGTGGAGTCGGTCTCTGCGACGGCCGCCCGTTGGCTGGGCGCTGCTGGATGGCGGTTGTCGGGTGCCACGATCCCATTTGCGGTTGCACTCACGCTATTGCCGCGTACCCTATGGCCTATCGGTTATGATATGCGAGGAATTCGCTATGCTGGGGAAGCTATTGCACGTCATGAGACGAAAGAGCGAGACGTAGTTGCAGTGGACGGCCGGGCGGCCTGGTATGCGCACGCGCGCTTCATAGCTTTGCCGGAGTCCCGCCCGACGGATTTTTGCGGATGGGTCAGGAGCCATGCGAATGCCGGTTATGTGGTGTTGAACGACCGCGACGAACTCCGCTACCGCGTCTCGCCGGCGACGGCATGTCTCCGGGTAATCGGACGCTATCCTCGCGGGGCTTCCGGCCATTATGATCTTTTTGCTTTCGTTCGGACGGAGAAGGCGAAACTTTGAAGCTGGCCCAAGATGCGAATTGAGGAGAGTAACCTGCCACAGGGAACTGTAGCCGCCAAGCCGGCACCGTCAGAAGCGGTTGCCGTGCAGGCCGGCACATCAGTTGAACTTTCGGTTGTGATTCCGCTGCACAACGAGGCCGCCAATCTCGACCAGCTCTTTGCGCGCCTTCTCCCGGTGCTCGAACACCTCAACCTCAGGTATGAAATAATCTGCGTGGACGACGGCAGTACCGATTCGGGTGTCACGCGGCTGCTCGAACTCCGCCAGCGGATTCCCTCCCTCAAGCTGGTTAGCCTATCGCGTAATTTCGGTAAGGACATCGCTCTTAGCGCCGGTTTTGACTATGCGCGAGGCGCCGCCGTGGTGCCGCTCGACGCCGACCTGCAAGATCCGCCCGAGTTTATCGATCAGATGGTGGCGAAGTGGCGTGAAGGATTCGACGTGGTCTACGCGACGCGCCGGCGACGCGAGGGCGAAAGTGTGGTGAAGCGCGCCACCGCCTGGTATTTCTATCGGATCTTCGACCGGATCACTGATATCCCGATCCCTCATGACACCGGCGATTTTCGACTGCTCGACCGGCGCGTCGTCGACGTTCTTGTTCGGCTGCCGGAACGTACCCGCTTTATGAAGGGGCTATTCGCCTGGGTTGGCTTCCGACAAACTGCGCTGTTCTACGATCGCGAACCGCGCCACGCTGGTAAGACCAAATGGAATTATTGGCGGCTGTGGAACTTTGCGATCGACGCGGTCACATCGTTTAGCTCTTTACCTCTCAAAGTCTGGAGCTATCTCGGGCTCGTCGTCTCGATCTTCTCGTTCCTGTATGCTTTGTTCTTGGCGAGCCTCAAAATTTCGCGTGGCATCGATGTTCCTGGCTACGCTTCGCTGATGGTCGCCGTCTTATTCTTTGGCGGAGTGCAGTTGATTACGCTCGGTATCATGGGAGAGTACCTGGCGCGTATGTACAACGAAGTTAAGGGTCGCCCCCTCTATCTGGTGCGCGACGCCTGGGGGTTCGAGGCGAAGGAGTAACGCGCCCGCGATGGATCCCAGCCTTTATCGGCGAATGGCGGCGGTCGAGGATACGCATTGGTGGTTTGCCTCTCGCCGCGCCATCTGCGATCGGATGATGGACCGGATGCGTTTGCCGCCGTCGGCGATGATTTTCGAGCCGGGCTGCGGTACAGGTGGAAATTTTGCGATGCTGGCGCGGCGCGGTCAGCTCTACGCCATGGACGCCGACTCGGCGGCGCTGCGGTTCGCGGGCTCACGCGGTCTTGCGCGATTGAGTCAAGGATCGTTGCCGGATGACATCCCGTTTGGCGATACCCGGTTTGATCTGATCGTCATGACGGACGTGCTGGAACATCTCGAGGACGACGCCGGTTCTCTGCGCGCATTACGTGCGAGGTTGCAACCGGATGGGTCGCTGCTCCTCACGGTTCCAGCGTTACCCTGGCTGTGGAGCGAGCACGACGTCACGCATTATCACTTGCGCCGCTATCGCTCGGCCCAATTGAGCGCGCTCGTCAGCGCGGCCGGATTCAAGGTTGAATACCTGAGCTACTACAACTTCATATTGTTTCCGGCGATCGCTGCCGATCGGACCTTTCAGCGTTGGCGGCGCCCGCCTGCAAACGGTATGAACGGACGCCACGACCTGAAAATGCCCTCGCGGCCGCTCAACGCGTTCCTACGGCGCCTTTTCTCAAGCGAACGACACGTGCTAGCGGTCGCCCGAATTCCCGTGGGAGTCTCCCTGATCCTCTTGGCTCGCGCCTGAGCTGGCCCTTGCCCGCATTGTCCCTCTCATGAATGGCTCCCTTTCGCCGCGCCGCCTTGCGGTCGAAACGGGCGCGGTATTTTTCGCGACGTTCGGTTTTCTTTCCGGGCTAGCGCCCAGCGCACCCTTCACGCGCGAACTCGGCGTATGCGAATCCGGAGCGGTGCGCGACGTCCTCGCCGGTAACATCATCCTGCCGCATTTCGTTCCGGGTCCGATGGTTCATGTGCCGCCGCTCTACTGGTGGACGGCAGCGCTCTGCGTGCGCGCCTTCGGATGGACCGAGATGGCGCAGCGCCTTCCTTCGATGCTGGCTGCCGCCCTGACCTGCGCGGCGCTCTTTGCGTGGATGGCGGTGAGGATCGGGCGCCACGCCGCGCTCTGGGCTGCCGTGGCGCTCTTGAGCAGCCATTTCTTCTTGGATGCGGCACGCCAGCCGCGGATGGACTCGATGCTGGCGCTCTTTGTGACCTTGGCCGCGATCCTTCTCGACTGCGCGAACACCGAAGAGGAGGTGACCTCATCCGGTGGCCAATCACCCGCCCACCAACGCCTCTATCTAGCCCTGGCGGCGCTTATGATCGGGTTCGGCATCCTGACCAAGGGGATTCTCGGCATCGTTCTGCCTGGAGCCGTGGTCGCGCTTTATCTCTCCGCGCGATGGAGGTTGCGCGATGTTTTTCGCGTCGATCTGATCGTGGCGTTTGTCGCTGGGCTCTTAATTGGTCTTGCTTGGTATCTTGCCGCTTACGAGGTGGGAGGCCGCAGGTTCCTCGACTGGCAGCTCACGATGAATTTGTGGAGCCGCTTTGTTCCCGCGGAAGCTGGCGGAGCCGCCTACTGCGTCCATCCCTTTTGGTATTTTGCACCGCACACTATCACCGGGTTCCTGCCGTGGAGCCTGTACTTGCCCGCGATCGTTATCGCCGTGTGGCCTCGCCGTGAAGTCGCGCTGCGCGAACCCGTGGTCTACGCCCTCTGCTGGTTCGCCGCGATCTTTCTTTTCTTTTCCGTTTCGCGTGGGAAATGTCTTGTCTATATCCTGCCCGCCTTCCCCCCGCTCGCCGCGTTGACTGGCTGGGCTCTGAGTAACGCGCTGGATGCGCTTCCGGATCGACGATTGCTCGAGCGGGCCATAGCCGCGGGCAGCGCCGCAGTTGCGCTGGGAATTCTGGTGACCGTGATAGTCGCCCTTGTTGCTCCGGAGTTCGGGCTGACGAAGCCATTCGCGCTACGGCTGCATCCGACCGACCGTCGCTTTCTCGATATTTTTACCGCGTTAGCGTCGAAGCGGGCCCCCGCGCTGCTTTTGTGGGTGGCAGCATCGATTGGGGGTGGGGTCGCCGGATTGGCCGGCATTCGCCGCCGCAACACCACCCTTCAGCTATCGGCGGTTTTCGTAATCGCCATGTCCAGTACATTCTTCTGGTTCGGGACCATGAATCCTGCGCTTGCGCGGCAGGAGACTCTTGAGGGCTTTGCGCGCGAGATCGCGCAAACGGTCCCGGCCGAGGTGCGAATCGGTCATATCGGTCTTGAGGATTGTGAGCTTTACTTTTACTCGCCCCGTCCGATCGAGCCGGTCTTCCGGTTCCATTGCGACGCCCACCCGCCCTTGCCGCGCTATATCGTGATCCGGGAACAGCGCTTCGACTTAATGACGCCGGCCGCGCGCGCTTGCCTGAAACCGATTTTACGGTCGGCGCCAGTGGACAGCGCTGGACCGCGCTTGCTGGTGGAGCAGATCTCGCCTGCGCACTGATGTAACGCGCGTTTGCAACCACGCCGAGATCGGGACTAGATTTCGTTTCGAGCCGCCATGGGGCGGGAAATCAAACTTCCGGGGACCACCATGAGCGCAGAAGATAACAAGAAACTCGTACTTGGTTTTTTCGAGAGCATGAACTCCGGCAACGGCGCGGCCGTGATAAACGCGCTGGCCGATTCGGCGACTTGGTGGGTGGCGGGAAATTTCCCGCTCTCGGGCACCAAAACCAAGGCCCAGTTCGGCGAACTGGTGGGACAACTTGGCTCGAAGATCGACGGAGCCCTGCGCCTCACACCGACGGCGTGCACCGCTGAAGGCGATCGCGTCGCTGTCGAAGCCGAATCCTACGCGAAGATGAAGAGCGGAAAGACCTACTAGAACCAGTACCATTTCCTGTTCGTCGTGCGGAACGGCAAGATCCAGCAGGTAAAGGAATACCTCGATACCATGCACGCCAACGAGGTACTGTGCGGCTAGCGTCGCTGCGTTGAAGCAGCGCGAACCGCATCCTTAATTCGGGAGAGGTCGCAGGGAGCGGCATCATGCAATTCGAAACCCTCGCAACCGGTTACGGCCTGCTCGAAGGGCCGCGCACCGACGAACAGAACCGGCTCTACTACAGCGACGTTCGCAGCGGAGGCGTTTTCCGGCGCAGTTCCGACGGCAAGATCGAAACGCTAATCGCGGATCGCAAAAGTGTCGGCGGCATTGCCCTGAACGAAGGTGGCGGCCTGTTGGTCACAGGCAAGTCGCTTGCCCATTGGGACGAGAAGACCGGCAAGCTCCGCGAGGTGTTCGCCGAATGGGACGGCAAACCGCTCTTCGGGATCAATGACCTCACCACCGACGACACCGGCAGCGTATGGTTGGGCACTTTCGGGATTGACATCAACCAGTTCGATTTCAAGAGCACGCCGCCGCCGGGCTCGCTTTTCCGCGTCGACCCGCCAGGGAAAGTTACCAAGCTGTGGGAAGGCATCGAGGTGACCAACGGCCTCGGCTTCAGCCCCGATCGCAAGCTGCTCTACCACTGCGATTCGACCACGCGCGCCGTCTGGGTCTACGAGGTCCGTGCCGATCGCACGGTCAGTGACCGGCAGCAATTCGCGCGGCTGCCCGACGGGATGCCTGACGGAATGACTGTCGATGTCGAGGGCGGAGTGTGGGTTGCGGTGGTGGGCGGCCCGGGTGAGATCGTTCGCTTCCGCAGCGACGCGACGCTGGATCGGCGAATCAAAGTACCGGCTAAGACCGTAACCAGCGTGGCCTTCGGCGGCCCCGATATGCGCGACCTTTACGCGGTCACCGCAAACAACAGCGAGAATCGTGACCTGAAAGGGACAGTCTTTCGCACGCGTTCTGACATCGCGGGCCTTCCCGTTCCCAAGGCCAGGTTTTAGATGCCGCCAAGCGACCGGCCTAGGTGCGTAGGCTCAGTATGGACCGCAGCCAGGGGAGCCGCTCGCTAATCGATCAGCGCAAGGAAGGGCGAGGCCGGCTCGGAATGGGGGCGAACTTCACGCTTCCGGTTTTCCGCGGAGATCTAAGCCCTGCCGCCGGCGGCTTGTGCCCCGGACGCGGTGGTGTCTGCGGAGGGCGCCGGAAAACCGCCCCGGCCTTCGCCTTTGCCGCAATCGCGGCCTCGGCAGCGGTATC
>Ga0335081_10016235_pt1 | contig 12047 bp, 12 predicted proteins | sample Lox_Sample_35_FD_206713 | JGI IMG/M metagenome (GOLD analysis project Ga0335081, IMG submission 206713) | Soil microbial communities from Loxahatchee National Wildlife Refuge, Florida, United States - Lox_Sample_3.5 | ecosystem: Environmental > Terrestrial > Soil > Wetlands | place: USA... | reverse complement strand
CGATGATGACCTTGAGGCCGCGCGACTTGGCGCCGGTCGCGTAGTCGTAGAGCCGTTTCGGCGTACGATGGGCCGAAACGATGCGCGTCTCATGCGTGATGCCGAGCTTGTCCAACGTCTGGGCGGCATGCTGCATCGTTTCCCAGTCGGATTGGCTTCCCATGATGATGCCGACTACGTGGCCGAAATCGGCCATGCCATACCTCCGCAAGCGAGACGCCACGAGACCCCATTGTATACCGGCGGCGGAGCCGACAACGCGGCGAAATTTCGCGGCTTGCTAACGCGTCCCACTGGTTTATAGACACGGGTGGGTTGATCCGTTTCTCCCGGGCGGGGGCTGGGGAATGGCGACGAGGCGGTTAGGGCTGGCGGCGAGCCAAGCGCGGCGGGAGCGTCGCGCTTCCGACTTGCCCGCCGCATCGCGCACCAGCGAAACGGCGACAGAATTAGCCCAGATTTCCGACAGCGGACTAACGCCGCAGGCGCGCCGTGCGCTACGCCGTGTTCTTGCCGAAAACGAAGCGCTACGCCGCGAACTCGATGGCGCGCGAATGCGAATCAGTCAACTCGAACGCCTCGCCGACGAGGATGCGCTGACCACGATCGCGAATCGCCGCGCCTTCATCCGCGAGTTATCGCGGATGATCGCGTTCACTCGGCGGTATGGGCCACCGTCGAGCGTCGTGTATTTTGATGTCAACGGCTTGAAGCAGATCAATGACACGCATGGCCATCCGGCAGGTGACGCGGCGCTGCGGCATGTCGCCGAGACCCTTTGCAAGAACGTGCGGTCGAGCGACTTGGTGGGCCGGCTGGGCGGCGACGAATTCGGCGTCATCCTGGCGCAGACCAACCAGGAGCAGGCCATGGCAAAGGCTGCCGCACTGGCGCGGGAGATCTGCAAGCGGCCAGTGCGCTGGGGCAAGGCAAGGCTAACGGTCAGCGCCGCTTACGGGGTTTATTCGTTCGCCGGCAGCGACGACGCGCAGGTCGCGATCGAGGCCGCGGACAAGGCAATGTACCAGCAGAAGCGCGTCGTCGCGGCGCATTGACGCGCCGCCTTGGGGTCGTCAGGCGATGATGTCGGGTAAGAGCTCGCTCTCGATTTTCGATATCTGGTCTTTGAGGGCGAGTTTGCGCTTCTTCAGGCGCCGCAATTGGAGCTGGTCAAACGGCGCATGCTCGGCAATGCGCGCGATCACGTCGTCGAGGTCGCGGTGCTCGACCATGAGGGCGGCCAGCTTGGCCTTTAAGGCTTCGACATCAAGGTCCATCGCAAGCGATGCATGTTGGCGAATACGATGGCGCGCCGGGACCCAAGCCCCTCTGGCGAGCTTGGGTCAAGTATAGCACGATCCGTGTCGGAATCATTGCGCCGTGATCGCCTTGGGAGCTGATAAAAAGGCCGCGGTGGAGGCGTTCTGGCGGTTCTCGCTGATGGTCTACGGCCGCCCCGGTGTGTCGGTGGCGCTGGTCGGCTTGCAGGACCGCGCTGGCCATAATGTCAACCTGATCCTGTTCGGACTATGGTTGGCGATTGGGCGAGGCCGTCGGCTCGACGCGGCAGGGTTGGCGGGCGCCCGCGCCAAGATCGTGAAGCTCGACCGCAATGTCGTTGCGCCGCTGCGCGATTTGCGGCGCAACCTTAAGCCCGACCCTGATCCGGATATCCAAAATCTGCGAAAGCGTGTGCTGGCGCTGGAGCTGGTCGCGGAGCGGCGCATCCAGGCGCAGTTGGCGGCAACCACGGCCGGCCGCGCCGCCAAGGGGAACCGCATCGGCCTTGCCGAATCCAATTTGTGGCTGATCCTCGGCGCCGATTTCTTCTCGCCGGAGGGAGAGTTGTTGCGCGAGACGCTGGCAGGCCTCTAGGGCTTCGTCGCGGCTTGCGGCGCCGCCTCGCCCCAGCGTTTGACGGTGCCGCTATCAAGACCGAAGAGATCGAGCATCCGGCCGAGGCTGTGGTCGATCATCTCGTCGAGGGTCTTGGGCTTGGCATAGAACGCCGGTACTGGCGGCGCAATCACCGCGCCCATCTCGGCGAGCGCCGTCATCGTCCGCAAATGCCCGAGATGAAGCGGCGTCTCGCGCACCGCGAGCACCAAGCGGCGGCGCTCCTTCAAGACGACGTCGGCGGCCCGGGTGAGAAGGGTCGTCGTCACCCCGGTGGCGATCTCGCTCATGCTGCGAACCGAACACGGCGCGATAATCATGCCCAGTGTCTGAAACGAGCCAGACGAGAGCGGCGCCGCCACGTCCGCGACGGCATGCACGACGTCGGCGTGGGCGCGCAGGTCGACCGGTTTCAGCTCGGTCTCCAGGGCAAGCGCCACTTCGGCCGAGCGAGTGACGACGAGATGAGTCTCGACCGGCAGCCCGCGCAGCAGCGCCAGCAGCCGCGCGCCATAAATGACGCCGGAGGCGCCGCTGATTCCGACGATCAGCCGCGGCCGATCGGGTTTTTGTCGCATCAGGCCCCCTTCATCCCGGCCTCTCGTCATCACATATCTGGTTCCAAGGCCGATCCGGCGCTACATTCGGCTGCCTTGACCATTGCCAGGAGGAACTGCATGTCGCAGCAGGATCGCATCGAGGCGCTGAAAGAAAAGCACGCATCGCTCGAGCGCGCCATCGATGAGGAAACCCACCGGCCCTTGCCCGATCAAGCGGCTATCTACGACCTGAAGCGCCAGAAACTCCGCATCAAGGACGAAATCGTCCAACTCGAACGCCAGTGACCGAAACCCGCTACGACGGGTTTATAACTTTCAATAAGATAACCGGCTCCTCCTGATAACTTACGGGATATCAGCGTGGTAAGGCGCGCTGTCGGCTTAGCGGGACGGCCACGGCGCGAGGTGCCAAGGGCCGCCGCTATCCTTTGCCAGCCGGTCGAGCAACGTGCGTTCGGTCGCGTCGTCGATCGCGTTACCGCCGGTGGCGTTCGGATGCGTGACGACCATGTTGATGACACCGTTCCAGCCGCCATCGGCGCGGTATTGGGTGGCGTCGGGCGCTGGCTTGAGCATTGGCTGCAGCGCGGCGATATTCTGCGCTGCCGCTGTCAGCCGCTCAACGTAGCCTTGCGGATGCGCCGAATAAGAGGTCCATATCGACAACAGGGCCGGCAGTTCGGCGGCGAAGACCGGTTGCGGCGCGACGACGCCCGAGAGGCGCAGGGTCCAGGGGTCGGTAAAGCCGCTGATCGCCTCTGCCAGCGCGAGGCTCGAATACGCCCTCCCGGCGACGCTTAGAGTGGCAAGGATTAAAGCGCCTTGGTTGCTGCTGTCGGTGGTCGTAGCCGCGGAATCGACGATCCCCGTGAGGATCTGTGACGGCCATCCGCGCCGTTGCGCCATCTTGGCGATTTGCGGGAAAGCGGCCTGAAACGCCGCGACCGGATCGCAGCAAGGGGCTTGTGCAACAGCGTCTGCGAGCGCAGTTGGGCCGCTATAGACCGGAATACCGTTGCCGAGGGACATCAATTCGCCTTGCTCGCCGCCGAGATCGACCAGGCCCTTGCCCTGCGCGAGCACGCGCCACTCCGGTGGGACGCTGATCTGGCTGCCATCGACCAAGTGCAGCGAGGTTAACCCAGTGCTGGCGCCCCCTGGCCCCAACGCCTGCTGCAGGCGTGGAAACGACCCCGGAAACGAGTCGGTATAGTCGTAAAAAACGCTGACATTGCCGCCGGTGTTGCTGAGCGCGACGACAGCGATACCGAGGACCCTTGTGCCGTGCACCGCGGCGGTGAACAAGGTTTGCGCCGACTGGCCGCTCTTGTCGACGGCCGAGAAGAGCGGGGAGGGCGCTGGATCGAAGGCGCCTGAATAGGCGAAAATCGCGGAAATCACAGCCAGCGCAGAGTCAGCCTTGCCGGCCAACTGACCGTACATAACGATGCCGGCGCCCTCTGGGTCACGTACGATCTCGACGCTGGTTGGTAGCACCTCGCGCGGCGCTGGCGGGATGCCCTGGGATGCGACAACCGGCGGTAATGAGGGTGGGGTGATTTGGGTTGCTGGTGGGATGGTGATCGGCCGATTTTGCGCCTGCCCGCAAACCGGAACGACGAGTGCGACGACAGCCCACAAAAGGCAACGGGGCAGGCAGGTCGCCAAAGGTGCCGTCATTCTCGCTCCTTGAGCTGCGCGCTGGCGAAAATGCCAGCAATGCGAAACTGCGCGCAACCGGCCTGCAAGGCGCCGTGTTTTCACCCACATCGGCGACTAATTGCGCGTTTCGTTTGGCCAGGTAGCTTTAAGCGTCGCCAGGTACTAGGATGCGCAGGTTTTGCGAAATGCTGTTGGATAGCTAACGCGAGCGGTAGTGTATCGACGAAAACACAGCTGCGTGGCCGGGCCTCCGACCGTGCCGCGGGTGAGGGGAGTGCAAGAGAACCGGGCGATGCCGCGAATTACGATCTCCTATCGGCGCGACGACTCGGATGTCATCACCGGCCGCATCTTTGACCGGCTGTCGGCGCATTACGGCCGAGAAACCGTGTTTCGTGACATCGACAGCATCCCGCTGGGCGTCGATTTTCGTAAGCATGTCAATTCGGTGATCGACGACACCGACATCATGATAGCGGTGGTCGGCCCGAAGTGGATCGGCCCGCGCCCGGGGCAAAGTCGGCTTGACAATGCCGCCGACCCGGTGCGGGTTGAGATCGACGCGGCGCTACACAAGGGCGTACCGCTGATCCCCGTTTTGGTGCTGCGCGCGCAGATGCCGCGCGCCGATCAGTTGCCGCCTAGCCTTGAGGATTTCGCCTACCGCAACGCCGCGACGATCGACGCGGGCCAGGATTTCGACACGCATATGGCGCGGCTAATCCGCGCCATCGACAATTTGCTCGAGGAGAGAGCCAAATCGCCGAGCGCTGCGTCTGGCGCTGCTGTCGCTACCACGGAGCACAGCCCAGAGCCGGCCGCGCCGTCCGCGGAAGAAGCCGAGGGGCAACGGTTCGCCGAGCAACTCAAGCGCGAAGAGGAAGATCGCCAGCGTCAACTCGAAGAAGACCGGCTGCGTGAAGCTGCCGAGTCGCGTCGCCGTGAGGAAGAGGAGCAGCGACAGCAACAATTGGCGGAGCAGCGTGCGGCGGATGAACGACAACGTCAGGAGACAGCGGCACGGCAAGCGGCTGAACAGCGCGCGGCGGAAGAGCGGCAGCGGCAGGAGGCGGCGGCGCACCAGGCCGAGCAGCGCGCCGCAGAAGAGCGGCAACGTCAGGAGGCGGCGGCGCGCCAGGCCGAACAGCGCGCTGCAGAAGAACGGCAACGTCAGGAGGCGGCGGCCCGCCAAGCTGCGGAGCAGAGCGCGCGCGAGGAAAAAGCAGGGCTGACGGCGGCGGAGCCACAAGGCGCGGCAGCGGCGGCATCGGCGACCGCAAAAACCACCGGGCTTGAGCCCAAGTACAAGATCGCTATCGGTGCCGGCGTGGCGGGATTGCTGGTAACCGCGGTGGTAGCCATTCTCGTGATCGCGCACCCCGGCCCGGTGCCTACCCCCACCCCCACACCCGGTCCGACCCCCACGCCCAGTCCCGCTCCTAAGCCCATAGCCGGACCATCCAAGCCCGCTCCAGCGCCTGTACCGTCGCCTTCGCCGGCCCCTGTGCCGTCGCCCGCGCCGGCGAGCCCAGCGCCGTCACCGTCGCCTCAGTCGGCATCGGCGGCGATTTCGCCGGGGCAGTTGTGGAGCCTTTCCTTCTTTGACAGCGACAACAACCCATACTCCGGGACGCTGACCGTCGTGCAAATTGCCGGTTACAACAGTTTCACCGGACATCTTGAAGTTTCGTACAAAGGGAAAGATGGAAATATTGAAACAATTCGTGAAGATACTGTGATAACAGTTAATGAAAATAAGATAACTATCGCTTGTTCAAACGTATCTTACTTGAAGGGGAGTGGAAATTATACCGCTGATTATTTTGATTTTACGGCGAAATCGGCGACTGAGGCCGAAGGCGACACCGTCGACGATAAAAACGGCCACGGCCACGCGACGATGTGGCGAATTTAACGAGCGCCGCTTCCTGATGGGGCTAAGCTAAGCTCGGTTGTCGCCCGGCGGCTGGCCGGCGCGCGGACGTCGGCGAAACGCGATCCAGAACAAGAAGCCCGCCAGGGCGAGTATCGCTGCTGCGACCGGCAGCATCACAAATGCGGCGTCATAAAACTGGCGGTCGGTTGCCACTACGACACCAAAAAACAGGAAGCAGCCGCCCGGGAACAGCAGGATGATGGCGAAGATCAGCGCGGCGATCTGACCGCCGCTCATGCGTCTGCCCTCGCGGTGCGGGCGGCGAGCCCGGGACGGTGAAACATGTTGTAGGTGTCGAAGGGGATGACGCGGCCGTCGCCGGTGACGAAATGGATGCAGGAGCGTTTGACCCCGGCGAGGCAGAAGTTGAACCGGTCGAGAAAGCTCACCACCGTCACCCGGAAGATGCGGTCGTAGCCGATTGGCGCCGGCGCCTCGACCAGCGGCAGGCAGCACAGCACCTCGTGCAGTACGTTGGCTGATTGCTGTCCGGCGCATGACAGCGACAGCAGCTCAATCAAGAGCTGCCGCATCTCCGGCTTGCCCTCGAAGGTCACCGAGTTGGGCGCCGACTTCACCAGCACCTTCTGGGGGAAGAGATGGGTCAGCGGCATGATCTCATCGCCAGCGCGCATGCCGTAGCCGATCGAGATCGCATCGGGATTGCACGGCAGGGGGATCATGTCGTCTTCGCCGAACACGCCCCACTGGTCGATAATCGCGCGGCGGATCTCGGAAAGCACGATGCGGTCCCGCTTGGGGTTGAAGCCGTCGTTGCGGCCGGCGTCCTGCACCGGCTGAAACGTGACGCCGCGCACGCAGGGCCGGCTCTGCGCATAGCGCAGCACGTCGCCGATCTCGGCGTCGTTGACGCCTTTGCGGACAACGCAAACCAGCGTCGTTGAGATGCTGGCTGCATCGAGTGCGTCGAGCGCGCGTTCGCGCATCCGGCGCAGATCGGCGCCGCGGATCGTCTGCAGCGCCCCCGCCGACAGCGCGTCGAATTGCAGGTACACCTCGAATGCTCGCTTCATCTCGGCCAATGCCGCGACAAATTTCGGGTCGTTGGCGATCCGGATGCCGTTGGTGTTGAGCATGACGTGGCGGATCGGCCGGGCACGCGCCGCGCGGATGATGTCGAGGATCTGCGGGTGCAAGGTTGGCTCGCCACCGGAAATCTGCAGCAGGTCGGGCTGGCCTTCGCTCTCGACCAGCAGATCGAGCATTTGCTCGATTTCGGCTAGGCTGCGCTGCCCGGTTCTGGCCGGCGACGAACTGGCGAAGCAGGTCGGGCAGATGAGGTTGCAGTGCTCGTTGACCTCGATCAGCGCCAGGGAACTGTGCTGCTCGTGATCGGGGCAAAGGCCGCAATCGTAGGGACAGCCCTTGTCGATCCGGGTGTGGAATTTGAGCGGGACGTCGCCGGGCTTGAGGAAATCGCGGCAGCGCTTCCAATAGCTTGCCTCGGTCGAGATCAGCGTCTTCTGGACACCGTGCTCGGCGCAGCGCTTGAGATAGAAAACCGCCTCGCCTTCCTGGACGATCTTCGCCGGGACGAGAACCATGCACTCCTCGCACAGCGATGTGGTCTGGCCGAGGAAGATGTAGGGCCGTGGCTTGCGCGGCGGAGCGGTCGTCAAAGGGCTCGGCGCGGCTAGCTCGGTCGATAGCGACATGGCTGGGACAACTCCCGACAGGCAAAGACGGCGGCGTAGGCGATCAGCGCCAGCGACAGCAGATGAAACAGGTTCAGCGGCCCGATGATCGTGCCGTAGGGCTTGAGGAACTCCCAGCCGAACCGCTGCAGCGCATAAACCGCGACGAACAAGTAGAATCCGGTTCGCCGTACCCACTCCCCTTCATGGCGCAGCAAGAATATGAAAGCGAACAAAAATGCCGCCATCGTCACCGCCTCGTAAAGCTGCACCGGATGGCGGCGCACGCCGTCGCCGAAATCGACGGCCCACGGGAGCGCGGTCGGTGTCCCATAGGTCATATCGTCGAGCCCGGCGAAAAAGCAGCCGAGCCGTCCGATGGCAATCGCCGCCGCCAACGGAGCCACCAGACGAAGTCCGGTCGAGCCGCGAATGCCGCTGCGCCATTTCAGCAGCTCGATGCCGACGATCGCCCCCGCGATGGCGCCCTCGATGCTGCGCGAGATGGCGGCGGGCATGCCGCTAAGCCACAGATTGGCGGAGCCGAAGAGATAAGCGCCGATCGTCGCGCCCCCGGCGCCGGCGGCGATGTAGAGCGGATGGACCTGCCACGGCTCGGTGGGCGCTCCATCCGCCGCAACTGGCAGTAACTGGTAGACGGCGACGGCCACGAGGAGCGCCAGCAGATCGAAGAGGCTGTGAATGGCCAAGGTGTCAGCCGCTCTTCGCCCGCTCCCGGAGCACGAATTTCTGGATCTTCCCGGTCGAGGTCTTGGGTAGCGGACCGAACACGACATCGCGCGGCGCCTTGAAGTGCGCCATGTGCTGGCGGCAAAAGGTGATGATATCGCCTGTGCCGGCGGTGGCGCCGTCGCGCAGCGTGACGAAGGCGCAGGGCGTCTCGCCCCAGCGCTTGTCGGGTTTGGCGACGACCGCGGCCTCGAGCACCGCCGGGTGGCGGTAGAGCACGTCCTCGACCTCGATGGTCGAGATGTTCTCACCGCCCGAGATGATGATGTCCTTGGAGCGGTCCTTGATCTCGATATAGCCGTCAGGGTGAGCGACGGCGAGGTCACCGGTGTGGAACCAACCGCCCTCGAAAGCCTCCTCGGTGGCTTTCGGGTTCTTCAAATAGCCCTTCATCACGATGTTGCCGCGCATGAAGATCTCGCCCATCGTCTCGCCGTCGAGCGGCACGGGGCTCAGCGTCTCCGGGTCGGCGACCATCAGCCCTTCGAGCACCGGATAGTTGACCCCCTGGCGGGCCTTGCGCCGGGCTCGCTCCTCGGGCGTCAGCGCGTCCCATTCGTCATGCCAGGCGCAGATTGTCGAGGGGCCGAATACCTCGGTGAGGCCGTAGACATGGGCGATCTTGAAACCTTTTTTCTCCATGCCTTCGATCACCGCGGCGGGCGGTGCAGCGCCAGCGGTCATCATGTTGACGGGGCGCGGCAGCCGACGGCCCTCGGCGGCGCGGTCGTTCAACAGCATGTTCATTACCACCGGTGCGCCGCAAAGGTGGGTGACGCCGTCGCGCTCGATCGCATCGTAAATCGCGCCGGCCTCGACCCGTCGCAGGCAGACATGCGTCCCGGCCAACGCCGTCACCGTCCACGGGAAGCACCAGCCGTTGCAATGGAACATCGGCAGCGTCCAGAGATAGACCGGATGCTGCGGCATGCCCCAGACGAGGATGTTGCCGAATGCTTCCAGATAGGCGCCGCGATGGTGATAGACGACGCCCTTAGGGTTGCCGGTAGTGCCCGAGGTGTAGTTGAGCGCCAGCGCGTCCCATTCGTCCCGCGGCATGATGCCGGCGAAATCCGGATCGCCGTCGGCAATGAAGGCCTCGTAGTCGATTTCGCCGAGCCGCTCGCCAGGCGCGGCGGGATCGACGATGTCGATCACCAGAGGCTTGTCGTCGAGCTGGGCTAGCGCCGCCTTGATGACCGGTGCGAATTCGGTGTCCGTGATCAGCACCTCGGCGCCGCCGTGCTTGAGAATGAAGGCGATGGTGTCGGCGTCGAGGCGGATGTTGAGCATGTTGAGCACGGCGCCCGCCAGCGGCACGCCGAAATGCGCCTCGAACCCCTCCGGCAAATTGGGCGACATCACCGCGACGGTATCGCCCCGGCCGATCCCGCGCTTCACCAGAGCCGAGGCGAGGCGGTGGCAGCGCGCTTGGGTCTCCCGCCAGGTCTGGCGCCGGTCGCCGTAAACGATCGCGGTGCGCTGTGGGTACACCTCGGCGGTGCGGCGCAGGAAGCCGAGCGGCGATAGCGGCACGAAGTTGGCCGCGTTCTTGTCGAGCCCGGTGGCGTAGGGGTTGCTCATCGACTAGCTCGCCGGCAGCGGCGAAAAGGCCTGTTCGTGATGCTCGGCGACCGAGGGCAGGGCGAGCCAGGAGTGCATTGCCTCCTCGTAGATCGAGCCGGTTGGCGCCGGGAAATCGAGATCGGCGAAACAACCGGCGGCGATCCCGCAAAATTCCGGTGTGCGGTCGCCCTCCCACAGGATGCTGGTGCCGCAATTCGGGCAGAAATGGAAACGCAGCTCGAAGCCGCTGTCGCCTATGCGGGCGTAGATCTTCTCGGGGCCTTCGAGCCGCACCTGGCTCTTCTCCCAGCGCGTACCCCAATGAAAAACGGTGCCGGTACGGCGCTGGCACGATTTGCAATGGCAAACATAGACGCGGCCCGGCTCGCCTGTGGCGATCGCCTTCAACTGACCGCAATGGCACTGCGCGACGCGTTCCATGCCATCCCTCCCAAGGTTCGCACCGCATTTTCCCCCGCCGGGCGCGGGGTGTCGAGCCGCTTGGCAAGGCGTTCCCTGAGGCAGAGAATTTGCCCCAGCAGGGAGATACGCAATGACGGGCATTGCCGAGGTTTACCGCCGCTCGCTTGAGAGGCCCGAAGAATTCTGGGCCGAGGCCGCCGAGGCCATCGACTGGGACCAGCGCTGGGACCAGGTGCTCGACGACAGCCGGCCGCCGTTTTACCGCTGGTTCGCCGGCGCTCGGCTCAACACCTGCTGGAACGCGCTCGACCGTCACGTCGCCAGCGGCCGAGGCGGGCGGGTGGCGCTGATCTACGACAGCCCGGTCACCGATACGGTTGCATCCTTAACCTATCGCCAGTTGCGCGACCGGGTGGCGCGCTTCTCCGGGGCGCTGAAGGGACTGGGGGTCGCGAAAGGCGACCGCGTGCTGATCTATTTGCCGATGGTACCAGAGGCCACCGTCGCGATGCTCGCTTGCGCGCGGATCGGCGCGATCCATTCGGTTGTGTTCGGCGGGTTTGCCGCGCACGAGCTGGCGACGCGCATCGACGACGCCAAACCCAAGGTCGTCGTCTCGGCTTCTTGCGGGGTCGAGGTCAACCGCGTCATTCCCTACAAGCCGCTGCTCGACGCCGCGATCGAGGAGGCTAAGTTCAAGCCCGCAAGCTGCGTCGTGCTGCAGCGGCCGATGTGTCGCGCTGAGCTGATCTGCGGCCGAGACAAGGATTGGGACGAACTCGAGGCCGCGGCGCAGCCCGCCGATTGCGTGCCGGTGCTGGCGACCGACCCGCTTTATATCCTCTACACCTCGGGCACGACGGGCATCCCCAAGGGGGTGGTGCGCGACAATGGCGGTTACGCGGTCGCGCTCGCCTGGTCGATGCCGAACATCTATGGGGTTCAGCCGGATGAGGTGTTCTGGACCGCCAGCGATGTCGGCTGGGTGGTCGGCCACTCCTACATCGTCTACGCGCCACTGATCTACGGCTGCACCTCGATACTGTACGAGGGGAAACCGGTCGGCACGCCCGATGCCGGCGCGTTCTGGCGGGTCATCGAGCAGCATCAGGTGCGGGTGTTCTTCACCGCGCCGACCGCGTTCCGCGCGATCAAGCGCGAGGATCCGGACGGGCATTTGATCCGCGCCCGCGATCTGTCGAAGTTCCGCGCGCTCTTCCTCGCCGGCGAGCGCGCCGACCCGCCGACCGTCGCCTGGGCCGAGGAAATGCTCAAGGTGCCGGTGATCGATCATTGGTGGCAGACCGAGACGGGCTGGCCGATCGGCGCCAATTGTCTCGGGATCGAGCAGCTACCGGTAAAGCCCGGCTCGTGCACCCGCGCCGTGCCGGGCTGGGACATTCGCGTGCTCGAAGCGGAAGCGGAAGGCGTAGCACGCCAGGTTCAGCCCGGCGCGATCGGCGCTCTGGCGGTCAAGCTGCCGCTGCCGCCGGGCGCGCTGCCGACCTTGTGGCAAGCCGACGACCGCTTCGTCGAAAGCTACCTCGTCACCTATCCCGGCTATTACCAGACCGGCGATGCCGGCTTTATCGACGCCGA
>Ga0335081_10016231_pt1 | contig 12049 bp, 8 predicted proteins | sample Lox_Sample_35_FD_206713 | JGI IMG/M metagenome (GOLD analysis project Ga0335081, IMG submission 206713) | Soil microbial communities from Loxahatchee National Wildlife Refuge, Florida, United States - Lox_Sample_3.5 | ecosystem: Environmental > Terrestrial > Soil > Wetlands | place: USA: Florida... | reverse complement strand
AATCGGATTGCGAATTTGCGGCGTGCTCGATTGCGGCGGTCGCCGCGTCCCAATCAATTGCCTTATGCAGGTCATCGACGGCAAGAATGAGCGGGCCAGGTCGTTCTTGTTGCGCTTGGAGAAGCAGCATCAGTTGATCAGGTAAATTGCACAAGAATATGACGGGAGGATTGGGCCGGCTTAGGAGCTCACGTGCGAGCTGGAGGAGGAGAACGGATTTGCCATCGCCCGACCGGCCGCCGATCCAGAAGACCGGCAGCGTAAGTTGATCGATCGCCGACTGCCGCTTCGCATAAAAATCATCAAACCGCTTCACCAGCCCCGTGAAGAGGTCACCACGAATTGCGTACGCATCACGGCAGACCAAATCCCAATCCGGCCTCCGCAAGAACAGATTCTTGCGCGCGTCCGCGGGAACAGGCGGGGTTGTCATAACCTCCAGCCTGCGTGCGTGTTGCGTTAGCGGGTCCGCGTGGGATGCTCGATCCTCTGCGACTTGCTCAGTTTCATTAACATCGTCGAATTCAATCCATTCGGGGGTCACGTGTCCGGCGCGAGCCCAGGCTTGCAGTTCGGGCCTCGTCAGAGACGCCTGTGGGCCATTAATGACTTTGGTTATAAATGTTTGATCCCGTCCGAGCCGCTCGCCGAGACCAGTCTTCGTAAGTTCAGATTGTTTCCAGGCTTTATCAAGACGACTCCTCATGTCGCCTTTGATTGGGACGATATCCGTCCTGGGTGTTCTGGTTCGTTGGTCGTCAGCGCTCATTGGACCCTCCGCCTAGAGCGATATCGGTTGCGGAGTCGCGCTTCAAGTGGGCGTCCGGGTTTCATGCGAAGTATGCGCTGTAGCACGCATGCCGCCTTTGCGAGGTCCGCCTTGGCCGATCCCCTTTCGGGAACGGTTCAAACAAGAAGGACCAGTCATGCAAACGCTCAATTCCACAGAGTTCAGTATTGTCATTGATCCCGGCCAATCAAGCAAGGTGCTCTTGCCGGGCGATGATCCGGGCGGCAAAGCATTAGCGTCGCGGGGGCGCCGCGATATTTTTGCTTGGCTGCGTGATGTCGACCAAATCGTCATGACGCGGTTGCCCGCGTTCAATCGGGCAGCCACTGCCGAACGGGAGCGCGTCCGCACTCTCATCGCGTGCGTCGATCCGCTGTTGACGGCATCCGAACTGCTGGAACTCGGCCGCCGGCAATACGTGGACCCGCGGCTGGCGCGTGAGGTCATCGGCATGACGGCATGGCTTGCCGCCAGTGTCGATACGCATCTTCAACGGCTCGGCAAGGAGGCGGGTGAAGGCTATCGCATCTTCGCCGGACTTGAAGAAACGCTCATCGCCCTTGGTCGCCTGGGTCAGCATCCGCCCGTACACAGCCATTTGACGTACTGGGTGTACAATGACTTCCCTTTGCCGCGAACCTTCACCGGAACGGCTGGCGAGGTTCATTTCAATCGCGCAGTGAACGGGGTCGATCGGGCGAAGGCGTTTATCTGCCAGCAGATAGCGCCCATCGCCGAGGGCGAACTCGATCTGAATGATCCGGACGCCAAGGTCCGGATCGAGCGTGCGGACGGCGCGTATGGGACGATCCGGCAGCTCTTCATGGAGTACCGCCGTCCTGAGGCCGAGGGATGCCCGATGCGAATGCCGCAGAAGGCATTTCTCACGGGAATGCGCCCCTTCTTGGTCAACACCAAAATTGGCGGCAAGACCTACACCGGCGCGAACGCCGCCAACGTCCACAGCTGGATCGAGTCGGATTTCCGGATCGGCTTTGCGCAGCCGTTCTACGTGGACATGGTCCGGGGGCGGTATCCTACGATGATGCCGGAGGAGCCTCCCATCGTGGAGGCGTTCATGGCTCGTGGCTCGGTCTGCGGCGTCGTGGCGCGGCGGCTCGGGTTGACGGTGGAATCCTTGGCCAGCTCGGAAATCACCGAACTGGTCGGGCGCTGTGCCGATCTGCCTCAAAGTGCGCGTGCCGCGATCAAGGCATTCGGCAGGCTAGCGAAGTCCGCGCGCACCACGAGCGCCATCCACTTCGGCTTCATCCAGCATTATGTCGAGCAAGCCGGAAAGCTGCTTGATCCAGATGAGCAATGCGTAGCGCTGGTGTGCGCCGGCAAAGGCGTGAGCGGCATGGCCATCGCAGACGGCGCAGCCCTCGTCGACGCCATGCGCAAGGAAAACCCGTCGATCACCAAGCTGATCGATCTTGCCAAGGTCCTTTGATCAACCCTTCCGCGGCGGCATCGGCTGCCGCGGACTTACGCCCCTATCAACGCAGGAACATCGTCATGCAAAAGCTACCAATCACTGAACTCCTGTACCTCCAGGACCCCAAGCGCCTTTCGGCCCATTGCCAGCTCGTTGCAGTGGACCAAACGCCGTCCGGCGAGACCGCCATCGTGCTCGATCGGACGCCATTTTTTCCGGGCGGCGGCGGCCAAAAGCCAGATGAGGGCAACATTGAATGGCCCTCGGGCAGAATGATGGTTCGCACAGTCCTCCAGGATACCGGCAAGGCGCTACACGTTGGTCGTCTCGACGGAGATGATCCAGTCGGTGGCCAGCAGGTCACGGCTGTCGTGTCGGCATCGCCGCGGCGGTTAAACGACCGCATCCACAGCGCCGGGGAATTAGTCTGCGCAGCGATGCGGCAGATAGACAATCGATGGCTCGCGACAGGAGCGAAACACTATCCCGGCGACTCACGGGTGTTGTTCAATGTCATGCTGGACGCGGGTCAAAGGGAGCAGCTCAAGAATCACTTGAACGATCTGTTGTGCAAGATGATCGCTGAGGACCATCGCGTCGTAATCTCCACGACTTCCGATCCGGAACACGTGGAGCGGGTGTGCGGCTATCGCCCTGACTATCTGCCTAAAGGAGAACCCGTTCGCTTGGTCACGGTATATGGGCCGTTCGGTCGACCCTGTATGGGCACGCACGTCGATCGGCTGAGCGAGATCGGCATGATCGAGATCACATCGATCAAAGCGAAGAAGGGCGATCTGGCGATCAGTTACGCTGTCAGATAGGGACATTAAAAGCAAACACGTGGGGAGGCCGGGGCGCAAAAACCCGGCCTTTCTGTTTGGCTCCACGTCATCGCGTTCCGATCCAAGGCTAAACCACAACATCCGCGCACAATCGCTACCGAATCGAGACCGCCAAGTGGCCAAACCCGAGTTGGGTTAGCACCACAGAAATATTTCGCCGCTCTATGAGGCCTCGGAGCAGCGCGCCGTTGCCGGTATGTGGCAGGTGACGGACGGCATGATCAGCGGCGCCAGGATCACAAGCGGCTCGACGCCGCCGATCTAGCCGATCGCCAGCACGGCGCCACCAGCCTACAGCTCGGCATGCGGCGTGCGCCGGACGGCGGTCTTGATTGGCGCGGCCTTGGTCACCGACAGACGGGCGCTGCCGATCGCGCAGTGAGCCGCATTGAACAAAGACCGAACAGCCTGCTACCATTTTGCTACCCAAGACGGTAGCAGCGCAGGCCATCAAACGAGACGGGACGGACGGCGGCGCCAAAAAGTTCAAAGAAAACAATACAGGCTAGGACGGGTCGTCACCGAGCGGGATGGCCGCAAGCGAATTTCGAGTGCGGTGCATTCAACCACTCTGCCACCTCTCCGCAGGGCCAAACTGCGATGGCTGAGCGTCGCCGGCCGTATTTAGAGCATCATCCACGAAAGTGGAAGCCGGTTGCCGAGAAAGTCCCGGTGCAATGAAACGGAGCGGACCACACGAGAGGAGCCAAAGAGCGGCGCGCGTTCCGGCTGGCGCGGCGCGCGCTCTTCGACCTCGGCCGGCTGCGGGGCTTCGGCCGCAACCGCGGCGCCGGGCATCCGAATTATGACGGGCATCGCGCCGGGCCGCGGCCGCTGATCAAGATCCTCGATCTTGGGCCGCCGCGTCGCGCGGTCGCCGGCTCGGGTCAGGTGCCGGTGAACACCGGCTTGCGCTTCTCCATGAAGGCGGTGCGGCCTTCGGTGTAGTCGCTGCTGGCGAAACACTCCTCCACCATCTCGTTGACGCGCGCGAGGTTGCGTTTCGACTCGTCCTTGTAGATTTCGCCGGCGGCGAACTTGACCGCCTTGATGGTCAGCGGCGCGTTGGCGCAGATCATGTCGGTGATGGTTTTCACCGCGCTTTCGAGGTCGGCCGGCCGGACCACGCGGTTGACGAGGCCCATGGCCTGCGCCTCCTGCGCGTCGAACTGGCGCGCGGTATAGAAAATCTCCTTGGCGAAGGCCGGTCCGACGATGTCCGTGAGCCGCTTGAGGCCGGCATAGCCGTAGCCGAGGCCGAGCTTGGCCGCCGGGACCGCGAAGCGGGCATCGTCGGAGCAGATGCGCAGGTCGCAGCAGGTGGCAAGCGCGACGCCGCCGCCGACGCAATAGCCGCGGATCATCGCGATCGTCGGCTTGGGAAACTCGTAGATGCCGAGGAAGGCCGCCTCGGTCTTGACGTTGTAGACGCGCGTCGCTTCGAGGGTGGCGCGTTCGCTGGCGAATTTCGAGATATCGGCGCCGGAGACGAAGGCCTTGGCGCCGGCGCCCGTGAGCACCACGACGCGCACGTCGTTGTCCGCGGCGAAGTCGTCGAGCGCGCGCCTGGTCGCGTCCCACATGTCGAGCGATACGGCGTTGAGCCGCTCGGGATTGTTGAAGGTCACGATGCCGACGCCGGCCTCCTTGCGCGAGAGCAGCTTGTCGGTCATGCCTGAACTCCTCGGATTTTCATGATCTCATTATCCCCGAAAGCGGAGGACGGATGCGAATCGTGGAATCGGACCACTAAACGGCCTTCGCCTTGCGGAGCGCGGCGATCTCGCGCGCGGAGAAGCCGAACTCTTTGAGCACGGCGTCGGTGTGCTCGCCCGGCTCGGGCGGCGGGGCGGCCAGCCGGGAGGGCGTGCGCGAGAGGCCGACGGGCTGGCCGACGAGGCGGGTCGCCTTCTTGTTCCTGCGCGTGACGGTCTGCGCGATGCCGAGATGGCGCACCTGCGGATCGGCGAACACCTCGTCGATCGCGTAGATCGGCCCGCACGGCACCCCCGCCTTGTTGAAGCGCTCGACCCATTCGGCGCTGGTGCGATCGCCGAGATGGCTTTCGATCGCGGCGTTGAGCGCGTCGCGGTTGAGCGAGCGCGCGGCCGCCGTTTGATAATCCGCCTTGTCCAGCAGCGCTTCGCCGCCGATCGCGCGGCAGAGCCGTTCCCACATCACCTGTCCGGTGGTGGCGATATTGATGTAGCCGTCGCGCGTCTTGAACACGCCGGTCGGTATGGTGGTCGGATGATTGTTGCCGGCCTGCCGCGCCACTTCGCCCTGGACCAGATAGCGTGCGGCCTGAAAATCGAGCATGAAGATCTGCGCCTGCAGCAGCGACGTTTCCACTTTCTGGCCCTTGCCGGATTTCTCCCGCTCGAGCAGCGCGACGAGAATGCCGAGCGCCGCGAACAGTCCGGCGCTGAGATCGGCGACCGGAATGCCGACGCGCAACGGGCCGTGCCCCGGCAACCCGGTGATCGACATCAGCCCGCCCATGCCCTGCGCGATCTGGTCGAAACCGGGCCGGTCGGCGTAGGGTCCGTCCTGGCCGAAACCGGAAATGCTGGCATAGACGAGGCGCGGGTTGATCCGCGCCAGGCTCTTGTAATCGATTCCGAGCCGCTGCTTCACGGCGGGGCGGAAATTCTCCACCACCACGTCGGCCTTCTTGACCAGCCGCTTGAAGGCCGCCAGCCCCGCTGGCGTTTTCAGGTTGAGCGTGATGCTGCGCTTGTTGCGGTGGAGGTTCTGAAAGTCTCCGGCATCGCGCGGCCCGCCCATCGGTTCGCCGGGTCCGGGCGGTTCCTCGATCTTGATGACGTTCGCGCCCCAATCGGCAAGCTGGCGCACGCAGGTCGGGCCCGCCCGGACGCGGGAGAGGTCGAGCACGGTAAAGCGCGCAAGCGCCTTCGACGCGCGAGGAAAGGCCATCGTTCGGGCTCCGCCGCGGACAGGCTCCCCGGCGCCGCAGCCGGGGAGCGAAACTTCCCCGATCCGCTTTGCGTTGTCCACCGCGTCCGCAGCGGCCGTCGGCGGCGCAAGTCGCTGCGCGGAGCGCGAGAAAAGGACGCCGCCGGCGGCCATCTTTCGGGCGCTTTCGCGCGGCGATCCTGCGCGCGACGAGATAACAGAGTCGACCATTCATGCCGAACCGCTCGCCGCGCATCTGCGACACACTCCGAGCCGTGACCAAGCCGCCAGCCGTGACCGATCTGCGCCGCATCGCCGTTGCCGTGCTGATCGCGCTCGCCGCGGCGGCTTCGTTCGGGGAGGGCCTCGGCCAAGCCGCCGAGAGGCCGGGTCACGCCGACCAGAGCCGGCCGGAGAAGAGCGGACCGGGGGTCCTCTCGCTGCTGCCGGGCGACGCCGTCACCGAGCACAGCATCGACACGCCGAGCGGCAAGCTCGCCTATACCGCGACCGCGGGTACGCTCTCGCTGTTCGATCAATCCGGCGAGCGTTCGGCCGCGATCTTCTACACCGCCTATGTGGCGAAGCCGAACGACGCGCGGCGGCCGCTGACCTTTGTCTTCAATGGCGGGCCCGGCGCGGGCTCGGCATTCCTCAACCTCGGGCTCGTCGGTCCGCGGCTCGCCGTGTTCGGCAACAATTACGACGGCGCCAATGTGCGCCTCGTGGACAACCCGGACACCTGGCTCGCCTTCACGGATCTGGTGCTCGTCGATCCGGTAGGCACCGGCTGGAGCCGGGCGGCCAAGCCCGACGGCGGCGCCGCGTTCTGGGGCGTGCACAGCGACGCCGAATCGATCGCCAAGGTCATCGCGCTCTACGTCGCCAAGAACAACCGCATCGGCTCGCCGAAATACATTCTCGGCGAAAGCTATGGCGGGCTGCGCGCCGCGAAGGTCGCGCGCGCGGTGCAGAACGACCAGGGCATCGTGATCGGCGGCATCATCATGGTCTCGCCGCTCATCGAAGGCGAGTTCCGGCTCGGCAACCGCGCCTTTGCGCTCGGCGCCGCGTTGCAGCTTCCCTCGCTCGTTGCCGCCGAACTCGAGCGCACCGGCACCTACAGCGAAGGGTCCCTCAGGGAGGCCGAGCATTTCGCGCTCACCGAGTACCTCTCCGCGCTCGCCGGCCCGCCGCTCCAAGGCGATGCGGCGCGCGCGTTCTACGGGCGCGTGGCGCGCATGACCGGTCTGCCGGCGGACGTTGTCGCCCGCACGCGCGGCTTCATTCGTGACGCCTATGCGAAGGCGCTGCGCGCCAAGGAGCACAAGGTCGTCAGCCACTACGACGCGACTTTCGCGGCCGACGATCCCGACCCGGAATCGGCGTCGGCGCACGGGCCCGACCCGCTCCTCGACGGTTTCATCCGCGCCTATGGCGGGGCTTTTGTCGCCTATGCGCGCGAGGAACTCGGCTTCAAGACCGAGATGACCTACCAACTGCTGGCCCGCGACGTGGCGGGCAAATGGGACTGGCACGACGGCGGCCGCGGCGCGGCGAGCGCCAGCGACGACCTGCGCGAGCTGTTGGCGCTTACGCCGTCATTCCGCCTTCTGATCGGCCACGGCGCGAGCGACATGGTTACGCCCTACGGGGTCTCCCGCTACGTGCTCGACCATCTTCCGCCTTCGATCGCGGACGAGCGCGCCGAGCTCAAGGTGTATCGCGGCGGACACATGTTCTACGTAGACCCGCAATCGCGCAAAGCCTTCACCGCCGACGCCCGCACGATATACGCCTCCCCGTAACGGCCGGTCGACAACGTCCGGGTCCAGGCGTCAGGTCCATACGCGCATAACGCCGCCGATCGCGCGCCGGCGGTCGTGTTCTTTTCCGGACGCGGTTGACGGCGCGCCGCTGCGGGCGTCCGGGAAAAGATGCCGCTTGGCCTCTATCGCTATATATGATTAGATATAACGACGCGGTTCGCCTGTTGGGCAGCGCCGAGGGGAGTTGGCCTCGACGTCAGGTCGCCCGAACGGCGTTCGTGCTGCGCGCATGGGCTACGTGCCGTATGGCGGGCCCGCCGTCCGCGAGCGCAATCGGCTCATCGACGGACCTTGCGCTCAAAATTCAACAGCCGAGGAGGAAATGCTCCATGAATATTGCTCAGCGAATAACGACGATCGACCCGGCGGCGAAAAGCTATGTCGCCAAGCCGCGAAAGCTGCTCATCGACGGCGCCTGGGTCAATGCTGCGTCCGGCAAGACATTTCCGGTCTATGATCCATCGACGGGAGAGGTGTTGGCGAACGTCGCCGAGGCCGACGCCGCCGATGTCGACAAGGCCGTGAAGGCGGCACGCAAGGCCTTCGACGAAGGTCCGTGGCCGCGCATGAGCCCGAGCGAGCGCGGCCGTCTGCTCTGGAAGCTTGCCGACCTCATCGAGAAGCACGCCGAAGAGTTTGCGACGCTGGAGTCGCTCGACAACGGCAAGCCGCTGACCATCGCCCGCGTCGCCGACGTGCCGCTTTCGATCGACATGTTCCGCTACATGGCGGGCTGGGCGACGAAGATCACCGGCACGACCATCCCGATCTCGTTCCCCGGCGATTACCTCTCGTACACCCTGCGCGAACCGGTGGGCGTGGTCGGGCAGATCATTCCGTGGAACTTCCCGCTGCTGATGGCGGCGTGGAAGCTTGCGCCGGCGCTGGCGACCGGCTGCTCGGTCGTGCTCAAGGTCGCCGAGCAGACCCCGCTGTCGGGACTGCGTCTCGGCGAACTCGTGGCCGAGGCCGGCATACCGAACGGCGTGGTCAACGTGCTCGCCGGCTACGGCGAGACCGCGGGCGCGGCACTTGCCGCCCATCACGCGGTCGACAAGGTCGCGTTCACGGGGTCCACGGAGGTCGGCAAGCTGATCGTTCAGGCCGCCGCCGGCAACCTGAAAAAGGTGACGCTCGAACTCGGCGGAAAGTCGCCGGTCGTCGTGCTCGACGACGCCGACGTCGACGCCGTCATCCCCGGCGCCGCAAGCGCGATCTTCTTCAATCACGGCCAGTGCTGCTGCGCCGGGTCGCGGCTCATGGTTCACAAGAAGATCTTCGACAAGGTCGTCGCCGGCGTCGCCGATCAGGCCAAGAGCATCAAGCTCGGCCCGGGCCTCGATCCGAACACCCAGATGGGACCGCTCGTGTCCGACGAGCAGTTCAAGCGCGTCACCGGCTACATCAATGCCGGCATCAAAGAGGGCGCCGAGGTCGTGGTCGGCGGCAAGAAAGGATCGGATGACGGCGGCTACTTCGTGCAGCCGACCGTGCTGACCAACACCAAGCCGGACATGCAGGTGGTGCGCGAAGAGATCTTCGGTCCGGTGGTCTGCGCTTCGCCGATCACCGACGCCGATCTCGACGAGATCGCGCGCCAGGCCAACAACACCACATACGGTCTCGCCGCGAGCGTGTGGACGCGGGACATCTCCAAGGCCAACAAGCTCGCCAAGCGCATTCGCGCCGGCACGGTGTGGATCAACTGCCACAACGTGTTCGACGCTTCGCTGCCTTTCGGCGGCTACAAGCAGTCCGGCTGGGGCCGCGAAATGGGCGAGTTCGTTCTCAACAACTACACCGAGGTGAAGGCCGTCACCACGGCGCTGTAATATAAGTCGAAGATCGCCCGTCGAGCCCCGGGGCGCGTACCCCCGCCCCGGGGCATTCGCTTCCCGCCTGCCGTCGCGCCGCAGCGCGACCGCGGTTCGGCCCGTCATCCGACATTCTCGGCGTCGCGCCGCCGACCCTGTTCTGGGACGTTGCCGGCCGGGCTACACCGCGATGGGTATTTCGGCGCGGCGCGCCGACAAAGGCCTCAGCGCCGGACGCGCGCTTTTGATTTCGCCTTGAATCCGACCGACGCGTGCGCTCCATCGCAGAACGGCTTGTTCTTCGATGCGCCGCATCGGCAAAGCGTGGCGTTGTTGCGCGTCTCGTAGCGATGGCCGTCCGCCGACGTGACCTGGATGCCGCCGCGCAACCAGAGTGGTCCGCTGCAGTCCTGCGCCGGGTCTTCCACGAGACCGATCGACACCGGTAAATCCGGTTCGAGCACTTTGCCTGAGGCTTTGTCGAACGCGATCAGCCGGCCGGCCGGGCAGTTGTGGACCTGACGAAGAAAGGTCGCGCGCACTTGCAAATCGTCGGTGCGGCCGACCTGATTCCAGACCTTGCCGTTTGGATCGCAAAACCGGGCGTCCGCGCAGAGGTGCCGCGCGTCGAGCAGGGACAGCACCGGTCCCTCGAAGATCGTCGCCTGCGCCGCATAGGGCGTGCGCGTCGCGACTTCCGTGCCGTCAAATCCGATCTTCGCGTGCGTGCCGTCGCAAAACGGCGCATTGTGCGAATGCCCGCATCGGCACAGCGCACATCTCTCGGACGCGTCGAAGCTTTCGCCCTGTTGCCAGCGCACGGCGTCGCCGCCGGCATCCGTGACGATAACCTGCTCGGTCAGAGCTACGGTTCCCGAAACGATATACGGCCCGCCCCTGGAGATGACGACCGAGACATCCTTTTTGGCTGCCGGCATGCAACCCTCCACTGCAGCGACGCCGCAAAAGCGGCATCGGCGGGCATACTCACTTCAGCGCGGCGGCAATCGTGAGAGCGCCGAGACTACGCATGGATGGCCCTTATCCTCCGCGGCGATGCAAATGACTGAGGCGCAAAATCGGCCGGTTTAAGACGGCTTCCGGTCACTCGCCCAGATAGGCCGCCTTCACCTTCTCGTCTTTCGCGAGGTTCGCGGCGGTGTCGGCGCCGACGATATGGCCGTTGTCGAGCAAATAGCCGCGATCGGCGATGGCGAGGCTCTGCTTGGCGTTCTGCTCGACGAGGAAGATGCCGACGCCGGCGTCCTTGATGCGGGAGAGCGTGCGGAACAGCTCGCTGCACAGCAGCGGCGCCAGCCCGAGCGAGGGCTCGTCGAGCAGGAGGATGGTCGGCGCCGACATCATCGCGCGGCCGATCGCCACCATTTGGCGTTCGCCGCCGCTCATGGTGCGCACCTGCTGCTTGCGGCGTTCCTTGAGTTTGGGAAAGAGACTGAGCACGTGCTTGAGGTTCTCGGCCTCGAGCGACCGGGCGCGCGCCGGATGGGCGCCGAGGGCAAGGTTCTCCTGCACCGTGAGATCGGCGAAAATTCCGCGGTCCTCCGGCACCAGCGCGATGCCGGTCTCGACGATCTCATGCGGCGGCTGATGGGTGATGTCGGCTCCGTCCATGAGCACCGTGCTGCCGTCCATCTTGCGCGTCTGCCCGGCGATCGCGCGCAGGAACGTGCTCTTGCCGGCGCCGTTGGCGCCGAGCATGACCACGATCTCGCCTTTGGAGATCGTCGCCGACACGCTCTCGAGCGCGCGATGACGGCCGTAGAAAACCGATACATTGCGGGTCTCAAGCATTCTCGTCCCCGAGATAGGCCCGGATCACGGCGTGATCGGCGAGCACCTCGCCCGGCGTTCCTTCGGCGATCTTGATGCCGCTGTTCATCACGATGCAGCGGTCGCAGAGGCTGCGGATCGCGTGCATGACGTGCTCCACGATGATGATGGTGCAGCCTTCCGCGCGCAGCTGCTCGATGAGCGCAATGCCGATCTTGAGCTCGGTCGGATTGAGCCCCGCGAGCCACTCGTCGAGCAAGAGGACCTTCGGATCCGAGGCGAGCGCGCGCGCGAGCTCAACCCGCTTCTGGTCGATGTAGGTGAGCGCGGACACCGTCGCCCCGCCGGCATTGGGCAAGCCGACGCGCTGAAGGAGCGCCTGGGCGTAGTCGTCGAGTTCCTGGCCCCAGCGCCGCGCATGGCCGAATACGCCGCCGGCGGTGACATTCTCGAGCGCGGTCATGCTCGGCAGCATGCGCACGAGCTGGAACGTGCGCGCCACGCCTTTGTTGGCGACGCGGCTCGCGCCGATGCCGGCGATCGGCTCGCCGTAGAGCCTGATATCGCCCGAGCTCGGCTTCAGCGCGCCGGAGATCAGGTTCATCATCGTGGTCTTGCCCGATCCG
>Ga0335081_10016229_pt1 | contig 12051 bp, 14 predicted proteins | sample Lox_Sample_35_FD_206713 | JGI IMG/M metagenome (GOLD analysis project Ga0335081, IMG submission 206713) | Soil microbial communities from Loxahatchee National Wildlife Refuge, Florida, United States - Lox_Sample_3.5 | ecosystem: Environmental > Terrestrial > Soil > Wetlands | place: USA... | reverse complement strand
AATCGAGGCAACAAAAAGCCCTGCCTGAGCGGGGCTTTTCGAGAGCGGATGATGGGACTCGAACCCACGACCTTCTGCATGGCAAGCAGACGCTCTAGCCAACTGAGCTACATCCGCGTGGCGCCGCCAGTATAGCCCCGGCTACTCGCCGCCGAGGGCCCCGTCCAGGGCCTCGTTGACGAGGCGGTCGGCCAGCTCGTTGTGCTCGCGGCGCACCGCGGTGTACGTCACGGAGCCGATCTGCCGGGCGAGGCGCGCGGCCTCGAGCGACAGCTCCCGCAGCGCCTCGTTCTTCACCCGGTACTCGCCGGTCATCTGCTTCACGAGCAGCTCCGAGTCGGAGACGACCTCGAGCTCCGGCACCGCCAGCTCGACGGCGCGCTCGAGCCCCGCGATCAGCGCGCGGTACTCCGCGACGTTGTTCGTCGCCACGCCGATCCGCTCGCCGTGCGCCGCCAGCACCGTCCCGTCCTCGGCTTCGAGCACGTAGCCGTACGCCGCCGGGCCGGGGTTGCCGCGCGCGCCGCCGTCGGTGAACAGCTTCGTCCTCACGCGAGCGGATAGAGGTCGTACGCGACCTCTTCGTACGGATGCGCGGCGATGAGCGCGGCGACGACGGCGTCGACGCGGTCGTCCGGAACGAGCGTCTCGACGCGGAGCTCCGCCACGCGCTCCTCGCGGCCGGCCTGGCCGATCGAGGGCTCCGTCCCCTCGCCGCCGAAGAACGTCCCGGTCCCCGCCGTGTACCACGAGCAGCGCTCATAGCCGCCGATGTGCCCCGCGCCCGCGGCGAAGACCGCTTCGCGCGTGGCGTCGAGCGCCTCCCGCGGAACGAACCACACGAGCTTGAGGCTCACGACGGATCTATCTGAGCGCGCTGCAGCTTCCCCGAGTAGTCGACGTAGATCGACTTCCACTCGGTGAACACGTCGAGCGCGGCCTGCCCCGCCTCGCGGTGGCCGTTGCCGGTGTCCTTCGTGCCGCCGAACGGGAGGTGCACCTCGGCGCCGATCGTCCCGGCGTTGACGTACGTGATCCCCGCCTCGAGGTCGCGCATCGCGCGGAACGCCTTGTTCACGTCGCGCGTGTAGATCGAGGACGAGAGCCCGTACTTGATCCCGTTCGAGACTCGGATCGCCTCGTCGAAGTCGCGCACCTTGATGAGCGCGGTCGTCGGGCCGAAGATCTCCTCCTGCGCGACGCGCATCCCCGGCTCGACGTCGGCGAAGATCGTCGGCCGGTAGAAGAACCCCTTCGCGAGGTCGCCGTCGGTCGCCGGCTCGCCGCCGGTGAGCAGCGTCGCGCCCTCGTCCCTGCCGATCTCCGTGTACGAGTGGATCTTCTCGATCGCCGCCCTGTTGATCACCGGGCCGACGTCGGTGTCGTCCTCCCAGCCGGGCCCGAGCCGCAGCCTCTCCGCCGCGGCGACGAGCTTCGACTGGAGCGCGCCGTACACGGCCTCGTGCGCGATCACGCGCGACGCCGCCGTGCAGCGCTGGCCCGACGTGCCGAAAGCCGACCAGAGGATCCCCTCGACCGCGAGGTCGACGTCTGCGTCGTCCATCACGATGATCGCGTTCTTGCCGCCGAGCTCGAGATGGACGTGCGTGAGCGTCTCCGCGGCGGCCTTCAGCACCTCGACGCCGGTCTCGCGCGAGCCGGTGAGGCTGATCACGCGCACGTCGGGATGCCGGACGAGCCGGTCGCCGACGCTGCCACCGCCGCCGTGCACGATGTTGACGACGCCGGCCGGCACGCCGGCCTCGTCGATCAGCTCGACGAAGCGCTCGCCGAGCCGCGGCGTGTCGCGCGCCGGCTTCAGCACGATCGTGTTGCCGGCGACGAGCGCGGGGATCATCTTCCACGACGGAATCGCGATCGGGAAGTTCCACGGCGTGATCGCGCCGACGACGCCGATCGGCTGGCGCACGCTCATGTTCCACTTGTCGCGCAGCTCGGACGGCGTCGTCTGGCCGTAGAGGCGGCGGCCCTCGCCGGCCATGTAGTACGTGATGTCGATCGCCTCCTGGACGTCGCCGCCCGCCTCGGCCTTCACCTTCCCCATCTCGTGCGTCATCAGGTCGGTGAGCGCCGCCTTCTCGCGCTCGAGGATGCGCGCGAGCGCGAAGAGGATCTCGCCGCGCTTCGGCGCGGGTACGAGGCGCCACTCCTCGAACGCGGCCTTCGCGGCCGCGACGGCGCGGTCGACGTCGTCCGCATCGGACTTCGGGAAGACGCCGATCGTCTCGCCGTCGGCCGGGCTCGTGCTCTCGAAGGTGTCGCCGGACGCGGCGTCTGTCCACTCGCCGCCGATGTAGTTCTGAAAGCTCTTGGTCTCTGTCGTCGCCATGACGACGAGACTAGCGCCCGCGGCTAGGCGTCGCCCGGAGGATCCGTGTCGGGGAACGTCCCCGGGATGCGGGCGCGGCGGCGGTCGCGTACGCGGCGGCGGTTCTGGCCCTCGGCCGCGTCCTCGCCGCTGCGCCGGTCGCTACCCTCGCGGCGGTCGACGATGACCGTCACGTTCGGGTTGTCCTTGTAGTACTCGACCATCTTGTCGTACAGCTCGTCGGCGAGCTCACGGGGAATGACGCAGTAGATCATGGTTCTCCGATTGTAAGGACGACGGCGGCGAGCGCCATCCCCCCACTCAGATGCGCGCGATCTCGGGGACGAGCCGCCCGTCGTCGTCGATGTGCGCGTTCCATTCCTTGAAGCCCTGCTCGAGCTCGTCGAGCTCGTGACCGCGGCGCTCGAGGCGCACCGGCTGCCCGGACTCCGGCGTGACGCGGTACTGGTACCAGGAGATGTCCCAGGCGACGGTGACCGCCATCTCGCCGGCGACGCCGGACAGCGCGATGATGCTGGCGCGCGCCTCGCCGAGGCTCTTCGAGATGCCGCCGACGGTGCGCCGGTAGCTGCTCGCGTTGAACAGGTCGGCTGCCTCGAGGAGCGCCACCTCGTCGACCGAGAGCCGGCGCAGGATCGGCTCCGGCGGCGCGACCGACTCGTCGGTCCCCGCCCGGTGGAGCCCCAGCACCTCGGCGAGCCCGCGGCGGCGGCGCTTGCGCGGCCCCGGGACGGTGGGGACGGTCGGCGTCCCCTCCTTGATCCAGCCGTGCTCGAGCGCCGTCTCCTGGCACAGCGGACAGACGTCGACGAGCTCGGCGCCCTCCTCGGGCGCGTACCGGATCGCGCGCTCCCCCATCAGCAGCGTCCGCTCGCAGATGGCGCAGATCCGCGTCGTGCTGACCTTGGTCACGTGCACGAGATCGACTATAGCGGCGCACTTGCGCAGGCTCGACCCGCCCGCTATGGTGTCTTACATGTGTGTTTTACACCTAGACGAGACAAGAGGGTGAGGCCGCGCTACGGCCCCCGCGCGCGCCACCACCACGGCGGGCGCTGGCGCGTGTTCGCGCGCGTCGAGCGGTTCACCGAGCCGGCCCTCCTCCTGCTGCTCCGCGAGCGCCCGGCGCACGGCTACGACCTGATGGAACGGCTCCCCGAGCTGACCGGCGAGCAGCGCGTCGAGATGGGCAACCTCTACCGCCTGCTCCGCGCGCTCGAGGACGAGGAGCTCGTCTCGTCCGAGTGGGACGCGGGCTCCCCCGGTCCCGCGAAGCGCCGCTACGCGCTCACCGAGACGGGCGCGCGCCTCCTCGACCAGTGGGCCGAGGCGCTGCGCCGCTCGCAGGAGCGCACCGCCACGTTTCTCGAACGCTACGAAGCAGGGAAGGGGGTGAACTGATGCACCACGGACACGGTTATGGACCCGGACCGGGCGGCCGGCGCGGCTTCTTCCGCCGCCCGTTCCCGTCCCGCGAGGAGCTGATCGAGCGCCTCGAGTCGCACCATCGCGACCTCGAGCAGGAGCTCGCGAACCTCGACGACATCCTCCGGCATCTGCGCGGCGGCGAGCAGGCGCCGCAGCACTCCGAGGGCTAGGAGATTCGCGGAAGGGGCGCGGGCGCTACGCCTTCGCCTCTTCCCGCTCCTTCTTCGTCTGCTCGATGATCTTCTGCGCGACGTGCGTCGGGACTTCCTCGTAGCGGAGGAAGCTCATCGTGTAGTCGCCGCGGCCTCCCGTCATCGACGTCAGCGCCTGCGAGTACGTGAGGATCTCCGCCATCGGCACCTCGGCGCGCACCGACGTCATGCCGCCGCGCGGCTCCATCCCCTGCAGCCGGCCGCGCCGCGAGTTGAGGTCGCCGTTCACCGCGCCGACCGCGTCGTCGGGGACGGTCACCTCGAGCTCCATGATCGGCTCGAGCAGGACGGGTTCCGCCTTCTGGTACGCCTCCTTGAACGCGAGCGAGCCCGCGATCTTGAACGCCATCTCCGACGAGTCGACGGAGTGCTCCATCCCGTCGACGAGGACGACGCGGACGCCCTGCACCGGCGCGCCGGCGAGGTCGCCGTGCTCCATCGCCTCGCGGACGCCCTTGTCGACCGCCGGCCGGTAGCTCTGCGAGATGACGCCGCCGACGATCTTGTCGACGAACTCGTAGCCGAGCTCGCCGTCCTCGGCGGGCAGCGGCTCGAGCCGGATCTCGCAGTCGCCGAACTGGCCGCGGCCGCCGGTCTGCTTCTTGTACCGGTGCCGCGCGCGCGCCTCCTTGCGGATCGTCTCCTTGTACGGGACGCGCGGCGGGTGGAGCTCGACGTCGACGTGGAAGCGGCCGTGCAGCCGCTCGACCGCGACCTCGACCTGCATCTGCGAGAGCCCGGAGAGGAGCTGCTCGCCCGTCTGCGGGTCGCGGCGCATCTGCAGCGTCGGGTCCTCCTCGCTGAGGCGGCGGAGGCCGGTCGCCATCTTCTCCTCGTCGCCCTTCGCCCTCGGCGTGACGGCGAAGCTCATCACCGGCGAGGGGAAGTCGATGTGCGGCGGCTCGACCGGCACCTCGTGGTCGACGAGCACGTCGCCCGTGACGACGTCCTTCAGCTTCGCGACGGCGCCGAGGTCGCCGACGCCGAGCGCCTCGGACGGCTCGTTCTCCTTGCCCTGCAGCAGCAGGATCTGGCCGAGCCGCTCCTTCGCGTGCGTGCGCGGGTCGACGAGTGTCGTGTCGCCGGTGACGGGGCCGGCGAGGACGCGGAAGCAGCTGATGCGGCCGGTGAACGGGTCGGCGATCGTCTTGAAGACGAACACCGCCTGCTTCGCGTCGCCGAACTCGATCGTCGTGCCCTTGCGCGCCGGCGAGGGGACGCCCTCGACGAGCAGGTCGAGCAGCGCCGTCGTGCCGAGGTTCTTCGCGGCGACGCCGCAGCCGACGGGATAGAGCTCGTCGCGCGTGACCGCGTCCTTCAGCGCGGCGGCGACGTCGGCGGCGGGCAGCTCCTCGCCCTCGAGGTAGCGCGCCATTAGGTCCTCGTTCGTCTCGACGACCGCGTCGAGGAGCTTCTCGCGGTACTCCTGCACCTGGCCGGCCATGTCGTCCGGGATCGGCTGCGGCCCGCCCTCCTTGCCGCCGGACGGATCCATGTAGGCGCACATGTGCAGGAGGTCGACGACCCCCGTCAGCTCGTGCTCGGCGCCGATCGGAAGCTGGATCGCGACGCAACGGTCGGAGAGCTGCGTGCGCGCCGCCTCGAGGGAGCGGAAGAAGTCGGCGCGCTCGCGGTCGAGCATGTTCACGAAGACGACGCGCGAGAGCTCGTAGTCCTCCGCGCGCGCCCAGACCTTGGCGGTGTTCACCTCGACGCCCATCACGCCGCTGAGCACGACGAGCGCGCCCTCGACGACGCGGAGCGACGCGTACGTGTCCGCCTGGAAGCCGGCGTCGCCCGGCGTGTCGAGGAGGTTGATCTTGCGCCCCTGCCACTCGAGGTGCTCGAGCGAGCCGGAGAGGGACATCTGGCGGCGGTGCTCGTCCTCGTCCCAGTCCCCGACCGTGGTGCCCTGCTCGATCGTGCCGAGCCGGTTCGTCTTCCCGGCCTGGAACAGCATTGCCTCGACGAGCGAGGTCTTCCCGACCCCGCGGTGTCCGACGACGGCGATGTTGCGGATCTTCCCGGGCTCGGTCGCTGGCATCAGGCTCGTGTCCTCCTGGCGTCTGTGGGGCTCGGCGGCAATGCTAGCGCCGCCGCGGCGCACATCGAGCGACGTCCGGCCGCGAATGCGGCCGGCTTCAGGGATCTTCGCGCGCGCCGGAATCCGCGCCAGCGGATCCCGGCGCTTGCGCCACCTAGGAGGCTTCGAGCGTCGAGCGGGTGGCCGAGCCGGCCAGGCGCGCCTTCAGGCGCAGGATCGCCTTCGTGTGGAGCTGCGAGACCCGCGACTCGGTCACGCCGAGCACCTCGCCGATCTCGCGGAGGGTCAGCTCCTCGTAGTAGTAGAGCGTGACCACGAGCTTCTCGCGCTCGGGGAGGCGCGCGATCGCGTCGGCGATCGCCTCCCGCATCTCCGTCTGCGAGAGCGTGCTCTGCGGATCGGGCGCGTCGGTGTCCTCGATCGTGTCGATCAGGGCGATCTGGTCGCCGCCGGAGCCGGAGACGGTCCAGAGCTCGTCGAGGGCGGCGATCGACGAGCGGGCGATCTCGGTGAGGCTGCTCTCGAGCTCCTCCTCGGTGATCCCGAGCTTCTTGGAGATCTCCTCGTCGGTCGGCGCGCGGCCGAGCTTTGCCTCGAGCTCGCCGATCGCGCGCTCGATGTCGCGGGCGCGCGAGCGGACGGAGCGCGGCACCCAGTCCATCGCGCGCAGCTCGTCGATGATCGCGCCCTTGATCCGCGCGATCGCGTAGGTCTCGAACTTCACGTCCCGGTCCGGCTCGTAGCGCTCGATCGCGCCGATCAGCCCGAGCAGGCCGTAGGAGACGAGGTCGCCCTCGTCGACGTGCGCCGGCAGCCCGGAGCCGAGCCGCCCGGCTACGTACTTCACGAGCGGCGCGTACGTGAGGATCAGGCGGTCGCGGAGGGCCGGGTCGTTCGTCTTCCTGTATTTGAGCCAGAGGCTCTGGGTGTCGTCGGCCCTGCTCATCGGGGGAAGAATACGGCGCGGAGAGGCGGTTTCCTCAGCGGTGGCGGAACGAGGAGAGCGCGAGCGAGCCGAGCCAGCCCGCGAGCGCGAGCGCCGCGGCGGCGATCAGCCACCGCCCCGCGCTCCCGCCGGCCCCGATTGCGGCGGCCGCGGCGACCGCGGCGAGCACCCCCGCGAGCGCGGTGAAGAGCAGGCCGAGCGCGCGTCGCTGCGAGGGGGCGGCCACCGCGACAGGCTATCCGCGAGACCGCCGATACAATCGGCGGACAACCCAGGGGCGTAGCTCAGTTGGTAGAGCGGCGGTCTCCAAAACCGTAGGTCGGGGGTTCGAGTCCCTCCGCCCCTGCTGGATCCCGGCGCGGTTGCCGCGCGCCGCGGTCCGCGCAATACTCGGGGCGCGAACGCGCGCGACGGCTCTCCGCGGGTGCCCAGTCTCGCGGACGGGGTCGCACGCACACGGGTCAGCCCTGTGTCCGTTCGCGCTTCAAGGCCGGTACCAGTTCGAGTCACCCCGCTCGAATCGATCCGGCCTGTGCGGCTAGTCGATCGGCGGGCCGTCGACGAACCCGGTCGACGCGGAAGGCGGGCTCTCGAGCGTATCGCCGTCCTCGTAGCCGAGCATCCCGGCTGCGGCGGGGCCGACGAGGGCGAGCGGTTGCAGCGGGGCCGCCGGCGACGGCGGGCTCTCGAGCGTGTCGCCGTCCTCGTAGCCGAGCGCCCCGGCTGCGGCCGGGTCGAGGAGGACGAGCGGATGCAGCGGTGCCGCCGCAGGCGGGCACGCGGTCGCCCGCGCGGCGCCGGCGCCCGTCGCGAGGGCGGCGACGGCGGCTGCTGCGGCGATGACGATCCGGGCGCGCATCAGAAGCGGAAGTCCTGCAGCGCGTCCGTCGCGCGCCGGTAGAGGGTCAACGCGCGCTCCTGGTCGGAGCGCCGCACCGCGAGCTCGGCCTGCGCCGTCCACGCGGCGGCCTTGTGGCTGCCGGACGAGAGCTGCTCGAACGCGGACTCCGCCGCCGCGAACGCCGCCTCGGCCTCGTCGAGCCGGTCCTGCTCCATCAGCGCGCGGCCGAGGACGAGCTGCGTGTCCCCGATCTCGTCGAGGTAGTCGACCCGGCCGTCGAGCAGACGGAGCGCGTGACGCGCCTGCTCCTCCGCCCGTGCGACGTCGCCGGCACGGAGATGCACCTGCGCGAGCGAGGAGACGGCGTGCGCCGCGTCGGCGTCGCCGCCGAGCTCGATCGCGATGCCGAACGACTCCTTCAGCAGGCGGACGGCCTCGTCGCTGTTGCCGAGCATGAAGGTGAGCCCGCCGAGGTTGTTCAGCAGCCGCCCGACGTTGGCCCGGTCGTCCTGCTCCTCGTACAGCGCCTTCGCCCGCTCCGCGTGCGAGCGCGCAAGGATCCACTGGCCGTTCCGCTCGGCGATGATCGACGCCTGGAAGTACGTGTGCGCCATGCCGCGCCGGTCGCCGAGCGCGATCATCAGCTCGAGCGCCTGCTCGACGTCGCGCGACGCGGCCCACCAGTCGCGCTGCCGGCGGTAGCAGCGCGAGCGCCAGCGGAGGATGCTCGCGACGAGCCGGTCGTCCGACAGCTCCGAGCGGCGGACGAGCTCGAGCGCCTCCCCGAAGAGCGCGACCGCGGTCCCGATCGAGGAGAGCTTGTAGCGGCAGCGGCCGATCTGGTACAGCACCCGCGCCCGGTCGACGTCCGTGAAGCCGGGCCGCTCGGCGACGTCGCGGGCGCGCTCGAGCACCGTGAGAGCGACGTCGAGCTCGCCCAGCGCGGTGCGCGCGGACGACTCGGCGAGCAGCGCCCGCAGCTCGAGCTCCGGGCTCTTCCCGGAGAGCGAGTCGGCGAGCCCGTCGACGGCGCCCAGCGCCTCGTCGAAGCGGCCGGCGGTGATCGCCGCCTCCGCGCGGACGACGAGCCCGGCGGCGCGCTCCGATTCCTTGAGCGACGAGCCCGTCTCGAGATACGCGCGCTCGACGCCCAGCCGCTCCGCCAGCCAGTCGAGCGTCCGCGCGGTCGGCCGCGCCCGTCCCCGCTCGATCTGGCTCACGTACTCCTTCGTCACCCGGTCGCGCGCGACCTCGGCCTGCGTCAGGCCGCGGGCGATGCGCAGCTGGCGCACGCGCTCGCCGATTGCGGAGGCGGTCGCCCCGCGGGTCTCCGGCCGGTCACGCGAGTCGAGCAAGGGACTAACCATAAACCTCAGGAGCGCCTGAGTGAAGCGTCCGGGGGATCCCCCGAAAGGGGGATGGGTGAACCGGCGACCCCTGTGGTTCATTGCCGCGGCCGGGTTCAACGACCTCTATGCGGCGGGGGCTGACCCACGCACCGGCGGGAGCTCAAGGGGGGAGACGGACGATCCACAACGAGCTCCCGCCGTCTTCTCCTGGACCGGCCGTACCCGCCGACAGCGCTACCGTTAGGCGCGCACCGCCGCCCCTCCCCCCAAGGCGGTGCCGGGTGGTGCGGCGCGCCCCGGCGGGCAAGCGGGGTGCGCCGGCGCCACCGAGGAGGGTTTGGCGGGATCGCCAAACCCTCCTAAGGAAGAACGCTCGGGTTGCCGATCTCGGGAATGCCGGAGCGCCTTACCCTTGCTCGGAGGCGCTCCGGCTCCTCACACGTCCGTGTACGGCCAGGTGAAGCCGCCGCCGAGCATGCCGCGCTCGAACTGGTTGACCTGATCCCAGTCGACGGCCGCCTCGGGGTCCTCGTGCTGCGGGGTCGACTTCACCTCGTCGCAGCTGACGTTCAGCGTCACCGTGCGGGCGGCGTGGTCGACGCGCACGCACGCGCCCGCGGGGACGACGTGATGGACGTGGCCGAGATGGTGGCGGTAGGTGACGACGAGGTAGCTCTCGCCCGGCGCGTAGTCGGCCCACGACACCTCGCCGACGGGTCCGTCGGTCGCGAGGACGGCGTAGCCCTTGACGCTCTCGTCGTGCCCGACGGCGCCCTCGGGGAACGACCACAGCGTGGAGGTGGTCTCGCTCATGCGGCGCACCGTATCGAACGCCTGCGGCACGGAGGTTACAACCCGGTGAACGCGAGCTGGCGGTACTCCGCGAGCCCGGAGACGCCGACGCCGACGAGGCGCAGCGCGCCCGGGCGGTCCTTCAGGCCGCGGTCCAGGAGGCGGCACGCGAGCGCGCCGATCTGCTCGGCGTCGTCGATGCCGACGGCGAGCGACGTCGAGCGGCTGCGGATGGAGAAGTCGGCGTAGCGGAGCTTCGTCGTCACCGTGCGCGCGGTGCGGCCCGTCCGCTGCAGGTGCTCGGCCACCTCCGTCGCCATGCCGCGCAGCTCGTCGTGCAGGCGCTCGCGGTCGACGAGATCCCGCTCGAACGTGTTCTCGACGCTGATCGAGATCCGCTCGACGTCGAGCTCGAGCCCGCGCGGGTCGACGCCGCAGGCGCGGTCGCGAAGCTCCCGCCCCACGCTCCCCGGCAGGAGCCGCCGGAGCTCGCCGTCGGGAAGCGCGGCGAGCGCGCCGACCGTCGAGACCCCCGCCGCGCGCAGCCGCTCCTCCGCCTTCGGGCCGACGCCGGGCAGCCGGCGCACGTCGAACGGCGCGAGGAACGCCGCCTCCTGGCCGGGCACGACGACGACGAGCCCGCCCGGCTTGCGCGCGTCGCTCGCCACCTTCGCGACCACCTTGCACGGAGCGACGCCGAGCGAGCACGTGAGGCTCGTCCCCGCGCGCACCGCCGTCTGCACCGCCTCGGCGACGACGCGCGCCTCGAGGAAGTCGGCGGCGACCTCGCCGAGATCGAGATAGCCCTCGTCGATCCCGGTCTGCTCCACCGTCGGCGCGATCCCGCGCACCGTCGACCACACGTGGCGCGAGTACTCGCGGTAGAGCGTGTGGCGCGGCCGGACGAAGACCGCGGTCGGGCAGCGGCGCAGCGCCTCGGCCGCGCTCATCGCCGAGCGGATCCCGTAGCGGCGCGCGACGTAGTTCGCGGTCGCGACGACGCCGCGCCCGCGCGGGTCGCCGCCGACCACGAGCGGCTGCGAGCGGAGCTCGGGGTTCTCGAGCTCCTCGACGGCGGCGTAGAACGCGTCGAGGTCGAGGTGCGCCACGATTCCCGGGACCACGCGAACAAGCGTACGATCAGGCGCCGACGTTAGGCTCCGCTCGATGGCGCTCCTCACGTCGCAGCTCGACCGCGGCTCCGACGAGTTCTCGCGCCGGCACGAGCGGATGGCGGAGCTCGTCGCGGAGCTGCGCGAGCGCACCGCCGAGGTCGCCCGCGGCGGCGGCGAGGCGGCCGTCGAGCGGCACCGCTCGCGCGGCAAGCTGACGGCGCGCGAGCGGATCGACCGGCTCGTCGACCCGGACACGGCGTTCCTCGAGCTGAACGCGCTCGCCGCGTGGGAGCTGTACGACGGGCAGGCGCCGAGCGCGGGGATCGTCACCGGGATCGGCGTCGTCGAGGGGCGCGAGTGCGTGATGGTCGCGAACGACGCGACGGTGAAGGGCGGCTCGTACTTCCCGCTGACGGTGAAGAAGCACCTGCGCGCGCAGGAGGTGGCCGAGCAGAACCGGCTGCCGTGCCTCTACCTCGTCGACTCCGGCGGCGCGTACCTCCCGCTCCAGGCGGAGGTGTTCCCCGACCGCGACCACTTCGGACGGATCTTCTTCAACCAGGCGCGGATGTCGGCGCAGGGGATCGCGCAGATCGCCGTCGTCATGGGCTCCTGCACCGCGGGCGGCGCGTACGTGCCGGCGATGAGCGACGAGACGGTGATCGTCCGCGGCACGGGCACGATCTTCATCGGCGGGCCGCCGCTCGTGAAGGCGGCGACGGGGCAGGACGTGACCGCCGAGGAGCTCGGCGGCGCGGACGTGCACACGCGCCGCTCCGGCGTCGCCGACCACTACGCGGCCTCGGACGAGCACGCGCTCGCGATCGCGCGCGAGATCGTCCGCAACCTCCACGGCCGCCGTCCCGAGCCGCCGTGGGAGCCGGCCGCGCCGGAGCCGCCGGCGCTCGATCCGGCCGACCTGTACGGGCTCGTCCCCGACGACTTCCGCCACCAGGTCGACGCGCGCGAGCTGA
>Ga0335081_10016228_pt1 | contig 12051 bp, 10 predicted proteins | sample Lox_Sample_35_FD_206713 | JGI IMG/M metagenome (GOLD analysis project Ga0335081, IMG submission 206713) | Soil microbial communities from Loxahatchee National Wildlife Refuge, Florida, United States - Lox_Sample_3.5 | ecosystem: Environmental > Terrestrial > Soil > Wetlands | place: USA... | reverse complement strand
CAACAAATCATCGCCGCCGCCGGCGATCGCGTGCGCGATCTCACCGGCAACGATCTGCGCAATGCCATTCTGGCCCTGGCTTGCGCCGACGTTTCGGTCACCAACGATTCCGGCCTGATGCACGTCTCGGCGGCGATCGGCACGCCGACCGTCGCCATCTTCGGCCCGACCAGCCCGTGGCATTGGCAGCCGCTCAATCCGGTCGCCGCCATCCTCGAGCCGCCGGGCGACGAGGCCGCGCGCGAGCGCGCGCGCCTCATCGGCAACGAGGCCGTGCGCCACCGCCGCACCGCCGACGTCGCGGTGGCGACGGTGCTGGCAAGCGTGCGCGCGGTGCTCGCGCGCGCCAAGCAGGCGTCCTCATGAGCGGCGCCAAGCAGGCCCTGCGCCCCGCCGCCTTCCTCGACCGCGACGGCGTCATCAATGTCGATCACGGTTACGTCGGCACGCGCGAGCGCTTCGAATGGATACCCGGTGCGGCCGCCGCCATCCGCCGGCTGAACGAAGCGGGCTATCTGGTGTTCGTCGCCTCGAACCAGTCGGGGGTCGCGCGCGGCCTGTTCAGCGAGGCGCAGCTGCACGAACTCGATGGCTGGATGCGCGGCGAACTGGCCAAGCTTGGCGCGCGCATCGACGACGTGCGTTATTGCCCGTTCCTGGCCGATGCGCCGGTCGAAGCCTTCCGCAAGGACAGCGACTGGCGCAAGCCGAGACCCGGCATGATCCTCGACCTGATGCAGCATTGGCCGGTCGACGCCAAGCGCAGCTTCCTCATCGGCGACAAGGAGCGCGACATGCAGGCGGCGCGCGCAGCCGGCATCGCCGGCAAGCTGTTCCCCGGCGACGACCTCGACACCTTCGTCGAAAAATGCCTGGAAAACGCCGGCAATTCCCGGCATCAGGATAGCCGTTAACGAACGGCCGCGCGGGAACCTGACGCGCGCGCCGTTTTCGTGCTATCAACGCGGTCAATCGGCAAGGGGTCTTTGGGGCCATGGCCAAACCGCAGGCAAGCCAAGCGAGCGCCGCGCGCGAGCAGACCGTCATCGCTTCGGCGCTGCGCACGCTCGACGTGGAGGGCGCCGGCGTCGACGCGCTGGCGGCGGCGCTGCGCGGCGGACTCGCGCCCGCCTTCATCGCCGCGGTCGACCTGATCCGCGCCGCGTCCGGCCGCGTCATCGTCACCGGCATGGGCAAGTCCGGCCATATCGCGCGCAAGATCGCGTCCACTTTGGCCTCGACCGGCACGCCGGCGCTGTTCGTGCATCCGGGCGAGGCGAGCCACGGCGACCTCGGCATGATCGCCCAGGGCGACGTCATCATCGCGCTGTCCTGGTCGGGCGAGACCGCCGAGCTGAAGAACCTGACCGACTATTCGCGCCGCTTCCGCATCGGCCTGATCGCGATGACCGCCAATGCCGGTTCCACCCTCGCCAAGGCCGCCGACGTCGCGCTGACGCTGCCGCAGGCGCGCGAAGCCTGCCCGCACAATCTCGCGCCCACCACCTCCTCGCTGATCCAGCTCGCGCTCGGCGACGCACTCGCCATCGCGCTGTTGGAAAGCCGCGGCTTCACCGCCGCGCAGTTCGGCCTGCTGCATCCCGGCGGCAAGCTCGGCGTGCTGCTCAAGAAGGTCGCCGACCTCATGCATGCGGGCCCGACGGTGCCGCTCAAGCCGCTCGGCACGCGCATGTCGGACGCCATCCTCGAGATGACCACCAAGGGATTCGGCTGCGTCGGCATCATCGACGCGCGCGGCAGCCTGGTCGGCATCATCACCGACGGCGATCTGCGCCGCCACATGCGCGACGATCTGCTCGACCAGAGCGTCGAGGACGTGATGACGCGCGCGCCGAAGACCGTGCGCCCCGATCAGCTCATTTCCGAGACGCTCGACATCCTCAACACCACCAAGGTGACCGCGCTGTTCGTGGTGGAGGTCGGCAAGCCGGTGGGCGTCATTCACGTGCACGACCTGTTGCGCGCGGGCGCGGCCTAGCCTCCACCCTCGCGCTTGCAGGGAAGGAAAGATAAAGCAAGCGCGCTCGTGCTGCGCCGCATCCGGCGCACGCAAGCTCACTGCGCCAGCTTCGCCACCGCCGCCCTCACCTCCTCGACCGACGGCAGCTCGCCTTCGGCGCCGAGCACGGCGATCGGTCCCGGACCGACCGGGCCGGTCAGGCCGGGCCGGCTGCCGAGGAAGATCGCCACCAGCGGCACGCCGAGCGCGGCGGCCAGATGCATGAGCCCGGTGTCGACTCCGACCACGAATTGCGCCGCCGCGATCAACCCCGCCACCTGATCGAGCGGCGCCCATGGCAGTACGCGCGCGTGCGGCAAGGCCGCCGCCATGCGCTCGCTGCGCAGGCGTTCGGGCTCGGTGCCCCAGGGCAGCAGCAGGTCGACCCCGCGCTCCGCCAGGGCATGGCCGAGCGCGATCCAATTCGCCTCCGGCCACTGCTTGGTTTGGCGCGCGGTCGCGTGCAGCAGCACGGCGTAGCGCTCGGCGGCCGCCGGAAAATGCGCGCGCGCAAGACCGAAATCGGGCGCGCCCTGCGGCCGGTAGCCGAGCGCCAGCCCGCTCAAGATGCGGTTGCGCGTGATCGCGTGCAGTTCGCGGCTGACGCGATAGCGCACGTCGTAGAAGGGCGAGGCCATCGGCTCGCGGATGCTGTGCCGGTCGTAGCCGTGGCGGCGCCCGCGCGCCACGCGGGCGATGAGCGCCGAACGCAGCAGGCCCTGGCTGTCCACGATCTCGTCGTAGTGCCGCGCGCGGATCGCGCCGAGGCTTCTGACGATCTCGGCCAGCGTCGCCGGGGCGTAGAGCGACTTGCGCCAGCGGCGCCAGGCCACCGGAATGACCTGCTGCACCGCCGGGTGCAGCCGCACCAACGGCGCGAAGGCCTCCTCCACCAGCCAGGTCAGGCGCGCGTCGGGGCGCGCGCGCCGCGCCTCGGTTACCGCCGGCATGTGATGGATCACGTCGCCGAGCGACGAGGTCTTGATGAAAAGAATTTCGCTCATGTTGCCTTTGACGGCCTCATATACCGGGCATTAACTATCGCCGCCAGAACCCCGGGCGGCCGCCGCCGCCGTAAGGCGCGCCTTCACCGCCGCCCATTACATGCGTCGAGCATCCGAGGATAGAGCATGGCGATCCTGGTAACCGGCGGAGCCGGCTATATCGGCAGCCACATGGTGCACGCGCTGGTCGACGCCGGCGAGCCGGTGGTCGTGCTCGACAACCTTTCGACCGGCTTTCGCTTTTTGATTCCCACCGCCGTGCCGTTCGTGACCGGCTCGACCGGCGACCGCGACTTGCTGAGCAAGACGATCCGCCAACACGGCGTCACCGCCATCATTCATTTCGCCGCCTCGATCGTCGTGCCGGAATCGGTGGCCGATCCGCTCGCCTATTACGGCAACAATACGATGAACACCTGCGTGCTGCTCGGGGCCGCCAAGGACGCGGGCGTCAAGCAATTCATCTTCTCCTCGACCGCCGCCGTCTACGGCAATCCGCTGCACGTGCCGGTGCGCGAGGACGCCGCCACCGCACCGATCTCGCCCTACGGCTCCTCGAAGCTGATGTCGGAAATCATGCTGCACGACGCCGGCAAGGCCTACGGCTTGCGCTTCGTCGTGCTGCGCTACTTCAACGTCGCCGGCGCCGATCCGAAGCAGCGCACCGGGCAAGCGACGCCGGCGGCCACGCATCTGATCAAGGTCGCCTGCGAGGCCGCGCTCGGCAAGCGCGCGAAGCTCGAAGTCTTCGGCACCGACTATCCTACTCCCGACGGCACCTGCATCCGCGACTACATCCATGTCAGCGATCTCGTGCGCGCTCATTCGGAGGCGTTGGCCTATTTGCGCGGCGGCGGCGCGAGCGCGACCTTCAACTGCGGCTACGGCCATGGCGCCTCGGTGCTCGAGGTGATCAATTCGGTCAAGCGCGTAAGCGGAAGCGATTTTCCGGTCGAGATGCGCGGGCGCCGCGCGGGCGATCCGGCCGTGCTGATGGCCGACGTTTCCCGCATCCGCGCCGTGCTCGGCTGGCGCCCGCAATTCGACGATCTCGATACGATCGTTGCCCACGCGCTGGCCTGGGAGCGCAGGCTGCGCCTCCAGACTCCCGCGCAAGCCGCGCCGCCGCGCAGTCGCTCGGCGCACTGATTACGCTGCTTTTCCGATCTCGTTGCATTGCGCCGAATGTCAGCGACCGCATCTATCGGCCGGCGCGTTTAGCCTTTCCTACGGAGGAATTCGGGAATCACGAGGCTAAGTCAGTGCCTTAGCGACAACGGCCGCCGTGACGATACGACGCTATTAATGCGGGTTTTACGGGCAAAGACTGCTTCCCAGCATCTTGACGCCCATATTGGCGTCGATGAAGCTTCCCGCCGTGACTTGTGGGATTGGCTTACAGCCAGGGGGAAGTCATGCTCAAATCAGCCAGCCTGATAATACCGACTTGTGTGCTCGCTGCCGTGATGGCGATGAATGCGCCCACGCAGACGCTTGCGCACGAGCCGTCGCAATTCACGTCGGAATTCTCGGCGAGCAAGCAGCATTACAAAGTTCAGAAACAGCACGTCGTGCGCACGCGACACGTCACTAAACATGTCAAGGCACACAAGATCACGACCCACAAGAACAAGATCAGGATCCTGACCCACAAGAACGTCAACCACAAGATCGGGACGGGAAACAATACGTTGTCGCATACCAAGACAACGACCATCAAAACGAACGTTCCTCACGTCAATATCGGCTCCGTCAAAAGCCTGAAAACGGTGAAGCTCTCGACCGGACCGGGGAGCCTGCACCACAAGATGTCCATGGGGCCGGCCAAGTCCAATATCCACGTCAACAAATTCAACAAGAAGGTCGTCATCAAGGGCGGCAAGCACAAATACTGGAACGGCTATAAATGGGTCACCTTCGTCGGCCTCGCGACGCTGGCTCCCATTTTCATCGGCACCGAGTTTTATACGCCGATCGGGTTTGTGCCGCTGGGCGAGCCGGAATGCACCGGATTTACGCCCGAGGGCTGCAGTCTGAATTGGCAGGAGGTCGCGCTCGAAGACGGTGGCGAGGACGTGGAATGCGTGGCCTATTGCCCGCCCAACGTGACGATAACCGATCCCGGCACCGATACCGGAGAGAACCCGCCCGTCGTAATCGTGCAAGGTGGCGGCGGGGGCACTAACACCGGCGGCGGCGATGGCGGCAACGGCGGCACCACCACGATCGCCACCGGCGGCGGCGATGGCACCGGCACCGGCGGCGGCAATGGCGGCACGGGTGACGGCACCGGCACCGCCGGCGGTGGTGGCACAGGTGACGGCACTGGCGCCGCCGGCGGTGGTGGCACAGGTGACGGCACTGGCGCCGGCGGCGGCGGACCGGGTGATGGGACGGGTGCTGGTGGCGGCGGCAACGGTGGCGCTGGTGCAGCCGGTGCCGGCGGTGACGCCGCAACCGGATCGCAGACGGCCGGAAGCCCGAACGCAGCGGACTCGGCCACGGCGCAAGCGCGCGCCAATTGCGAGATCGTCGTCTATGCCGAACCGGGTCTCAAAGGCATGTCGGCGCCGACCAACGAGGATCAACCGCGCCTCGATGCCCTCGGCTGGAAGAACGAAATCGGCTCGCTGGTGGTGAAGTCCTGCACCTGGGACTTCTTCACCGACGACGATTACGGCGGCTCGCACATGCGGCTCAAGCCGGGCAGCTACATGCAGCTTTCGGCGGATTGGACCAAGAAGATCGCATCCTTCCAGTGCATCAAGGCGGACTGACGTCCGCGCGAGCCAGGCAACCCCGCCCGCTTCGGCGGGGTTGCATCCGCAGAATCGAACTTCGCCAGCGCGCCTTAAAGGCGCGGCCACGCGCAAATGCCGCGGCCGATCGCGCCGGAACCGGGCATCTGCCGCCGTTTTAAGCACGTTTTAGCTTGAAAATTCCCACGCCGGCGGGCAAGGGAAGCCTGCCCGCGGCCTAACGTGCCATAATCAAGCCCGCCAGAGGGCGAATGAACGATCATATTCTGCCGAAAGCCGACGACGGGCGTTACGGCGCCTATGTCCTAGTGCGCCGCCTGCTCCTCGAGCAGGGCCTGCAGCATTGGCGCAAGTATCTGATCGCCTTCATGCTGATGGGAATTGCCGCCGGCGCCACGGCCGCCAGCGCCTATCTCATCGGCACCGTCATCAACGAAGCCTACATCAACCGCAATTTCCCCGGCATCGTCATCCTCGGCGGCGTGACTGTGGCGCTCTTCGCGAGCAAAGGCCTCGCCACCTACGGCTTCAGCGTGATGCTTTCGCGCGTCGGCAACCGCATCATCGCCGACAATCAGCGCGCCGTATTCGCCAAGCTGCTCAACGAGGGCGTCGGCTTTTTCGCCGACAGGCATTCGACCGAGTTCATCGCCCGGCTGACCACCGGGGCGCAATCGGCGACGCAGGTGATCAACCTGATGATCACCTCGGTCGGCCGCGATTTCTTGTCGCTGGTCGGCCTGGTTGCCGTGATGGTGGTGCAGGACCCGCTAATGTCGTTCTTCAGCTTCGTGGTCGCGCCGCCGGCCTTCTACGTGCTGCGCAAACTGATCCGCCGAATCTATGCCATCGCGAAGAGCCAGTTCCACGGCAACACGCAGATCATCGAGACGCTGCAGGAGACGCTGCAGGGCATCCGCATCGTCAAGGCGTTCACGCTGGAAGACATCATGCGCGAGCGCTTCGACCGCAACGTGGCGACGGTCGAGAATGAGGCCAACAAGATGGCGCGCGTCTCCAACCGCGCGAGTCCGCTGATGGAGACGCTCGGCGGCTGCGCCATCGCGATCGCGCTCGTCTATGCCGGCTACCGGGTGGTGGTGACCGGCGCAACGGCCGGAGCGTTCTTCTCCTTCGTGACAGCATTTCTCTTGGCCTATGAGCCGGCCAAGCGCCTGGCGCGGCTCAATCTCGAGCTCAACAGCGCGCTGGTCGGCGTGCGCATCCTTTACGAGATTATCGACTCGCCGCCGACCGAAGCCTCCGACGACGACAAGCCGCCGCTCGAAATCAGAAGCCCGCGGCTCGCATTCGACGACGTGCATTTCGCCTACCGCGGCGACGAGGCGGTGCTGCGCGGCATGTCCTTCCTCGCCGAGGCCGGCAAGCTGACCGCGCTGGTCGGCCCCTCCGGCGGCGGCAAATCGACCGTGTTCAATCTGATCCTGCGCTTCTACGAATGCGAACGCGGCAAGATCCTGATCGACGAGCAGGATATCGCCCAGGTGTCGCGCCGTTCGCTGCGCAGCCACGTCGCCTATGTCGGCCAGGACGTGTTCCTGTTCCGCGGCTCGATCCGCGACAACATCGCCTTCGGCCGGCCGGGCGCCGGCGAGGACGAGATCGTGGCGGCCGCCAAGAGCGCCTACGCGCACGACTTCATCATGGCGTTCCCGCGCGGCTACGACACGCCGGTGGGCGAGCACGGCCTGCAGCTGTCCGGCGGCCAACGCCAGCGCATCGCGATCGCGCGCGCGCTGATCAAGAACGCGCCCATCATCCTGCTCGACGAGGCGACCGCCGCGCTCGATTCGGAATCGGAGCTGCAGGTGCGCGAGGCCATGGAGCACCTGTTCCGCGGCCGCACCACGCTCGCCATCGCGCACCGGCTGCATACCGTCTCGCATGCCGACCGCATTTTCGTGGTCGAGGAAGGCCGCGTGGTCGAAGCCGGCCGGCACGACGAGCTGCTGCGCAAGGGCGGGCGCTACGCCTCGTTCTACCGGCTGCAACTCAAGGAGCAGGAGCCGCGGCCGCCGATTGCGGCGGTCCGGTCGTAAGCCTGGATTCCCGCTGGCGCGGGAATGAGCGGGGTATGTTGACGGCGGCGCCGGCCTCCGTTACCCGAAGGCGTCTTTTCCCACCCTCCTTCAACCAAGCCTCCACCCATGACCGACTACGTCATTCCGCCGCCGCCGCAGGCGACAATCGCCGTCGCCGGCTCGGACAAGCGCTTTCCGGTGCGCCGCATCTGGTGCGTCGGCCGCAATTACATCGAGCACATCCGCGAGATGGGACAGGACGAGCGGGCGCCGCCGTTCTTCTTCGCCAAGCCCGCCGACGCCATCGTGCCGGACGGCGGCACCGTGCCCTACCCGTCGCTCACCAAGGACATGCATCACGAGGTCGAGCTGGTGGTCGCGCTCAAGAGCGGCGGCCGCAACATTCCGGTTGCCAAGGCCAACGACTGCATCTGGGGCTACGCGGTCGGCATCGATCTGACGCGGCGCGACCTGCAGATCGCCTCGCGCGACGTGAAGCGGCCGTGGGAGGTCGGCAAGGCCTTCGATCATTCCGCGCCGTGCGGACCGCTGGTGCCGGCGAGCAAGATCGGCCACCCGAGCAAGGGCCGCATCACGCTCAAGGTGAACGGGCAGATTCGGCAAGACGGCGATCTCAACCAGATGATCTGGAACGTGCCGGAAACGATCTCGAAGCTCTCGGAAATGGTGGCGCTGGAAGCCGGCGACGTGATCATGACCGGCACGCCGTCCGGCGTCGCGGCGACCGTTGCCGGCGACAAGATCGAATGCGAGGTCGAGGGCGTAGGCAAGCTGACGGTGACCATTGGACCGCCGCTGAAATAGACCTCTATCCGTCATCCTGAGGTGCGAGCCGCGTAGCGGCGAGCCTGGAAGGATGATCGGCCGGCGCCGTCGCCCTTCGAGGCTCGGCGCGTTCCGCGCCGAGCACCTCAGGGTGACGGACTAGAGCCCCAGATATGCCTGCCGCACGCGGTCGTCGGCCAACAGCGCCTCGCCGGAGCCGGAGAGCGTGATGCGGCCGTTCTCCAGCACATAGGCGCGGCCGGCGAGCTTGAGCGAGACGGCGACGTTCTGCTCGACCAGCACGCAGGTGAGCCCATCGCGGTTGAGCTCGCGCACGGTCTTGAGCACGCTCTGCACGATGGCCGGCGCGAGGCCGAGCGAGGGCTCGTCGAACATCACCAGTTCGGGCGCGCCCATCAGGCAGCGGCCGATGGCGAGCATCTGCTGCTCGCCGCCCGAGAGCGTGCCGGCTGCCTGCGCGCGGCGCTCGGCCAGCACCGGAAAGAGCGCGTAGACGCGCTCGAGGTTGCGCTCGCGCTGCGAGCGGGCGCGCGCCAGCATGGCGCCGGTCGCCAGATTCTCGGCGGCCGTCAGCGAGGGAAAGACCTGGCGGCCTTCCGCCACCTGGCCGATGCCGAGCTCGCACACCTTGTGGCTCGGCCAGCCGGCGATGTCCTGCCCGCGGAACACGATGCGCCCGCGCGCGGGCGCGAGCATGCCGGCGATGGCGCGGATGAGCGAGGTCTTGCCGGCGCCGTTGGCGCCGACGATGGCGACGATGGAGCCCTCCTCGATCTCGAGCGCGACGCCGTCGAGCGCCTGGGCGTCGCCGTAGAAGACGTCGAGGTTTTCGACCCTAAGCATCGACGTCCTCGGCGCCGAGATACGAGTGGATGACGGCTTCGTCGCGCACCACCTCAGCCGGCGCGCCCTCGGCGATCTTGGCGCCGTGGTGCAGCACCAAGACGCGCTGCGCCAGCGCCATCACCGCGCGCATGACGTGCTCGATCAGCAGGATGGTGAGGCCGCGCTCGCGGTTGAGCTCGCGCAGGATGGCGACCATGCGGTCGGTCTCGGTCGGGCGCAGGCCGGCCATCACCTCGTCGAGCAGGAGGAGCTTGGGATCGGTGGCGAGCGCGCGCGCGACTTCCAGCCGCTTGCGGTCGGGCAGCGTCAGGGCGGAGGCGCGCTGCAAGCGCTTGTCGTAGAGCTCGAGCCGGCGCAGCACATCATGCGCGTGGGCGCGCGCGTGCGCGACGCCATGGCAGCGCGACAGCGCGCCAATGGTCACGTTCTCCTCGACGCTGAGCGCCGGAAACGGCCGCACGATCTGGAAGGTACGGCCGATGCCGCGCCGGCAAATCTGGTCGGGCGGCAGGCCGTCGATGCGCTCGCCGGCAAATGAGATTGTGCCGGCGTCGGGCGCGAACACGCCGGCGATCATGTTGAACAGCGTGGTCTTGCCGGCGCCGTTCGGCCCGATCACCGCGAAGATCGCGCCCTGCGGAACCGCGAAGCTGACGCGGTCGACCGCGACCAGGCCGCGAAAGCGCTTGCCGATGGCCTCGACCGAGAGCCGCGCGCTCATGGCTGTTTCCCCGTCAGCCGCAGGCGCGCGGCGAGCCATGGCCAGATGCCGTCCGGCAGCGCCAGAATCACCAGCAGCAGGCAGATGCCGTAGAACACCTGCTTGGCGCCGGGCAGATCGACGCCGGCGCCAGCGAGCAGAGCGCTCAGCGTCTCGGCAAGGCCGGTGAGCACGAAGGCGCCAAGAACCGGTCCGAACAGCGTGCCGACGCCGCCGACGATAGGCCCCAGGATGATCTCGATCGAGCGCCCGATGTTGAACACCTGCTCGGGAAACAGGTTGTTGTAGTAGAAGGCATAGATGACGCCGGCGAACGAGGTCATGGCGGCGGAGATCACCACCGCGATCATCTTATAGTGAAAAGTGTCGATGCCGACCGAACGCGCGGCTTCCTCGTCCTCGCGGATCGCCAGCCAGAAGTAGCCGAGGCGGCTTTGCAGCAAGGCGCGGCAGCCGATGAGCGCCAGCACGGTGGCGGCGAGCAGCACGTAGTAGAACATCGCCGGATGGCCGCGCAGATGCCACAAATCGTTGTGCGCGTATTGCGCGACCGGCAGAAACAATCCGGAGGAGGCCTGCGTCCAGGCCAAGTGATCGAATCCGACGCGGGCAAATTCGGCCACCGCAATAGTGAGGATGGCGAAATAGACGCCGGCCACACGGAAGCGGAACGCCAAAAAACCGATGAAAGCGCCGGCGAGCATCGCCACCGGCACCGCAGCCAGCAAGCCGATCCAGGGACCGACGCCGTAATGTACGTAGAGCGCGGCGGCGGTATAGGCGCCGAGGCCCACATAGAGTGCATGGCCGAGCGACAATTGCCCGGCAAAGCCCATCATGATGTTCCAAGCCTGGCCCGTATAGGCGAAGTAGAGGATGAGGATCAAGATCGTCAGCAGATAATCGTTGGCGAACAGTGGCGCCGCGATGAAAAATGCCAGCAGCGCAGCCAGCAGGATCAAGGCGCGGCGCGGAACGCCTTCGATGAGGCGCGCGATCATGCCGCCCTCTTGCCCATGATGCCTTGCGGGCGCAGCAGCAGCACCAGCACGAGGATGGCGAACGAGAACATGCTCTTGGCGGAGGGCTGGTACAGCAGGCCGGCCAGCGCTTCGGTGAGGCCGATCAGCACGCCGCCGATGAGCGCGCCCGGCATCGAGCCCAGGCCGCCGGTGATGACGATGACGAAGGCAAGCAGCGTGTAAGACGGCCCGACTGCGGGCGTGACGTCGAAAATCAGCAGCAACATGCAGCCGGCGGCGCCCACACAGGCCGAGCCCAAGCCGAAGGTGAGAGCATAGAGCCGTTTGACGTCGAGCCCAACCACCAACGCGCCGGTATAATTGTCGGCGCAGGCGCGGATGGCGGTGCCGACCCCGGTAAAGCGGAAAAAGGCGAACAATGCGCTCGCCACCAGGATGGCGCCGACCGCGGCGTAGAGCTTGGTGGCGTCAATGATCAGCGGTCCGAGCTGGAAACTGTCGAAGGCGTAGGCGACCTGAACATTCTGCGCATCCGGCCCGAATACGATGAGCAGCACGTTGGCGATGATGAGCCCGATGCCTACCAGCAACAGGAATTGACTGTGCTCGGGCCGCGCGATCAGCCGGTTGATCAGACCCGCCTGCACCACATAGCCGAAGGCGAACATCGCCGCCGCGATCGGCATCAGCATCACCAGTGGGTCGAGATGGAAAGCGGCAAACAGCGCCACCGCGAGATACATCGCGATGGTCATCATCTCGCCATGGGCGAAATTGACCACGCGCACCACGCCGAAGATGACCGACAGGCCGAGCGCCATCAGGCCGTAGACCAGGCCGGTCAGGACGCCACCGACGGCGACGTTGAG
>Ga0335081_10016227_pt1 | contig 12052 bp, 10 predicted proteins | sample Lox_Sample_35_FD_206713 | JGI IMG/M metagenome (GOLD analysis project Ga0335081, IMG submission 206713) | Soil microbial communities from Loxahatchee National Wildlife Refuge, Florida, United States - Lox_Sample_3.5 | ecosystem: Environmental > Terrestrial > Soil > Wetlands | place: USA... | reverse complement strand
TAGTGATCGAGTGAACCTGCCTTGAGTCGCAGCGGGTATATGAAGGGGCGGGCGTGGAAACTGCCGCGGACATCGCGGAAATGAATCGCCGATGGCGGGGCATAGGGATGCTCGCGGTCCTGCTCGGTGGGATCGTAGGGCGCGAAAAAACCCGCGCAGGCAATCACGCCGTGCATCGCGGCCAGGACGAGTAGCCAGGCACGCAAATTCCGCCACAGCTTCATGACCCGCCTCGCTCCGCGCGGATGCGGGGATCGGCCCAATAGAGCAGCAGATCCGCCACCAGATTTCCAGCCACCAGGAAGACCGTCGAAAGCAGGACTCCGCCGATTACCACGAAGAGGTCACGCGCCAGGATCGCTTCCAGAAGGAACGGCCCCAGGCCGGGCCAGCTCATTACCACCTCGATGATCAGCGAGCCGCTCAGCAATGTGCCCAGGCTTAATCCGAACAGAGAGACGAGCGGATTCGCCGCGGCGCGAAGAGCATAGCGGTACAGCAGGCGGCGCCTTGGAATTCCGTGACCGCGAGCGGCGCGAATGAAGCTGGAGTCCAGCACGTCCAGAATCGCAGCGCGCACGTGGCGCAGGAGCACCGGACAAGTGGAAAGCACGAGGGCACCGACGGGGAGCACCAGATGCAGAGCGTAGTCGCGTGCGCGTGCTGCCCACGAGAGCGATTCAACACCCACCGCCGCCATGCCGCCGGCGGGGAACCATCCGCTGCGCACCGCAAACAGCAGCAGGCCCAGCGCCAGGACGAGATCCGGGACGATGAGCAAGGCGCCCGTGGCGAACGTGATCAAACGGTCAGGCCAGCCCGATTCGCGTTCCGCGCTCCATATTCCCAGTGGCAGTGCGACGCCCCAGGCGAATAGCATGGCTATCGTTGTCAGAAGCAGTGTGTTTCGGGCGCGCACACGCAGCAACGACGCGACAGGGGCGCCGTACGCGAATGAGAATCCCATGTCGCCGCGCAACAGCCCGGTCGCCCAGCGCACGTAGCGCACGGGTAGCGGCTGGTCCACGCCATATTTCGCGCGCAGAGCCACGAGGGTTCCCTGCGAAACTTGCGGATTCAGCTTCATTTCGTCCAGATAATCTCTGGGGGCCAGCGAAGTGAACAGAAACGTGAGCAGAGAGACGCCGACGAGCAACAGGGCCGCGTGGCCAGTCCGGCGCAGGATATAGCGCGTCATTCGCCCGCCTGGAGGCCTAGCGGCCCCACGAACCGCGGCGTGGCCGCAAACAGAGCAAGCGTGGCAGCGTGCGCGGGGCGGCGCATCATCTGGTTCACCGGGCCCCGTTCCACGATTCGGCCGCGCTCCAGTACGGCGACATCGTCCGCCACTCGCGCGACCATGGCGAGGTCGTGAGTGATGAACACATACGTCAGGCCCGAGGTCTGCTGCAGATCCAGCAGCAGATTCGCGATCTGGGCCTGCACGGACGCGTCCAGGGCGGAGAGCGCTTCGTCCAGGATCAGCAGGCGCGGCTCGAGCGCGAGGGCGCGCGCGATGGCCAGGCGCTGCCGCTGGCCGCCGCTGAACTCCCCCACAGGACGAGGCGCCAGCCGGAAGGACAGCCCGACCCGCTCGAAAAGGCCGCGGGCGCGTTCGGCCCGCTCCGCCCCGGAAAAACGGCGCTGCACTTCCAAAGGCTCGATAACGATTTCGAGCGCGGTGAGCCGGGGATTGAGTGAGGCGTAGGGATCCTGGGAGACGAGCTGAATTTGCGGCCGCACGGCGCGCAGTTTCCGCTCGCTGAGCGCGGTGAGTTCGAGGCCATCGAGCTGAATTGTTCCCGCCGTGGGCCGTTCGAGGCAGGCGAGACACTGCGCCAGGGTGCTTTTTCCCGAGCCCGAGGCGCCGACGAGCGCCAGTGTGGTGCCCGCGGCGACGGCGAACAACACGCCATCGAGCGCAGTGACGGCTGAGCCTGACGGCCCCGGATTCCGCGGCCTATAGCGCATCTCCAGCGATTCGACAGTCAGCAGAGCCGGCATGGTTCCAGGCGCCGATGACATCAGCCACCAAATTTGAAGCAGGAGACCGAGTGCGCCGCTCCGAATGCGGTGGGCGCAGGCTCGCGAGCCGTGCACGCATCCATACGCGCGGGGCAGCGGGGCTCGAATCGGCAGCCCGGGGGGAGCAAGGTCATGTCCGGCGCATCGCCTGCGATTACGGGCAGCCGGGATCGCGCTCCAGGCGGCGCAGGCCACAGCGGCAGGCAATCGAGAAGAGCCTGAGTGTATGGGTGTTTTGGGCGCGACAACAATTCACTGGCGAGCCCGCATTCGGCGACGCCACCCGCATAAAGGATCAGAATGCGGTCGGTGAATCCGGCGAGAAGGGCGGGGTTGTGGGTGATCAGTACCAGGGCGATTCCGAGCGCGCGCTGCAACTTTCGGAATAGTGCCAGAATTTCTGCCTGTGTGACGGGGTCGAGCGACGCGGTGGGTTCATCCGCGATGAGGAGGGAAGGCCCGCAGACAATGGCCTGCGCGACCAGCACGCGCTGGCGCTGGCCTCCGCTGAGCTCGTGCGGGTAGGAGCCAGCGATCCGCTGGGCGCCTGCACCGAAGACGGATTCGAGCACGGCACGAGTTTTTGCTTCGCGCGCCCGGGCGCCCAACGTTTCGTGAGCGCGCACAACCTCTCCCACTTGATCCGCGACGCGCAGAGCAGGATGGAGGACCAGCCCGGGCTCTTGAAAAATCAAAGAGATGCGACGACCCCGAATTTTCCTCAAATCTCCCTCGCAGGCACGGACCAGATTGCGTCCTTCGAAAATAATGGAACCAGAGACGATGCGACCGTTTGGAGGCAGCAAGCAGAGAAGCGAGGCGGCAAGAGAACTCTTACCCGAGCCGGATTCGCCGAGAACTCCCAGGACTTCGCCGGGAGCGACGGAGAAAGTCACCCCATCGAGCGCACAAATGTCACGCCCTGATCGGGAACTATAGCTCACGCGGAGATCACTCACTTCAATAATTGGGGCCATGAGGCAGTGGACTACGGCCGGCAATCACCCATCCTGCGTCGAGGTGCGCTGCCGAACACGGCTATCGTCCCACATCCGGCCAGGCAATGGAGTTGATTTTGTAAGCCTGCCGACACCTCTCTGGGAGGCAGGTGTTCCGACAAATCGAAGTGTGTAACGGAAAGAATCGGGACACATGTTCCGAAAGCAATTGTTCTCTTCCTTGGGTAAGGCTTAGACATTTAACCAGCTTGATTTCACTGACTGGGCCGCGGCACGGCCAAGAATCAGCGACGTTTCCGAGCAAAGGGAGAAACGTAAGGGCCGAGAATGAAACCAAAGAACTCAATTCCGGCACTGCGAGGCGGTGATTGGGCGGTGTGGCCCAGTTCCGGAACAGTGGGGGCAACTGGCTTTCGGCGGGCTTCAAGTTGACCGCAACGCTTCGAAGCACCCTCGGATGACCTTTGCACCGAGCAGAAGGCGACGGCGCGGAGCAGTGCGTCCGTCTGGAGGCGTCGCCGTTGCCTATCAAGATTCAGCGCTTCCAGCGCTTAGTCCAGGCTGATCTTCGCGGGATGCTTGGCATAGTCTGCGATTGCCCTCTCGGCGGCGCCGGCGCGAGCCAGCGTGCCATCAATCTATTGGTTCTGGCTCTCCGTCCGCAGCAGCATGCGGGTGCCACTGTCGAGGTGGACATTCTTCGTGGAAGATACGATGAAAGAGCCCTGGGATGCGCTGGTCGCCTGGGAACTGAGCGCCATCCCTTTCAGACCGAATACTCCCGAACTGGTGGAGCTGAGCACTCCCGAGGCGGAAACCCCGGGGGCGCCTGCGACGGCAGAGGAACTGGAGCTGATGGTGGAGCCGAGAGTCGTTCCGGTGGCATTGCCCGCCGAAGCGGCGGTATTCGTCGCAGCCCCAGCCGTGCTTCCTACGGTCGATGTCGCGCCGCCTAGTAGACCCCCGCCTGAGCCTGATGGTCTGCTTGCGCCCGCGGCGGGCATCGCGACCGCGCCAGAGGTTGCACCATAACCGCTGCCGCCAGCAGAGCCAAACAGGTCATCCCCGCCGCTGGCGAGTGAGGCCTGGCCCGAGCCTGCGGCCAGAGCCTGGATGACGGCGTGGACGGGAACCTGGCGACCGTTCTTCAGGACCGCGTGGTCAAAGAGAATGCCGAGAGAGGAGTTCGACTGGCCGTTGGCCCTGGCCTTGGCTTCGGTGACGTGACCGATGAGCTTGGAGCCTTTCGGGATGACCACGTGGCCGTTCGACTTCACGTCTTGCGTCGTCTTGGCAACAACCTGGTCTCCCGGCTTGTTCTTATGAGCGTCCAAAGAGTGCGAGAGCTCGGCTTGCATGGTGGTGCCATTCGCGAGGCTTGCGGAATTCTGCCCGGCCTTTGCCGAGGCGTCCGTGGTGGCAGAGGCATTGCCCGATGCCTTTGCGCTGGCCATACCTTTCTCCCTGCTGGCCGATACATCGGTTTGCTGGGATGCGCTGGCCTGAGCCCCAGCCGAAGTCTGGGCCGAGGCAACGGCGGCGAACAGCCCGCAAGCCAGCACGAGGTATAAAGTAGATTTCATGTCGTTTGTTCTCCTTCCAGAGCACTTGTCGCGTCCGCTGCGACGCGTGCGGAACCTTCATAGCGTGTATAGGGTGAACCGAGGGATTCTTCAATCAGGCGATTCCCTCAAAAAGGGCCAAGGAAAGACCTGAGGAACCATGATGCGGCCGCGGCCGCGGCCATCAATAAGTCAAACGGTTGAAAGGATCCCGTGAGATAAGGCAAACATGGTGGAAATGCTGCAACCCGGGAGCCGGCGCATGGCGAGGGAACGCCTCTGAGCGATGCGCCGACATTGCCGGGAGGGCGAGCTATTGTGGGTAGACAGATGGGATTAATTTATAGATTCGATAGATGTCCCAGGAACCGAGACCGGTGACGTAATCGTAGCCAGGGAGCGCGGTGAACAGTCCGTTGCTGCCGAGGAGCACATCATTGAAAACCGGGCTGGTCGGAGCGGGGCCGCCGTTTGCGAGCTGGTAGATCAAGGGTCCGGCAAAGCCGAGTTTGTTGCGATGTGCAGTCTGGATTCGGGCCCAGGCACCCATTGCCAGCGGAGAAGACAGACTCGTCCCACCGATGAGTGTGGCGGTACCACTCACAAAGACATTTGCCGAGCAAATGGCCAACACCGTCCCGCCGGCGCACATGGAGACGTCGGGCACTCCCCGACCGGCGCCGACGGCCGATCCTTCGGAAGAGGGGACGATGGGAAGCGTGCCGGATCCAGTGTAGGCCTGCCAAAAAGGCGGATTCTCAAAATAGCTTGGTCCGCCCCCGCTGGCCTCCCACCCGGTCTCGAAGTCGTACGTGAAATCTGCGTTTGTAAAAAGATTCGTGCCGCCAACCGCGATGACATAGGGCGACGAGGCCGGATAGGAGGTGTCCGGGGGCCCCGTAAGAGGAACGCCATTCGTTACGCCCTCCACGGGGCAGGCAGATCCGTTGTCGTCGGATGCGGCAAACGGAGTCATGCCATGGAGTGCTGCCTCCCCGAAGATCTGATCATCGATCAGCATCGCACCGTCGATGTAAGGGACGATTTCGCACTCACCGAAGGACATGTTGAACGCTTTTACCCTGTTCTGGGATACCGCCTTGTTGATCGCCAGTGCCAGGTCGGAATCGGTGAGAGTGGTGGCCGCGTAGAAATAGAGATGCGAAACCTGCTGGGCGATTCCCGTGGAGACCTGGGAATCAAGGTCCCACTCCTCAGCGCCACTCGTGTCCGGGCTTTGGATGCCAGCGTTCACAACGGTTACGGGCACCTGTGGGAGTTTGTAAGTCTGCTCGTAAGTCCGCAAATCCTTGATCACCTGTGTCAGATCGCCCTCGACGATAATGCCAACGGCAGTAGCCGAGCCGGGCGTAAAGTTCTGCGCCGGGCAGTGTGGATTGTCCGGCGGACAGACAGCATCGTAGGCGATTTGGTACTGCTGCGGCCCAAAGACCTCGTTGGCGATAGCAGGTGTGGGGCAGTTGGGGGGCGAGCAGGGGTCGGTCGACGGAGAGGTGTTCAGCGCCAGCGTGTGAGAGTCGAAGTGGACGGACACAACGTTGTTCAATCCGAGAACGGCGATAACAACACCGCCGAGCGACGCGGGAACTTGGGCGTCCGCGGTGTTCACATATACGGTTGCCCCGTTGACCGAATAGTTCGCTAGTACGGTGTTGAAGGCGTTCGTTACTGTCGCCGCGGTGCCGTCCGCCTCGATGAGAAGCTGGTTATCTGCGACCGTGATGTTCGTAAAACCGCTGCCGGAGAGATAGTTCTGTACGGCTTGCACCTGAGCAGGAGTAGGTCCGAACTGCGCAACGAACTGATCGAGCGTGAAAGAGGTTCCATAGAGGGGGTCGCCCGGAGTGATCATGCGCTGAAGGGTCGGCTGGATCTGATCCGCGTTTTGCTCCTGCAGGCCCACGACAATGTGCAGGGGAGTGGATGGGTCCAAAGAACCAACGAACGTCGCGTTCGACAAGTACTGCACGGGATAAGCTTTGGTGGCCGTGGACGTCCAGCTCTGCCCGCGGGCGTTCGGCGATAGACCGACGGTAAGTAGCGCCAGGCCGATGAGAATCCCCAGACGCCGGATCGTGTCGCTCATTCTGCTTCTCCTCTTGAAGATTTGGCTTGCGGCTGGGCAGTACTACCGGTTCGGCAAGTATCCTGACGAGCCGCCTGAATCATCCCCGAATTCCATTTGGAGGGAATCGGTCATACCCTGTAGCGATGTGCAGGGAATTTCCTGAATCGCAGGGACGCAGGCCATAGAGGGATTCTGTAAGTTTTCTCCAAAACCTGTGGATGGCCTTATTCCGGGTGCCAAGGGAAAGAAAGATTCTGACGGGCTGGTGTCTGCCACAAGAGGCTACGAGCGGAGCGGGAGCATGGTCATGTGCCGTTCGATGGGCACGAGCGAATCGCAGTGCATACGGCAATCAACCCTGGCCTGCAGAATTTCCCGTTCCGTGTCTTTGCGTAACTGAACGACGGAGCCCGGCTCAAGGCAATTCCTCGCCTCGGAGAGTGTGTCCCATTCATGCGCAGACTCAGGGATTAGACGACGGGCGCTTCCGGTCTTTTCCCGATTGAGAATGCTCATCCTGGCGCCTATGAAAGGAGAGAAGTGTCGCACCCTCCGCGCCGCCGAGCCCGCCTGGTACCGGTCACCAGGAGTCCGGAGGTCAGCCGTGACTGACAGGGAAGTGAGACAACGTACGGATCCGGTCCCCCACGCTGAAGTCATTGACAAGATTCCGGTCGGTCTCATCGTTCTGCAAATGAGTGATTTCGACCATCTGGGGTCCGCACGAATCCTTGAAATCAACAAGGCTGCGACCAATTTCGTCGGGGCACCGCGACCGGGGCTCCGAGGGAAACCACTGGCGGAACTGGGCAAATTCGCGAAGCCAGAAGTGCTGCAACAGGGCCGAGAAGCGTTCAAGACCGGTGCGTCCGTGGACCTCGGTGAGTTCTATGCGACGAGCGAGGGAACGGGTTCCGTGGCCTATTCGGTTCGAGCCTTTCCTCTTTCTGGCAACTTGGTGGGAGTGACGCTGGAGGACATCACGGCCCGAAAGTCTGTCGAACGAGAAGTCCAGGAAGGCGAGGAACGCTTCCGGCTGCTGGTTCGGGGCGTGAAAGACTACGCGATTTTCATGATGGATCCGAATGGATACATTGTCAGTTGGAACGAGGGGGCTGAGCGCCTGAAGGGTTATCGCGAGGAAGAAATCCTCGGAAAGCATTTTTCCGTGTTCCATCTCCCGGAGAGCATCCAGGAAGGAAAGCCCGAGGCGATGTTGAAAGAGGCTGCGTCAAGCGGGAGCTGTGAAGATGAAGGCTGGCGTGTCCGCAGAGACGGCTCTCGATTCTGGGCCAATGTGGTCATCACGGCGCTGCGCGACGACAAGGGCAAACTGTGCGGCTTTGCCAAAGTCACACGCGATGTGGCCGAGCGCCGAAAGCGGGAAGAAGCCCTCTGGGAGGTGAATGAGAAACTCGAGCTGCGCCTGAAACAGCGCGCCGTGGAACTCCTCAAGGTCAACGAAAAGCTGCGTGCCGAAGTCAGTGAGCGGGAGCGAGCGCAAGAGCAATACCGCGCGCTGGCCACGCGCCAGGAAAAGGTGCGCGAGCAGGAAAGGACCCACGTCGCTCGCGAAATGCATGACGAGCTTGGCCAGCTTTGCACCGCCCTGAAGATGGATTTGGCCTGGATCACGCAGAGACTTCCCAAGGAGCAGAGCCGGCTGCGCGAACGGACTGAATCCGCGCTCGCGCTTGTCGGCAATCTCATTCAGTCTGTGCGCAGAATTTCCGCGGAACTCCGGCCGAGCACGCTGGACAGCCTGGGTTTGGTCGCGGCGATGGAATGGCAGGCACAGGAATTCCAATCGCGCGCCGGCATTCCCTGTCAGGTGGTCCTGCCTGAACAAGAAGTGGCCTTGGATCAGGAGCGCTCCACCGCGATCTTCCGGATATTCCAGGAAACCCTCACGAACATCGCGCGGCACGCCCGGGCGACTTCGGTAGAGGCAGCCGTGGTATTGAGCGAAGAGAGCGTGCTGCTGGTGGTTCATGATAACGGGAAAGGATTTGACGCCTCCAATGCGATAAGGCGCGGATCGCCAGGGCTGTTGGGGATGAAAGAACGCGCGCACCTGATCGGAGGACAGCTCAAGATTTCGAGCGCTCCGGGGAGCGGGACAACCGTGGCCGTTCGAATTCCCTTTCACCCATTGAGCAAAGGCCAAGCACAATGAGGGTCCTGATCGCAGATGACCACGCGGTCGTTCGAAGAGGATTGAAGGAAATCCTGACGGATGAGTTTGGAAGGTGCACATTCGGGGAGGCCAAAACATCTCAAGAGGCCTTCATACAGGCACAAAAGCAGGACTGGGATCTCGTGATCCTGGATATTGCCATGCCGGGGAAGAGTGGGCTCGAGTTATTGGGTGACTTGAAGCAGATCTGGCCGCACGTTCCGGTCCTCATCTTGAGCGTATATTCTGAAGAGCAGTTCGCGCGGCGGGCCTTGAAGGGAGGCGCCGCCGGATACCTGACCAAAGAGAGTGTTCCCGAGGAATTGGTCAAAGCAGTCCGCAAGGTATTGGGCGGCGGCCGGTATATCAGCACGTCGCTGGCAGAAAAACTGGCTTGGGACCTGGCGGCCAGCGGCGACAAGCCCCTCCACGAGCTTTTATCCGATCGGGAGTTCCAGGTGTTCCGGATGATTGCTTCGGGCAAGGCCGTAAAGGAGATTGCGAACGAACTCGCCCTTAGCGTTAAGACAGTCAGCACGTATCGCGGGCGGATTCTGGACAAGACCGGGATGAGAAACAACGCAGAATTGATTCGTTATGCCGTGCAGAATCACCTTGTGGAGTGAAGGCAACAGCATCGCACCTACCTGGATAGCGGGATTCGCTCCGCTGGTGAGGCGTAATGAGATCTCTGCCCTATCGGATTCCGTGCTTGCCCGAAATTCGATGTGACGTAGGACGAAAACGGACAGACGGATGGTCAAATTCCTGAACAAAAGTTCAGGAGTTCTACTGAATGCATTTCTCTATTTGTCGTTCATGCTATGACCCATAGACCTGAGCGAACCGGGGTTGAAAAGAACCGTGATCAGGATCCTGCTCGCCGACGATTCTGTAGTCATCCTGGAGCGCATAACAGAGCTTCTCCGAGAGGTCGATGGGATCGAGCTGGCCGGGAGGGCCGGGGGCGTCGGCGAGAGTTCCCGATTGATCGAGCAACTTCATCCGGACGTCGTCATCCTTGATCTTCAGATGCCCGACGGAAGCGGATTCGACATTATCGAGTCGATCAAGGAAAGCTGCCCAGAGCCAGTGGTCATCGTGTTGACCAACAGTGGAGCATTACCAGTGCGAGAGAGATGTCTTAAGTCTGGCGCGAACTTCTTTCTGGACAAGTCCAACAAATTCGAACTGCTTCCTCAGATCGTCAGAGGGATCGTCGGGACCGTTCGAGCCGCGCCAAACCCCGTGTAGGCGGCCCCAAGGACCAGCGAGCGAAGTCGCCCCGGCGAGCGAACCTCCACGCGGGCACGAGCGAGCCGTCGGGAAATGACCCCCATGCGGATTACAGGGCTTACCCGATTGTTGGAGAAGGGGTGCAAGAGTAACAAGGAATGGATCGCACTCTGGTCCCTGGGCAGTACGTGGGTATCCCGACCTGACGGGAGGACGGAAGGCAGGTCACTCTTCGGATGGAGAATTGAGATGCCGACTCGTGTTCTGCTCGCCGACGATCACACTCTCGTGCGCCAAGGGTTCAAAGCCCTGCTGGAGCGCGAGGGATTTCTGATCGTCGGTGAGGCCTCTGATGGGCAGGATGCAGTCCGGCTGGTGACGAAGGATCACCCGGAGGTCGCAGTGCTGGATATTGGAATGCCACTGCTGAACGGGATCGACGCCACGCGTGAGATCCGCAAAGCTTCGCCCAGAACGAAAGTAATCCTGCTCACGCAGCACGATGAAGATCACTACATCACGGAAGCGTTACGAGCGGGAGCCAAGGGGTACGTGCTGAAGAGCCAAGCGGGCAATGATCTGGTCCATGCGATCCAGCAAGTATGCCGAGAAGGGACGTACCTGAGCCCGACCATATCGCGCGCCGTTGTCGAGGCCCTCCTTTCCAAGAATGAGCTTTTGGCGGATCCCCTGACCGAGAGGGAGCGCCAGGTGGTGCAATTAATCGGCGAGGGGAAATCCACACGTGAGATTGCGCGGCTGCTGGGAATCAGCGTGAAGACAGCAGAATCACACCGGTCCAGACTGATGCAGAAACTCGACATCCACGAAACAGCAAGCTTGGTGCGCTATGCGATCCGCCGAGGATTCGTCCAGCCTTAAGGGAAGCCTCGACACGGTGTCGCACCCCCCTTCTCTAAGGCAATTTTCCAACCAAAATTGAAGGATTCACTCGCTTGTGGTTTCTCAGGGGCGCCTTATGCTGCGGTAATGCGAGCTGGGGCCGCCTCCGTGAACAATCTCCAACACTCCCCGGTGCCACCCGAATCGGTGTGGAGCGGAGGCGGCCTCGCCAAGCCAGTGTGGGGGTATGGAAGAAATGAATTCAGCGCTTGAAGGAGTCGGAGAACTTCCGGGCGATCGACTGCCAATCGGTTCTTTAATGAGGAACCTGTCGGCCCTCCTGGCGATGGAGTATCGCCGCGCCCCGCTCCCAATTTCAGCGGACATGGTTCGGTGGTTTGCAGGCCGGTCCGGGCCTGAGGCCGTCCTTGAATTGGGAAGTGTCGTGCGGCGTTGCCTGCTGCTCGGCGATGAAACCTTGGTTCTCCGCGAACTCAGGAGACACGCAGCAGGACAGGAAGAAACTGTGACAGACCTGTCGAACGGCAGCAGGAAAAGCCCTGGTTCGGTGATTGATCCCGGCCGTTCATTGAATCAGGAAGCAGAGCCGTCGGACCCACACTCGCCCACTGGAAGGGGAAACCAATCAGGGCTGCAGCTGAGGATGGGAGTCCGGGCACGCTACCGGCCTGCGAGGAGGGGCAACTCATGACCTGGGCATTTCCTGCGGACGAAACCATGAGCCGCGCGCGCACTTCATCCCTATCCTGGTTTGAGCAATTCGCTTGCTTGCGCATTTGCTGGCCACCAGCCAAGCACCCGGCGGCTCGCCGCAAAAAACCAAAGCAGGCAGCGCCTCGGCTTCGGTAAAGGGGAGGAGTGACGTTTGCATGCTCGTCGCACCGCGGAGAGACGAATTCCTCGGAGTACTAAGAATTACGATTGCATCCGTTTTCGGGAATAGTCCGCTGCGGAATTTACGGTTAAGACCGGATTGTGAGGGGAAACCACATCCGCTAGCGTGCTGCACAGACCAAATTCCCCAGTCGTCAGCAAGAGTTTTGCGGAGCTGACAGACGCGTTCCCGGGAGTCCAGGCCTGAGCGGCACAAGGGTTCCAAGCGGAATGGGACTCCAACGGCGGTAGCTTCTCAAGGAGGAAC